>ULNZ01036833.1_pt1 | contig 8712 bp, 7 predicted proteins | sample 1952111 | NCBI WGS metagenome assembly ULNZ01 (sample SAMEA4835590, study PRJEB28245) | human gut metagenome | biome: gut microbiome; material: fecal sample | place: Denmark | collected 2008 | reverse complement strand
GGATGAAACGGCTGCTGGGACTGCTGATGGCGGTGATGGTGATGATGGGGGGAATGGCAAGTAGTGCGGAAACGGCACAACAGGAGGCAAGAAAAGAGCTACTGTTTAAGCATCAGCCTGATCAGATTGGGATTGTTACGCCGCTTCCCGATGGTAGACTGTTTGTTGAATCATTTGTGGAGGACACAGAAACGTCGGCATACCACTACATTGAGCTGTTTGCTCAAGACGGCAGTTTGCTTTGCGCATCAGCAAGTGGATTTACGAACTTGGCAGAACCGTCAACCTATAGGCAAACCGTTCTGACAGCGGATTCGATTCAGTATGAATATTATCGTGACTTGGAATTGGATACCAATTACACCAGCGTACCTGATTTGGTGCGTGGGCGCTTCGTTTCGTCCGAATTGCAAACCTCGAACGACGCGAAGAAATACTATGCGGAAAATTGCATGCCGTTCGTCTGGAAGCAATATCCGTTTACGGGCAACGGGAAAATTCCGTTTTCGCTGACGAACGTCCAGACGGGAAAGACCGTGAGCGGCGCAACGGAATACGGCGCTCATGCCATTTGCACCGATGCGGCACAGCATTTCTATCTGATTGATGTGGACGGGGACACGCTGCAAGTTCGGCAGTATGATGCACAGTGCAAGCTGGCGCAGACCCTGCATTTTACGGATTTGCCGGGGACGCCGGGGTCAGCTGCCTGCGACGGAACGATCCTCTATCTGACGTTGTGTGCGCAGGAGACGGAAACCCTTGCCGTGATTGACCTGCCGACGGACAGCGTGACGCGCATGGCGGCAATGCAGTACCCAGCGGGCATCACGGCAAGCAGCGTCTTGTATGCTGCGGACGACAAACTCTTTGCAGCGGGCATTGCGCCGGATGGAACGGGCTGCCTGTGGGCGGTTAACCCGGATGGAAGCTGCGCGGAGACAGTCAGCCTGCCGGACGAAACGCTCTGGGTGGCGCCGCAGATGCAGGAGGGGCGCGTGGTGGCGCTGTCCCGCAGTGCGGACGGGCGAATCTGGCGCGAGGAATATCAGCTGGCGGAAGCGGCGCAGGAAATCCCCCTGACCGAGAGTGCGGACGACACGAACTTCTACACCTACACCGATGCGTCCGGGAACACCTACGACCTGTTTGAAATCGTCAAGTGGCAGGAGGACGAGAACCACCATGTCACGGCGGTGACGGGGCGCTTCGAGCGGGTTGTGACGGAGGAGGACTGCGAAACGGGCGCATATGCGGATGACGGGCAGACGGTGACGTTCCCGCTGGCGGCGGACTTTTCCGCCATGATGCTGGGCAGCATGACGGACGCGGACATGCAGCTTGTTCCCGTGACGGACTTGCGGGCGTGGTACATCAGCGCGTATCTGGATGACACAGCGCCCGAAAGCGGCGAAATTGTTTTCCAGCATGATGCTTCGCAGGAGAGTGAGACGTTCGACTTCTGGTTCATTACGGTGCAGATTAGGTTAAATGATGCGGGTGAAATAGCATACATGGAATATGTGTATGTTCCGTGGGCGTAATTACAAGTGGGGCAATGACGTAAATGATGCGTCATTGCCCCTTTTGTTAGTTAATCATGCTTTACATACTTGGACCATCCCCAATACTTCCAACGACCAGCCTTCATTTCGGTCAAGTTCGGACCGGAATCATTAGCAACACCATCGTTATATTTAGTCGCAATGTTAGAGTGAGAACTGCAAGACTGGTAAACCGCGTGTTTCAGTTCTCCGCGAAGAAGAACTTTGCCTGCGTATACACCCATGTGCGATTTCTTTGTGGAATCATCGCTACTCTGCTGAAACACCTCCATGCCGACTTTAAGGTCATTATAACTGGAAATCTTCCCCTTTTCAGAAAGATACCCGTTATATTCGGTGGTGCATCCATGAGCGCCTTGGTCACTGCGCGCTTTGTATGGATACCACGCGCAGTCGATGAGTTTCTTGCTTGCGTTGTATCCAGAACCATACTTCCAGCCAGAATTGCAGTAGCTTTCGAGATTCTGAATGTACTCCGTAACGGTGAGATTAGCGGTTGTAACCGATCCGGAAGCCGTTTCGCAGTTTTCCGGGTCAAGGTGAGTACCCAGAATGCTTTCGAGGGCGGTCAAACTGTTCTTTCCGAAAAGACCGTCCGCAGTCAGATTGTTTGCCTCCTGAAATTTCTTAACTGCGGCAAGCGTGTTGTTGCCATACTTGCCATCTGCCCCTTGCGTATCGTAACCCAAATCGGTCAATGCACTCTGAAGCAGCTTAACTTGGGAATGAGTCGTGCTGGTATCCTTTCGAAAATACCCATTCCCCTGATGAATGTTGTAAAGTTTTACCTTGCTGTTGTAACCAGAGCCAGTAATTTCAACTGCCATAATAGATTATCCTCCTTAAAATTTCAATGTGCTTTATTTTTACGGGCAATTTGCTTGCGCAGGGAGGCCCAGTCTCCCTCACAACCACATTCATCACATCCATCCCTCCTTTCGTTTCTTGAAAAGGAACACATCCGTTCTCAAAACGTCCGTTCTTGCGACCAAATGTTCCCTTTCGACGCGAAGAATATAACCGTTCTGTTATTTTATCAAGCGAATTTTCGACCAATTAGGTATATTCATCATTTCCGACAATTTCGTAGTACTTCTTTTGTCCAAAACAGTAAACATATGTTCGTATTAAATGTAACAAAATCTATGTGCAACTTCCCTTTTCCGCCGGATGATGATATAATGAAAGGAAACAGGGCGGAAAGCCCGAAGCAACGGAGGAGGAGAAACGGATGAAACGGCTGCTGGGACTGCTGTTGGCGGTGATGGTGATGCTGTTCAGCACGACCGCTTTTGCGGCAAATTATTGGACGAAAACGTGGGCGCAGGGGGAATATACGATTACGCTGACGCCGGAGGATGAAGCCGCGATTGCTGATTTGTGGAAGAAGATGGACGAGGGGTCTGTCGGGACGTCTCTGCGGGCGAGCATTGATAATCATCCGCTGAGTGAAGCATTTGAGGATTTTCTGCTGGGTCGGCGTCAGATGGCGCATAGCACCTATGATGATATTGGCTATTATTCATGGGTTGTGGCGATGCCGGATGAAAACGCAGTTCCGCAGGAAAAGGCATTCCAGCTGGCAGTGATGGCGATTCATGAGCAGTTTGATGTATCGTGGGACACGCTGGCGGAATATTATCCGGAGTTCCAGTTTAAGATTGCTTTCCCGGAAAGCGATAACCCGGTTGCCGTGTGGGAGCTGATTTTCTGCAAGTATAAAGAGAGTCCCACGGTCAGTGAAGTTTATTACGAGGTAGGAATCTACGCAGAGGATGGAAGCATCTGGGGCGTAGATGCTTCCATCCCGAGAGGATAAGAGCGGGTGGCAGGATTGTGGAAGGCAGTCCTGTCACTTTTTCCTTAGTGTAAGATAAGCCGCAGAAACCCAACCTGTGCCTTTTGTTGAAGTTACACGATACCAGTTTGCAACCGAGGTGTCCAAAATTATAACATAACTATTAGAAGGAAGAAGACCGATTTTGGCGGCACTGGTGGAAGGAAGAACACGGAGATAAACGCCCTGAGAATCGCTAACATATGCATTGCTGTCTAACGAACTTCCACCACCGCTAATATAACGTGCGCAGACATAGCCAGAGTAGCCACCGTGAGGCATATACAGCCACTGTCGTTGCTCATCAACTGTTCCTACACCAGTAAATGTGTAGAATGTCTTGACTTCACCTGCTTCAAGGTGATGCAAGTCACTACTGCTTGCACGGGGACTGGTTCTGATAGTCACATAACTGGTAACTTCATCAGTGGTGGTGCCAGTGAATTCAACACCCAAAACTAACTTCGCTTCCGTTCCGCCGCTGGTATTATCCACTGCAATGAAATCGGAGCGAACCCAGCCATTCGTACGGTTCTGCGAGTCCTGAACGCGATACCAAGTGTAACCGCCGGCGGTACTCACTTCCAGAATGGTGACCTTTTCACCGTTGTAAAGTTTATAACTCAGCAAGCTGCCGTTTGCACTGCTGCGTACATTCAGCCCACTTGCATTGACAGCGACCATTCCCGATTTTCCAACAAGGTCAGAGGAAGAAGAACTACCGCCGCCGCTGCTGTTGCCGCCGGAAGAACTACTGCCGCTGCTCTTCTTGTTGACGTAATCAGCCTTAATCCAGCCGACCTTTTTGCCGGAGGGCTGAATCTTCACCCAGTTGGACGAGACGTCCTGAACCGTTGCGGTTGCGGGAGAACTAAGCGTGTAGAGGACGGTACTGCCGTTAGCAGAATTGCAAACATTGACGTTCGTTGCATTCACTTCCACCGTGTCGGATGCGACGGCAACGAAGGACTTCATGACATAACCAGTACCATAGGTGCTGTAAGTCGTCTGATACCAGCTGTCATTGCCGCTGACTGCCGAAACACTAAGCACAGTGCCAGTGGGAATCGACGTGATAACAGTGCCGCTCGTGGAAGCCTTCTTTCTGAATTTCAGCTTGCCACCAAGAACAATACCATTTGCCATAAGGGAAAACATCTCCTTTGTTTTTATGTTCAGTGAGTATAGGGTGTCATTTATCTGGGCGGGGAACGATTCGCTATGAAGAGATGGCGATTCATTTTCTGCCCTCCTTTCGTTTCTTGAAAAGGAACACATCCGTTCTCAAAACGTTCGTTCTTGCGACCGGATGTTCCCTTTCGACGTGAAGCATATCACCGTTCTGTTATTTTGTCAAGCGAATTTTCGGCCAATTAGGTATATTCGTCATTTCCGACAATTTTGCCGGACTTCTTTTGTCCAAAACAGTAAACATATGTTCGCATATGCGCAAGAACGAGATGCTCAAGGAAACCAGCAGTCCAGCACGGGCGTTTTTTCCGCCGGAAGGGGCTTGCTAACAGCAACATCATGACATATAATAAGAAGAAAGCAAACGATAAAGGAGGAATTTCCCCGTGATCCGCATTGAGCTGGACGTGATGCTTGCTCGCCGCAAAATGACCCTGACAGAACTGTCGAGGCGACTCGACATTGCGCTGCCGAACCTCTCCATCCTCAAAAACGGTCACGCGAAGGCAATTCGCATGGCGCTGCTCGATGCGCTCTGCCGCGAACTGGACTGTCAGCCGGGCGAACTGCTGGTGTGGGAACCGGACGACGCGGCAGAAAAGGAATAATCATCCATAGAAAAAAAGGGGCTGGTCTCATCCGCTTATGCGGAAAAGACCAGCCCTGTTTTTGTCGTTCGGGGATGCTGCCATCCAGTGTCGCAAAAAAGGCGTCAACAAATACACCTCCGCGAGGGTCGCGGAGAAAACCAGCGGTCAGGACTGCTTGGGCGTATGACCAGCAAGGTAGAAGCGCACAAGCTCTTCCAGAATTTCGTCGCGTTCCAGTCGGCAAATCATGCTGCGGGCAGAATTGTAGCTGGTGATATACGTCGGATCGCCGGAAATAATATAGCCGACGAGCTGAGTAATCGGGTCATAGCCCTTGGCCTGCAGGGCGTTGTAGACATACAGCAGGATGTCCTGCGCTTCATTGCCGGATTCCTGAATGGGGTGCAGCTTGGTGGTTTCAAATTGACTCACAGCGAAGCCTCCTTCCTGCGGCGGCGTATCATCGGGCGGACGATGTGCCATCGCATTTCATCATCTATTATACACAACAAAGCGCGGAAAGAAAAGTCCTTTTTCTGTGTTTTTGATGAGAATCAGATGAAGATTTTCTGCGGTGGCTTTTCTTTCCTCCCCGGCTATGGTATAATGAAGGCAGAACATTCCCTTGGAGGGAGGATGCGTATGCAGATTCTGGACATTATCACGAAGAAGAAACTCGGTCAGCCGCTGACGCACGAGGAAATCACCTTTTTCGCGCGCGGAGCGGCGGACAAGACCATTCCGGATTATCAGCTGGCGGCGTTGCTGATGGCGATTCGCTTGAACGGCATGACCGCGCAGGAAACCACTGATCTGACGCTTGCCATGCGCGACAGCGGCGACGTGTGTGACCTGTCTGCGATTCCGGGCAAGAAGATTGACAAGCACTCCACCGGCGGCGTGGGCGATACGACGACGCTGATTCTGGCGCCGCTGGTGGCGGCGTGCGGCGTGCCGGTGGCGAAGATGAGCGGGCGCGGGCTGGGGCACACCGGCGGTACGCTGGATAAGCTCGAATCCATCCCCGGTCTGTCCGTGGAGGAGACGGAGGAGCGGTTCATCCGGCAGGTGCAGGAAATCGGGCTTGCGGTCATCGGGCAGACGGCGGCGCTCGCCCCGGCGGATAAGACGCTCTATGCTCTGCGCGATGTAACATCCACCGTTGACTCGCTGCCGCTGATTGCCGCGTCCATCATGAGCAAGAAACTTGCGTCGGGCGCGGACGGCATTGTGCTGGATGTCAAGACAGGTTCGGGTGCGCTGATGGAGACGCTGCCGGACGCGCTGGCGCTGGCGCAGACGATGGTAGACATCGGCAAGCTGGCGGGCAAGCCGGTTGTGGCGGTCATCACGAGCATGGCGCAGCCGCTGGGAACGCACATCGGCAACGCGCTGGAAGTCAAGGACGCCATCGACGTGCTGGCAGGGCGGACGCAGGGGGATTTGCTGGAGATTTCGCTGCTGTTAGGCAGCCACATGCTGGTGCTGGCAGAGAAGGCGAAAACCTTGCCGGAAGCGCGGGCGATGCTGGAAAACGCGCTTTCATCCGGCGCGGGGCTGCGCAAGCTGGCGGAGATGATTGCCGCGCAGGGCGGCGATCCGCGCGTGGTGGAGGATTTGTCGCTTTTGCCGCAGGCGGCGGTCAAGCGTGTGATGCGGGCGGAAACGGCAGGTTATCTAAGCGCGATGGACACGACGGCGCTGGGCATGGCGGCGCAGCGGATGGGTGCTGGCCGCGCGAAGAAGTCGGATATGCTGGATTACTCGGTCGGGTATGTGCTGCATGTGCGGCTGGGGGATGAAGTGACGGAGGATACACCGCTGGCGACGCTGTATGCGAGGAATGAAGCGGAGGCGGAGGAAGCGGAGAAAGCGATTCGTAAGGCGCTGACGATTGCGAAGGAGAAGCCCTCTGTGCCGCCCCTGTGGGATGCGGTTGTCACAGCGGAAGGAATAATTTATAATAGGTAAGAAAAGAGGATAAACACGCGGAAGGGGCATGAAAACGAAGTCCACTCAATCGCGCGGAGGGGTCAAGGGGGGGGACTTCGTCCCTTTTCATCTCCCCCTTGCAGGGTCAAGGGACAGCGCCCCTTGTGGGGTTTGGGGCAACGCCCCAACTGTTCCTCGTCAAACCTATTCAAAGGAAGAAGTCAAGCAAAGTCGCGGCAGCGAAGCGTCCCGCGCCCAAACTTCGCGCGTCCTCAGACGCGCCCCAAGCTGCTCTATCCACCATCTATGCTGTGTCGCGCCAGATGGGCGCGACCACGATGCTGGGCTTGCGACCATAGCTGCTTTTCCCGCAAGCAGGGGATTTCACGCCCGTGACCGCAGATCCTGCGCACTTTGGGGCGCGAAAAGTGTATTATTGATGCAGTCGCTTGCGGTTTTGCGACGGAAAGAACGACAGTTGGATGTATTTGATGCTCTTTTACATCCGATGAGACTTGCAAAGCAAGGAAATATGATGTAAAATAGCAAATGTAAGGTTGACAAAACGCACAATCGGGTGCGGAAACCAACGAAGTGGAGGAAGAACAATGAATCTTCAGGGGCTGAACAAACAGCAAGTGGAGGAAAGCCGTCAAAAGCACGGCGCGAATACCCTCACGCAAATTCCCCCGGAACCGCTGTGGAAGAAAATTCTTGAGGGCTTCAAAGACCCGATGATTATGATTCTGCTCGTGGCGCTGGTCATCCAAGTGGTGCTGTGCTTCATGGGCGAGGCGCACTGGTATGAGCCGGTCGGCATTCTGATTGCTATCATGATTGCCAACGGCGTGTCTGCCATCAGCGAAAATCAGCAGGAAGGCAAAGCATCCGCATTGAAGGCGGAGGAAGAAGCCAAGGAAGTCGCAAAGGTGCTGCGTGACGGCAAGCTGATGGAAATCCACGTCAGCGAAGTCGTGGTGGGCGATTTGGTGTATTTGCAGGCGGGCGACAAAATCTCCGCAGACGGCGAGATTGTCGAGGGGCTTGTGAAGGTTGACCAGGCGACGCTCAACGGCGAAACCAAGGAAGCGACCAAGACCGTCAACGAAAGCGGCGAAGCCTACAACACCAAGGACCTGCTGAACCGCTGCTATGTCTACCGCGGCACGGTGGTGTGCAGCGGCGAAGCGTACATGGAAGTCAAGGTCGTCGGCGATAAGACACTGTTCGGCGAATTAGCGCTGGAAGTGCAGGAGGATACGCGTGAAACGCCCCTGCAGGTCAAGCTGGCCAAGCTCGCCAAGCAGATTTCGACCTTCGGCTATATCGGCGCGATTGCCATCGTCGTGGGCGTGTTTGCCCGGACGCTGCTGGGCGGCAATATCCCCAATACCTTTATGGAATGGGTGAACCTATCCATCGAGGCCATCACCGTGGCGGTAACGATTATCGTCTGCGCTGTGCCGGAAGGGCTGCCGATGCTCACCAGCATCCTGCTGAGCTATCAGAGTATGCGCATGGCGAAGGACAACGTGCTGGTGCACAAGATCAACGGTTTGGAAACTGCCGGCTCACTGTCTCTGCTTTTCTCCGACAA
>ULNZ01021935.1_pt1 | contig 8869 bp, 8 predicted proteins | sample 1952111 | NCBI WGS metagenome assembly ULNZ01 (sample SAMEA4835590, study PRJEB28245) | human gut metagenome | biome: gut microbiome; material: fecal sample | place: Denmark | collected 2008 | reverse complement strand
AAATTTGCAACGTGGTTTACCGAATGCTTACAAATTATCTATGTCGAGTTATTATTTGCGGCCTATAAAAACGATCGGTCGCGTGTATTTCATCGGGTTCATTCCCAAATCGGAGCGTATTTGTCCGAGAATCAGGAGAAACTCGACATAAAGAAGACACGACGGTTGATGACTCGTAATCCGTTCGGACGGGAGAATGAAGTGCAGGAGTGGCGGAAGAAGGAGTGATTTTAGTGAAATAGTGGGTGTTTTAGGCTTGAAGCAGGCTTCTAATTAAATTGCTAAAAGTGTTTAATACGATGGATGCTTTTGTGGAAATTTTACTTGGGTTAACACTTGCGGGAATAGTTGTGTTACTTGTATGGCGGAGGCACTTGAAGAAGAAAAAGGATAATATGCGAAAGGAATCCTTGTCAAACGATGAATGTGCGTCGGCGGTTGATTTGACTTTATTTCCGGAGGTAAAAGATAATTCCGAAGAGTCGTTGTTGATCCATTGTCCTGCTTGCGGATTGGAGGTGTCGCGTTATGCTCCGACATGTCCCCGATGCGGACATTCGATTTACTTGATAAGGCCTCTCCAACAGGAAACGGTGATAAAGGTTATTCCGACGGATCAGAGGAAACCCGAATCGACCCGGGAAACCACTGGATGTCTCTCTTCTTTTTTCGGTTATGTTTCTTTGGTAGTAGGAGCCGTTTTGTTTAATTTTATCGGTTATTTTATCGTTCTCGTTATTTTAACCCTTTGTGGGGTATTTAGTTTCGGAGAAGCGGTGTTTTTATTGCTCGTTGGAATTGTGTTGGCTTTTCTGTTTTGGCCGCTTGTCGCGTCATTTGCATTGCTGAATTTTCTCGATTGATATAATACGATGGAATTTTACGGATAAAATGAGGTGAATAAATGCATAGCGGCGACCTTTTAAGGTCGCCGCTATGCATTACCATAACATTATTCTATTTTTCGAGCCGGCCCTTGTACTTGTCGATCTGGCGTTTGAGCGCTTCGATCGAGAGATCGACCGCCTCCTCGAAACTTTTGCCCCGGCTCTCGGCCACCAGGTCGTCTCCCGGAATATGGAGGTTGATCGTGGCGACTTTATTTCCGAGTTCGTGGTCTTTATCCAGTTTCAATATGACGTCGGCTCCGATAGCCCGTTCGACAAAACGGTCGAGTTTGTCCATTTTGTGCTCTACGAATTCGACCAACTTCCTGTCGGCGTCGAATTTTACGGATTGAATTTGTACGTTCATAATACTATGTTTTATAAGGTTCGTTATCTGCGGAACTGTGCTCCGGCCGATCAATTCTGTTGTTTTGTTTGCTCCGCTCCGTTTTTCTCGCGCGGGTGAGCTTTGGAATAGATCTCCTGCAACTTGGCGATGCTGTTGTGCGTATAGACCTGCGTCGCCTGCAGGGACGCATGTCCGAGCAATTCTTGTATCGCCCTCATGTCGGCGCCGTTGTTGAGCAATTCGGTGGCGAAGGTGTGCCGGAGTACGTGCGGACTCTTTTTGCCCTGAACGCCGCCCTGTCGCAATTGGCTCTGTACGGTCCGATAGACGGTGCTGCGGGAGATTCGTTTTCCTTGCTGATTTAAAAATAGTGCTTTTTCTTTAGAAATGCAAATTCCCTGCCGGTCAATTTCGTCCAAATAGTGCAAAATTTTTTCCCGGACGGGCGGCAGGATCGGGACGATACGCTCTTTATCGCCCTTGCCGCGGACTTTGAGTGCGGTATAGTCGCCCGAGAAATCGTCGCGGTCGATACCTACGAGTTCCGCAAGCCGCAGTCCGCAACTGTAAAACAGGAGAACGATGAGCGAATTTCGGACAAATTTGAATTCCGGACTTTCGCTCTCCCGGTCCAGTTCGTCGAGAATCCCCTCCATGCGTGTCGAGGGAACGAATGCCGGGATTCGCCGGGAGGTTTTCAGTGCGTGGATGCGGTACATGACCTCTTTGTCGATTCGCCCCGTACGGTGGAGGTAACGGAAGAAACTCCGCAGGGAGGAGAGCTCCCGGTTCATCGAGGCGGCTCCCAGATGTTTTGTTTCCGTACGGTGCACGATCCATTCGCGGACGTCTTCCACGGTGATTCGCCGGGGATCGAAATCCGCTTCCGGAACATCGAGCCACTCAAGGAAGTTTGTCACGTCACGGCGGTAATTCTGCACCGTCAATGGGGAAAAGCGGCGGACCGTCGCTAAGTATTGCAGAAATTCTTGGAGCATGAAACAAAGATACTGTTTTTCTGTCGCATTTATAGAACGCGATCGGAGAAGAAATGCGTACGGACCCAATGGGAAAATTTTGTCATCCGGAAAAGAGGAGCGTCGTCGGACAGTGCGAAGGGGTGTGTCGGAGTATTGCGTTCGTCAGGGATGACGCCTTGTATGGAAAAAGCAAAACCCCGTCAGAGGAAACTCTGACGGGGTTTCTGGTGCCCAGGACAGGAGTCGAACCTGCACGCCTCTCGACACACGCACCTGAAACGTGCGCGTCTACCAATTCCGCCACCTGGGCATCATGGAATTACGGTGTGCAAAAGTAATACTTTTTTCTTAAATGCAAATATTTTGGGGCGATTTTTTACGCAAATTCGATATATAAATAGGAATGAATTAGAAATAAGCAACTTATAAGTATTTCTCAAAGAACGAGGTAATGACTTGGCAACGGTCATAAATTCTGTGAATTGCGTTGCTATTCTGCCAAACAACTCTTGTTTGATGCAAAGGTATAACTTTTTTGATAGAATAAATAAAATGGGAGAGAAATTTATCCCTTATCCCTCCCATTACAAAGATTACAGTTTCTTAATAGCTGGAATAATGCGAGCTATGAGAACTGTGTGAACTGTGCGAACTGTGAGAGCTATGTGAGCTGTGGCTGCTGTGCGAACTGTGACTTGCGAGCAAATTAAACTCGGCAGAAGACTGTTCCAGCACCAACGTTTGTTCTTGCTGTTGTTCGATTTGAGTGTCGCTGTTTGTCACTTTGGCGACAATCTTTTCTCCAACAGAAGTACAGTAGCTCGCTCCCGCAAGAATTGCAGAGACCGCAAAGAACAAGAGTTTCTTCATTGATACCTCCTTCTTTTTAATGTTTGACAATCAGTTAACTAACACGATATATCGGATGATATATGTTCCACCTTTTTAATGTGAGAGCTATGTGCTTCTCTATTGGACTCAAAGAATCCTGCACATTGCCCCCTCAATACACATCCTTCACATTCTGGGATGTAAATGTCTTTCCAGTCCGAAATAGATTGCTGGGCATAACATCTAATATCTTCGGGTAACACGCATAACTGCGCATTATAGATATAAGGTTTCATCCCCCTGTCTGCAAGCAACAAGACCGCCTCTCTTAATTCCGTATTGTAATCATATGGGTCTATCCAAAGTTGGTCGAAATTTTCTTTTGCTAATCCTGTCGTTTCCATCTGCATGAAAGCAACCTGCGCAACAAAAGGGAAATTATGATAAATGTAGTCTGCAAATTGAGGTAACCGTTTATAGGTTTGCTTATGAACTACTATTCTAATTCCTATCCTTTGGTGGAACAAAGCAAGGTTATATAATCCTTGCACGGTCTTATAAAATGTTTTTGCGCCAACAATACGGTTATGTTCTTCTGCAATATCTGAGAAAAGCGGAATATCAATCTGCAAATCATGGTGTCGGCATTTTGCCAGTTTCATTGCATATTCCTTATCAGCAAACTTAACTCCATTTGAAAGAATACTGATAGCTGTTTTAGGAAGCTCTTTCTTTATATGGTTTATCAAGACAAATAAATTATCTCCAATAAGCGTAGGCTCTCCACCAGTTATACCTATTTCTTTGGTATGTTTATCAAACAAAGAAATCAGTTTCAAATTGAATGGCGTTTTATCCTTTTCTTGCAAAATTGGAGGTTGTGGACACATAATGCAACGATGGTTGCAACGTTCAGTTGCCATTATTGCATTATGATTTGATTTAATTTCATATATGAAGATTATCTCTCCCTGCTTATTGACAACGACAACATCACCTTCGTGAAAGTCGTTAATGTCATTGACCACACAACAAGGCTTTCCATTATCTGCAATGGTTTCTTTTGTTGTAATTGTCGCAACATATCCAAACACTGAAGTTGATGCGTCTTTACTGACTAATATTTCATTAGAACGTTGAAACACATTCTTTCCGAAAGTTATTCGCCCAACAATATCTTCTCCTATATTAACTGGTTTACCTTGAATTTGTTTCATAATTGCTCAATTTAACCAAGACCAAAAAATTCTGTTTATCTCAGGGTCGTGTTTGTGCAACAACTCAAACAAATAGTGTATGATGGATTTTGTCTTCTTGCACATCTCGTTAGTCGGTCTGAAACCTACCATATCTCCTTGTTCTGACATATTGCGCACGGGGTCAGCACCACAATAGGGCTGGAACACACAATCGACACAAGCTGGCAAACATTCCGTGCAAGCAGAAGAAATGATGTGATGCAAAAGCTCACCATTGAACATTTCCTGATAGCTGTTCTCATTCACGTTACCCAACCTGAAATAGTAGTTTTTGAAACGTGCCATCATTCGAGCTTCATCAGAAACATACACACTTCCGTCATAATCATAGATGACTCCCGCAATGCCGACACCTGCCGGAGATTGCAAATCAACAAAGCCTGTGGCAAAGGGCGTAAGCATCCTTCTTAAAAGCAGAGCGGCAAACCCCTCTACAAAGAAAGTTCCTTTCTTGTTCAATTCTATGATATAATCAAGCCCCTCTTTGTAGTTCTCTATGAAATCTTCAATGGGATAAGCAATCTTTTCCTTGTATTGCTTTGCAAATCCATATGGATTCAAAGACCGCAAAAATATGCTGTTGAAACCTAAGCGGATATATTCGTCAATAATATCCTTAAAACGTCCCAAACTATATTTTGAAGTTGTCATAAGCGCAGATGCACAATCATTGTTCCCCCATATATTGCGTATCATCGCTAAATTCTTTTCAAAGATAGCATGATGGTCTAATGTCTTATCCTGCAATGGACGATTAGTGTCGTGCAAATCCTTTGGACCGTCCAACGAGGTTGAAATCATACAGTTGTGCTTTTTCAAGTATCTTACCATCTTTCCATCCAACAACGTCAGATTGGTACAAATGACAAAATCCAATTCTTTCTTCTTGAAAAGATTTTGCCATTCAGCTTCCTCAATAATGTATTTCACCATATCAAAATCTGTTGAAGGGTCTCCGCCTTGAAACTCTATCTTGATACATGGTGAAGGTGATTGGAAAATTGTTTTGACCACATTCTTAGCCGTCTGTTTTGTCATATCAGCAGAATGGTCGTCCCTGTTTTTTCGTGCAACTTGACAGTATATGCAACTGGAGTTGCAGCGTAAGGTTGGAACAACCATGTGTAAAGAAGTAAAATCACGAAGTATGCTTTTCTTTGTGCGAAATTTCGTGGCAAGCATAGAAACTACATCTTCCACCTTATCTGTCGTAGCGATTTGTTTTGATTCAATATCATAAAACAATTCACTGTGTATGTCTAACTCTCCATTCACAAAGCGATGGAAATCTTCGTTTTGCAGAAAGATATATTCTCCTACTTCATTCGTAAGGAGATATTCATCTTCGCTAAACCGCTCAAAACGGAATGGTAATAATTGATAGTTCATTTTATTATAGCTAATATTTGTTTTAACAAAGGCGCATTTTCTAAATTGTACGGCAATATACGTTGAGGTACTTCTATCCTATAATTATAATAGTCAGAATTATCTTCAGAAGCGTAATAATCATAATATTGATGTGAATGGATATTTTTTTCAGAATAACGAGACACCAAGAAATGTATATGATAGTATACACTATTTACTTGAACATCATCAATAGATTTTAATATACATTTAGATATTTCCAAATCGCTACAGCGGTAACTACTAAGAGAGTCCAGGTCTATAAAATGTTTTTCTATGACTTTTTCTATTTCTGACACCTTCAGCCGTGATAATTTAACACATTTCACATCTATAGTATCTACAGAGTGTTTATATGTTTGAGCCGCCGAATAATGTGAAGCATGAGAAGCATGAGAAAAACGAGAACTATCTTGTTGTACAGGGAATAGCACCAATGAATGATTACTAAAATTATTTTTGTCGCTATCGTTATGCGACAACGCATGCATGATTGCTAATGCTGACGCAAAAAGCAAAGTTATCTTTTTCATCTTGAAACAGGCTTAAATGCTTCTTCTACAATCATATCTCGAATATGTCCGAATTGTTCATTGACATTATGTCGAAGTTGTTGGTCTATCAACTCATTGCAAAACTGTTTAGGCATATCCACTGTTAGAGCATTGCCATCTTTTGATTCAAAGATGACAATCACAAGATTAGGGTTATTCTCATCTATTTGTTGATGAATATAGAACAAATGTGAAAACTTATAGATAGCCGCTGTAATCACGTCTTTTGTGTACAAGGCTAAATCCACTGATACTTGAAATTTGTTATTTTCAAGCTCTACGACTGGAAATTGTATTGTTGCCATAACTGACCCTCCGTCTTCCACTCCCTCGAAGACCTCTTTTTATTAAACACCGAAGCGTGGAACTGCAGTGCTACCACATTCTGATTTGGAGGTCGTAGGAAAAACCTTTAGCACGGATATGGTAATAGCAGCCCACGCTATAGCGTGAGAACCACTATGCCTTCCTTGTGCTAAATTTGAAAGTTTCCTACGTTTCCAAATCACAAGATAAGCATAACGCTTCTTCTTTTTTCGTATGTCTTGGAAAGAGTCGCCTCAATCCAATTACAAAGATAGAGGATTTTTTCGGTAACCCCCTATCTTCTAATGTTTTTATTTGATTTTGGAGCGTTTTTTGAGTACATCCTATATTTTCAGTCCTTTACCCTGCTTTGTTGGTGTAATTCCCAAACCGTTTCTCCATTCTTTTGCTTTCTGCCTGAACCATTGCACAAGCGGAATGTCATTCACGCATATGTGGTAATATCCTTTTCTGTTCTTGTCCTCTTCAAACGAGAAAGCTGCACTCTCGTCACGGAACTTTCGGTTGAACTCGGGAGAATAGAAATCACCTTTCAGCCTAACTTTCTTCAACTTGCACAACTCTTGGATTACCCTTTCAGAGAATTTCAAGGTGTTCCGGCAGAAGTCAATCAACGGCAACAGCTTCTCCACATGGGGGAAGTACCGCTGTATCTTGTCCATATACTCGTTGAACTTGGTGCGTTCTTTCTTATGCTCCCGTTCCATTGTTTCAATATACCGTACCAATTCTTCGTTCTGACTTTCAAGGACGGACATGCGTTGCAGCAATTCCTCCCTTTCCGCTTTCAACTTATTGCTGCCCAAAAAAGAACCGACCTTTGCCATGAGTGCCGCTTTCGCCTCGGTCTTGGCGGCTTCCAGCTTCTCCGACTTGATGTCCTTCCGCACTTCGTCAAGCCGCTGTTCCGCTTGCTGTTGCTCGTTCTGTAATTGCCGCACGTTGGCTTCAAGCTCTCCCGTCTGCCGTTTCAGGTCTCGGTAGTATTGGGCGGTGGTGGTGTGCCGTGCTTCCGAACCCCGAACGCCACGCTGTAAGCCGTATTTCGACATCGCTGCGGCATAGCTGTCGTGGTAGGCGTCAAGCCTTTCTCGGGTCAGGAGGTCATCGGCGCACAGGCGCACGGCGTCGGCTTTTTTGCGGAAGGTGCGTTTGCCCTCCGTCTGCTTCCGCTTGGCTTTCCTGCGCTCGCCCGTCACTATCGGCACGACCGTTGCGTGGATGTGCGGCGTGTGCTCGTCCATGTGCAGCACTGCCGAAACGGTGTTCTCCCTGCCGAATGTGCGGTGCAGCCATTGCAGGTTGTCATCGCACCATTCGGATAGTCTGCCCTCGTCCTGCACCCTCGCCATGTCCTCGTGCGTACCCGAAAGCACGATGCGGATTGCCCTCACTTGGTCGGGCGTTATCTTCCGTTTGATGCCCGCCGTGCGAATGCGGTGGCTTATCGCTTCGGTACGGTCTGCCACGCCGTCGGGGAACTGCACCAGCTCACGGTTGAGGTGGGTGCGTGTGGGGTCTGCGTTCTTGGGCGTAGTCTTGCGTTCGATATGGTCGGATGCGCCCGTGTCAGCCGACCCTTTCGCCTTGTTGATTTGGATGCTGATATATCCCATGTTCGTTTCTTGTTTTTGAGGTTGTACAAACTTGTTTGTCGGTGTCCGCCTGTCTGCGGTCATAGCCGCACGGGGCAAGCGGGGGTGTCCAGAGGGGTGCAACCCCGCTGGCTCATTGGGGTGTTTTTAGCATTAGCGTCAGCGGTGCGTGAAGAAAACGCCCTAATGAGCTATGGCTTTTTGTTTCCCCAAAAGCCTGCGATGGTGTCGGCGGTGATGTCGGTGGACATTGGTCGCCTTTTTCTTTTTGCCAGCCTTGCATGATATTCGGTGCCGTTATGCCGGCATAATTGCCTGTCGGCACACGGGCATACAGGCAAGGATGGTGCTGCCGTTTCCTCGATGGACTTGTTGAGGGGTGAAATTCCGATGAATTGATGATTGGATAGTCTAATATACTGACAGCTAATGAAATAACCTTTCATCAGCGTTTCATCAAACCGCTCGCCAAAAGGAAAGTGATGTGTAAGGTTGTATCCGTTTTCTCTTTTCATCAGCCCAATCCTTTTGTTGAGTGTTTGATGAGGATGTAAACCGCTGTTATTCTTTATGTTTATATATGATTTCATCATTTCATCAAAATATCAGAGCATTTCCAACTGTGATTTGCTTACCGTGTAGTAGCGTCCAATCCTCCTGACGGGTGAGTAGCGGCA
>ULNZ01017328.1_pt1 | contig 8908 bp, 9 predicted proteins | sample 1952111 | NCBI WGS metagenome assembly ULNZ01 (sample SAMEA4835590, study PRJEB28245) | human gut metagenome | biome: gut microbiome; material: fecal sample | place: Denmark | collected 2008 | reverse complement strand
GGGTCATACGAAACATTTGTTAATGTTACTTTTGAATCGTTTGTTGTATCTTTATTACCGCATCCTGTAAAGGCAACCGCTGACGCGCCCAATACTGAAACTGCCAATACTGCCGATAATACTTTTGTTCTTAAATTTTTCATTTTGATTACCTCACTTTAAATTAATTTGATTTTAGATTCTGGCAGGCAATTACATACAACAGTACGGCTTGCCTCCAAATGAGGTACACATTCGTATTTTCTTCAGATTGTAAATGTTTTTCATAAGCGTCACCTTTTGGATTTTTGAGGTTATTTTGTTTAACCTACAATTCCTATCAATTTACTATGCGTTTCTTTGAAAACTATTTTATACTGTACAGGGTGAAAAGTCAAGGTAAAATTTTTACACATCCAACACTTTAGCAAATTGCAACAATACACAAGCAATATTTTTCGCAAAAATAGTAATAAAATCGAAAAAACAGGCATAAAATAACGGATAGGTATTTTCAAATGAAATATGCCTATCCTAAAAAAGAAATATTTTTTTGCGTAAATCTATTGACAAATCTATATAAAAAAGGTATAGTAGTATTAAATCAATAATGATTATTATTTTATTCAAAAAGTAAATACACAAAGGCGTATTGAGTATTTTTAAATTTCAAAAATTAATTTAACGGAGGAAATATTATGGCTAAAACAACAAAGTATTCGGGAACACAGACAGAAAAGAACCTTGAGGCTGCTTTTGCAGGCGAATCGCAGGCTCGTAACAAATACACATATTTTGCGTCTGTTGCCAAAAAGCAGGGTTTTGAGCAGATTGCAGATCTTTTCTTAAAAACGGCAGACAACGAGAAAGAACACGCAAAAATGTGGTTCAAGGAGCTTAACGGAATCGGCGACACAGCCGAAAATCTTCTTGCCGCTGCCGAGGGCGAAAACTACGAGTGGACAGATATGTACGAAGATTTCGCTAAAACTGCCGAGAAAGAAGGCTTTACAGAGCTTGCACACAAGTTCCGCCTTGTTGCCGCAATCGAAAAGCACCACGAAGAAAGATACCGTGCATTACTCCGCAATGTTGAAACTGCAGAAGTTTTCAAAAGGAGCGAAATCAAGGTTTGGGAATGCCGTAACTGCGGTCACATTGTTGTAGGCAAAGAGGCTCCCGAGGTTTGCCCCGTCTGCAACCACCCACAGAGCTATTTTGAAATCCACGCAGAAAACTACTAATTCTGATTTAATCAAATATATAAAGGAAACTCCACCGCATTTCACGGTGGAGTTTTGTGTTTAGTATCAAATTAAATTCAAAAAACTTACTCTTCTTCTGGATATTTCATGCCCCAGCTTTTGCGGATGTCGGTCATGATTTTCATAACATCCTTTGTGTAGTCAAGGTGCATAAGAGCCGTGTCGCCCTCTATCGCCTTTTCCATATCTTCAACCTCATAAAGCAAAGCGTCCTTTGTCTGACCTGCCGAGATTGTTTCACAATGGCCGTCAACCGTGTACGTAATCTTTGCCTCCATACCTCTGGGATATTCAAAGATTTCAACATAACCCTTGTCAAACGAGATCGTGCCACGCTTTGGCTGTTTTGCGTGAAGCGAAAGAATGACAGTTGCCATTTCCTCCTCTTTATTCTTTAAAAGAATACTCGCTTGTTCGTCAACACCGGTTTCTGCATATTTAACCTGCGACAACACATCGTTTGGGCATGAGCTCATAAACATACGAACAAACGAAAGTGCATACACGCCGATGTCAAGCATTGCACCGCCTGCAAGATTGCGGTTGAAAAATCGGTTGTTCATATTGTACTCTTTGTAACTGCCGAAATTCATCTGAATAAGCCTAAGCTCGCCAAGGTCACCTGAATTTACCTTTTCGAGAAGTGCCTTGTAAATCGGCATATGGAAAATTGTCATTGCCTCTGCAAGCACAACATGGTTTTTCTCTGCAAGAGAGATTGCCTCGTCAAGTTCATCTGAATTAAGCGTTATCGACTTTTCGCACAAAACATGCTTTCCTGCCGCAAGAGCCTTGCGAAGATATTTTATATGCGTGTTGTGCGGTGTGGAAATGTAAATTATGTCAACATTTTCGTCTTTAAACAGCTCGTCAATATCGTTGTAAACCTTTTCAATGCCGTACTTTTCGGCAAATGCAACCGCCTTTTCATGGGTACGGTTTGCAACGGAATAAAGTTTCTGTCCTCTGCTTTTGAGTGCGGTTGCAAGCTCATTTGCGATAACTCCGCAACCGAGTGTTGCCCAGTTGTAGTTTTTCATAAAAACACCTCCGTATATTTTTCGAGAAAAGTTTAACACACGGAAATGTGTCTGTCAACGGTTTTAGATAGCTTTTCTCGTATCTGCTCCGTACTTTTTCATAATCTTGCGAAGTTCGTTATTTTCGCTTTTTGAAAGACTAAAATACATAAATCCGTGCTTAACAATTTCATCACCGTCACACGCAGGCATATATGTATTACAAGCCTATTCTTATTGATGCCTTTTCGGAAAAACAACAAGACGGTGAATCAAAATATGCGGATTTGCCCTCAAACATTTTCTTCACGGTTTCGGCATCTTCGGCAGACATCTTAGCGTCAACCTTGTCGCAGTACTCAACATCAAAATACACGGTAGGCTCACACGCATAGAAACTGATTTTCGGCACAGCAAATACTGCGGCGGCAACGCATAAAACAATTGCAACCACAATTACAGCAATCTTATTCTTCATAACATTCACTCCTTTTCGCTTATCCCTTTAAAAATATATTATATTAAGCTTGTGTCATAATTGTATCATTATAATTTAATCGGCATATACAACAATTTTAAAATCATTTATTTGTAGGTTAAAAAATTTTTCGTCAACGCTTACAAGAGAGCAATTTTACTTTTGTTGAAGAGGCACAAATTGCGAACAAATTAAGAGCCTTGCTTATTGAGAAAAATCAGTCTGAAAATATGCAGAAAAGCAGTTTTTACCATATTATAAAGGCATAAAAAGAAGAATTTTGACGAGGTAGTTATTGTAACTAAAATTGTGAGCAAAGTAAACTTTATGTTTATAAGGTATTTTGCTTGTTTATTTTAGTCAACAGGATTACAATAATTGTGGAAAACGGAAAAGAATGGTATTGTTTACAAAGATCATGTGATTGAAGAGGTTAGAAATTAATGGAGAAAGTCAAAAAAATGCCCTCACTTGCGTTTGCAAGTCTGTTTAAAAGAAACAAAGGTCAGAATACCGTAAAAGGAAAGCGACGGCGCTCACACCAGATAAATATGCTGGAAGGTCCGCTCGGAAAAAAAATTCTTCTTTTCACACTTCCGCTTGCAGGATGCAGTATTCTTCAACAGCTTTTCAACTCAACCGATGTTGCGGTGGTCGGCAGATTTTCAAGCAGTCAGGCACTTGCCGCAGTCGGAAGCAACGGTCCGCTCATCAATATGCTTGTACTGTTATTCACGGGACTTTCGGTCGGCGCAAATGTTTTGATTGCACGATATATCGGTCAAAATGACCGTAAAAAGGTTTCGGAAGCTGTTAACACGGTAATAACACTTTCACTTATATGCGGATTTCTTCTTCTGATACTCGGTCAGGTTATTGCAGCACCGCTGTTAAGGCTGATGAACACACCGGATGATGTAATTGACCTTGCGGCAACATACCTGAGAATTTACTTTATGGGCATGCCGTTTGTAATGCTCTACAACTTTGGTTCGGCAATTTTGAGAAGTGTAGGCGACACAAGCCGTCCGCTCTACTGTCTTGTAATTTCAGGTATTGTAAATGTTCTTTTGAACCTCTTCTTTGTAATCGTCTGCGATATGAGCGTTGCAGGAGTCGGCATTGCAACAGTAATTGCCGACGGCATAAGCGCCGGACTTGTTATGATGTTCCTCATCAGAAACGAAGACGAGTCAATCAGAGTCAATCCAAAAAAACTTTCATTCAAAAAAGAACATCTCATTATGATTTTGAAAATCGGTGCTCCTGCAGGTATTCAGGGTATGGTTTTCTCAATTTCAAATGTATTCATTCAGACAGCCATAAACGGCTTCGGTTCACAGGCGGTTGCAGGCTCATCGGCTGAACTCAACTTTGAATACATTACATACTATATAGTATGTGCGTTCAGCCAGACAGCCGTTACATTCACAAGTCAGAACTACGGCGCACTTCAGTTTGACAGATGCAAAAAGGTGTTTAGGCTTTGTATGCTTTTCAGCTGTATTTTCACAGGCTGTGTGAGCGTTATATTCATGCTCGGAAGCGGATTTTTCATCACCTTCTTCACAACCGACCCCACCGTTATCAAGTACGCAATCATCAGAATGGCGATTGTTATGCTCCTTGAGCTTATGACAGGTTCATACGAAATCAGCGGCGGTGCGCTCAGAGGAATCGGACATTCACTCCTCCCTGCAATCCTCACAATCTTCGGTTCTGTTGTGTTCAGAATCATCTGGCTCTTCACGGTATTCAAGGCATACCACACCTACGATATGCTCCTTATGGTTTACCCCGTTTCATGGCTTATCACAGGCACATCCGTTTTGATTGCCTACTTCATCATCAGAAAAAGAGAATTCAAAAAGGTAAGCGCCGCTTTTGAAATTTAAAATCAAATAGATTTTTATGGCTGACATCGGCATTGGTGTCAGCTGTTTTTGTTTAGAAGAGGCTCTAAAATTAAAAAAATAATAAAAAGCAATTATTTCGTACTTTTTGTGCGGAATAATTGTTTTTTTGCTGTGTTTTATGTTATAATCCAATTATAAACACACGGAGGTGCGACAATGACTAAACGGACTGTTGCCAACAATTTTTTATACTACATTTTTTGCGGATTCAGCGGTGCGGTTACTTCGCTGATAGTATGGCTGTTTCTAAAACTTATGGGCTTGGGAATCGGTCTTGTGTGGGATACAATTCCGTCAAATTTTGATTTCAAATTTTATCCGATTATCGTCTGTACGGCTGGCGGACTTATTCTCGGAATATGGCAAAAGCTGACAAATGCCGTTCCCGATGAACTTGACGAGGTTATGAAAAAGGTAAAAAAAGATAAATTTTACCCGTACAACAAGGTGCTTTTGCTCTGCGTTTCGGCACTTTTGCCCCTTGTTTTCGGCGGAAGTCTCGGTCCCGAGGCAGGCTTAACAGGCGTTATCGTGGGACTTTGCTACTGGGCAGGAAGTCATATGAAAGACGCTAAAAGTAAAATTCCCGAACTAATGCAAATCGGCATAAGCGCAACCTTGAGTGCGGTATTCTACGCACCGCTTTTCGGTCTTGCATCGGTCAATGAAGAAAGGCTTGACAGCGAAGAAAAGCCTACCGATATCCGTTCAACAAAGCTTATTTCAAACATCATTGCCGTACTTTTTGCGGCGGGAACTCTGTTTTTGCTTAACTCGATTTTCGGCGGAAGTATGGGACTTCCACGACTCGGGGGTTATAACATTACAAATTTTGAGCGTTTGTGGGGAATTCCTCTCGCACTTTTGGGTGCTGTATGCGGTTTTCTGTTTATCATATCTTCAAAGATTTTCGGAAAATTTTTCGCACTCATTCAGGGCAAACTCGGCATTATTATCAGCACAACTCTCGGCGGAATTATCCTCGGTGTTATGGGTACATACCTCCCCCTCACAATGTTTTCGGGCGAAGAAAGTATTACCGTTGTCAAGGAAAGCTTTGCCGAATTTGCACCGTGGATTCTTATTATCAGCGGTGTGCTTAAACTTGTTCTCACAAACATCTGCATAAAGTCGGGTTGGAAAGGCGGTCACTTCTTCCCTGTCATCTTCTGCGGAGTGAGCATCGGCTACGGTGTTGCAATGCTCGGCGGACTTGACACGGCATTCTGTGCGGCAGTCGTAACGGCAGGACTTCTCGGTGTCACAATGAAAAAACCGCTTGCCGTAACAATGCTCCTTTTGCTCTGCTTTGACGCAAGAGTTATTCCGTGGATTTTGCTCGCTGCATTCCTCGGAAGCATTATTCCAACTAAAATTTTCGGCAATAATAAAAAGAAAGCTAAGTGAGCATATGAAAAACTGCTTTGCGAACCACCGTTTCCTTTGGAACACATTGAAGAAATGACTGCTCTTATGGGTGGCGAGGCTTTATGCGTGAAGAATTTAACAGCAGATACTCATTTGTAAAATCGTCAATTTGTCAGGGACTTGTTTGGTGTTTTTGGCACACACTTTTGTGGATAGTTGATTCAGAATTTACTGATTTGAGGGCTATTCCCTACATCATTTCAAACATTGTCGTTATCACATCAATCACCGTTCTGATGAACATTTTTCTTGAAAGGCACAACAATCTGATTTACTCTGTGCTTTTGCATTTTGGGTTTAACATAATTTATGTATTTCTCAATGCCGATATAATGTTCTTTGTGATACTGACAATTCTCTATTTAATCATTACTCCGCTTGCCGTGTTGTTCAGAAATAAGACTAAAATCCGCAACCAACGCTAACATTTCGGTTAAATTCAGTTGATAGACACGATCAAATTTTTAATGTAAAATTTGTAGAAAATTATTTTTTAATATGGTGAAAATTAGTTTTTCGCTTCAAAACAGTAAAAGAAAATAATATATACAACTTATTTTAGGAGGATAAATATGCTTACACATATCGGAACAGACACTATAGAAACAGAAAGATTGATACTCCGCAAATTCAAAATTTCAGACGACGAGGCTATGTTAAAATATTGGATTGCCGATAAAAAAATTCAGTCTCTGTATTCCGAACCTGTTTACACCACAAAAGCAGAAGTTGATGAACTTCTCGAAAAATATATCAATTCGTATCAAAAAAATGATTACTACCGTTGGGCAATCATAGAAAAAAATTCAGGTGAATGTATAGGTCAGATAGCATATTTTCTTGTTGACAGCAAAAATAATTTTGCCGAAATAGAATATTGCATAGGCTCTGATTTTCAATGCAAAGGATATGCTACCGAAGCAACGAAAGCAGTTATACAATATGGATTTGATAAAATTAATCTGCACAAGGTACAGATTTGTACAAAGACAATAAATAAACCTTCAAAGCGTGTCATAGAAAAATGCGGTTTTACATATGAAGGAACATTGCGTGATTACTTTTATATGGACGGAGAATATGTAGGTCGATTGTATTTTTCCATGTTAAAAAGTGAATTTGAATCAAAACAAAATTAAACAGGAACATTTATCTACACAACAACCTCCCTGCAATCGAATTTTGCCTTGCAGGGAGGTTGTATTATTCTTATATGGAATTTTATTTTACTTGCGGATAATTATTGCATTGCCGTTGCAATGAATCTTTCCGTTTGAAACCGCAACTGTTTCACCGCTGATTTCGTTTTTATAGTCGCCGTCGGGAAGGTCAACTTTTACATCTGCTGACTTTGATTTAAGGCTGAAAATGCCGACTTTTTTGCTCTTGTTGTTGTCACGCTCAAGAATTGCAATATCGTTTTCATCATCTGCATCAGCCTTGAAATAATCGTCATCATCAAGAACGGTTTTCTTGATTGTATCAAGCTTTGCAAAAAGGTTGCTCAAATCAATGCCTGTGTTGCGTGGGAAAACATCCTTGTCAAAAAGGCTTGGAGTTTCATCACAACCGAACTCCTGACCTGCATAGATGAGGGTTGAACCCTTCAAGAAATACAGAAAAGCTGTGTAATTTTCAAGGTCGCTCCTGTTCTTTACATAATGGCAGATTCGTGGCTGATCGTGGTTTTCAAGGCAACGCATTTTATCGTAATTCTGCGGATAAATTGCCTCCTGATAATTGAACATATCAAGATAATGTGAAAGAGATGTTTCGCCCTTCAAATATTTGTCGAAAACCTCACGGATATCGTAGTCATATTCCATATCAAAAGCGTCAAAAAGCTCATAGTCGCTTGCGGTATAAATTCCGCTCTTGCGAGAGAACACATTGAAAGAGCTGTGTACGCTTTCGGCAAGCCAAATGCAGTCGGGATTTACCTTTGCAACAGCCTCTCTCGCCTGTTTCCAAAATTCAACGGGAACGAATGATGCAACATCGCAACGGAAGCCGTCAACAATTCTCGCCCACATAACGAGTGAATCAATCTGATACTGCCATAATTCTTTGTTAGAATAATCAAGATCGATTATGTCGCTCCAATCACCGACTTTGTTGCCAAAATTGCCGTCCGGCTTTCTGTAGAAAAATTCAGGATGTTCAACCGAAAGATTTGAGTCTGGCGAAGTGTGATTATAGACAACATCAATGATGCACTTCATGCCCTTTGCGTGAATTTTTTCAACAAGGCTCTTGAAATCGTCCATTGTGCCGTATTCGGGATTTGTTGTGCGATAGTCCTTGTTTGCATAAGGACAGCCGAGAGAGCCTTTTTTATTCTTGACGCCAATCGGATGAATCGGCATAAACCAAATGATGTCCGTGCCGAGTGACTTTATTCGGTCAAGATCCTCTGTAACGGCATTAAATGTACCGTCATTTGTGTGATTACGGACATAAACCGAATAAATAACCTTGTTTCTCAAGCTGATTTCAGTATTTTTTGCCATTTAAAACATCTCCTTATGTATTTTTCCACGGTCTGTTTTTACCGTTCCAACCTCGTTCTGCCCAGTAATTTTTATCGGCTTCATTCCAGCCGCTTTTCTGAATCATTCTCATAATAAAGAAAAAGCCTTTTGTTTTTAAACCTGCCTTAACCTTGCCGTTATTTTTCTTTACCTTATTGGCAATTGAGGTAGTCTTTTTGTCAATTTTCTTTTTGAGTTCATCGGTGACGCCTGAATAATTTGTTGCACGAACATTGACACCGTAACGATAAGTTTTTGGAACGCCCCAAAAGAACATACTGTCGGCGATATC
>ULNZ01026115.1_pt1 | contig 9033 bp, 7 predicted proteins | sample 1952111 | NCBI WGS metagenome assembly ULNZ01 (sample SAMEA4835590, study PRJEB28245) | human gut metagenome | biome: gut microbiome; material: fecal sample | place: Denmark | collected 2008 | reverse complement strand
CGGCGTCGACGGAGGCGCGGTAACCGTCGTCGGGCTGAAAAATCTTCACCCGTTTGTCAAGCAGATAGTCTTCGCCGTAATCCGCCATTGTTCCGTTTCTCCGACCGTTACTTTTCCGCTGCCGGTTCGGACGCCGGGTGCAGCGACTGAATGACGCTGGCGGCGATATTTAGACTTTGGGTGGCGTTGACGTCGTCGCCGCTTAAATCCAGGCGGCGCATGCAAATGCCGAAAACTTCCCTTGCCGCCGTCCATTCGTCGGCGGCAAGTTTTCCCGCTTCCTGCCGGCCGTAAATTTCTCCGAGCATGCAGGAGTTAAGCTGTCCGCTTACGGTTCGCGGCGTTTTGTCGGCAGGTGCCGAAGCACAGCCGGCGGCGAGCAGGGCCGAAATGACGGCGGTGGTCGTTTTGATCATTCTTTTCTCCGTTGTTTTTCTTGTTTTTATGCCAATCTAAAAGAATTTTGCAAAGATTAGGTTAACAAATAAAAATATCTTCAAAAATATCATTTTTTGATGGATTTTTGCATTCTTCCGTGCTATAGGGAGGGCAGAAATTTTTTTCTAACATGGTTAACATTTACAAGGAAATAAAATGTCAGAAGTGAAAATGAAAATGATGGACGGTAACGAAGCCGCCGCTTCGGTCGCCCATCGTATGAACGAAGTCTGCGTCATTTACCCGATTACCCCGTCGTCGCCGATGGGCGAATGGGCCGACGCATGGTCTGCCGCCAAGCAGAAAAACCTGTGGGGTGTTGTGCCCGAAGTTCAGGAAATGCAGTCCGAAGCCGGTGCTGCCGGCGCCTGTCACGGTTCCGTTCAGGCCGGTGCGCTGACCACTACCTTTACCGCTTCCCAGGGACTGCTTTTGATGATCCCGAACATGTACAAGATCGCCGGCGAACTGTCGCCGTTTGTTATGCATGTGGCTGCCCGTTCTCTGGCTTATCACGCGCTGTCAATCTTCGGTGACCATACCGACGTTATGAGCTGCCGTCAGACCGGTTTTGCCATGCTGGCTTCCAACTCGGTACAGGAAGCTCATGACATGGCCGCGATCGCCCAGACTTCGACCCTGCGTTCGCGCGTTCCGTTCATGCACTTCTTTGACGGTTTCCGCACTTCTCACGAAATCAAAAAAATCAAAGTGCTTTCCGACGACGATCTGAGAGCAATGCTTGAGGGTGTGGACTATACCTTCAACGCCAAACACGCTCTGCGTCCGGAAGCTCCGGTTATTCGCGGTACCGCGCAGAACCCGGACGTCTTTTTCCAGGGCCGCGAAGCCTGCAATCCTTACTATGACAAGGTAGAAGGCATCGTTCAGGAAGAAATGGACAAGTTTGCCAAGATTTCCGGCCGTCAGTATCATGTCGTCGACTATGTCGGCGCGGCTGATGCCGAACAGGTTATCGTGATTATGGGTTCTGGCGCCGAAACGGTGGAAGAAACCATCAACTACCTGAACGCCGAGGGCGCCAAACTGGGCGTTTTGAAAGTTCACCTGTATCGTCCGTTCCCGGAAAAGTCTTTCCTGAAGGCTTTGCCGAAGTCGGTCAAGGTCGTTTCCGTCCTCGACCGTACCAAGGAATCCGGTTCGATCGGCGAACCTTTGTACCTTGACGTCGTTGCCACGCTGACTCAGGCTTTCGCCAACGGCGAAATCGCCAACATGCCGAAAGTTGTCGGCGGCCGTTACGGTCTGTCTTCCAAAGAGTTTACCCCGGGCATGGTCAAGGCCGTGTTCGACAACGGTTTTGCTGCCAAATCGATTAACGGTTTCTCGGTCGGCATTACCGATGACGTAACTCACAAATCGCTGGCTTTTGACGATTCAATCGATACCGAACCGAAAGACGTTGTCCGTGCCGTATTCTACGGTCTGGGTGCGGACGGTACGGTCGGTGCCAACAAGAACTCGATCAAGATCATTGCCGAAGACGCCGGCAAGTACGGTCAGGGTTATTTCGTTTACGACTCCCGCAAATCGGGTTCGATGACCACTTCCCACCTGCGTTTTTCGGACAATCCGATCAAGTCCGCGTACCTGATCAACAAAGCCGACTTCGTTGCCTGCCACCAGTTCCCGTTCATGAACAAGGTGGACATTTTGAAAATTGCCAAACCGGGCGCCACTTTCCTGCTGAACGCCCCGTATGCGGCCGAAGAGGTATGGAACCACCTGCCGATTGAAGTTCAGGAAGAAATCATTGCCAAGAAACTGAACTTCTACAGCATCAACGCGGTTGAAGTTGCCCGCGAAACCGGCATGGGACAGCGCATCAACACGGTTATGCAGACCTGCTTCTTCGCTATTTCTAACATTTTGCCGAAAGACGAAGCGATTGCGCAGATTAAAAACGCGATCAAGAAGACCTACAGCAAGAAGGGCGACGCCATCGTTCAGAAGAACTTTGCCGCGGTTGACGCTTCGCTTGCCCACCTGCACAAGGTAGAGTATCCGTCTGAGGTTACCTCGACTTTCCACCGTCAGGCGCCGGTTCCGGCCAACGCTCCGGAGTTCGTCAAGAAACTGACGGCCGAACTGATTGCCGACCGCGGCGACCAGCTGCCGGTATCCGCTTTCGGCGAAGTTGTCGACGGTACCTGGCCGACCGGTACCACTCAGTATGAAAAACGCTGTATCGCGACCGAAATTCCGGTTTGGGATCCGGCTGTCTGCATTCAGTGCGGCAAGTGCTCTCTCGTTTGCCCGCACGGCGTTATCCGCATGAAGATCGCTTCCGAAGAAGAACTGAAGAACGCGCCGGCCGGCTTTAAGTCTGCCGCCTATAAGGGCAAGGAATTTGCCGGCAAGCAGTTCATCTGGCAAATGTCGCCGGAAGACTGCACCGGCTGCGGCATCTGCGTTTCCGCCTGCCCGGCCAAGAACAAGGCCGATCCGAGCAAAAAAGCGATCAACATGGATCATATCGAAAATCATTTGGAAGAGCAGATTGCCTGCTGGAACTTCTTTGAAACCCTGCCGTATGTAAAACGGACCGAAGTTGCCAAGAGCCTGCCGAAGACCACCCAGATGATTCAGCCGCTGTTCGAGTTCTCGGGCGCCTGCGCCGGCTGCGGCGAAACTCCGTACGTCAAGCTGCTGACTCAGTTGTTCGGCGACCGCATGGTCGTTGCCAACGCGACCGGCTGCTCTTCGATTTATTCGGGCAACCTGCCGACCACGCCTTATGCCAAAGACGAAAAAGGTCATGGTCCGGCTTGGGCGAACTCGCTGTTTGAAGATAACGCCGAGTTCGGTCTGGGCATGAGATTCTCGATCGACCAGCAGACTGCTTTTGCCAAAAAGCTGCTGGAAGACCTGAAGGATCAGATCGGCGCCGAACTGGTTGAAAAGATTTTGGCCAACCCGCAGTCGACCGACGTCGAAATCGACGATCAGCGCGCCAATGTCAAGGCTTTGCGCGAAAAGCTGGCAACCATCGACAGTGAGGAAGCCAAACACTTAAACGAACTGGCCGATTACCTGATCAAGAAGTCGGTATGGATTCTGGGCGGCGACGGCTGGGCCTATGACATCGGTTTCGGCGGTCTGGATCATGCGATCGCTTCCGGCAAGAACATCAACATTCTGGTTATGGATACGGGCGTATATTCCAACACCGGCGGTCAGCAGTCGAAGGCGACCCCGATGGGCGCTTCGGCCAAGTTTGCCACTGCCGGCAAGGCCTTGCCGAAGAAGGATTTGGGTATGATCGCCATGTCCTACGGCAACGTTTACGTTGCGCAGATTTCGGTCGGCGCCAACGACATGCAGACGATCAAGGCTTTGAACGAAGCCGAAGCCTATGACGGTCCGTCGCTGATCATTGCTTACTCGCACTGTATCGCTCAGGGCTTCAACCTGGCCGACGGTCTGGAACACCAGAAAAATGCGGTTGAAACCGGCAGCTGGCCGCTTTACCGCTATAATCCGGAAAACGTCAGTGCAGGCAAGGCGCCTTTGATGCTTGACTCCAAAGCGCCGAGCAAGCCGTTGTCCGACTATATGTCGAACGAAACCCGTTTCCAGGTTGTCAACAAGATGAATCCGGAACGTTATGAGACCCTGCTCAACAAGGCTCAGGAAAACGTTAAGGAAAAACGCAGCCTGTTGGAACACATGGCCGAATACAAAGTTGAAGAAGATACTTCTGCTGCTGAGTAATCGGAAGTTTGAATAAGCGAAACACCTCCATTCTTAAAGGATGGAGGTGTTTTTTTTGCAATCCGGAAATTTTGGGCCGGAGCGGAATACGGGAACCTGTTTGGTTGGGGAAGAATGCGGAAACCTTTGGCGGGTGAGGCGGGATGTCGGAACTTCCTGACGGGTAAGGTGGAATAAAGGTGCTGGTCGGGCGGTGCGGAATGAGGATCCTCGGTCGGGGGAACAAGTCGAAATACGGGAACTTGCCGGCTTGGGAAAAAATACGGAAACCTTTGGCGGGTGAGGCGGGATGTCGGAACTTCCGGTTAAGGCGGGCCGGATACGGAAATCTGCCGGTTAGGCCGGCAGGGGGGATTTTGCTTTGGAGCATACGTGGAATTTTATCGTCGGTTATGCGTCTGGAGATGTTGTGAATTTTTCATTTTGATACATGTGGTATTTAGCTGAAAACAAAGTTTTCGTTGGCGAGAGGAGAGATGAAAGTCTTTCTAAAAATTGTTATCCTCAACAAAACAAATAATGATTGCATTTTTTTGTAAAAGCACGATACGCTGTGTGTATATTAATAATCAAAAGGGGAAAATATATGGATATGTATCCGCGATATCAGTCGCGGTCAGGATATTTCAATCAAGACGATCAGACGGACGGTTACGGTGTTGATCACAGCGGTTTCAGCCTCCGTGACGAATTGTTGTATCAAACGGCAAGAAAAGAAAGAGAGCAGGAGCTTTTCGAAAACTTTAACCGGCAAGGAGTTGATAAAAGTTATCCGCGGCTTGGCACAAGCTTTTGGGGAAATTCCGCCGATAATTACGGTTTCGGCAGATCAAATATAGAAAATAACATCAAAAAAAGACAATTTACCCCTGTTCCGGATACAAGTATTCAAAATGCCGCTCAAAAGCGGGCGATGATGATGCCGACGCAAAGCAGAAATGATTTTGCTCCCTCATTTGAGACATCGGATCGTGTTAAAGGATTATATCCGGAAACATCGCCGGCAGCTTTGATTGTCCGGTTAGCTCAGAATAATGTGAACAACATGATAAGTGACGCAGGTGTTAAATCACAAATTACGTTTGATGATGTTTATTGGGGGGATGACGGCAGAAAAATACGCATCAAATTTAGGGCGGGTACAGTAACAGAACAAATGACAGTGGTGGTCCTACCAATTTTGCGGTTACTCAGGCTACTTTAGATGAGTATAACCATTGGAAAAGTTCATTAAAAAAAGGAATTGGTTTTCCAGCAGATGTCAGAGATTTGACACATCAACAGGCAAGGCAAATATTGAATGAAAGATTCTATCAGGCTTATAACATTAAAGCTCTGCAAAATTTGATGATAGCACGAAGTGTTTTTGACGGAGAAATTAATCAGGGAACAAATACGGGAAAATTGTTGGCTGATACTGTCAATGAGTATTTTAATACTGCTCTTCCCCGCAATATGGTTATTTCTGACTGCTTAGCTGAAAAAATTAATAATTTATCAGATGATGAAGCTGTTAAGATTAATGATTTATTTCTTCAAAAAAGAATGAACAGTTATTTTAATACGGTAGATGCAAAGCCCCAAAATATAAACAACTTGAAAAGTTGGTATAATCGTGCGGCAAATCATTACAGTAATCAAAGAGATTTTGATAAGTTATACAAATCAAAACTTGAGTATTACCTGAATAAAAAGTATCGAATGTATTATAATGGTATGTAGCAAGGGGATAAAATGAAAAATATATTGCTTTTATGTTGTCTGTGTTCCTTTCAAGCGTTTGCTTATGAGAAACACTGTGAAAATGAGAATGCAACGGTTATTGCCCGTTTGGAAAAGGAGCTTGATGATTGTAAAGGAAATTACGATGTTGTTTCATCGGAAGCTTTGATTCAGGCTCATCGTGCCAGTGCCAGATGTATGATTGATGTTGCAGACAAGCTTTTTGACAATTTTTATGTTAAAAATAATAAACAAGTTAAAGCGCATTTTAAAAATTTGACCAAATCAATCTATGATTATTTTTACGATAATATGCTGGCAAGTGATTTTGCCGCCGAGAATCATATGGCCGCAGTGTATAGTGAAAGCGCTGAAGCGGAAGCAGCTTATTATATAAGGGAAGCCGTAAGAAAATATATTCATAATATTAAAGCGGAATGTGAAGAGAAAAGTTTTTAATACAGTCAGCGGGAACCGTGGGGGGGCGTACGGTGTGACCGCTTATAAACAAAGTTACCAAAACAAGGGGCAATTTTCAAAGAAAACAAGGTGTGTTAGTTATGAAACTGTATTCACAAGAAGCATTGTTTGCAGGCGGGGTATATACTGTTTTGAGTTATCCTCCGGCTTATTTTCAAAATCCGATCGCAGAAAGCTTTTCTTTTTTGTTGACCGGAGTTTTTGTTATTTTGTTGTTTTTTCTCTTTTTTAACAAGGCCCCGTCTGTGATTAGCCATGCTTTTAGGCAATATCCGGTGCTGTCGTATTATTTGGTTTCGTTTGGATGGGTGCCGTATTTTATGATTGCCGGTATTGTTTTTCTGCCGCCTGCCGCCACCGTGTATGAATGGTCTGATGAAACTGTTAACAAGGTTGCGGATATGTTTAATATGTTTTGTAATTGGGGAATCCCGTGTTCTTTATTAATTGCCTGGGGAAGAAAACGGCTGACAGGCAATTCTCCTCAATAAAGCGGAAAAAGCAAAACGTAAAAAAAACGAAAGGTACGGGATCGGGAATTTTTGTTGAAGTTTTCATATCTTGTCGGCAACGGGCGGTGTCAGAAGCCATCCTGATTTTATGGCAGATTGAAGTTCGGACGGGATTTCAGTTCCCGAGATAAGTCGAATAACCGTTGGCCGATACGGTGATCGGAATATGGTAATGGTGGTCGTTGTTTTCGATTTTGAAGACGACCTCTATATAAGGGTAGACGGAGTTTTGTTTTTGCCGGGCGAAATAGTCGCTTGTGGCAAAACGGAGTTTGAATATTCCCGAATTGTTTTGGTCCGAAGGGAGAAAATCGGCAATTCGGCCGTTTGAATCGGTGATTCCGTCAGCGATTTCCGTCCATTCTCCGCCGGCGGACTGTCTGAACAATTTGACGGCGACGTTTGGCGCCGGCATGCCTGTGCCGATGTCAAGAATGTGAGTGCTCAGCCGGTATTCGGTATTTTGCGCCCGGGCGGCAAAACAGGCGAAGACGGCGCAGATAACGGAAAAGAATAGTTTTTTCATGATTTTTGCTCCTTCATGGCAATGCCGTTTTTTTATGTAGCGACGGAATTTTTATTTGCAATCGTTCTTTGCCGTTTTTTTGAAGAAAAGCGTCATGGAAAAGGCGGAGCGGCAGGGTTTTGAAAAAAGAAGTTGTTTTTTGTCGTTTTTTATGTTTGAATTTGTGTCAATCGGAAATTATTAAAACTTAAATCTATGAATTTTATTATTGCTTTTGTTTACTTTTTGTGCGCTTTGATATTTCTTTTGCTTATCGGCGTACTTGTGTATTTCGGCACAGCGGATTCTCCCGTATGGAAAATCTGGTATAAGCGTGTTTCCCGCCTTCTGACGGTTCTGGCCGTGTTTTACGTCGTTTTGGCGGTGGTCGGTTTGTTTGCGGAAGTAGGCATTTGGAGTTTTATCATTCCTATTGTCGCAATACTGTCGGTTATGTTGTTGTTGCTGCTGCCGATGGTTTTCAACGGAAAGCTGGAAGAATTCTGCCGTGAGTGGAAAAAGCTTTGAAAAATCGAGAAAAGCTTTGTTGACTGAAAAAGGGCTGCCTGTCAATAGGCAGCCTTTTTTTGTTGTAAAATATGTTTATATATCCGGCTGTTTGTTGCGTTTATGGCATGTAAAATGTGCAGCCGTTAAAACCGAGACGGTTAACACAGGGGAAATTAAACGTCAGAAAACAGCCGGAACCGCGGAACGGATCAGCCGGAGACGATGGCGGCCGCGGGGAAGGCGGAAAGCAAAAGACAGTTTTCCTGGTTTTAAAGCTTTACAAAAATTCTTTTGCGGGGCATAATGCAAAGCATAAGAATTATGGAGTGTTCAGGGCATGGAAGGCGCCGTATGTCTGCATAACGCAACCGTTTATACCGGTTTTTCGGTGATGAAAAATTGTGCGGTTTATGTTAAAGGCGGCCGAATTGCCGATGTTTACAACGAAAAAAGATTCCGGCAAAAAGAGTTTTCTCCCAAAGTGAGGGTTATTGATATGCTCGGGGCAAATATCGTTCCGGGTTTTATCGATACCCATATTCACGGCAGCGGCGGTTTCAGCACCGACGATATGACGGCGGAATCGATCCTCGGGCTGTCGGAGTTTCTGTCCGGTTTCGGTGTGACTTCCTTTATCCCGACCATCAGTGCCACGCCGGAGGCGGAACTGATGATGAAGATCAGGGCCGTTTTAAAAGCGATGGGACGGGAAAAAGGCGCGCGGATTTTGGGAATCCACCTCGAAGGGCCGTTTTTGTCGCCGGCGCGGATCGGCGGACAGCCGGCCGAAGGAATTTCGCCGGTTGATTTGGCTCTGATGGAACGGATTTATAAGGCCGCGGATGGCAAAATCATCAATATGACGGTGGCGCCGGAATTAAAAAACATGCGGGAGCTGGCGCTTTACTGCATTGAACGGGGCATCATTTTGCAGGCCGGGCATACTGACGCCACCTATGAGCAGATGATTGAGGGCATGCAGGTGAACATTATGCACCTGACCCATATGTTCAACGCCATGCGGCCGCTGCATCACCGGGAACCGGGAGTGGTCGGTGCCGGGCTGATCCACCGGGAAATTTCCTGCGAGTTCATAGGCGACGGCGTGCATACCAATCCCAACCTGATCAG
>ULNZ01007249.1_pt1 | contig 9126 bp, 7 predicted proteins | sample 1952111 | NCBI WGS metagenome assembly ULNZ01 (sample SAMEA4835590, study PRJEB28245) | human gut metagenome | biome: gut microbiome; material: fecal sample | place: Denmark | collected 2008 | reverse complement strand
GAGCTGCCGGTGGTGGAGAACCCCTGTCCCGCCAACGGACACAGCCGACGCCAGGAGGTGAAGGAGCTCATCGCCGGGCTGGAGGGCCGGTATCCGGATATCAAGCAGAAGCTGTTCGGCAGCCTCCAACGCTACCCCCTGTACGGCTGGAATCTTCACGAGGAGGAGCGGTAACATGAAAACCAGACTGGGCGGCCGCACCTGGGCGGCCCTGCTGACCTTCGGCCTGTTCGGACAGATCGCCTGGGTCATCGAGAATATGTATTTCAACGTGTTCCTGTACAACACCATCTCCGGGGACACGTCCATGATCGCCGCCATGGTGGCCTGGAGCGCCGTCACCGCCACCGTCACCACCCTGGTGATGGGGGCCCTCAGCGACCGGCTGGGGCGGCGGAAGGCCCTGATCGTCATCGGCTATCTGCTGTGGGGCGTCAGCATCGGGGCCTTCGCCTTCATCAAAAGAAGCCCCCTGGCCGGTGCGGCCCACGGAGCCGCGGTGCTGGTGGTGGTGCTGGACTGCGTCATGACCTTCTTCGGCTCCACCGCCAACGACGCCGCCTTCAACGCCTGGGTCACGGACGTCACCGTGCCGGAAAACCGGGGCCGGGTGGAGACGGTGCTGGCCATCATGCCGCTGGTGGCCATGCTGGTGGTGTTCGGGGCTCTGGACGGCCTGACCCAGGCCGGGAACTGGCGGCTGTTTTTCCTGATCGTGGGCGGCATCACCTGCCTGGGCGGCGTGCTGGGCTGCTTCTTCATCCGGGAGCCGGCCCTGCCCCGGGGCCAGGGCAGCTATTTTGCCAACATTCTGTACGGCTTCCGTCCCGCCGTTGTCCGGGACAACCCGCGGCTGTATCTGTCCCTGGCGGCTCTGGGGGTATACTGCATGAGCCAGCAGGTGTATATGCCCTACCTCATTATCTATATCCAGCGGTTCCTGGGCATCACGGACTATACCCTCCTGCTGGCGGGGGTGCTGATCGTCAGCTCCGTGCTGTCGGTGCTGGCCGGGCGGCCCATCGACCGCTTCGGGAAGCTCCGCTGCCTGGTCCCGGCGGGGATCCTGGGCTTTGCGGGCCTTGTGCTCATGTACTTTGCCCGGGGCCAGTGGTTCGTCCTGGCGGCGTGCATCGTGATGCTGGGCGGCGGCATGGTGGTCTCCGCCTGCTGCAGCGGCCTGATCCGGGACTATACCCCGGCGGGAAAGGCCGGCCTGTTCCAGGGCATCCGCATCGTGTTCCAGGTGCTGCTGCCCATGGTCACGGGGCCGTATATCGGTGCGGCGGTGATCCGGGGCACCGGCATGACCTATGAGGACCTGGGCACCGTGAAGCAGGTGCCCACGGCGGAAATTTTTCTGGCGGCTGCCGCCGCCCTGGTGCTGCTGGCCATTCCGGCGGCTCTGCTGAAGCGGAAGGAGACGGTAAAATGACGGCGCTTTACACCCCCTGGGGGGAGCATCCGGACAAAACCTGCCCGCTGCCGGAGTATCCCCGGCCCCAGCTGCGGCGGGACAGCTATCTCTGCCTCAACGGCCTGTGGGACTACACCGTGGAGGACGGCGACGAGTATTCCCGCCGCCGCAGCGGAAAGATATTGGTGCCCTTCTCGCCGGAGAGTCTGCTGTCCGGCTGTGATTTCCGGCTGGAAAGCGGCGAGACCCTGTGGTATGAGCGGCGCTTCACCCTGCCGGAGGGCTTCCGCCGGGACCGGGTGCTGCTGCACTTCGGCGCGGTGGATCAGTGCTGCCGGGTGCTGGTAAACGACCGCCCCGTGGGGGGCCATCAGGGAGGCTATCTGCCCTTCACCCTGGACATTACCGGCGCCCTGGTCCCCGGTGAGAACCGCCTGACCGCGGCCGTCACCGACGATCCCGACGGCGGGGTCCACGCCTTCGGCAAGCAGCGCACGGACCGGGGCGGCATCTGGTACACCGCCCAATCCGGCATCTGGCAGACGGTGTGGCTGGAGAGTACAGCGGACAACTACGTCCGTTCCCTGCGCCTGACCCCGGACTATGACGAAAAAGCCCTGCGCTATGCCGTCCGGGCCGATGACCCCGCCGGAGCCCGGATCACGGTGCTGTGCGGCGGTCAGGTCATCGCCCGCAGCTGGGCCGATGAAAAGGGCCTGGGCGTGTGCCCCATTCCGGCGGAGCACTTCCGCCCCTGGAGCCCGGAGGACCCGTATCTGTACGATCTGGAGGTGACGCTGCCCTCCGGCGACCGGGTGGAAAGCTACTTCGGTATGCGGAAATTCTCCGTTATGGAGCATCAAGGCCGCCGGGTGCTGGCCCTGAACGGCCAACCCTACTTCCAGTCGGGGCTGCTGGACCAGGGCTACTGGTCCGACGGCCTGTACACCCCTCCGGCGGACGAGGCCATGGTCTGGGACATTCAGACCGCCCGGGACATGGGCTTCAATATGCTGCGCAAGCACATCAAGATCGAGCCTCTGCGGTGGTACTATCACTGCGACCGCCTGGGGATCATCGTGTGGCAGGACCTGGTGTCCTGCTTTGAGCGCTGGCAGACCCTGACCATGCAGGTGCTGCCCTTTCTGGGCGTCCACCTGAAGGACCGCCCCTCCGGGCGGCTGGGCCGGGCCGGAGAGGCCGGACGCCGGCAGTTCCTGCGGGACATGGAGGACACGGTGGACCTGCTGTATAACTGCATGTGCCTGGGCCTGTGGGTGCCCTTCAACGAGGGCTGGGGCCAGTTCGATGCCCTGGCCGTCACAGACCGGCTGCGGGCTCTGGACCCCACCCGGCCCATCGACCACGCCTCCGGCTGGCACGACCAGGGCGGCGGCGACCTGAAAAGCCGCCATGTGTACTACCGCCCCGTGCGCCTGCGGGGGGACGGACGGCGGGTGCTGGCCCTGACGGAATTCGGGGGCTACAGCCTGCAATGCCCGGGACACCTGGCCTCGGACAAAAAATTCGGCTACCGCATGTATGACCATGCGGCAGCCTGGATGGATGCGGTGGAGCGCCTGTATGAAACGGAGGTCCTGCCCCTGATCGAAAGCCAGGGCCTGTCGGCGGCGGTGTATACCCAGCTGTCCGACGTGGAGGACGAGGTCAACGGCCTGGTGACCTATGACCGCCGCCTGTGCAAAATGGACCCCGTCCGGATGCGAAAAATCAACAGCAAACTGCGCTTTTAGCGCAATATATTGCCGAAAATCGCAGACTCCCCCCTATGTAGCAAAAGCCTCGCAGAGTTTGCCGCCCGCAGCAGACTGCAACCCCTTTGTTCAAAAAGTGGTTCCACCACTTTTTGAACAAAACTCAAAGCACCCACTGCAAAAGCAGCAGCAGGCCGAAGCCCGGCAGGCCCAGCACGCCGATCAGCAGTCCATTGAACAGGTTGAGCCCCAGCTGAAGCCCCGGGGCCAGGCGGCCCAGCAGCCACAGGGCCCCGAAGCCCAGGGCCGCGTTGCCCGCCACCCGGAAGACCAGCTTCAGGGGGCTTCTGGCCAGGCGCAGCACCCCCAGCAGCATAAACAGCCCCCCCACGCCCAGGGCGAGCTTTTCTAAGACGGACACGCGGTGCCTCCCTTCATGGCGGCTGCCGCCGCACAGGGCTCCTGACCCAGCTGGGCCTTGATGCACCGCAGCAGATAGTCGCTGCGGGCCTTCAGGGCGTTGATCTCATAGATGCTGGCCTCCACCAGCTCCGGGGCCGTGACAAAGTTGAACTTGTCATAGGCGTTGCGCAGAGCCTGGTTGGTCTGGTGCAGCTCCTGGCGCAGCTCCTCCAGCGTAGGGGAAACGGCCTGATTTTTCTTCTTTTCCATGGTGATCCCTCCTGGCACATGCCTGTAACCTATTTGTACGGTTATTTTGGACAGATATGACAGGCTTTAACCCGGGGGACAAGCAAAAATTTCCGGGAGGTGCGGAGAATGCACGAGGAATATATGCGCCAGGCCCTGGACCTGGCCCGGCAGGCCGCCGCCTGCGGCGAGGTGCCGGTGGGCTGCGTCATCGTCAAGGACGGCGCGGTGGTGGGCCGAGGCCGCAACCGCCGGGAGGAGCGCCAGGCCGCCTGGTCCCACGCGGAGATGGAGGCCATGGCCCAGGCCAACCGCGCCCTGGGCACCTGGCGGCTGGACGGCTGCACCCTGTATGTGACCCTGGAGCCCTGCCCCATGTGCGCCGGGGCCATTCTCAATGCCCGGGTCAGCCGGGTGTATTTCGGGGCCCGGGACCGGGAGATGGGAGCCTGCGGCGGGGGGATGAAACTGTTCATGGAGGACTTCCCCCACCCCCCTGCCCTGGTGGGCGGCGTGCTGGAGGAGGAATGCGCCCAGGTCCTGCGGGAATTTTTCCGGGGCCTCCGGGAAAAGTAAAATTTCCCTTATTTTCCCGTTGACAAAATCGGGAAAAGTGGCTATATTATGTCATATCGAGTGCAAATGCAGTGATGGGGACCAGTAGCGCTCCCTCCCGATGCCAAGAGAGCCGCCGTTCGGTGCAAGGCGGCCACGGGGGAAGCGGCGAATATCACCCCGGAGCATCCGGCTGAAACGACTTTCGGATTAGGTGCGGACGGCGGAGGGCCGTTATCATCCCTCGCCCACGGATGGTGGGGCAGAGCGGCTGCGCCCCGGCGCGGCAACAAGAGTGGTACCGCAGAGGTTTTCCGGCCTTTGTCTCTTATGGGAGACAAGGGCCTTTTATTTTTTGCAATATAAAATGTTATGTTTATAATGGAGGTAACACATGGAGTATAAAAAGACGCTGAATATGCCCAAGTCCGGCTTTCCCATGCGGGCGGGCCTGCCCAAGCGGGAGCCGGAGATGCTGCGCTACTGGGAGCAGCTGGACCTTTACAACGAGCTGCTGAAGAAGAACGAGGGAAAGCCCCTGTTCTCCCTCCACGACGGCCCTCCCTTCTCCAACGGCGCCCTGCACATGGGCCACGCCCTGAACAAGGCCCTGAAGGACTTCATCAACCGCAGCTATGCCATGCGGGGCTATTACACCCCCTATATCCCCGGCTGGGACAACCACGGCATGCCCATTGAGTCCGCCATCATCAAGCAGAACAAGCTCAACCACAAGGCCATGAGCGTGGCGGATTTCCGCACCGCCTGCCACCAGTTCGCCGACCACTATATCGACGTCCAGCGGGAGGGCTTCAAGCGCATGGGCGTGGTGGCCGATTGGGACCACCCCTACAAGACCATGGACCCCGGCTTCGAGGCCCGGGAGGTCCGTGTGTTCGGCCAGATGTATAAAAACGGTCACATCTACAAGGGCCTCAAGCCCGTGTACTGGTGCCCCCACGACGAGACCGCCCTGGCCGAGGCGGAGATCGAGTATCAGGACGACCCCTGCACCACGGTGTATGTGAAGTTCCCCATGCACGACGACCTGGGCAAGCTCCCCCACCTGGACAAGAGCAAGCTCAGCTTCGTCATCTGGACCACCACCATCTGGACCCTGCCCGGCAACCTGGCCATCGCCCTGAACCCGGCGGAGAGCTACGCCGTCGTCAAGCCGGAGGGCCGCGACGAGCTGTATATCATGGCGGAGGCCCTGACGGAGAAGGTCATGGGCATCGGCGGCTTCGACCGCTATGAGATCGTGGAGACCCACCCCGGCTCCTTCTATGAGAATATGCTGGCCAGCCATCCCTTCCTGCCCAAGACCAGCCGCCTAGTGCTGGCGGACTACGTCACCATGGACTCCGGTACCGGCTGCGTTCACACCGCCCCCGGCTTCGGCGCCGACGACTATCAGACCTGCCTGCGCTACGGCATGGACATGGTGGTGCCCGTGGACGACCAGGGCCGCCACACGGACTACGCCGGCAAGTACGCCGGCATGAAGACCGAGGAATCCAACCCCGTGATCCTTCAGGATATGAAGGACGCCGGTTCCCTGTTTGCCAGCCAGGAGATCGTCCACAGCTATCCCCACTGCTGGCGCTGCAAGAAGCCCATCATCTTCCGGGCCACCCCCCAGTGGTTCTGCTCCGTGGAGTCCTTCAAGGACGATGCCATCGCCGCCTGCGAGGACGTGCGCTGGGTTCCCTCCTGGGGCAAGGACCGCCTGCGGTCCATGGTCCTGGAGCGCACCGACTGGTGCATCAGCCGCCAGCGCCGCTGGGGCCTGCCCATCCCGGTGTTCTACTGCAAGGACTGCGGCAAGCCCATCTGCACCGACGAGACCATCGACGCCATCGCCAGCCTCTTTGAAAAGAAGGGCTCCAATGCCTGGTTCGAGATGGAGGCGGAGGATATGCTGCCGGAGGGCTTCACCTGCCCCCACTGCGGCAAGGCCGCAGGCTTCGAGAAGGAGAGCGACACCCTGGACGGCTGGTTCGATTCCGGCTCCACCCACTACGCCGCCATGGAGCGGGACCAGGGCTTCTGGCCTGCCACCATGTATATCGAGGGTCTGGACCAGTATCGCGGCTGGTTCCAGAGCTCCCTGCTGGTGGCCGTGGGCGCGCTGGGCCGGGGCGCGCCCTTCAAGGAGTGCCTGACCCACGGCTGGACCGTGGACGGCCAGGGCCGCGCCATGCACAAGTCCCTGGGCAACGGCATGGACCCCGCCGAGATCTTCAACAAGTACGGCGCGGACCTGCTGCGCCTGTGGGCTGGCTCCTCCGACTATCATGTGGACGTCCGCTGCTCCGACGACATCTTCAAGCAGCTGAGCCAGAATTATCTGAAGTTCCGCAACACCGCCAAGTTCTGCCTGGACAACCTCACCGGCTTCGATCCGGAGCAGCTGGTGGCCGCCGCCGATATGCAGGAGCTGGACCGCTGGGCCGTCACCCGGCTCAACAGCCTGATCCGCCGGGTGTTCGACAGCTACGACGCCTACGAGTTCCACGCCGTGTCCCACGCCATCAACGACTTCTGCGTGGTGGACCTGAGCTCCTTCTATTTCGACATCATCAAGGACCGCCTGTACTGCGACGGGGAGAACAGCCTCAGCCGCCGCAGCGCCCAAACCGCCCTGTTCCTGATCCTGGACGCCATGACCCGGATGTTCGCGCCGATCCTGGCCTTCACCTGCGAGGAGATCTGGCTGGCTATGCCCCACCGCAGTGCCGACGACAGCCGCAGCGTCCTGTTCAACTGCATGGTGCAGCCCTACGAGGACTACGCCCTGCCGGAGGACGCCATGGACCGCTGGGCCCGCATCGCCGCCGTCCGCAGCGCCGTCAACGGCGCTCTGGAGCAGGCCCGGGCCGACAAGACCATCGGCAAGAGCCTGGAGGCTGAGGTGGACGTCACCGTTCCCGCCGAGGACGCTTTCCTGGCGGAGCTGAACGCCGATACCCTGGCGGACCTGCTGATCGTGTCCCAGGTACGGGTCACCGTGGGCGACGCCCTGTCCGTCACCGTGGCCCCCGCCCAGGGCGTCAAGTGCGCCCGCTGCTGGAAGGTGCTCACCAGCGTGGGCACCGTGGCCGGTCACGACACCCTGTGCCCCCGGTGCGCCGCCGTGGTGAAGGCGCTGCCCGTGGTGGAATAATCGCCCATTTGATCTGACCAACGGGGCGGGGCCGCTGTGCCCCGCCCCGGCTGAAATTTTCGGGCGGATGCGGCATCCGCCTGCGGAGGTAAAACGTGAATGACAAACAGGAAGCAAAATTCCAGGAGCTTACCGGCCGGCCGGTAGGCCATCTGGTGTGCAAAATGGCGGTCCCCACCATCATCAGCATGATGGTCACCGCCTGCTATAACATGGTGGACACCTATTTCGTGGGCCAGCTCCACAGCAACAGCGCCACCGGCGCGGTGGGCGTGGTGTTCTCCCTGATGGCGGTGATCCAGGCGGTGGGCTTCTTCTTCGGCCACGGCTCCGGCAACTATATCTCCCGCCAGCTGGGCCGCCATGAAACCGCCGACGCCGAAAAAATGGCCGCCACCGGCGTGACCCTGGCCTTTCTGGCCGGGTGTGTCATTCTGGCGCTGGGCCAGATTTTCCTGACGCCTCTGGCCCGGCTGCTGGGCTCCACGGACACCATCCTCCCCTACGCCCGCAGCTATCTGCGGATCATCCTGCTGGGAGCCCCGTATATGACGGCGTCCTTCGTGCTGAACAACCAGCTGCGCTTTCAGGGCAGCGCCGCCTACGGCATGGTGGGCATCGCCGCCGGGGCGGTGCTGAACGTGGGGCTGGACCCGCTCTTGATCTTCGGGCTGAACATGGGGGTGGCCGGAGCGGCTCTGGCCACCATCCTCAGCCAGCTGGCCTCCTTCTGCATGCTGCTTCTGGGCTGCGCCCGGGGCGGCAACCTGCGGATCCGGCTGAAAAACGTGTGCTTCCGCCGGGACCTGTTCCTGGAGATCGGCAAGGGCGGTCTGCCCTCCCTGTGCCGCCAGGGGCTGGCCAGCATCGCCACCATCTGCCTCAACCGCAGCGCCGGACTGTACGGCGACGCGGCCATTGCCGCCATGAGCGTGGTAAGCCGGGCCATGATGCTGGCCCAGTCCGCCCTGATCGGCTTCGGCCAGGGATTCCAGCCGGTGTGCGGCTTCAACTATGGCGCGGGGCTGTATCACCGGGTGAAGGAGGGCTTCCGCTTCTGCGTCAAGTGGTCCACGGTGTTCCTGACGGCGGTTTCGGTTCTGGGCCTGGTCCTGGCTCCCCAGATCATCGCCGTGTTCCGCAACGACCCGGAGGTCATCGCCTTCGGAGCCCGGGCCCTGCGCCTGCAGTGCCTGGCCTTCCCGCTGTGCGGCGTCATCGTCATCTCCAGCATGCTGACCCAGACCATCAACAAGGTTTGGCAGGCCTCGGTGCTGGCGGCAGCCCGGCAGGGGCTGTTCTTCATCCCGGCGGTGCTGGCCCTGCCCCATATCTGGGGGGAGCTGGGGGTGCAGCTGGCCCAGCCGGTGTCGGACGTGTGCGCCTTCGCCCTGACGGTGCCCCTGGTGCTGGGGGTCCTGCGGGACATGGACCGCCAGCAGCGCCTGGAAAAAATCCGATAAAAAAGACAGGCAGCGGGCCTCACAGCCTCGCTGTCTGTCTTTTTTCATACTTTACAGGGCGGCAGCGCCGATGATACCGGCATCGTTGCCCAGCCGGGCCGCGGCGATGATGGGGATGGCCCCATCCTTACCGCCGAAGCAGTTTTTCTCCACATACCG
>ULNZ01038424.1_pt1 | contig 9246 bp, 9 predicted proteins | sample 1952111 | NCBI WGS metagenome assembly ULNZ01 (sample SAMEA4835590, study PRJEB28245) | human gut metagenome | biome: gut microbiome; material: fecal sample | place: Denmark | collected 2008 | reverse complement strand
GGAGAGAATGACAACAAGACTATCGGGTTGTTGCTGTGTAAGGGAAAAGATGAGGTGGTAGCACAATACGCATTGACAGGCTACGACCAGCCGATAGGTATCAGTGATTACCAGTTGAGCAAGGCTATACCCGAAAATTTGAAATCAGCTTTGCCAAGTGTGGAAGAGGTGGAAGAAGAACTGGCATCTTTCCTTGACAAGGACAATAATCCCCAAAATTGAGGTCTATGGCAGGAGAGATTAACAAACTGATTCCCCTATACGGAGAACTCAACAGGATATATAATGATTGGGTGACCAATTATGCTTTTTCTTTTGACAAGCAAAAATTCATCACCGATTTTTACAGGCAGCATAATGATACAAAGGCTTTTGAAGCCGCTATCCTTGAACTGATACTTGACAAGCAGAAAGAACAATACACATTGATTCTCAATAGTCTGAAAATCGAAATAGGAAAGAATATACGGGCTTATGAAACAAAACCACTGAATGATGACATCATAAAGCGTGTATGTTTTCACTACGCAGACAGGCGTAATTCTGCAATTAGAGACCAGTTGGAGATTACCACCAAGTTGCACGAGCCTTTGAATGACGCATACCACAGATATGATTTCATTGGTTTTCGGGAGCATACGGACGAAGAAGAAATACAGGCAGAAAAGGAATATGAACGCTGCAAGGCTGAATACGACAAGGAAAAGAAAGAATTGGATAAACTCTATGATCTGCAAAAGCAAGACAGGAAAGAGGCTTTTCAATATATCGAAAACCTTTCCGGTGATGTTTACCGCCTAAGTCTTCTTTTTATGGAAGTCCTGAAAAAATACCTTCCTGATGATGTGGAAGAAAAACGACCGGAGGAATCAGTCGAGCAAAATGCGCAAGAAGAAGTACAGAATACACCGGAGGAACAGCATGAATATTTTGACATGAAGCCGCTTTCGCCTATTTATGAAACCTGTGTCGGGGAACAGTTCGAAGCCATTACCATAGCGGACTTCTATGCCAATATAAATCTGTACCCCTGCAAGAACAGATTAAAAATCAAGGCAAGGGAAAAGATACGGGTGTGTTACCTGATATTCCTGATGAGCGAGAAACTATCCAAGCAATACAGGGATGAATGGAGGAGCCAAATATTAAAACTGCTGGATATTGACGAGAGTTATTATCGGTCAAAATACAAAGAGCCAGTTTCCGATTTTCCGAGTGACAGCAACCAAAAATTCGCCAAAGAAATGGAAAGCATATTCTGATAATTCGTGATATATCCTGATACTCCACGAAATTACCACTTTTACCACTCAAATTAATTTTTGAGTGGTATTTTTATTGTCTGATATTTAATAAGATAGCGCAACATCCTATTTATATCATCCACATCCTTACCACTTACAGCCATACCTAATTTTGCATCGTTCGAGAACAGAAATAGCAGCCAGTGCGCAGGGCTGATTGTTTAACGACTAAATAGATTGGACGATGACAAATCTTCAAGAGTTATTATTAAAACCCGTCTGGCAGATGACAGGCGAAGAGTTCATATTCCTAAGCAAACACGCTTCCAACCAAACGGAAGCGCAACCGCAACCTGTAACGGACACAGAAAGGAAGTATGTGTACGGAATACTTGGCATTGCCAAATTGTTCGGGTGCAGTCTGCCAACCGCCAACCGTATAAAGAAAAGCGGAAAGATAGACAAAGCCATTACGCAAATAGGGCGTAAGATTATCGTGGATGCGGAACTTGCCCTTGAACTGGCTGGAAAGAAAACCGGAGGACGAAAATAACGGGAGGGGTACTTATGGACTATATGAAAGATATAAAGGAAATATCGGCGGAAGAAGCCGTAATCCTTTGGCAAGCCTCACGTTTGAGCCTGTCGAAAAGTTACGAGAAAGCACCTGAAATTCTCAAAGTACATAGTTCCGTCATAGGAACATTGGGGAATTTCAGCGCATCCATCGGCAAAGCCAAGAGCAAAAAAACTTTCAATGTGTCGGCTATCGTAGCCGCCGCATTGAGGAATGGTACGGTATTGCGATATGTGGCGGAACTTCCGGAAGACAAACGGAAAATCCTTTATGTGGACACGGAACAAAGCCCTTATCATTGCCTGAAAGTCATGAAACGTATTTTGCGGATGGCCGGGCTTCCCGATGACAGGGACAATGAAAATCTTGAATTTCTTGCTTTGAGGAAATACACGCCTGAACAGCGTATCAGGATTGTTGAACAGGCTATTTACAATACGCCTGACATAGCCCTTGTAATCATAGACGGCATCCGTGACATGGTATATGACATCAACAGCCCCGGTGAATCGACACGCATCATATCCAAGCTGATGCAGTGGACGGACGACAGGCAGATACATATCCACACGATACTCCACCAAAACAAGGGCGATGAGAACGCAAGGGGGCATATCGGCACGGAACTGAACAACAAGGCGGAAACAGTCCTCCTTGTGGAAAAGGACAAGAGCAATGGAGATATAAGCAATGTTTCAGCCATGCACATACGGGCAATGGACTTCGAGCCTTTTTCATTCCGCATCAATGACAATGCTCTGCCCGAACTGCTGGAGGGTTACAAGCCCGAAGCCAAGAAACCGGGAAGACCGGAAGAGGAAAAGTTCGATCCTTACAAGCATATCACCGAACAGCAGCACCGAATCGCACTGGAAGCTGTTTTCGGACTGAAAGAGGAATACGGCTACAAGGAACTGGAAGACACCTTAATCAAGACTTATGTGTCGGTGGGTGTAAAGCTGAACCATAAAAAGGCGGTATCGCTCATCACCATGCTTCGGAACAAACGGATGATAGTGCAGGAGAACGGCAGGAAGTACACGTTCATGCCCGACTTCCACTATTAGCCCGCACCTTGCAATCGCTTCACTTTATTCCGATGGTCTATATATTAGGGATAAAGCGAAGTGGTTGCGGAATGTGGCAAAACCGCTTCACTTTATTACCGTACTCTATATATACGAGAATAAAGTGAAGTGATTATAGACCGTACTTCATAAAGAGAGGTACGGGCGAAAAGAGAAATAAACCAATTCAATTATCATTAAACCAATCGTTTTATGGATATACAGACAGCGAAACAAATCAAGATAGCAGATTATCTGCACAGTCTGGGCTTTTCTCCGGTCAAACAGCAGGGGATAAACCTGTGGTATAAGTCACCGCTAAGGGAAGAAACGAAAGCATCGTTCAAGGTGAATACAGAACGTAACCAATGGTATGACTTTGCACTCGGTAAGGGTGGGAATATCATCGCACTTGCACAGGAACTTTATTGTTCCGACCATGTGCCATATCTCCTGCAAAGAATCGGAGAACAGACACTCAACATTCGCCCCGTGTCTTTTTCTTTTGGCAAGCAATCATTTTCCGAACCAAGTTTCCAACAGCTGGAGATTGTACCGCTTTCATCTCCTGCCCTGCTTGCTTATTTGCAGGAAAGGGGGATAAACATTACACTGGCGAAAAAAGAATGCAGTGAAGCGCATTTCACCCATCATGGCAAACGCTATTTCGCCATTGCCTTTCCCAATGTATCGGGCGGATATGAAATCCGCAACCGCTATTTCAAAGGCTGTATCGCACCAAAGGAAATATCCCACATCAGACAATCTGGAACAGCAAGGGAAACGTGCTATGTGTTCGAGGGATTTATGGACTATCTTTCATTTCTTACTTTGAGAATGGAAAGTTGTCCGAAATATCCCGAACTGGATAGACAGGATTATATGGTGCTGAACTCCGTAGCCAATGTTTCCAAAGCTCTCTATCCTTTGGGGAACTACGAGCGCATCCATTGTTTCTTTGACAATGACCGTGCGGGGATGGAAGCACTCCAACAAATCCGTATGGAATACGGCAGGGACTTATACATCCGTGACGCTTCGCAGACCTACAGCGGATGCAAGGACTTGAACGAATACCTACAGAAAAAGATAGAAAGGGAGAAGCTGGTTCAACCTGTCAAGAGGAAGCAAAATGTATCGGCGAAGAAACCGGGAGGCTTTCGGTTATAGCCCACTATAACTACACGCTTCGCTTTCGTAGTTGTGGGCTCTCCCGAGGGGCTTATGGCTCTGCCCTAAGAACCCCTCTGCGAAAGCGAGCAAAACAACCTATCGTAAACAATAAAATCAGAATAGTTATGGCAACTAAATCAAGCATACATATCAAACCTTGCAACATCAAATCAAGCGAGGCTCATAACCGAAGGACTACCGAGTATATGCGTAATATCGGAGAGTCCAGAATCTACATCGTGTCCGAACTCTCTGCCGACAACGAGCAGTGGATAAACCCGGATTTCTGTAGTCCGAATTTACAGACGCACTACGACAACATCAAACGGATGGTAAAGGAAAAGACAGGTCGTGCCATGCAGGAGAAAGAGCGGGAGCGCAAAGGAAAGAACGGAAAAATCATAAAAGTGGCAGGATGCTCGCCCATCCGTGAGGGTGTGCTGCTCATCAAAGCGGACACCACACTGGCAGACGTAAAGAAATTTGGCGAGGAATGTCAAAGACGCTGGGGCATCACTCCGCTTCAAATTTTCCTGCACAAAGACGAGGGACATTGGCTAAGCGGACAGCCTGATGCAGAGGACAAGGAGAGTTTCCAAGTAGGTGAAAGATGGTTCAAGCCGAATTACCATGCACACATCGTATTCGACTGGATGAACCACGACACAGGCAAGAGCCAAAAGCTCAATGACAATGATATGATGGAAATGCAGACTTTGGCATCTGACATCCTCTTCATGCAACGTGGGCAATCTAAATCCGAGACAGGCAAGGAACATTTGGAACGAAATGATTTCATCATTGAAAAACAGAAAGCCGAACTGCAACGCATAGACGAAACCAAGCGGCACAAGGAACAACAGATAGGTCTTGCCGAACAGGAACTCAGACAGGTAAAATCAGAGATACGCACGGACAAACTCAAAAGTGTAGCCACCGATGCTGCCACCGCCATAGCAAGCGGAGTTGGTTCTCTTTTTGGAAGCGGGAAGTTGAAAGAGCTGGAGCGAACCAATGAAGATTTGTACCAAGAGATTGCCAAACGAGACAAAGGCATTGACGCCCTCAAAATTCAAATGCAGGAAATGCAAGAGCGACATGGCAAACAGATACGCAATCTTCAAAGCATACACAACCAAGAACTTGAAGCCAAAGACAGGGAAATATCACGGCTGAACACCCTGCTTGAAAAGGCATTCAAGTGGTTCCCGATGCTTAGAGAAATGTTGAGAATGGAAAAACTGTGTGCTGTCATTGGGTTTACCAAAGATATGATAGACTGTCTTCTGACGAAAAAAGAAGCTATCCAATGCAATGGTAAGATTTATTCCGAGGAACACAGAAGAAAGTTTGAAATCAAAAACGACATCTTCAAAGTAGAGAAGAATCCGACCGATGGTAGCAAACTTGTACTGACTATAAACAAGCAGCCAATAGGCGAATGGTTCAAAGAACAATGGGAGAAATTAAGGCAAGGTTTGCGTCAATCTGCGGAAGAACCAAGAAAAAGTAGAGGATTTAAGTTATAATTCCGTTCTATATAATGCGAAACATCAATAAAATAACTAATTTTGCATTCGGATAGGGGCAACTCTTTCCAATACATAAAAGAAAAGAAGAAACGTTATGTTTATCTTGCAGGTGAAAACGTAGGAAATTTTCAGACTGATGCAAGAGATAGCATAGTGGTTCTCACGCATATAGCGTGGGCTGCTATTGTTACATCTGCATAAAAGGTTTCCTACGACCTTCACTTGGACGTGGCATAGTTGGCTCACGTTTTTTCATTATAAATTTAATCCCCCAATAGAGCCTATGGGGAATTATTACAAATATGAATAAACTTATTATTCCGTTCCTTCTATTCATCGCTTTCCTTGCTGTTGGTTGCAGCGATGATGAACCCAAAGATGCAGTCAGGGAAATCAGGATGTCCGTTTCTTCCGAAACAGGCACCAGATATGTTTTCGGCAGCGAACAGCCCGTAGAGTGTATGCTTGTTATGTCGGAAGATAATCCCGGAGTGTGGGAGCCGTTTGACTTTAATGCCATTAAAGGATTTACATACGAAAAAGGACACGAATATTATCTTTCAGTAGAGCGGACTATCCTTGCCAATCCTCCCATGGACGCTTCAGGCCGTACATATTCTCTGTTGAGAATTCTTTCTGACCGACTTGTCACAGAGCCGGAGGTACCAGTTGATAAAGAAATCAATTCAGAGGAAGACATTGAGTATTATGACATGTGCCCTTTCAATAAGTATTCCATATACAAGAATTTTATCATCAATGAAAATGGAGAAATTTCCTATGAAGACGGTTCGGCTACCCCATCTTATGATAACACCCGCATTAAGTTAGAGAATATTCTTGATAAGGCAGACCCAAATTGGATAAAATTCAATAAAGTACCCTATATGGCAATATACTCATTTGTATTGTCACCGCTTACGGAGGAAATACGTTTGGTAAGAAACTTATCACACGGTCCGATGTTCAAGGATGTCATTCCAGAAAATGAGTTTACCTACATTACTCAATCTGTGAAATCAGGCGAAGAGCTTCGTTATGCACTCATCCTTGTCAATGTCGAAAAAATGGGGCTTCAGAAATTAGAATTTACCATAAAGAAAGTATAACACATAGTCATGATGAATAAACTTATCAACCCGATTCTTTTAACCGTATGCTTGCTTTTTACGGCTTGCGATGCGGATAAGATTTTACCCGGCGAAGTGATGGTGTGGTCGTATGATATTCTGACTCCTGAAGGTATCAAGTGGGAAAAATCTAGCCTCGGCTGGACTCCAGAAGATTATTTCAGGGTAAATAGCAAGGGCGGTGATATGGTAATGACTTGCGAAAACTATGATTCATTCAGCTTAGCCTCTAACAAATCCGACATATACGATTGTGATTGGATGACGGTTAAAGCTGAAGGAAATCAGTTGAAATTTCATTTTCCATACAACGATTCGGGTGCACCCGAAGCATCGGAGCATATTACCGTATCGGCAAAAGACGGAAAGCGAACGGCGAAAGCAATCATTCATGTAGCTAGAACTTTCGAGAAAGAAGAACAGCCCCAACCAGCACCTTTGCCCTAAGAAGCCAAGTTCAAGATGGTAAAGGCAGACATCATCCGTTTATGCAACTGTATTGTAATACCCCCAAAAGCATGAAAAAAACATTTCTATTTTTATCTATCGCGTAAGTAATAAGTTCATCGCTGCATTATACTCGGTCTCAATATTTCCGACGGATAAAGTCCCATTGTCAAACAAACGCAAAAGAAACTCATTGTAGGTTTCGGTTGGTAGTCGTTCTTCAAGATGAACGTATATAATGGGGGCGAGTACGAGGCTACCGTCAACATATTCCTTGAATTCGTTAATAACGTCCTTATCACTACGCCGACCTAATTTGTGTGATAAGAAAACTTCGGCAGCTACCACAAAAGCTTCATTACCTCCTTCATTATGCGACATTGCTGTTTCCTCGTGTTCTTTATAGAAATCATCGGCAGCTAAATCGCTCAGGCGTTCCATAAGTGCATTAGAGACATTAAGGCGATGCAAATTTTCGTGAATATATACTTTTAGGAAATCAAGATGATATGTTTTCTCCAATTCAGAATCAAGAAGCAATGGCGTACAACAAAATGTTTCGTCCAATAAATTGAAGGCATTTTGAATATCAAGAATATATATGTTCGTATTGGTTTCCGTCAATATTTCAGGAGCTGCAAAAGCGGATATTTCAGAATTTATGTTGTCAACAGTGTGTTTTGGGAGGTCTGCATAATAGGAGTTTATCTTGTCATTCAATCGAGGGAAAACACATGTATCCCAATAATCTGAGTACCCGGCAGTTACTAATGAATTGACTACATAAAGCAGTTGCGGTCTTATTCCTAATATGGAGTTTATCCAAGAAGAATTATGTTCTTCTACGGGGATAATGCCAGGCATATCGGTTAAAAATTTTATGCAATCCTCTATATTGTTTTTGTCATATCCATATAGTGAATAGGCATTGCATAATTTTGAAGCGCGAGTATTATCATTTATGGCTGCAAGAGCTTTCACAAAAGAAGTATCAGCGGCAAGAGATGAGAATTGTGGAAATTCCTTTAAGCTGTCGAAATTTTGAATGCTTGACAATAAGTCATAGCACTTAGAAGTGCGAAAAAGTCCTTGATTATTTGCACAGCATATAGTCAAAGCACAGAAGTATATAGATATTGTTGTTAGTATTCGTTTCATAAACTTGGCTTCACAAAGTTAGCAAAAACCTTATAACTCTGATGTGTTCATATTAAAACAATTACAAAAATAGCGATAATATTCAGACTTCAATTCAATTACCACTTTTTTTAACTTATAACTCACAACCTTGATATTTCTAAGGATTTGCCTCTCTCGTATTTGGAAAAGTGACGCAGTAGTAAACGGGGGTGGATAAGGGATGCTTGATTCATCTTAAATAATGCAAAAACACCCAACTTTACATTTTTGGGTGTAAAATTGGGCGTTTGTTTTGCAATTTACTGATTTTCAGCGTTTATTGCGGAGAGAGAGGGATTCGAACCCCCGGTACAGTTGCCCGTACACCGCATTTCGAGTGCGGCCCGATCGACCACTCCGGCACCTCTCCTTTTTGGTCGCGGGAGGAGGGCTTGCCCCGTTCTCCCGATCCAAAACCGTTGTTTTGGGACTGCAAATATAGGCATATTTTTTATTTTCGCACATTTTCGTGCGGAAAAAATCACATTTGGTTGAAAAAACGCCTCCGGAGGCCCTGTTTCTGCCGCTTTTCCGGAATTATTCGTATCTTTGACTTCGTCGAAGATACGCCCGCGCGGCAAAATGCAGGCAAGTTTGCTTTTGCTTTCGCCGGTTCGTATCTTTGCAAACGGACGGACCCGCTTCGCGCATGCAGTATTTTCCGTGCGCGGCCGTTTATAAAGAAGAACGATACTAAAATCGGTACGGTTTTCGTTTGGTATCTGAAGAACTAACGCAAACATTACGTGCGCTATGAAAAAGTTGAAAATTTTATTCGGAACCGTCATCCTGTCCGCAGGCCTCGCAAGCTGCTCGTCGGCTTACTACGCCTCGGCGGGGTATGCTTCCGACGATCTCTACGCCGTGCATGACCGCGCGGAGATCTCCCGCAGGAAG
>ULNZ01011614.1_pt1 | contig 9288 bp, 7 predicted proteins | sample 1952111 | NCBI WGS metagenome assembly ULNZ01 (sample SAMEA4835590, study PRJEB28245) | human gut metagenome | biome: gut microbiome; material: fecal sample | place: Denmark | collected 2008 | reverse complement strand
CCCCCGCTTGCGCGGGGAAGACGCATCAGCATCCGTACGAGCAAAAAACGGAACAGAAACACCCCCGCTTGCGCGGGGAAGACTTCGATGGCCTTGCGGCGTGAAGCGGCAATAGAGAAACACCCCCGCTTGCGCGGGGAAGACTGGTGCTCAGGCATCTCGGCCTCACCTTTCCGGAAACACCCCCGCTTGCGCGGGGAAGACGACGCGCAGGCCGAGAAGAACCCCGCAGTGAACGAAACACCCCCGCTTGCGCGGGGAAGACTCGCAGAGGATGAATCTGAGCCAGAACGCTTCGGAAACACCCCCGCTTGCGCGGGGAAGACCCTGCGTGAGGCAGAGCAGCGAACTAAGGTCGGGAAACACCCCCGCTTGCGCGGGGAAGACCACAGCATAAGGAAGACTATTCGCTTTATTCCAGAAACACCCCCGCTTGCGCGGGGAAGACTTAAAACTCAACATGAGCAACAGCAAGCGCTGAGAAACACCCCCGCTTGCGCGGGGAAGACTGCCTCAAGCTGTCAATAGTGCTGCTTCTTTAAGAAACACCCCCGCTTGCGCGGGGAAGACGGAAGAGTGTGGAAAGCGTGGAAGGCTTGTTACAGAAACACCCCCGCTTGCGCGGGGAAGACGGCAGAAGATGCTCGATCAGGAGCGGCAGGCGAGAAACACCCCCGCTTGCGCGGGGAAGACCGGCACTTCCGAGGATTGGTACACCGATCCGCGGAAACACCCCCGCTTGCGCGGGGAAGACCTTCCGTCATCATCTTGGTGTCAAGCTTGATAGGAAACACCCCCGCTTGCGCGGGGAAGACGTATAGCCCAGCGTCTTGACGACGCCGCTCTGGGAAACACCCCCGCTTGCGCGGGGAAGACTTGCGGCGGCTCGGTGCGGCCGGCGCTCCCTGCGGAAACACCCCCGCTTGCGCGGGGAAGACCTTGTCGGCATCTACCAGAGAAAGACAGGCAGGGAAACACCCCCGCTTGCGCGGGGAAGACCTGAAGCCGGACGGCAGCTACCGATTCCAAGAGGAAACACCCCCGCTTGCGCGGGGAAGACGTGGTTCTTCTGCCCGCATTTCGATCAATCCCGGAAACACCCCCGCTTGCGCGGGGAAGACGTACGCAACAGCATTTCAAAGATGAATGCGATAGAAACACCCCCGCTTGCGCGGGGAAGACTTGAAAGCCTGCCAATGTTCCCAGACAAGTCGAGAAACACCCCCGCTTGCGCGGGGAAGACCCGGAGCCCTTGAGGGCGATGCGGCGCACGCGGGAAACACCCCCGCTTGCGCGGGGAAGACCGCGAGGACTACAGTCTTTATCGCCTTGGTCAGGAAACACCCCCGCTTGCGCGGGGAAGACTCAGTATCAATGATCTGCGCGAAGCTTTTCAGAGAAACACCCCCGCTTGCGCGGGGAAGACGACGTATTTCGTCGACAGCACGGCATCAAGCTGGAAACACCCCCGCTTGCGCGGGGAAGACAGCAACATTTAGTGCTTGGTCATTATCATAATACTCCTAATTGTTAAAGAGCAGCTTTAAGGGGTAGTCGAAGTTATTCGGAAATTAAAGAGTTACATCGGAAAGTGACTGTCTTCGTATAAATCTCTCTCGATACAACTTTTCTCTGCCAAAACGAACTGGCACATCCGTAACCACTTCTACATCCAACCCTAGATGATCTGCATCGGTCACTTTCTCAAGCAAAACCCATGGTTCCGTTTCTTTCTCTGTGAGTTGTGAACAGAATGCAGCTTCCGCTTGCTCGAAGGAATCAAAAGTTCCTTGAAAGATCTGAGAAGAAGGTGCACAAGATTTTCTTCCGAGATATAGATCCCATTTAGGAAACTGCAAAGCCTGTTCAACTAACAATCTCCACGTTTCCGGAATTTCAAAGAAGACAGCGAAATGCGCATCCTGCAAATAACTGCGATATGTCAGTTTTGCTCCGCCATTAACGGCCTTCTTTCCCTCAGATGTCTTAGGAATCAACAATGTTTCCCAAGGATCTGAGTCGTCATAACCGTTACCAACCATATGGAAATCTTCAAGAACTGTTGGTTTTATATTTTTCGGAGCAAAAGAAATAACCGACATTCGAAGCTTTGCAAGTTCTTCTAAACGATCTTCCTGAGAACCCGACCAGCCCAATGCACAGAAAATCAAACCAGTAATGCCTGATTTTGTGGGAAATCTTCCTGTTTCTCTTGTTAAGAACCGAGAATGATCTCCCCAGCTTTGCAAAGGTCCTTCCAACCGTAGGAACAAAATTTTGGTGCTCATGCACGCTCCAGTACTGCTTTAGAAATAGACTGGATCAACTCGTCTATCGAGAGACTGTTCGTTTCGCCAAACTCAAACGAGGCAATCTTTCCAAAAAGCGAGCCAGAAATCGCCTCTTTATGATCAAGTTCATTTTTTAGAACTTTGATACTCTCTTCAAGATAGCCACCTTCTCGAGCGGCTTTCACTGGACGCTCGAATGTACACTGCATTCTTTGTCCATTACGGACATAGACTCTTGCAAAATCCCACAAATTCGAAGCGGACATGGTTGCTTGACGTGCAGTCGGAACAGCCAAATACAAAGCTTTTACAAAAGATTCAATGGCATGTTGAAGATCTGCGTCAGATTCAATGCCCAAGGTATCACACAACTGTTGAACATCGAGTGAAATATATCTGTAGTATGTTGCAGACGTAAACTCAGAACTGCCCATATGAGCCGAACCCATCTCGTCTTTCACATCATCAAGCGCTGTAAAGAAATCCAGTTCGTTATTGACGGAATGCGTAGAGAAGGCATGACTAAAGCTTGCTGCAGCTTCGACATTCATCACGGGCGCCTTCGCAACCATTCTGCCAAACAATGCGATATCGAGACCATTCAAACCTTTCGTATGAAGTTTTTTAATTAACTTTTGAACTTCTTTATCTTTATATTCCCCAGAATTCCATTGCTTGCTTTCAGCATAATCTACCAAATCTTGATATTCATCTGAACTCAAGAAAATCAAGGAATCATCTGAAAGGAACGCACTTATTTTTTCAGCACTTTCAGCAGCCACTTCTTCCGATGCACCGCGTTCAAGCATTTTGCTGCGCAGAATATCGGCAATCTTCTTTGACCGAATGCCCAAATTGACACCCAGTTCATGGAGTTGCATTCGAACAGCTCGCTTCCAGCATTGTGAACTCACACGAGCACGATTAACGCCTCCAATCAGACAGGTTTTAGGAGACCCCAAATCGTCTCGATTAAGACAGGAAACAGGAAAACTCTGGAGAATGTGAAACTCGATCTTCGGGTATTTATTCATTTTTTATCTCCTATTATTGAATTACTGCCAGCTGTAGAAGTCCAAAACCAAAAGCTCTTCCTTTACCGATTCCTTTTTCTACCGTTTTTTCAAAAAGCGATTGATTTGTTACTTCCAAATGTCCTGAAATTTTTGTATGAGCAAAAGAAACAAGATTTTTGTCTTTGTAGAATTTGCAATATTTGTTTTGAAAAATTTCCATTGATCTGACAATAAATCCTCCTTTATTTGCCTTTTCTGAAAACCACTCAGCAATATCTGACTCTGCAATCAAACCGATGCGTTTTCCGCCGGCCATCCGGCATGGATTAGCAACGATCGAAAATTTATAAAAGCGATGCTGTAAGTAATTTTCGGGCACTGCTTTCCAGTCAAAAGCAACATCTTCTGGAAAACTGAGCTTTTTAGGTGGCATTAGAGACAATAACTGTATCTCTCTGCCGTAAATATGTTCACCCTTATCGACCCACTGAACACCGCTTGGCGTTGAAGCATGCTGCTGTTCAAAATCTCTATTCAAGTCATACAAATCCATTACAACTTTGTGAATCGAATAGGGATCCTTCAATTGCAGTCTTAAGACGGCCGATGGCTGTAGGGTTAATTTTGCAGCATATAAACTCATTTTTTATCCTCAGTAACAGAGCCAAAAAAAGCTTTAGCCCACTTCGACTTGATCTTGTCCGGATCAAAATCGAAATCATTGAGGTCCTTCAACAACGAAGCATAATCCAGTTCTCCGACCTTTCGACTCTGGATCAGCCTAATAAGCGGACGAAGAATAAAGCACGCATCTAATGCATTTCTGCAGGCTAGAATCTTTTTAATACGCAGAAAAGCGGGGCTATGAAGATCCAGTTCATTTTTATTGGTATTTTTATCTTGCCAGCATCCTGCGATAGCTTTGCCAATCGATAACGTTCCATTTTTTTCAGAAGAATCAAAAGCAATGGATGAACCAATCAGCAGATAAATCGTCCTCCTTTTTTCATCCGTTATATCGCAAAAACTGGCAACATCAAACCAAGCCTGCTGCGCCTTTAGAGGAATTTGTGAATTTCTCAATCTTGCACGAAAAGCTTTATCTTTAGCTTTTTTCTCAAAAACAAAATCGACAAAAGCTTTTTCTCGCGTAATTTTTAAATTATTATTTTCTTGTAGCATGATATCCCTCTATATCATTTTTCAACATTGAGATACCAGGAAAGTCTGGGATAATTTTTCGTATAAGCTAAAGTCTGACGGCTATTCCCTTCACGGCATACACGCTTGTAGACATTTACAGCAACTTCAGCAAACTTCCTTCGCAAAGTTAACTGATGTTCAGATGTTTTCTCTTGGCATTCATGCGTTAGTTCTGAGGCTAAACCGCTTGCATTTTGCCAAAAATACATGACGCCTTGCCGAGAATAACTGTCCGCAGCAGTTTTTGATCCCATATCATCAAAGTATTTTTTGATGCATAAGCTCAAAGATTTGGCTAATTTCTCTAATCGTTTAATCTCTGAACAGTATCTTGCATAAAACATCGATTCTTCGACGTTCGACTCCAAGAGAATTTGGGATTCGACAAATCCATCTTTGCCACTCAAATACTGCTCTCCCGCCTGAGAAGTAAGCTGCATGCCTACGCACCAAATGCCCAAGCGGCGTCCTTCACAAGAATCTCGATCCAGACAAATGGACAGCTGCTTACAGTGATAGGAGGAATTTTTATCCATAAAACCTAAAATGGCTTCCAATTGTCGCCAAGGTTGCTTCTCTCTTCTTGCGAAAGTACCTTTGGCTTCTATCTTTCCATTCTTTTGAGAAATGGAAATTGGAATCGATAAATCCGCAAAAGCGCTTGTCGACAATGTAGGAAGCGTAATTCCTTCTGTCATATGAAGCAATTGACCGTCGATCCTGCAGAATCTTGCCAATGGAATCAAGCGTCCCAAATAACTGTTTTTTAACTTCTCTGCTACAGGACAATTCTCAGTCGTTGGCATGCATTCCCAGGGAGCAATACCAAAGCCTTCCGAAAAAGAAGGGATTTTCTCCAAATCATCTTCAGTCAGCAGATTTAATAGCAATGAATGCATTAAATCATGGCCGAGTACAAAACAATGCAGATAGCCGACAGCAGGAGCTGCAGGTGCTGATTTAGATTTTTTTACACCCTTCCCCAAAAGAATCGTTTGATCAGGCTTTTTGCCGCTGAATGCATAAAGAACCTGTTGCAAAAGAACGTAGATTTTTTCTGAATCTGTAATATTTTTTACTAAATTACCATCATTCAGAACTGTCGTATTTCCACTCGAGACGCCAGGAATCAATCCCCCAATTTTCAGCGGCTTTTTGGAAGTTAAGCCTGCAATTTGAAGAAAGGGCTTTTGCTCGTCGTAAAGATCAAAGCATTTCTCATGAGAATGCAGATAATCGGATACTCGGCTTTTCATTTCTTTAATCGTCAAATCCTCCAACTCATCATTAGATGAGAGGCGAATGACGTTTTGCACGATGGCGAGCAACAGCCGGAACGCCAGAAACTGCTGAAGAGGATTGCCACCCAGGTGAACAGGTTCCTCCATCCCAAAAAGCTCTAAGAGACCGACTTGCTTCCCGCCTGAAAGAATCAGCCAAGGCAATCGGCACAAAGAAAATTCGTGATTTCGCATCGCTAAAAAACCTTTAAAGATGACGTAGTGAAAGTATAGAAGTGCCTTGCGTCAATTCCAGACGCAGCTAGATCACCTCCTTTCGCAACAATCCTTCTTCCTTTGTATACATACAAATTGAAGACGAGGATGCATCTAAGAAAAAGACATGGCGAAAGCGTGGCGCTTGCTGCAGACGTTCGAGGAACTCGCAGTTCTTCAATGAGAGATCCCTCAAAAGCGGCAACTTGCTCTTCACATTGATTTTGACAATCCGACGCTCTGCCCAAATCATGGCTTCCGCTTGAGGCTTAGGTGCTTGCCTAAATTCGTCGAGTGATGTCACCACCAACACTTCATATGTTGGGCGATCGATGTATCGAGTGCTGGGGTCCGCCGACGAATCGCTCTCAGCTCCAACGAAGGAAAGCACTCCTTTAGACAAGGCTTCAAGCTTGGCCCGGTGTTCCTGAAGCGCTTGTCGAAAACCTTCTACTTCAGGGTTCGATTCTTCGCTTCGTGGCTGATATACGTCTTCAAGCAGCCGGCGCACTTCATCGGGCAATTGCAGTCTGCTGTCTTCCCTCAGTCGACGCTTCAGCATCTCAAGTGTTCGATAAAGGAAATACGGCGGCGAGTACACATATGCGCTGGCACCAAACTGAGCGGTATATGTCCGTTCCGTAACGTCTGTTCCATCCGTTGGGCCAGCCAAAACCCATGCGCAGGGAACTGAGCAGGCTTTAGGACGGATCGTTTTCTGGTGTCGCCACAAGCGCCCCATTCGCTGGATCAGAAGATCGATCGGTGCCAGGCGAGTAACCAAGAAATCAGCATCGATATCCAGGGATTGCTCCAGAATTTGCGTTCCGATCAAAATACGCCCGTGATGATTGCGTTCTGCTCCGGCAAATTTCCCAAAAAGCTGGGTCCACTTATTTTCCAGACTTTCTCTTTCAACGGGCCTAAATCGTGAATGAATGAGGCCGCAGTCAACGTTCTCGGCCTTAAACCTTTCCCAATACCGCTGGGCAGATTTCACGTCATTTTCTATCCAGAGGACTTGCTCACCCCTTTTGACGCGACGAAGTGCTTCGTCAAAGGCTTCACTCGTTTGTTCCCATTCCAGAAGCTTGATCGTCACATGGCGAGAGTCTTCCTTTCGAATCGGAAGTTCTTCCGTCGTTACCACATCTGAAAAAGCTAATTTTCGAGTAAAGGCAATGGGAGAAGAAGCCGTCTCAAGCGCAGATTCAGCACACCCCAACAAAAATTCTCTTGCCTTAGTCGTCAAAGTTGCGCTTAGAACAATCACCACAGCACCAAGCTTGACGAGTCTTTGCAGCAGATTTTTCAAAAGGGTTGATGTATATGTGTCGTAAGAGTGAACTTCATCGAAAATCACAACTTTGCCGAATAGTCCAGCAGCACGAACGCAGGAGAACCGCACCCCCGACAATTCTGAAAGAAGCGCCTGATCGATGGTTCCTACACCAAATGACGCCAAAATTGCCCTTCTCGTTGCAGAAAACCAAGTGCCCCCTGGCGCAGCTTCCTTGCCGAATTCGCCGCTCAGCACTTCTTCCTCGTAATTGCGGACGCGATGAAGGCGCGCTCCGCCGTGTATCAGTTGAACTGAATTCTCCTGATGAGGGCTGATTTGACTGACGTACTGAAGGAACCGATCGTAAAGGCGGGTACTGGTGAGCTGAGTAGGCAGTGCAAAGTAAATGCCGGAAGCATCTTCCGAGACGAGCGCCCGGTACGCCAATCCCAAAGCTGCTTCTGTTTTCCCGTAGCCGGTAGGTGCTTCAAAGATATAAATGCCTGGTCCAGCATAGAGATCCGAAAGCTTCTTTTGCGCCGGACGGGGCGGGAAACCGAAAATGTCTTCAAATGACAATGCGGGCAGGATGCCCGGCTTCTTAAAGCCCGCTTTGCGGACTAATTCCGCTGCAACAGCTTCCTCTGTGCCAGGCGGAACGGGCTTTTCAATTTGACTGGCTATCCAATCGGAAACAACGACCAAACCAAGCCAGATGTCAGACAATACTTTTTGTTTTTCACGATCTGCGTTTCTGCTTGGAAAGCTAGCGATCTCAAGCTTTTCCATTAGCATTTTAAAAAGCGCTTCCCGCGCTTGAGCCCAGTCGGGACCGCCGTACTGCCAAGCAGCATCAGACGCGACCGTATTGGGAGGCGGGTACCCATGGTGCATGGATACCAATACGGCAATTCTTTTGTCCACGCCTAAAGTCTTAAGCGCCGCATAGCTGATGATTGGATGACTGACTTCCTCGATATCGTCAACATCGGCGATCAGCTTTTCCCACGTTTCCTGCTCCGCAGCAGGCAGGCTCCCCTCTGTAAGCGCATGGAGAAGCTTTCGAAGAAAAAAGGGATTGACCTTGCCGATATCATGTGCGGCGGCGAGTGCAACCAAAGTCGCCGGAAGACAATCTTCCCGCTTTATAAAAGTTCCCAATAAAGCTTCCAGCACGTAGCCTGCGAGGAGACTGTGCTGATAAACGCTTATGCCGAACGTTCGTTTAGGTCCGTCTTCGGTCGTTTTGGCAGGGAATGCCAAAAGTGTTTCTTGGGAAAGTTTCATCGCGACTTTCCTTCGGTTTCAGCCCGTTCCTTGAGAAGCTTATCGAGCCAGAAAATCGCTGCGATCGTCTTCACATCCGTGATGCGGCCGTCACGCGCCATCGCAACGGCAGCCGAGAGCGGCACGCGATAGACCTCCAGAAATTCACCCGGATCCAGCTTCTGCTCGCCTTCCTCGAGGTCTTCGGCCAGATAAACGGCAATGTGCTCGCTCGAGTAGCCGATGGCATTGCGCATCATGCCAAGGCGCGTCCAGGTTTTCGCTCGAACGCCGCATTCCTCTTCAAGCTCGCGCTTGGCGCAGTCAAGTTCGCGTTCCTCAGGGTCGAGCTTCCCGGCAGGAATTTCCCAAAAGCTCTGCCGCACGGGATGCCGCCACTGCCGCTCGAGCAGAATGGAGCCGTCTTCGTAAAGCGCCACGATGCCCGCAGCGCCCGGATGCGTCAGGTAAACGCGAAAGCTGTCGCGCCCGTCGGGGAGCGACACTTCGTCGCGGCAGACCTGGATGAACTTCCCGTCGAGCAGGATGCTCGTTGAGAGCGTGCGCTCTTCGAGTGGATCATTAGCTCGCTCGGCAGCAGGAACCGGTTCATCGAGCTTCACAAAACGGCTTTCGGCCATGTTTTTCTCCTTTGAAATCCGACGTCAGTCAGAACACTTTAGCCTGTTTCGCCGAAACAATCGCTGTTTGCCTGCTTTGGCTGTTTTCTCAGA
>ULNZ01003622.1_pt1 | contig 9452 bp, 3 predicted proteins | sample 1952111 | NCBI WGS metagenome assembly ULNZ01 (sample SAMEA4835590, study PRJEB28245) | human gut metagenome | biome: gut microbiome; material: fecal sample | place: Denmark | collected 2008 | reverse complement strand
TGGTATCTTTAACTATGGGAAACTCCTGTTTCCCACCTTGCCACAGCCTGCCGTGTTACCCCCAGCTGCTCTGCCAGCATTTCCTGGGTCATGCCTTTTTCTTTCCGGGCGGATGCAATTTTCTCTCCCAATGTCATGGTGCTATCCCCCTTTCTTTGCGGCCAGCATAGCACAGCTGTACTACTATTTTCAAGCAACTTTGTATCACTTTTCTGCCACTTTTCCGCAATAAGCAGTTTCATTCCCCGCAAAGCAGCATAAAAAATCCCCCACAGTACCCTTTCCGTTCGCAGTTGCCTGTGCGGAAAATACTGTGGGGGATGTTATGTTTTATTGTCAGGCTAAGCTTATCAGATAAGAAAAGTCTTACTTTTCAGCGTGGTCGTAAGCGCTGCCTTCGGCATCGCGGATTTCCTCGGCGCGAGCCAGTTCTTCTTCAACCTCCGGCAAACCGGTTCCGGCGGGGATCAGCTTACCGATGATGACGTTCTCCTTCAGACCGGCCAGCGGGTCAACCTTGCCCTTGATGGCGGCTTCGGTCAGAACGCGGGTGGTTTCCTGGAAGGATGCAGCGGACAAGAAGCTGTCGGTTGCCAGGCTGGACTTGGTGATACCAAGGAGGATCTGACTGGCCTGGACCAGCTTCAGGTCGGTTTCGCCTGCATCAATGCGTTCCTGAATCTTCTCGTTCTCGATCATCACATCGCGGCGGTTGACAACGCTGCCCATGATGAACTCGCTGGAACCTGCATCGTCAATGCGAACCTTACGCATCATCTGGCGGACGATAACTTCGATATGCTTATCGTTGATTTCAACGCCCTGCAGACGGTAAACCTTCTGGACTTCGCTGATCAGGTAGTTCTGGGTAGCAATGCGGCCCTTGACAGCCAGGATATCCTGCGGATAAGCATGGCCTTCGGTCAACAGTGCGCCCTTGACGAGCACATCGCCCTCCATCACCTTCAGGCGGTGGCCGAACGGGATCAGGTAGCTCTTGGTAACCGGTGCGCCGTTATCGTCAACACCGGTCACTTCAACGTGGCGGCTCTTCTTGGTATCGTCAATATGGACGGTACCGGCGATCTCGGACATGATAGCCATTGCCTTCGGGCGACGGCTCTCGAACAGTTCTTCAACACGCGGAAGACCCTGAGTAATATCTTCAGCAGATGCGATACCGCCAGTATGGAAGGTACGCATGGTCAGCTGAGTACCGGGTTCGCCGATGGACTGTGCCGCAATGATACCGACGGATTCACCGACCTTAACGCACTGGCCGTTGGACATGTTGGAGCCGTAGCAGCGGGCACAGACGCCAACGTGAGCACGGCAGGTCATCACGCTGCGGATCTCCAGCTCGGTAATACCGGCAGCTTTGATCTTTTCAGCGTCGAACATATCCATCATCTTGTCCTTGGACACAATGAGTTCGCCGGTCTTGGGATCCATCACGTCATGCAGAGCATAACGGCCAATCAGACGCTCGGAGAAGCTTTCGATGGTAGCGTTGCCTTCGCTGATCTCGCTGACGAGGATACCCTCGGTAGCGTGGCAGTCTTCCTCGCGGATGATGACTTCCTGAGAAACGTCAACCAGACGGCGGGTCAGGTAGCCAGAGTCAGCAGTACGCAGTGCGGTATCGGTCAAACCTTTACGAGCGCCTCGAGAAGAGATGAAGTACTCCAAGATGTTCAGGCCTTCGCGGTAGTTTGCACGGATAGGCATTTCCAGGGTTTTACCTGCGGTGTTAGCCAGCAGGCCGCGCATGCCGGCCAGCTGCTTGATCTGGTCCATAGAACCACGAGCACCAGAGTCGGACATCATATAGATGGGGTTGCGCTGGTGGTGGGTCTTCAGGTTGGTAGACAGAGCGTTGGAAACTTCCTCGGTAGCTGCCTGCCAGATCTCAACGGTGTTCTTATAGCGCTCTTCATCAGAGATAAGACCACGGTTGAAGTTCTTCATGACCTTTTCAACCTTCTTGTCAGCCGCAGCCAGGATCGCCGGCTTCTCTTCGGGGATGATAGCGTCAGGCACGGCAACGGTGATGGCAGAAAGGGTGGAATACTTATAGCCCTGTGCCTTGATGTGGTCCAGCATGATAGCGCAACGCTTGGTGCCATGCTTTGTCAGGCAGCGGCTGATAATGTCGGGCAGCTTCTTCTTGGTGACCTGGAAATCGACTTCGTAATCGAACTTATGTTCGGGGTCGGTGCGATCCACATAGCCCAGATCCTGCGGGATGGGGGTGTTGAAGATGATCTTGCCGACAGTGGTGGTGACAAGGGCGGTTTCGGGGCCGTTGCCAAAGTCCATGGTGCGGCGCACCTTAACGGGAGCCTGCAGGGTGACGATATGCTCGGCGTAAGCCATCAGGGCTTCGTCCTCATCGCGGAACACCTTGTCGTGGCCGGGGTCTTCGGGGTTGACCATGGTCAGGTAGTAAGAGCCCAGGATCATATCCTGCGTGGGCACGGTGACGGGTTCGCCGTCAGACGGCTTCAGCAGGTTGCCGGAAGCCAGCATCAGCATCTTGGCTTCGCGCTGTGCTTCGGTGGACAGCGGCAGATGGACAGCCATCTGGTCGCCGTCGAAGTCAGCGTTGAAGGGGGTGCAGACCAGCGGGTGCAGCTTGATGGCGTGGCCTTCGACCAGAACGGGCTCAAATGCCTGAATGCCCAGGCGGTGCAGGGTAGGTGCACGGTTCAGCAGAACGGGATGGCCCTTGATGACGGTTTCGAGAGAGTCCCACACCTCGGTGGAAGCACGCTCGACCTTTTTACGGGCAGCCTTGATGTTGGAGGCAATGCCCTTCTGGACCAGGTCCTTCATAACGAAGGGCTTGAACAGCTCCAGAGCCATCTCTTTGGGCAGACCGCACTGGTACATCTTCAGCTCAGGGCCGACAACGATAACGGAACGGCCAGAGTAGTCAACACGTTTGCCCAGCAGGTTCTGGCGGAAGCGGCCCTGCTTGCCCTTCAGCATATCGGAAAGGCTCTTAAGGGCGCGGTTGTTGGGGCCAGTGACCGGGCGGCCGCGGCGGCCGTTATCGATCAGGGCGTCAACTGCTTCCTGCAGCATGCGCTTTTCGTTGCGCACGATGATGTCGGGAGCGCCCAGCTCCAGCAGGCGCTTCAGACGGTTGTTGCGGTTGATCACGCGACGGTACAGATCGTTCAGGTCGGAAGTCGCAAAGCGGCCGCCATCCAGCTGGACCATGGGGCGGATATCCGGCGGAATGACCGGAACAACGTTCAGGATCATCCACTCCGGGCGCTGGCCGGACAGGCGGAATGCATCAACGCACTCCAGGCGTTTCAACAGGCGGACGCGCTTCTGGCCGGTAGCTTTTTCCAGTTCCTCATGCAGCTCTGCGGACAGAGCTTCCAGGTCGATCTCAGCCAGCAGCTTCTGGACGGCTTCGGCGCCCATGCCGGCTTCAAAGGTATCCTCGTACTTTTCCCGCATCTCCTTGTACTCGCGTTCGGTCAGGAGCTGCTTTTTCTCCAGCGGAGTAAAGCCGGGATCGGTAACGATATAGTTTGCAAAGTAGAGCACCTTGTCCAGCTGGCGGGGGCCGATGTCCAGCATCAGGCCAATGCGGCTGGGAGTGCCCTTGAAATACCAGATGTGCGAAACGGGTGCAGCCAGCTCAATGTGGCCCATGCGCTCGCGGCGGACCTTAGCGCGGGTAACTTCGACACCGCACTTATCGCAGATCTTGCCCTTATAGCGGATGCGCTTATACTTGCCGCAGTGGCATTCCCAGTCCTTGGTAGGTCCAAAAATGCGCTCGCAGTACAGGCCGTCGCGCTCCGGCTTCAGGGTGCGGTAGTTGATGGTTTCAGGTTTCTTGACCTCGCCATAGCTCCAGGCACGGATCTGGTCGGGAGAAGCAAGGCCGATCTTGATAGAATCGAACTCTTTATTTTCCATTCAGCGAACCCTCTCATTTAATCGTGACGTAAACAGCATTCCGATCATTCACCGTCGAACAGGTCGTTGCCATTGTCGGCTTCGATCTGTGCCAGAGAAGCTTCATCCGGCTCCTCATCGCCCAGGTCGTCGTCAAAGCCTTCATCGGCATCCTTGACACTGTAATCATCCTGCAGCTCGCTTTCCAGCAGAACGTTATCACCGATATCGCTGTTGTCAAAGTTGGCATCGTCATCGTCATATTCCTGACGCATATCAACAGCGTTGCCTTCCTTATCCTGAACAACAATATCCAGGCCAAGGCTCTGCAGTTCTTTCAGCATAACGCGGAAGCTTTCGGGGATGCCCGGATTCGGCACATCTTCGCCCTTGACGATTGCTTCGTAGGTCTTGACACGGCCCACAACGTCGTCAGACTTGACAGTCAGGATCTCCTGCAGTGTATAAGCCGCGCCATAAGCTTCCAGAGCCCAAACTTCCATTTCGCCGAAACGCTGGCCGCCGAACTGGGCCTTGCCGCCCAAAGGCTGCTGGGTAACCAGAGAGTACGGGCCGGTGGAACGAGCATGGATCTTATCATCAACCAGGTGATGCAGCTTGAGGTAGTACATATAACCGACAGTAACCTTGGAGGGGAACTTTTCGCCGGTACGGCCATCGTAAACGGTGGTCTTGCCGTCATCGGTCAGGTCGATCTTGCTGAAATCGATGATGTGGCCCTTATCGCCCATCAAGCGGGGCAGCTTGGTGGGATATTCCGGTGCATGGTCGCCATGCCACTTATCGCGGGCTTCGGCCAGGCAATCACGAATATCGGATTCGTGCGCGCCATCGAACACGGGGGTCTGCACATGCCAGCCAAGGGCCTTGGCAACATAGCCAAGGTTGACTTCCAGCACCTGACCGATGTTCATACGGGAAGGAACGCCCAGGGGGTTCAGCACGATATCCAGCGGGGTACCGTCAGGCAGGAACGGCATGTCCTCCTGCGGCAGAATGCGGGAAACAACACCCTTGTTGCCGTGACGGCCTGCCATCTTATCGCCAACGCTGATCTTACGCTTCTGGGCGATATAGACGCGCACGCAGGTGCGCACGCCGGGCTGCAGCTCGTCAGAGTTTTCGGGGGTAAAGACCTTAACATCCACAACAATGCCGTAAGCACCGTGGGGAACGCGCAGGGAGGTATCACGTACTTCCCGTGCCTTTTCGCCAAAGATGGCGCGCAGCAGGCGCTCTTCGGCGGTCAGTTCGGTTTCACCCTTCGGGGTAACCTTACCAACCAGAATATCGCCGGTCTTGACTTCGGCGCCGATGCGGATAATGCCGCGGTCGTCCAGATCCTTCAGGGAATCATCGCCGACGTTGGGGATATCACGGGTCACCTCTTCAGGTCCCAGCTTGGTATCGCGGGCTTCGCTCTCGTACTCCTCAATATGGATAGAGGTGTAGATATCCTCGCGGACCAGCTTTTCGTTCAGCAGAACAGCGTCCTCATAGTTGTAGCCTTCCCAGGTCATGAAGCCGATCAGAGCGTTCTTGCCCAGAGAGATCTCGCCGTCCTTGGTGGCGGGGCCGTCAGCCAGAACATCGCCCTTCTTGACAACATCGCCCACATAGACGGCGGGGCGCTGGTTGACGCAGGTTCCCTGGTTGGAGCGCATAAACTTAATCAGTTCATAGGTATCGGCGGAGCCATCTTCCAGACGGACAACGATCTTATCTGCGTCAACGCTTTCAACGGTGCCGTCATGGGCAGCCAGCACGCAGACACCGGAGTCGGTAGCAGCCTTGTATTCCATGCCGGTAGCAACCAGAGATCGCTGGGTAACCATCAGAGGCACAGCCTGACGCTGCATGTTGGAGCCCATCAGAGCACGGTTACAGTCATCGTTTTCCAGGAAGGGAATGCAAGCGGTAGCCACAGAAACCATCATTCGCGGAGAAACATCCATGAAATCGACCTGTTCACGGGCAAATTCCTGAATGTCGTTGCGATGACGGCCGGAAACGCGGGAACGGACAAAGCGGTTGTTCTCGTCCAGCGGTTCGTTGGCCTGTGCCACGATGTATTCATCTTCAACGTCGGCGGGCATATAAACAACTTCATCGGTAACAACGCCGGTTTCTTTATCCACGCGGCGGTAAGGTGCCTCAATGAAGCCGTACTTGTTGATCTTGGCGAAAGATGCCAGATAGGAGATCAGACCGATGTTGGAACCTTCGGGCGTCTCAATCGGGCACAGACGGCCATAGTGGGTATAATGAACGTCGCGGACTTCGAAGCCTGCGCGGTCACGGGACAGACCGCCGGGGCCCAAAGCGGACAGACGGCGCTTATGGGTCAGCTCAGACAGCGGGTTGTTCTGGTCCATGAACTGAGACAGTGGGCTGGAACCGATGAACTCACGGATGGCAGCCACGACCGGGCGGATGTTGACCAGGCTCTGCGGGGTGATCTCGCCGGATTCCTGGTTCTGCAGGGTCATGCGCTCGCGCACAACGCGCTCCATACGGGCAAAGCCGATGCGGAACTGGTTCTGCAGCAATTCGCCAACGCTGCGCACGCGGCGGTTGCCCAAGTGGTCGATTTCATCGGTCACGCCGATGCCATGGTCAAGGCCCAGCAGGTAGTTGACGGAAGCAAAGATATCGTCAACGGTAACGGTGCGGCTGATGAGCTTATCATGATTCTTGGTCAGCAGTTCTTTCTGCTCTTCCGGATCGGAGGTAGCATCCAGAATCTTACGGATTTCGGCGAAGGAAGCGCGCTCGTTGATGCCGCATTCCTTCACGTCAAAGCTGAAGAAATTCTGGGCATCGACACAGCCGTTGGAGAACACGATCACATTGACCGGATCCTGGCCCTTGCGCTCCACGATAACAGTAACGCGGGAAACACCGGCGTTATCAATTTCAACAGCCTTTTCGTGGTTGATGCGCTCGCCCTTGGCGGCCAGCAGTTCGCCGGTCAGCGGGGCAATGATGTCCTCGGCAGTCTTATAGCCCGCAATACGGCGGGACAGGCACAGCTTGTTGTTCATCTTGAAGCGGCCAAAACGAGCCAGGTCGTAACGGCGCGGATCAAAGAACAGCAGGTTGATGTGGCTGCGGGAGCTTTCCACCGTCGGCGGCTCGCCGGGGCGCAGCTTGCGGTAGCACTCCAGCAGGGCTTCCTCTGTGGAATGGGTGATATCCTTTTCCAGGGTGGCGTTGATTTTGGGTTCAGAATCGCCGAAGTACTGGCGGATCTGCTCATCGGTGCCAAGACCCAGTGCGCGCAGGAAGGTAGTAACCGGCAGCTTGCGGTTTTTATCAATGCGCACATAATATACATCGGAAGAATCGGTTTCGTATTCCAGCCATGCGCCGCGGTTGGGGTTCATGGTTGCGGTGAAAAGGTCCTTGCCGGTACGGTCCTTGCTGGAAGCATAGAACACGCCGGGCGAACGAACCAGCTGGCTGACGATAACACGTTCTGCACCGTTGGAGATGAAAGTGCCGGAATCCGTCATGAGCGGGAAATCGCCCATGAAAATTTCCTGTTCCTTCACTTCGCCGGTGCTCTTGTTCAACAGGCGCGCAGTGACATAAAGCGGCGCAGCATACGTTGCGTCACGCTCTTTACATTCTTTAATGGTATATTTGGGGTGCTTGTCCAGACGGTAATCGACAAATTCCAGCGAGAGATTCCCGGTGTAATCCTCGATCGCGTCAATGTCGTGGAACACTTCGCGCAGGCCCTCGTCCAGGAACCAGTTATAAGAGTTTTTCTGGATCTCGATGAGGTTGGGCATGCCAATCACTTCGTTGATGCGGGAAAAGCTCATTCTGGAGGTTCGACCGTTTTGTACGGGCTTGACCTTTACCATAAAATGCGACCACTCCTATTCCGTTCAGATTTGTTTTTGGCAAAAGCGCTCCGCCGAAGCAATGATTTTCTTGGAACATTCGTCGTTTTTAACAAAGTTTGAAAAAACGCGAAAAAATCAAAATTCCTTTAGGGCGCTCTATTCCATTTTGTGATACTATGCCAGTATACCAGCCAAAAAGCTGATTGTCAAGGGCTCTTTTGGCATTTTGCGTGTTTTTTTATCAGGTAATTGAACGCCCGGCTGCGTGTCACATTTCTTTTGGCAAAGTGCTATTTTTGCATTTCTTTTGCCACTTGACAAATCCTTGAAATGCCGCTAATTGGCACAATGCCCAATTACCTTGTGTGTTTTTTGTATGGGTTGCAGCCTGCGTTTTTTCTGCATTTTCCCGTTTTTTACGCTTTGCAAACAAAAAGCGCCCTTCCCGCCGTTATCCGTGTGCAGGGTGGGCACTCGTCTGTTTTTGGTGTTATGCGTTTGATGCCGGGCCCGCCACACGGGTATTTACACCAGCTCCACCCGGTATTTTTGCAGCCAGTAATTCAGCTGCACAAACCAGGCAATGGTCTGCGGGGTGGTCATCAGCTGGCCATACCAGGGGGTCGCAGTCTCGGCAGCGGTCAACAGCTGTTCCAGCGCTGTCCTCTTGGCAATACGCAGCAGCGGGGCATCCGGGTCCTGCATCGCACTGCGCAGCATGGCGCTGACAGCGTTCAAATACGCCGGATTCCATGTTTTAGGGTAGGGGCTCTTTTTTCGCCACAACACTTCCGTGGGCAGCACGCCCTGCATCGCCTGGCGCAGCAGGCCTTTTTCGTGGCCCTCGTAATCCTTATATTCCCACGGCACGCTGTACAGGTATTCCGCAATGCGGTAATCGCAGAACGGCACGCGCACTTCCAGCCCGCTGTACATACTCATTCGGTCCTTGCGGTCCAAAAGGGTCTGCATAAACCAGTTAAAGTTCAGGGCAAACATCTGGCGCATCCGTTGTTCCAGGGGATCCAGACCGGGGCGGATGGAAGTTTGCTCCAGCGTGGCGCGGTAGCCTTCATCAATATACGCCGCCGGGTCAATGCCGCCGAACACCTCCGGCTTAAAAAAGCTGACCCTGTATGCCGTGCTCTGCGCCCAAGGAAAGCCATACCGCTCCCGCACGGTCTTATCCCTGTACCAGGGGTAACCGCCAAATATCTCGTCCGCGCACTCGCCGGAAAGTGCCACGGTGGCTGTTTTACGGATCTCACGGCAGAACAGCAGCAGCGAGGAGTCCACATCCGCCATACCGGGCAGGTCGCGGGCGTCCACCGCTTCCAGCAGGGCGGCGGCCAGTGCTTTGCTATCCAGCGTTACCCAGGTATGCTGCGCGTTCAAGAACCGGTTCATGGTGCGGATATACGGCGCATCCGGGCTGGGCTGGAAGTGGGTGGCGTGGAAATACTTTTTGTTATCCTGATAACCGACCGAGAAAGTCTGCAGCGTTTTGCCCCGCGCCGTAAAGTGGGAATCCGCGATTGCCGAAATCAGGCTGGAATCCAGCCCGCCGGAAAGGAAGGTTGCCACCGGCACATCCGATACCAGCTGCCGCGTGACGGCATCCATCACCAGGTCCCGCACTTTGGCTGCGGTGTGGGT
>ULNZ01043267.1_pt1 | contig 9666 bp, 10 predicted proteins | sample 1952111 | NCBI WGS metagenome assembly ULNZ01 (sample SAMEA4835590, study PRJEB28245) | human gut metagenome | biome: gut microbiome; material: fecal sample | place: Denmark | collected 2008 | reverse complement strand
CCCGCTCAAGCTGCTCGTGCGAGATCACGCCCGAGGACAGCAGCAGGTCGCCCAGCCGCATATATGCCATAGGGATTCACCTCAGGATCAATAAATGAGGCCGCCGCAGGGGCCGGCGGCAAAAAAAAGCTGACCGCAGCAAATGGTGCGGCCAGTCTGTCATGTGAACCTTTTTCAAGGGTGTTCATTTAGACACTATAGCTTTGCGTCCCGGCCTTTCGATCGGTTTGCCAACAGGATGAACTTGCGGAGCCATGTAAAGACTCTGTTAAGAAAATGCCATCAAGTAAAAGGAATAATAACCCATATTTCGACATTTGTCAAGCATAAATCTACAATTTTTCCATCTTTTTCTTGTGCATTTTGCTTATTTTTTAATTGTCAGGTCCTTGGTCATCCTCCCGCCTTTTGAGCAGCGCCACCGCCTCAACATGCTTATCATTGTCCAAACTTAATTCCATATTTTCCCCAATGATTGGTAGCTTGAATTTGATTGATTTAAGCCACTGTCCATTGGGCTGGCGCTCCGGAAAGATTTGTATTTCTGAAATCAGCGCTTCTATAAATCTTCTTCGTTCTACGTCATTCATCACCCCGTATAGTTTTTCAAAATAAATTAGAACCTTGTAGATGTTGTCTGCGGTTAGCTTTTCAGCCTCAATAGCCTGCTTTTTCGCCCTTGCCTCAACCAGAAGGTTTTCTTCCTCTTCTATCTTATCATACATTCGATAAAGCCTGTCATCAAGATCTGCTTTTCGTTTAATATAGTGACGATCATCAGGATCAAGCGAATCTATTTCTTCCATCAATTTGGATTTAGTAGAATAATACTGACGAAGTTGCTTTTCGTGATTCGCCACCTCCTGATCTATTGTGGAAGTGTCTACCTTCATATTGATTTTTTCCTGCATCATCGTGGCAAATTTAGGCTTGCTGACTAATGCTACTATGATTTCTGCGACTGCATCATCCAATAGTTCCTCATTGATTTGCTTTCTGTAATCGCACTTATGTCCACGGGTCATGGTGCGGTGTTTGCAACCATAGTAATAAAAATCCTTATACTTTGTTCCATCCTTTTTGTGTTTGATACATTTGTTTCCATACATTCCTGCACCACACACAGGGCATTTTACAATACCCGAAAGCAGATGAGTTCTCGTATCTTTTCCCTTATTTACATGCTCATATTTTTTTGCCTGAGCAAGTAATTTGACCTGCGCCGCCTGCCAGATTTCTTCGGAAACAATGGCTTCATGCAATCCGTCAACCAGTAAATAGTTCTCTTGTTCTACAAGATGATAGTCATTTCTGGTTCCATGTACTTTTTCTGTTCTTCTGCGTCCATAGGCGATTTTGCCACAATATACTGGATTTCTTAGTATTAGGCGAACCAAATGGGCATCAAACAGAGGATTTTTTCCATTTTGCCGTTGTATTTTTCGTATTCCGTGATTTTCCAGATATTTAGCAATGCCGTTTGAACCAATATTGGTATTTACATACTGATCGAATATCACACGAATTGCTACTGCCTCTTCTTCGTTTATTTCCAGCTTTCCATCCACAAGCTGATAGCCGTACGGTGCAAATCCGCCGTTCCATTTTCCTTCTCTGGCTTTTTGGATACGTCCTTCCATTGTTTGGACACGAATATTTTCCCTCTCAATTTCAGCGACTGCCGAGAGAACGGAAATCATCAGTTTACCAGCATCCTTAGAAGAGTCTATCCCATCCTCAACACAGATTAGATTTACACCAAAGTCCTGCATTATTTGCAAAGTCGAAAGAACATCTGCCGCATTTCTCCCGAAACGGGATAATTTAAAGACAAGGACATAAGAAACTCCGTCTTTTCCTTCTTTAATATCATCCATCATTTGGGAAAACTGTACTCGTCCTTCAATGGATTTTCCGGACTTACCAGCATCCTCATATTCTCTTACAATTTCATAATCATTGTACTCCGCAAAAGCTTTCATTCTTGACTTCTGTGCGTCCAAAGAGTATCCGTCAATCTGCATTGCTGTTGACACTCTGGTGTAGGTATAAACCTTTGTTTTTCTCTTATCCATACACAACCTCACGCATAGTGCCACTGATGTGCACTACATAATCTTCATACACCGGTTCAGCCTCAAAAATGTTTGGACTATATAATCACGATGTAATTATATCATGCAGCCTCTTTAATTTCAACAGATTCACACTTTAAATCGATAAACTCACTAATATTTTTCTTTTCTTTAGGGTCTGGCAAACTGTCAATATCTAAAACATCCGCATACTTCTCGATTAAACCAGCAAGCAAATCCGCTAAGCCATTCCATTCATCTCCCATAAGCCATTTCTCCCAAAATCAAAAAGAAATAAGTATGAAATCCAATCAAACATTTATCACCTCTCTATATCAAAGCAGTGCTGCGCCGGTTATCCCGATGCAGCACCGCTTCTCTCTTATTTTTTGTATCGTATTCTCTGGACAGCAGGACTGCCCATCAGCACACCCCCGATACAGGGAATATTCAAGCCGGTTCAGGGTTAGCCAACCAAATGGCTGCTGAAGCCGCCGCATACCGCCGATAGGTGGTTGGCACCATATTCGCAGTAAGTTTCGGTGAGTGGCACGGTTTCTTATGCTGCGCGTCCTGGCACTTTCCGGCCCACCACAGGCCGGTCATCAGCCACCAAATGACCGCTCAGCCCCTTTGATGTTATCGTATTGACGGATGCTCTGACCATCCGCAGGGGGTTATCGCGTTTGTGCTATGCGATGCTCGGCGCAGCACTCAAAAACTTGAATACTGAGTATGAACGGATTGCCCGTTGTTTTTCAAGGTACACAGTCAAAAGGGGGTTCTAAAATCCCTTTCACTATATAGGAGGGAAAACGGGCAATCGTTGATAGTTACGCCGCAACTTTTTTTCGGATTTTCTTCAAAGCGGAATGCACGGAACGCATGACCGCCGATTTATTGCAGTCCTGCATTTTGGCAATCTCTGAATAGGAGTATCCGTATAAAAAATGGAGAATGAAACGCCACCGCTGCAACGGAGGAAGTTTCTCCAATATGCAGCCGATCTCCAGCAAGGTTTCCAGGCGCTCGGCGGTTTCTTCCAGCGGCTCCGTAGCCAGATCATACAGTAGACAATCATCAAAAGATTTCCCTTCGATATGTTTCCGGCGCTCATACCGCTGCCGTTCCTCCTGCTTCCGGCTTTCCTCGTAAACGCGGTAAATTTCAAGGGATACTTCCACATCGACAGGGCGGTGATCCGCATTTAAAATTTTGACAAGATACATAGTGCGCCCTCCCTTATGCAACTCGAACCAGAGCGATGATTTTATCATCGTCCTGTGGATCAATAAGGAACGGGCTGGGCTGGGCATTCGCAGCGCCAAGCGGCACAGGGGTCGGCGCAGGCTCTGTCAGGATGAGAAGCGATTCACCAGGGGCCAAATGGATTACTTTAATGGTTTTCAACATATTGCAACACCTCCGATTATTTTCTGAGGGCTTGTCCCTCTACATATCGGAGATTTCAGCGCCACTCAATTAAGGGGGCGTACAAATTTCTTGAACGGAATAGGCAAAGGCAAGGACAGCATCACAAGAATGCTGCCCTTGCTTTCACTTATTCAGCTAAGAAGCTGCGGAGCCGGTGAAAGGCCCTCTGAAGCAGAAGTGTGACCGCTGCCGGTGAGCAGCCAAAGATGACTGCAATCTCCTTGTACTGATACCCTTCCCAAAAGGCCAGCTCGATAGCGAAACGCTGCCGGTCTGTCAGGCGGCGCAAGCCATAAGCCAGCTTTTCGTTTCGGACGGTATCAATAAAATCCTCCACCATCAGTTGCTCCGTAAAATCATCCTGGATATAGATAGACCGCTCCTTGTATGTAAGTTCCTCGCTCATACTCTCCAGGGAGTAGCAGTGATACCGGAACCGGCGGTCAGAGTTTGCAATGATACGATCCTCGTCTTTAAGGATCGCAGCCCAATCTTTTTCGGCCATAAGCCTGTTCTCCTTTCTGTCGTTTGTCTGCGTGGGCGGGCAGACAAACGGGGGAGAACGGCTCCGTGCGATAATCGCAAAATAGGGACTAACATAAGTACAGGTTTTTCCCGTACTGGTGTTAGTCCCTATTGGTAGGTTTATATAAGCATCGCAGAGTTCCGTACAAGTGTGCAGATATTCAGCACATGCTGCGTGTGATTTTTTTGCCGGTAATCCGGCTCAAATGTGTTGAGATCTGGGCCATATCTGTTATAGAAAGCCCTTTTGCAAACTCTAATAAATCATCAGCTCCTCTCTTATTGGCTACTTAGAGTAGCTATTAAAAAGCGACGCTTAAATCATTTTGAATACCTCATAATCCAAGTACAATACTATTATGTGAGGTGACGGAGCGTGGCTAAGAAAAAGCAACAGACCGTTTATTCCTTTGGCTCCTCGTACCGATGTGCAAGAGAAAAGCGAGAATATACCCGTGAGCAGGTTGCAGAACGTGCAAATATCAGCCCTCGTTTTCTCTCGGCAATAGAAAATGACCGGCGAAAACCAAGTTTGAATGTTCTGATCCGGTTGGTTCTTGCCATTGGAGCGTCTTTTGACGAGATACTGGCTCCGAGTGCAGTTTCGGATGAAGAAGTAACAGACAGGATTAAACGGCTTATTACACAATGCAACCGACGAGATCAGGAGCTTATCCTGGGTCTTATCGACAAGATGCTGGATAACAAAGAAGAAAAGCAGTAACACGGATGGGTGGAAATCCAACCGCGTTACTGCTTTTTCCATGAACGGGTGCTCTCCCCTTCATTCTTCTTTATGTGTGTTGTAGGCATCCTTCAGATGCTCAAAGGATTCCTGACTGATGACGTGCTCAATCCGGCAGGCGTCCCGTTCCGCCGTTTCCGGGTCTACGCCGACTTCAATCAGTCGGTCGGTAAAGAAGAGGTGCTTTTCGTAGATTTGCTCCGCCACTTCCCGGCCCACATCGGTCAGGTGCAGGAAATAGTCGCTGTCCATCGTCAGGAAGCCCCCGTCCCGCAGGGTCGCCACCGCATGGCACACGCTTGGCTTGGACACTTCCAGGCGCCGGGCGACATCCACGGAGCGCACCATGCCTTTTTCTTTTTGCAGCATCAGCACAGCCTCTAAATAGTCCTCGCCCGACGCATGAATCTTCATTCTATCACCCACTCACATAATCCCAGCATTTGCAAACTGCTTGTTGTAAACCTTTTTTGCAATAACTCCGACAATTATTGAGATAACTACGGTTGCGGCAATAGCAAGAACCATAAACCACGGAGAAGTCAAGGTTGATAATATCTCAGCATAATTTGCAGACATTTCTTCGGATGCCTCTGAAATGGCATAGTCAGAGAATACCCATACATACAACGGAGAACCGATATTGCTTAACGAAAGCAGGATATAACTCATCACGATACCTTTGTAATTCTTATATCCGGCCCATTTCCGAATGATTTCCGCTAAAATAGAACAAACAATCAAGCTCCCAAGCAACAGATTCGCAAGCTCCCCAAAAGCCACGAAAGCGATTGCTACAAATAGGTTCATAATGAGAACCACGCCTGCTTTCGGCACTTTTGCCATAACATACATATATGGAATCCATGCCACGAGAGCAATTAAAGCTGTTACAAACAGATAGAGCAATGGGTGTATGCCGCCCATAATCGTAGCTGCCAAAACCACAGCAAAGTAAATGACGGAAAATACGATTGTCAGACCTAAATCTCTTAACTTCCAGTGTTGTTCCATAAGATTTCCTTTCTATTTTCCTTGCTGTAATTCAACAAGGTGTGCATATAGACCGCCCTTTTTCATCAGTTCAGCAGGTGTACCCATCTCACTGACCTTGCCGTCGTCCAGAACCACGATCTTATCAGCATTTGCCACTGTCCTCATGCGATGGGCAATCACCATGACCGTCTTATCCTTCAGCAGTACCGACAAGGCATCCTGTATCAGTGTTTCACTCTCGGCATCCATAGAAGCAGTTGCTTCATCAAGCAGGACAATGGGAGCATTTTTCAACAGGGCGCGGGCAATCGAAATGCGCTGACGCTCGCCACCGGACAGGGCGCTGCCGTTTTCCCCGATGTTCGTCTGATACCCTTGAGGAAGACGCTGGATAAATTCCTCGCATTGGGCAGCTCTGGCCGCAGCCATAACTTCCTCATCAGTGGCATCGCCCCGGCCCAGCCGGATATTCTCCATGACAGTCTCATCAAAGAGCATGACATCTTGGAATACAATGGCATAATTCTTGAACAGCGTTTCCGGTTCTACCGTTTTGACATCCACGCCGCCCAGGGTAATGGTTCCGGAGTCCGCATCCCAAAAGCGTGCTGCCAGCTTGGAGGCGGTAGACTTGCCGCTGCCGGATGGGCCTACCAGCGCCGTGACCTCGCCTTGTTTTGCCACAAAGGACACGCCCTTCAAAACCGGCTCCTCATTGTAGGAGAACACTACATTCTTAAACTCAATGTCGTAGCCCTTGTTATTGCAGACATTGGTGCCGGTCTGCTCCGGGGTCGCATCGATCTGCTTCATCCGCTTGACGCTGACAAGGGCAGAGAACACTTCTGCCATCAGCATGAAGCAACTGGTGAAGGGGTCATAAATGCGGCCTGCAAAAAGCAGGAACAGAATGAACATGGGGATGGACAACGAGCCAGTCGTTACGAGAATACCACCCACCAGCATGACCGCCACAAGGCCAAACCGAAGGATAAATTGAGCCGTGGTCGTAGCAGCACCGGGAGCGATCTCGTTGCGGAAGGAACACTTCACCACATAATCCAGCTTCTTTTCCAGGCCCTCCAGATATTCTTCTTCACGGGAGCAGGACTTCAGCTCCTGGATGGTATCAAGGTATTCCTGCACACCGTCATAGGCAGCTCTCTTGGCATCCATGTTGGCGCTTTCGGCATTGGACTGGGCTTTCTTTGCCGCAAAGACTACCAAGGCTGCCACAGGGACCGGCACTACGATGCAAAGGCCCATCCGCCAGTCAAGCACCAGCAGGCCGATAGCCGTTATAATAAACATAAAAATCGTTCCGAAGAGTTGCGGGATCGCATTGGAAAATACGCGCTCCAGAGCCGTACAGTCCCCCATGATAGTGGTGGTCAGGTCAGAAAGATCGCGCTGGCCAAAGAAGGACAGCGGAAGTTTCCGCAGTTTCTCCGCCAGGACAATCCGGCGGTTGGCACTTTCCTTATACGCCACAGTATAAGTTTTGTTGTACTGGAGCCATTGGGTCAGAAACACAATGATAAACATGACCACAGTGCCGCAAATAAACAAGGCCGCATGATCCCGCATACTGCTTTCCTGCCCGGAAATCACATTCAGCAGTTCCCATATCACCATGACCAGCAGGCTGACCGGGGCAATCAGGCACAGATTGCTGAGTGTAGTGGCTGCAATTCCTTTATTCAAATCTCTTAATCCCTGATTGCTCAGGGCAAACATCCGTTTCAGCATACTTTCACCTCATTCCCGATGTGCCACTTGGTAGTCTTTGTGTAGTTGCTCCACATCTTGGCGTATTCGCCGCCCTGTTTCACCAGCGCGTCATGGGTTCCGCTTTCCACCAATTCACCCTGCTTCATTACCAGAATGAGATCAGCGTCCTGAATGGTGGAGAGCCGGTGTGCGATCATAATGACCGTCTTGCCCTTGACCAGCCCTTCAAAGGCTTTCTGGATCTGTTGCTCGTTCTCCGGGTCAGCGTAGGCGGTGGCCTCATCTAAGACCACGATGGGGGCGTCTTTCAAAATGGCGCGGGCAATCGCAATGCGCTGTGTTTCGCCGCCGGAAAGATACACACCTTTACTGCCCACCACGGTATCGAGGCCATCCGGGAACTTCTCCAAAATATCATCACACTGGGCCAGACGCGCCGCCTGCAAGACCTCATCCCGTGTGGCGGAAGGTCTGCCTGCCCGGATATTTTCCAGAAGGGTGTCCTTGAACAATTTGGGGTCCTGGAATACAAAGGCAACCATCTTCATCAAGTCAGCATGAGGAATTTCCCGAATGTCCACACCGCCGATCTTGACTGCCCCCTGCTGCACATCGTAGAAACGAGGAATCAGGCTGGCCGTTGTGCTTTTTCCGGAGCCGGAATGCCCGACCAATGCGGTAGTTGTCCCAGCCTTGGCCGTGAAGCTCAAATGGGATACCGCCGGATGGTCCGTATTTTCGTATGCGAAGGTCACATTCTCAAAGGACACATCATAAGTCTTGGGATGTTTGGGTGCAGAAGTCTCCACCTGCGGTTCGGCAGTCAGAATCATGTCGATGCGGCGCATGGACTCCTCCGCCTGCATTTTGTAGCTGGTCATATACATGATCTTATTGAGCATGACTGCACAAGCAGGAGAGAAGATCACATAGAACAGAAAACTTTGCATAAATCCGATCAGGTCGTTGGAAACAAACCCGATAATAAGCGCCGTAGGTACCAGCACCAGGAAGCTGGAATTGATGACTGAGTTAAACGCCACCATTCCCTTTTTGCAGGACATCGTGTAAGCCAGAGCAAACTTCCGGTAGGATTTGATGGCGTCATTAAACTTGGTGATAGATTGCACTGTCTGTCCGAACACCTTGACTACCGAAATGCCCCGGATGTACTCCACAGCCTCATGGTTCATCGTTTCCAAAGAGTCCTGGTAGGTCTGCATGAATTTCATGCTGTCCTTCCCCATGAGGGACCCCTGTAAGAAGAAACCGATGCCAAAGAGCAGCAGGAGAGGGATACCTACACGCCAGTCAAAGACCAGCATCAGCACCAAACTCACGATCATCGTGACCTGCGCGCCCACCAAGTCGGGGAGCTGGTGAGCGATGAAAGTCTCAGTCTGAAAACTGTTGTCGTCAATAATCTTCCGAAGTTTTCCGCTGGGATTGGCGTCAAAGTATCCCATAGGCATTTTTGCGAGATGTTTCAGTGCCGCCATTTTCAGGTTTTTCTCTGTGTGGAACGCTACGACATGGGAGCAGAGCAATGCTGAGAAATAAAGGAGCAGACCAATCAGCTCCAGCCCCAGAGCAAGCAGGCCCCAGCGAACAAGACTGTTCGTGTCTAACGGCGTCCCGGCAAATACGCCCACCAAGTCACGCGCTGCAAAGTAAACGCAGAGGAACGGTCCAAGGATAAAGGCCGAACTGATGCCGGATAGAATGCGGGAAACAGTGAGTAGCCCACGATGTTTTCCCGTGAACTCCATCAACCGTTTGATCCCGCCGGATTTTTGTTTCATGGATACAAGACCTCCTTATCAATTCTTTGATTAGTTATTGTTAACCTCTTGATTTAAGTGTACTGCTTTCGCTTGGCATCGTCTACGACCTATCAGGTATGTTATACTCCAATCGGGCCAAGCGAAAGGAGCAGGCCCATTTAATCGGCCTGCTCCTTTTGTCAGTTAATTTGAATGGCTCAATTCAGATGGATATTCTGAACGGAAGTAAAGCTGGCATCGGTGGGGAAGGTATAACTTGCTACCGCATCGCTGTAAATGGCAAGCTGCCGGGTATAGATCAGCGGCGTAGTCAGGCACTGGTCTGCCATAGTAGTCAGGATGGTGTTGTAAATTTCCTGAATACGGGCCTCATCAG
>ULNZ01030100.1_pt1 | contig 9709 bp, 8 predicted proteins | sample 1952111 | NCBI WGS metagenome assembly ULNZ01 (sample SAMEA4835590, study PRJEB28245) | human gut metagenome | biome: gut microbiome; material: fecal sample | place: Denmark | collected 2008 | reverse complement strand
GAACTCGGGACGAACTTTATCGTGGTGGTCAACGACAATCAGATGTCGATTGCCGAAAATCACGGCGGGCTTTACAATAACCTGAAGCAGCTGCGCGAGAGCAACGGCAAAGCGGAGACCAATCTGTTTAAGGCACTGGGGTACGATTATCTGTACGTTGCCGACGGCAACGACATTGAGGCGCTGATTGCGGCATTCAGACAAGTTAAAGACAGCACGAAACCGGTAGTTGTCCACCTTAACACGCTGAAAGGCAAAGGCTACAAGCCGGCGGAAGAACACAAGGAACCGTGGCATTGGAGCGTACCGTTTGACGTGAAGAGCGGCGAAAAGACGGCTGACTTTGGCGGCGGGGAAAATTACAACGATTTGACTTATGACTTTTTGCTGAACAAAATCCGCGAAAGCGATGCGGGAAAAGGCGGAAAAGTTGCGGTGCTGACGGCGGGAACGCCGGGCGTGTTCGGGTTTACGCCGGAACGGCGCGCCGAACTGGGCAGCCACTATATTGACGTCGGCATTGCCGAAGAGCACGCGGTGGCAATGGCATCGGCGCTGGCAAAAGGCGGATGCCGTCCGGTCTTCTGCGTTTACAGTTCATTTATCCAGCGCACTTATGACCAGCTGTCGCAGGATTTGGCGATTAACAGCAATCCGGCAGTGATTTTGGTATTCGGTGCGGGGCTGTCGCCGATGGATGCAACGCACCTCGGCTGTTTTGACATGGCGATGGCGGCGAATATTCCGAATATCGTTTATCTGACGCCGGCGACGAAAGAGGAATATCTGGCGATGCTGGAATGGGGCATGACGCAGACGGAGCGTCCGGTGATTATCCGCGTGCCGGGCGAAGTTGTTTCCGACGGAGCGGCGATGAAGGCCGAAGCGGCGGAAGTTAAGAGGCTTAATGTGGTTGAGAAGGGCGAAGGCGTTGCCATTCTGGCGGTCGGCGATTTTCTGGAACTGGGGCGGCAGGCGGCAGCCAAGCTTAAGGAAAAGGGTATCCATGCTACGGTGGCAGCGGTACGCTGTGTGTCGGAACCCGACGATGCGGCGCTGGCGGAACTGGCGAAGACGCATAAAGTTGCGGTTACGCTGGAAGACGGCGTTTTGGACGGCGGGTTCGGCGAGAAAGTCGCGCGGTATTACGGCGCAACTGCGCTTAAAGTGCTGGCATACGGCGGCAGAAAGGAATTTACCGACCGCGAGCCGCTGGACGAGATTTATCGCAAAAACCGGCTGGAACCGGAGATGATTGCGGAAGACGTCCTGAAACTGCTGGAGGCGTAAACAAAAGCCGGGAACAAACAATGTTTTTGAAGGCAGGCGTTGTTTGAAGGCTTGCGTCCGGAGGCTGAGCCCCGCTGCGGAAGCAGCGGGGTTTTTTGTATTTGAGTGCAGTGTGGGAGAAGAAGCAAAGGTTTGACTTTTTGCTTAAAACGGGCTATATTGGCGGCAGGTTTAATCCGAAACGGAGATTTTGCAGATGGCAATGCGGACAATGACGGCAGCAACAGCGCTTGCAGCGGCGTTTGCGGCAGTATTTTCAACGGCGGGAACAGCTATGGCGAAACGGGATTTTTCCGTCCGCAGCGAGGTGCGTTGTGATGAGGCGGGAACCATGTGTTATGACGCGCGGAGCGGGGCTCCCTTTTCGGGCGAGCTGCGGCTGTATTATCCCGACGGAAAGGTTCAGGCGTCCCTTTTTTATGCCAACGGACGGCAGGACGGCAAATACCGCGTCTTTTTTGCGGACGGAGGTTTGCGTTATTCCGGCGTTTATAAGGACGGGAAACCGGAAGGCGTGCTGACCGCCTATTATGACAACGGGAAAATCGAGACCGAGACAAGCGTCAACGGCGGCGTGTGGAACGGGCTGCGACGGTCGTTTTACCGCGACGGTACGCTTCGGCAGGAGGAAAATTACGCCGACGGCAAACGGCAGGGAAACGCCAAGCGCTATTATCCCGACGGCAGCCCGGCATCGCGCGTGGCTTATGAACAGGGCGTTCCGGTTTCCGGCTATTGCCTGACGCCGCAAGGGCAGAGGATTGATTTCAGTGCCGATATAGCGGCATTTGCGGAAACGGGGAAAACGCCGTGCGACGAGATGATGGCTCAGGCGGAAAAAGACAGCCTTCCCGGAGAGAAATGAGCGCAAACGGATCGGGGTGTCGGAAGAAACCGTGCGCCAGAAGGAGCGGCTTGTCAGAAGAGGATGTGAGCCAGAAAGAACAGTTTGTCAGAAAAAGCCTCTCGTCAGAAGAGAATGAAAGCCTGAAAGAACAGTTTGTCAGAAAGAGCCTCTCGTCAGAAGAGAATGAAAGCCTGAAAGAACAGTTTGTCAGAAAAAGTCTCTCGTCAGAAGAGTGGAGAGTCTTAAAATAAAAGCGGGGCGTCAGAAGAAGTCTCTCATCAGAAAAAGCCGCGAGCCTGAAAAGCGGCGATTATCCGTGCTGCGACCTCGTCAATGGTGCCGGCGGCATCAATGACGGCGAAACGTTCCGGTTCGGCGGCGGCCAGTTCAAGATAGCCGCGGCGCAGGCGTTCGTGAAACGCAATGTCGACATTTTCAAACCGCAATTCTTTATTGGCCATTGTTTGCGCTTTTTGGAAGCTGCGCTGCAGACCGGTGCGCGGGTCGATGTCGAGCAGAAACGTCAGGTCGGGCTTAAAATCGCCGACGACAATTTTATACAACCTGTCCATTATTCCGGTGTCGGCAAATTTGCCGGAACCGTAAAACTGGTAAGCGACGGTCGAATCGTTAAAACGGTCGGAGAGGACGCATTTTCCGGCGGCAAGCGCAGGGAAAACGACTTGCGTTAAGTCAATACGGCGGTCAGCATAGAACAGCAGGATTTCGGTGATTTCATCAAATTTGTCTTTGTCTCCTTCAACCAGCAGGCGGCGGATTTCCTTGCCGACGGGGGTGCCGCCGGGTTCGCGGGTCATTACGACATCGCAGCCACGGGTACGGAGATATTCGGCAAAGCGGGAAATCTGGACGGATTTTCCGCAGCCTTCGCCGCCTTCAAAAGTGATGAAAAGCCCGCGCCGGGCGGCTGAGGAAGCCGGGCAGTCGCGTTGGACGTCGGAGGGAGCAGAGTGGTCGTACCGAGAGGGGGCGGAGGCAGGACGGAAAGTATCACAATGCGGAACCGCAGCAGAGGCGGTGCCGGAGAGCGGAGTGCTTTGGCCGGAGACGGGTGCGGCGGAAGAGGAACTGTCGCCGGTGCCGGAGAGCGGAACGGAGGGGTTCATATCTGCCGTCATGTTACTCACCGGTTCCGAAGACAAAATACTTCAGGTTGGCGAGGAAACGGCTGAACGGGCCGATTTTGGCAACGTTGTCTTTGGCGACCAGCGGGATTTTATCTACGGTTTCATCTTCATAGGTGATGAACAGTTCGCCGATTTTGTCGCCTTTGAGCACGGGGGCTTTCAGCGGCTGGTCATAAATGATTTTGGCGCCGTATTTGCTTTTGCCGCTTTTTTTGATGGTCCTGACGACTTTTTCGGGAACGACGGCATCAACGGTTTTGACGGTGCCGTACCAGACGGGGACTTCGGCCATAATCTGGTTCTCGTTAAAAAACTTATAGTTGTCGAAGTTGGCAAAACCCCAGGTCATCAGGCTTTCGGTTTCTTCGGAGCGCTGTTTGTTGCTTTCCAGCCCGGCCATCACCTCAATGAGGCGGCGGTTGTTCCGGACGGCGGAACCGGTCAGGCAGAAACCCGCTTCGGACGTGTGGCCGGTTTTGAGACCGTCGGCGCCTTTGAGGCTGTAGAGCAATGGGTTGCGGTTGCCCTGGCGGATGCCGTTAAAGGTGAATTCCTTTGTGGAAAATAGGTGGTAAAATTCGGGAAATTCGCTGATGATGCGCCGGGCGAGCAAAGCCAGGTCTTCAACGGAAATTTTATGTTCGGGGTGAGGCAGGCCGGTGGCGTTTTCAAAGTGGGCATTATGCAGGCCGATTTTTTCGGCGGTTTCATTCATCATCGCGGCAAATTCCGCTTCCGAACCGGCAAGGTTTTCGGCGACGACGATGCAGGCATCGTTGCCGGACTGGATGAGAATCCCTTTCAGGAGGTCTTCAACCCGGACTTCCTGTCCGATTTTCAGAAACATGGTCGACCCGCCGGAGGCTGCGCCGCCCTTGCGCCAGGCGTTTTCGCTGACGGTAAATTTGTCGTCGAGGGAAATTTCGCCGTCCTTAAGCTTGCTTAAGAGGACATAGACGGTCATCAGTTTGCTCATCGATGCCGGGGCAATCATTTCCTGATGGTTTTTGGTGAACAGATAGGCGCCGGTTTCATAATCCATCAAAATCGCGTTTCTGGCCTTGGTTTCAAAGGCGTGCGCCGACGCGGCGAAAGAAAGGCAGGAAATTCCCACCGCCAGAAGGCAGAGTTTTTGGGAAAGCGATATGCGGCCGGATTGATTCTGCCGCAGGGAATTAGTGATATTCAGAGCCATTGTCGTTTGTTCTCCAGTTTTAGTTGCCACAGGGCGCCGTCTGGCGGGAACGGCGGATATTCCGCCGCTGCCGGAACGGGCTAATCTTTTTCCACAATAGTTACGTCCGAGTGCCCGTAATCAAGCACGCGGTCAAGGATTTTCATCGCTTCGCCGCGGTTCGGATAAGCACCGAGGCGGACGCGGTAAACGCCGTTTTTGCTTAAGTAGGCTTCGTAAATCGAAACGTTGCCGAAACGCTTCATATTATCCGCCATCTGCCTGGCCTTGTCATAATCGGCAAAGGCGCCGACCTGGACGAAGAAAGGGCCTTCGCCTGCGCTTTCCGGCACATTGACCGCCGCAGCGGACGCATTGGACGCCAGCGAAATTTCTGACGTGTATTTAAGCGGCTGGCGTTGTTGTGATGTGCTGATTTCGTACTTTGCCGGCTTGGCGGCCGGTTTTGCCGCGGCAGTTCCGGCGGCGGGTGCCGCAGCCATTGCCGTCTGCGTGTTGGAATAAGGTATGGTCTGGTTGCCGTAAGTCGCGGAGGAATTGGACGGGGAAAGCATGGCTTCCTTTATGGCGCGGCTTTCGCGCTCCAAAACTTCGACTTTGACTTTGGTTGTGCCTTTGTTTTTGTAGCCCAGCAGTTCGGCACCCTTTTCGGAGAGGTCGATAATGCGGTTTTTGACATAGGGGCCGCGGTCGTTGACGCGGGCAATAATCGACCGCCCGTTTTCGAGGTTGGTTACGCGGACAATCGACGGCAGAGGCAGCGTGCGGTGCGCAGCGGTTACGGCGCGCATGTCATAGGTTTCGCCGTTGGCGGTGCGCTTGTTGTGGAAGTCGTCGCCGTACCACGAAGCCATGCCGGTTTCAACGTAGCCGTAATCTTCGCGCGGGGTGTAGCTTTGCCCCATAACGGTATACGGGTTGCCGACTTTGTAGATGCCGCCGTCGGCTTTGATGGCTTCGACTTCTTCGGTGAGGTTTTTGTATTCAAACTCTTTCGGCTCGGAAGCGCAGCCCGCCAGCAGAAGCAGGGTGCCGAGCCCGAGGCAGAAGTTCAGGTTTGTTTTCAATCTCGTCATTTGTATCGTTCCTTTGCGTATCGTCATAACCGGAATTCCGGCTTTTGTAAAGCTTCAACAGCAAGTTATTGACTGTTTGTTTTTATGCAGAAGCGCCAAAATTTTTTTGACAATTATAAACTTTGCGCTTATTATACGCGTCAAATCCTTAACAAAAAGTAAGAGAATTGCCAATGTTGAAGAAAAGCCGGGTATTTTTAAGTTGTATGGCTCTGGCCGGAGCCGGGTTCGGAGCGGCGGCCGGGGTTGGCGCGGAGGAAGCGCGGGCGGCGGAGATGATACGCCCCGAGGACGAGGCTCTGCTGGCGGATATTTTTGCGCCGGCGGGCAGCGCGGAGGTTTCCGGCGGGCGGGCGGCCGTTTCGGGACAGGAAGACGGCAGCGGTACGGAGATGAAAGGCGCCCGCGCCGCGAGCCGGGTGCAGGCGGTACCGTTGAAGGTTATACGAAGCAAGGCGGCAGCAGCGGCTGACAGTTCTGCGGCGGTCAAGAAGAATAACGGCGCCGCGGCAAAGAAAAACGGCGGCACAGCGGCAGAGAAGAATAATGCGGCGGCAGAGAAGAGCAACGAGATAGCAGCGGGGAACAGTGCTGCAACGGCGGGGAATGGCAGTGCAGCGACGGAACACAGCGTTGCAACGGCGGGATATTATGGCGCGGCTGCAATGGAAAAGGGCGGCGCAAGAGAGGCAAAAGCGGGCGGAACTGAGGAAATTATTTATGTTTATCCGAATAAGAGCGAACGTGAAACAGCCCGTGCGCCTCTGGACGAATGGTATGATGCAGCGCAGCACAGATATACTGGTGCGGCAGAACGGGAAGACGGTGCCGGTACCGGGGCGGACCGGGCAACCGGCGCGTCTGGCCGTGCGGAAAATGAGGCTGAGATTGCCGCATATCGGGAGCAGATAGCTTCCTGCCTTGATTCGCGCGCGGACGGGCTGGATTTGGAAAAGGCCATGCTCTATCAGGGAAACGTTTATGACGCGGCGGCATATCTGTCGCAGACGTTTGCAGAAGTCAACGCCTGTTATGAAAATATCGGTTATGACATTATCAACGCATATTATGACGGTAATCCCGAGATGCTGGCGGCGTTTGCCCAAAAGGCGCAGAGCTTTTATGTCGGCGGGGCGGATACGGGACTTAATCCGAAATTCTGCGGCGAAGACTGTTCGATGCAGGCGGTGGCCGATGCACAGACGGAGCAGTTTGCGGCGTTCAGGACTTATTTGGCACGGCTGCTGGCTGAACGGCCGCAGGAGAAATTGACCGGGCAGGGGGGAAACCTGACTTCACGGCCGCAGGAAAAGTTGACCGGGCAGGGGAAAGACCTGACTTCCCGGATGCAGGGGGAATGAGCGGCGCAGATGGCAGACGAAGCGATTTATCCCAGCAGGAATCCGTATCTTATCGGGCATGACGAAGAAGTGCGGCTGTTTTTGTCGGCGTACAATTCCGGCGCATTGCATCACGGCTGGCTGATTACCGGCGACGAGGGAATCGGCAAGGCGACGCTGGCCTATAAAATTGCGCGTTTTCTGTTGGCGGCGGAAACCGGCAAAACTTACGAAACGCTGGAGGTTCCGGTTGACGGTCCGGTGTTTGCGCAAGTGGCGCAGAAGTCGCATCCCGATTTTAAGGTGCTGGAGCGCGACTTTACCGAGACGGATAAAAAAAAGCTGATTAAGGCGATTAATCAGGGCGAAGAAGTTGACGACGAAATGAAACAGGGGCTGAAACGTTCGGCGGTGATTAAAGTCGAAGATGTGCGCGGCGTGGTGGAATTTCTCGGCAAGAAATCGTTTAACGACAACTGGCGGGTGGTGATTGTGGACAGCGCCGACGATTTGAACGTTTCTTCGGCCAATGCGCTGTTGAAAATTTTGGAAGAGCCGCCGCTTAAAAGCATTCTGCTGCTGGTGTCGCACAATCCGGGGAAATTGTTGCCGACCATCCGCTCGCGCTGTGCAAAGCTGGCGCTGAAACCGCTGCAGGAAACCGAGGTGGCGAGCCTGCTGCGGCGGTATAAGCCGTCGCTGAAAGAGGCTGAAGTGCAGGGGCTGGCGAAGATTGCGGCGGGGAGTATCGGACGGGCGCTCAAGTATGCCGAAAACGACGCGCTTGAAATGTATGAAAATATTAAGAAAATCTGTTACGGCGGGGCAAAATGCGACGGCGGGCTGTTGCTGGAACTGGCAGGCGACGTTGCCGGCGACGAAGACTGCTGGTATCTGTTTGCCGAGCTGGTCTGCCGGTTTGTGCGCGACAATCTGCCCGATGCGGCACATCCGCGCGAGCTGTACGAGGCTTATGAGGCGACGCTGAAAATCCTCGACGAGACGGTGCGGCTGAATATGGATAAGAAACTGGCGGCGCTGCAAATCCTGACCGGGCTGGGCAGCGCGTGCTGACAGGCAGGCTTTGCCGTAACAATTGCGGCCGAAGAGGAGAGAACGCTTATGTCGGTTAAGGATATTATATTTGTCGTGTTGGCCGCGTGTCTGATGTGTTATTTGCATCGGCGAGATATGCTGGGACGGGCGGCAGCCGAACTGGGAACGGTGGTTTCCGTGCTGGCTGTATGGCTGGTTTTGACGGCGGCGACGTGGAAACTGATGGCGTATGTCGGCGTACCGCTGCCGGTGGCACTGGCAACAGAGGTGCTGGGTGGTGCATATTTACAGTTTATTGTGCTGGCGGCGGTGTTTTATTATAAGAATTTTGACGATTAGGCGGCGGTGCCTGGATACGACGAAAAGAAGCCGGACAGGCTGAAACCGGCTGTCGCTCGGAAGCAGCTGTTCCGGAGTTGCCTTTCAGAAGCCGCCGACCGGGGAGCTGTTCAGAAACAGCTTATTAGAAACGGCGTTCGACTACTGTAGGGCTGTAGCAATTGCCGATGCACTTGTCCCCGTATTTTAGCTCGAAGCCGTAGGTTGTTATATTAATGGAGGCAGTAGTGTATATTATAAAAAGAATAATAAATCCTATGGTGTGAAGAAAAAAGTTCCAGCAACGGCTGCTTCTTTGCAACAGGGACTGTTGTGTCGGAAGGAGTGGCGCGCTGTTTTTGGGGGCATCAAAGTTTTGCGGCGCATTCGGATGGGGAGAATTTGCCGATGTTGAATTTGTAGAAACGGGTTGTGCTATGTTATTGGCGGAGGCGTTGCCAAAGGGTTGTTTTGCTGTTTGGGTTTGGGGCGGCAGAATTGTTTTTTTCTGTTTATAAAAGAATATCAATTCTGCACATACGCCGATGATGAGGCAAGTGGTGAGTAAAGCCTCACCGCTTTTAAATTCCGGAACGAGCATGGCTAATATGCATAAGATGACTATTGCCAGGCGAAAACAGGGCTGAGATCTACGCCAAAGCGAAAGCCGCGTTGTTTGGGGGAGTGTATCGGTTTTACAGTTTTTGGGGGCTTGTGGTGGCGTTGGGGCAGCGGCGTGCCAGGTTTTTAACCGGCGCAAGAGTGCGGCGGGCAGCGGTAAAAGCCATAATGCCAACAGGATAAAAAACGAGTAGGGTGAATCAAGGCACGTAAAAAAAAGGGACAACATAAGGAACAATATGAAGAGGATGATAAAATGGCAGAAATACGGAAACAAGGCATCGCGGCGGGGCGTGCGGAAATCAAAAGCCGAGCGGAGGATCTTTTTAATGTCGCTTATTCCGCAGCAACTCACGCTCAATATTACGGGAATGGATAACAGCATCATGAGAAAGCAAAAGTAGATAGCATATTTCCTTTCGTTGTAATTAAAGATTATTTTGTCGGCAAATATGGAGTAGGAGGAGAATACAGTGAACCATATCAGTCCGAGGATGACTTGCGGGTATATCCGGCGGGTATGCAGAGCCAAAGCGGTGTAAAACATTACAAACAATGTTTGGATAAGATAGCTATGCGGTGCCTCGACAACCCAGTCGGAAGCCCAGCCGATATACCAGCATCTGGCGATAATCAGTGCGGTTATGATTTTGACGATGGCGTCAGTTATAGCTGATATGGAGAATTTGGCCGCAGTTGCAGTGCAGGTTGCGGCGGTGGTAGCGGTTGCATGGGGAGTGGTCGCAGTTGCGGTGCAGGTTGCGGAAGCTGCGGCGGTGGTAGCGGTTGCGGCTGTGTTGTCGGTTGCGGAAGCTGCG
>ULNZ01007043.1_pt1 | contig 9731 bp, 7 predicted proteins | sample 1952111 | NCBI WGS metagenome assembly ULNZ01 (sample SAMEA4835590, study PRJEB28245) | human gut metagenome | biome: gut microbiome; material: fecal sample | place: Denmark | collected 2008 | reverse complement strand
GACGCTCTTCACTTAGGAATTCAACACAGATAGACATATTTGTAACAGATTCAATATTCTGTGTTGTGTATTCCTCGTCCCAAGAAATTCCATTCTCCTGCCATACATCATGAGATGGGAAAATCTCGTGTAGCACAATTTTGATCTTTCTACGACCAGTAATTTGCCGTTCATTAGAAAGCTCAAAAATGCGCCCGATAAAACGGTCTTCGTTCATTTTCCTCACCTCCTAATTATGCTGACGGTTTTGGCGCATTATTTCCGCCGTTCGTCTTTTGCTGGACAGAAGACGGGTTGTCGCTATTCGTAGATGGTCTTCCGCCATCATCACTCGACATCGTATAAGAAGTCTTATGAACCGGATATCTGTTCTCAAAATCCTCTTCCAGCTCGTGATCCATAAGCGCAATGTAATTGTCTGGATTAAAGCCTGTCGCCGCAATCCATGCGTACAGACTACCCTTACCACGAGCATATAGCGATTCCATATATCCAACCATATTGTTCTTATTCACCATCGTAATTGGAAGGATATATAACTCAACGCGGCAACTCGCATCGCTGATGATATTCTGATTGATGCACTTATTCAGCTCGTCAACAATGTCCTCAATCCACGAATACACATTGGCAGAAACAAGCTCCAAATTCAGATTTGCCGTAGAATAGTTACCCGTGCTACTTCCATCTAATGCACTCGCGCTAATACCAAGATCCTTGTTTACAGAATCAATGATAGAGTTCTCGTTCTTCTCGTCCAACAGAGAAACATCGAGGGAGATACTGTCCAGCTTTGTGCCGGCTGCAAGAGAGAAGAAAGATGTACCACTTGAATTTCTGCTCTTGCTGGCAAGCGCATTCTTCACAAGATCGTGTTGTTGTTTCTGCTGCTTTTCGCTTAGAGCAGATGTACCTTTTTCCTTTCCCTCAGGGAAGGTCTCGTACACAATCTGATTGTTGACTGAATCCAAAACATTTCTTTTGGTATCTACAAAATACTGCGCATAACTCACATCATCCAAAGCGGCAATCGCAAATGGAATGCCGAACGGATCTGTAATTTCACTCTTGATTTTGGTCACAATCGTTTTGTTGTTATTGAGTCGCAGCCACGGAGCATCTATTGTCTGATTCTCATATGCAAGATACCCCTCTTGAATTTCTTTCGGGAATCCAGCAAGTTTTCTTTTCCTGACATCTTCACTTAGATTAGAAAAATACCGCAGATCAAAAGCTACCTGATAGCTATTGTTTCTGCGGCCAATAATTCTCACGTAATCAATAGGGAGTGGAATAACCATTGCGTTCATACCAATCGCATTGATCTCTGTGATATTTTGAATCTCATAATCCGTTAAAGCTGTTCGATAGTCTGGCGTAGCATAATTGGTCTCAAAATAAGCTACATACATACCATCGTTTGCATTCTTAAAAATCGCATCACGAATTACTTGCTTATATCGAATGGTGTGAAGAGTTGCCTCCATTTTTTGCTTGTTCATACGATAATTGCGCGGTCTTTTCCCGTCAGCTCGTTTTGATCTGCTGACAATAACACCATCAAGCGTGTGCATCGTCCGCATATAATCAATTCCGCTTGCAACAACGCCATTAGAATAATAAGCCCAATGCGCTAAATTTCTGATAGCTTCAATATTCGCCATCGGGTTTCTAATAAACGATCTAATTTCTTGAATCGTATATGGCATACGACCAGAGCTTTGAAGCATCCGAATATAAGCAGTTTCTAAATTCGTGTTAAACTCATATGTCGGATCTTGCGGCGCTGAATTTTCCTCGTAGACTTCATTTGTTTTCCAGAAAAACGGAAAGCGTCTTTTACTATTTGGCAATCTTCTCACCTCCTTCAGTTAAATAATGGTACATACTCATACTCCGAACTATCTGACAACATGTCGTGTTCAAGCATTTGAGCAAAATAATTACCGTAAGAGACCGAAGTATAGCGGTCTTTACGGTTGTTGTTGTTTACAATCTTAATAAGCCCTGTCTGTTCTCCACGCTCATATTCCAGATCAATCATTTCATTGATAAGGGCAACCGTTTCAAGATATGGACGCTCAAAGAAAAGCTGCGTATCCACATCAGCAGTAGCATACTCAGGAATAAAGTTTGCGATTTCATCAACCGCCTCAGTGTTACTAATCAATAGATCAATCATTCCGGAATTCAGAGCATTTCTCATCGACTCAGCAATATTGCTATTCGTTTCAAGCTGTGCTTTGATAATGTAAACATTTTCTTCTGCGCCAGCAATCTGAATACGATTAGCAACTTTCTCATCGTTCATACATTTCCAAGGCTTATACTCCATATTGCGCTCTTCGTCATATAGAACCTTAGCAAGCATATCGTAAACGGAGATACCTGCATTACGACCGTCCAAAACACAATAATCCGCATTGAAATCAGTATATAGCTGCTTAATACGAATGGCTTGCTTGGTTGTTTCGCCGCCATGAACAGCCTCCATATAACTGACTTGACGTCTATATCCACGCTTCACTTCGATGTGTTCTCCCTGAGTATCCATGACTTTATACTCTTGGCTCTCTGGAAGTAGGCGAATGCAAGAATAAATAGAGTTATCTGTGGCGTTGCCACCCTCCATAGCAATATCGCAAGACAAAATGCGAATTTCGCCAACTTGCTTTGGAATATCATACTTGTTCTTCTGCTTCAAAAGTGCTTCGTCGTTTCTTCTTGGATAGAAAGCCCTCTTCAACCTACGGTTACGATTGAGCTGTTCATAATTGAAGAAAGATTTTGCATTTTCCGCAATCATCTGGTTTTCATACTCAATCGCCCAAGAAATCGGATCGAGCTTTTTCCGCTCTTTGATCAAGAAATTTCTCGTTTTGATATTGTGCTTCAAAGCAATACTATAATCCATTGCAATTACACACGAAGAACCATCTGTAAACATATCCTTAGTAAGAGTCTGGATGAGCTTCCACATCCAATGGCTTTGATACCACGCGGAAGAAATATAAACCTCTTTCGGCTCTTCGACCATGGAAGAATACTCTGGAAGCTTCAAGTAGTCAGCCTGACGGATATATAGGAACGGCGAAAGAACACTATCAATGATGTTCTTGACGATCATACGGAATTCTTCGTAAATCATTACCGTTGCACGATAACCACGAGCATTTTCATTTGCGGCAACAACTACGATGGAGCTGCCATTCTTAAAAATCACTTCAATTTCATTTTGGTTATCTTTGAAGCTATCAATCTCAGCAGCCAACAATGGTGATTTTGGCATAAGCTCCTTTTTGATCTTCTCAGACACAATAAGGCGAGCTTGCTTTTTAGTTGCCGACGCAACAACAATTTTCGCCCCAGGCCGTAAGATAGCCTCTTTACAAGCAAAGATAGCAATTAGAAATGATTTTGCCGCAGATCGCGCAGCAACAATACAAAAGCTCGGAACGAACTCCATCAAATACAAGATGATATGCTGGTATAGATGAAGAACGATTCCGAAATAATGCTCTACAAATCTTGATGGGTTGCGACGATAGAATGTGATCCACTCCATGAGCCGCATAACATTTTCCTGCTTATGCAAATAATGCGTTGATGGAAAATGCTCATGCAGAGCAGCTTGCCGTTCATCCATTCGCTTGATATTATCCATACTCAATCCTCCTTGGAGAGATTGAATTCTTTATCAAGCTCCTTTGAACCAGTAAGCAAGTTCTTTAACGGGCGGAAAATAAAACGACTTGCATATCCGCCAATACCATCCGCATCTCGGTAAAGATCTTTGTCTTTGTAGTATTCAGCCGGCGTATATTTCTCAATATCGCTGATCCAAACACCAAGAGGATCTAATTTCACAGAATCTTCCTTTTTCTGTTTACGATCCTCCAGCTCGGTAGTTGCAGCATTGATATACTCTTTATAAGTTTTAGCCAACGCGCCAATGCCAGCATCCCCATTCTGAACGGACTTCTGAAGCTGTAACTTCAAATAGCAAATGCTCTTATATAGCTCGTCTTGACGCTTATCCTCAGGTTCGCCATATTTGCTTACCCAATCATCATATTCAAACTTCAAAACCTCATAGTCTTGCTCGCTAAAACCAAGACCGAATAAACGAATTGTTTCAATAGGTACTTCGATTTTAGGATTGTCTTTTACTTGCTGCACAGAAGTTGCATTTTCAACCTTGTTAGCTCTTCGCAACAAAATAGTATCTGCATATGACGCACCTTTCGTCTGCGCAAGATTCAGTTTTGAAAAATAAGCGCTGACACGACTTTTGTTTGGTGGACTCTTTTTTGCATTTGTCCAAGCCGTTTCATCAAAACATGTGTTAATGGTAGCGCACAAAAAATCCATCGCCTTATCCTGATCGCCATTAAAAACATCATCTGTATAGTAATCAAACGACTTTTCTAAGCAACGCTTACAAATAGGCAAATAACCATTATTTCTTGCATAATACGGAGATGGAGACACATTGAAATTATCTTTTTGTCTCATAAATCCCTTGCCACAAGAAGTACAATGAAACGGATAACCGTCATCGTTCAAATACGCTTTCTCAGCAGACGCAGACTTTTTTGTACGGGTATTTCTTTTTACTTCTCCAGCCATGTCTCAACCTCCTTTCCATAAAACAAAAACTCAGAGCAAAATACTCTGAGTTCATTTGGTGCGCCAGAAGGGATTTGAACCCTTGGCTTGTCGCTTAAAAGGCGACTACTCTACCTACTGAGTTACTGGCGCTTATTCAGTTCCGGTTTGCACGGTTTCCCCACTTATTTTAACTCAGTTGGTAACTCCCATTAGAGTAGCAGTGCTTTCGGTCTGCCAGTCCGTCCGCTTTTCACGGAGGGCATACGTTCCCAATAGAAGCTCATGAAGAGCAAACTGCCATTTCTGGCTTTGGTGGGACAAGAAGGAATCGAACCTTCGACGCGCAGGGCTTCAACCTGCCGCTCTTCCATCTGAGCTATCGTCCCATATAGAACCATTATGTATAGCAAACCTTTCTATCGGAAATGCTCTTTCGTGTAAACTGATAGAAAAGGAGGCTATGCGTCATGGTTGAATTTTCTCAAAGATTAAAACAACTGCGCAAAGAAAAACATTTAACTCAGGCGCAGGTTGCAGAAAGAATAGGAGTAACAGCCTCAATGGTGTCCTCATACGAAACGGATATCCGACTCCCATCCTACGAAGTTCTTGTAAAGATCGCTACGCTATTCGGCGTAACAGTAGACTACCTACTCTGCCGTGAAGACAAAAGATTTATCGACATATCCAGTCTATCCGATGATGAAGCTGCAGTTGTATGTGATATGATAAACATACTCCTAAAAAAGAAATGACTACCAGCCGCCCGAATGGGCGGCTTTTGTCATATGTGGCGACGGAGGTAGGATTTGAACCCACGGACGGCTCATCACCGCCTCTTGTTTTCAAGACAAGCGCCATAAACCGGACTCGACCACTCCGCCATATAACTGGCTTTCATATATACTTCGACGGGAACAGCCATACCCATCCATCCTAAGCCGCCTATATGCAGACCGGAATCATATGATCTCGTACCTCATAAAGCGTGGTACGACACGCTTTGGTGGGGGAGGTTGGATTTGAACCAACTCAGCCCGAAGGCAACGGATTTACAGTCCGCCCCAGCTCTCCAACTCTGGCGCTCCCCCATATAAGGTCGCATCAGCGACCATTTTTATTTAACAAATAAACGCTCAATGTATTCTTCAAGAGCGAAACCCTTGTCATAAGACCAACACCACCAGGAACAGGTGTGATTGCACTACACTTTTGGCTTACGCTATCAAAATCGACATCGCCACACAACCCACCATCTTCATCCCGATTGATTCCAACGTCAACGACAACAGCCCCGTCTTTCACCATGTCTTCAGTCAAAAAGCCGCTACGACCAACTGCACACACAATAATATCGGCTTGCCGCGTGATATCAGCCAAATCATTTGTATGCGAATGACAAAGCGTTACCGTCCCGCCAGCATTTGTAAGCAATAAGCTAATTGGCTTGCCAACAATATCACTGCGTCCAATTACCGCACATCGCTTACCATCTATATCAATATTGAAATGGTTTAGCATATCCATGATTCCAAGAGGGGTACACGGAACAAACATAGGAGAATTGATAAATAATTTCCCCATGTTTTCAGAACAAAAACCATCAACATCCTTACATGGATCAATCTGTTCAATGACGGCAGACTTATCAATATGTTCTGGCAACGGTAGTTGAACAAGGATGCCGTCTACATCGTCACGAAAATTCAAACGCTGAATAATATCGCAAATATCACTTGTCTCAATCGCTTCATTAAAATGCAAAATTTCACATTCAATTCCACACTCTTCGCAATCACGCCTTTTCCCACGAACATACGATTGAGAAGCCATATTATCTCCAACAACAATAACGGCAAGTCTCGGAGCTTTATTTAGCAGTGCAACACACTGTTTGATAGCACTCTTTTCTTTCGCAGCAAGTTCTTTGCAGCTCATAATTACACAACTGATACCATCACGACCTTTATACATTTTTGGTACTGGCGGTGGGGATTGAACCCACGACCTTATGATTAAGAGTCATCTGCTCTTCCTCTGAGCTACGCCAGTATAAAACAAGACACTTGTAAGGGAAAGGAAAGGGGTGGTGATACAATGGAGGTTGTAATAGGATGTTTCATTAAACAAATCGCTGTAAGTGTCTTTTTTGGCATGAGGTAAAGGAGTCGAACCCTTATTTACGGTTTTGGAGACCGCAGTGCTACCATTTACACCAACCTCATAAATGTGGCGACGTATACGGGACTTGAACCCGTGACCTCTGGCGTGACAGGCCAGCGTTCTACTCTTCTGAACTAATACGCCATTTATTTATCCCAGTCTACAAGAGGGTATAAGTCATATGGACTATCAGCAGTTGCAATCTTCTCAAAACCGCTATCGACAATGCGCCATAATGTGTGCTTGTGTTTTTCTGGATTCTGAGAAATACGATATTCCTTTCCAGATCTGGTTTTGCATAAAACGCCAGTTCCACAATCTGATGCAGGAATTTTCTTTACAACCTTCCGTTCTTTATCAACCGATAATGAACTTGCTTTTCGCGGCATAATTTACACCTCTTTCATGTTGGTGATGCGTAAGGGATTTGAACCCTTAAATTCCGCCGTGAAAGGGCGGTGACTCTACCAATTCGTCCAACGCACCATATAAAAGCATAGTATTTCTGATGGTACTCCCAACGAGACTCGAACTCGTATTGCCGACTTGAGAGGCCGGCTTCCTATACCGATTAGAAGATGGGAGCATATAAATGGCTGGGGTAGTTGGACTTGAACCAACGATACGGGAGTCAAAGTCCCGTGCCTTGACCACTTGGCTATACCCCAATATTGATTTGGTACGCCAGACAGGACTTGAACCCGTAGCCTAAAGATTAGAAATCTTTTGCTCTATCCGATTGAGCTACTGGCGCATATGGTGCTGGCGGTGGGACTTGAACCCACACGGTATCTCTACCAACGGATTTTGAGTCCGTCGCGTCTGCCGATTCCACCACGCCAGCATATTTTAATTGCAGAGCGCCTTGTTTGGCTGATCAGTTAAAAGTTGATTCCATAAATAAGGTTGCTGTATGCGCTCTTCGTGGTACGGGCAACAGGAATCGAACCTGCACGGTTGCCCACCAGATCCTAAATCTGGCGCGTCTGCCAGTTCCGCCATACCCGCATATTTCCCATCGCAATTATATAGCCGTCGCCATATAACAAGAGATGCGACCATCCCATACGACAGGTTATATTCCACTCGGCTCTACATTCACTGACGGGCTGTGGACTACCGTGAGATTACCAACTCTCAAAAGGCTCGACGATTATTGAATGCCTGCGATCACAGCATTTCTCCAAACCAATTTGTCAAGTAGAGAAGTCACAAATGTTCGGAGTGGAGTGGATAGCGGGATTTGAACCCGCACAGTCTGCTTGGAAGGCAGAAATGCTTGCCATTAAACATCATACCCACATAAAGAAGACAATCATTTTTTAGAGTCTTAGTTGTCTTAATAATGACTCGTGGTGTCCCGTGACGGAATCGAACCGCCGACCTCCTGCTTGTAAGGCAGATGCTCTAACCTGCTGAGCTAACCGGACAAATAGGCCAATTCAAGGCATTGGCCTTGCCTCCAACTCTATGCTGTTGAGTCGCAGCAAGGTTTTACTCTAAAACCTTGCAAAAAAGTCATCACTGCCAGACATGACGGTTTCATTCCCACTACGGTTTATAGAGTAACCACCTCTTATGTGGACGGGCATGGGGGCGGAGGTTGGATTTGAACCAACGACCACAAGCTTATGAGGCTGGTAAGCTACCTCTGCTACACTCCGCTAAATAAAATTGGCGCTGTCATCCATTCAGACAGTCATTAAGTCGCAGTGACGTTGTGACACCAATATGGCTGGAACGATAGGACTCGAACCTACAACCCTCCGATTAACAGTCGGATGCTCTACCATTGAGCTACGAACCAATATTTTCAACGAGACGCAACATCATTTACACTTGATAGATAAAATCCAGCTCATCTTTTATGTATAGAAATTTGAAGTTGCTGTAAGCGTCTCTAACAACGGCAAGGCACTTATGTACTTTCTATTATCCGCAAGAAAATCCTCCAAAGTTGCTGTGTGTGCCTTTTTATGGTCTGAGTAGCTGGTCTCGAACCAGCGGCCTCGTGATCCCAAATCACGCGCTCTACCTACTGAGCTATACCCAGATTTACTTTTGAGAGAATCAGTAAAAGCAGCATCGCCACGAGCAGGCTTCTCTCCTGATGCCGTGGAGCAGAGGGGAATCGAACCCCTGTCCGAAATTCCTACATGAACAAAACATTCTTACGCAATAGATAGCAATTTGCATTTTGTCATAAGACGAGCTGCTTGGTGCTATCAACCAACTCAGAGCCGCACCAGTCTTGCGACCTCCACCACCTTATTTCTTTTCACAGTAATAAGGAAAACTGCAATGTCAGCCTGATTCTTTATTACCGCAGATGCTCACCCAGACTAAAAGTGCATCGTTTAGGCATTCATCAACTGCAATTAAGCAGCAATACCCTCCATAACAGCATACAGAGCGGGATGAATCATAACCACAATAGAATCATTGTCATTTCATTTTTGTTTGAGCCTTAGGCGGTCTCCATACCTGCGTATTTCGTCCTATCAAAACCCCGTCGAACCCATTACTGCCCCATATTTAATTTTGTGGTCGGAGTAGAAAGAGTCGAACTTTCGACCTCACGATTATCAGTCGTGCGCTCTACCTACTGAGCTATACTCCGAGATAAAGCCATGCGTCCGTAGAACCTCGTCTGCAGCCGATAGGTTTTTAGCTGGAATAGCAGTCAAGTAATGAGCTGAACCGCACAAACGCCAACATAACCAACATGGCACGATCTGGTGGAAACAATGAGAATCGAACTCACGACCTCCTGCTTGCAAGGCAGGCGCTCTCCCAACTGAGCTATGTCCCCATGTAACCGTCCTCTTTCGAGGACGGATTTTATTTGATTTGAGATTAGGAGCTGAAAGCGGGGGCGAGGCCATAGGAACGCCTGGCGTAGTAGATGCTCGCTGTGCCGTCTGTGTAGACACAGCAGAAGTAGAGGCTGTTGCTGC
>ULNZ01026376.1_pt1 | contig 9893 bp, 10 predicted proteins | sample 1952111 | NCBI WGS metagenome assembly ULNZ01 (sample SAMEA4835590, study PRJEB28245) | human gut metagenome | biome: gut microbiome; material: fecal sample | place: Denmark | collected 2008 | reverse complement strand
GCGTGGCTCGAAAATATCTCCTCCGGAAAGTACCAGAACTATTACGAGAGTATGTACGGAAGCCGGTCGTAGGGTTTTCGAAACTTGCATTTGATTCGTCGATTGTCGATGGCAGCGGAATCGCGTACGGCAAAAAGTCTGAAGAACAGCGTTGTGGCGCTCGGGTTCTACTTCGTGAACCTGGTTCTGCAGTTCTTCTCCCGGAAGATCTTCCTCGACCATCTGGGCGCGGAGGTGCTGGGCCTGAACACCACGGCGACGAACCTTCTGCAGTTCCTGAACCTCGCGGAACTGGGAATCGGCGCCGCCATCGCCTGCACGCTCTACAAGCCGCTGTTCGACCGGGATACGGCTGCGATCAACGAGATCGTATCGCTGCAAGGTTGGATGTACCGCCGCATCGCCTGGGTGGTGATAGCCGGCGCTGCGGTGCTTATGTGCTTCTTCCCGTGGATTTTCGAGAAGATGCCGCTGCCGTTGTGGTACGCCTATGCCTCGTTCGGCGCGCTGCTCGTAAGTGCCCTGCTGAGCTATTTCGTCAATTACAAACAAATCGTCCTCTCGGCCGACCAGAAGGAGTACAGGATACAGTACAGCTACAAAGCGTCGATGCTGGCGAAGACGCTGTGCCAGATCGTAGCGATCAAATACTTCGACGATGGGTATGTCTGGTGGCTGGCGCTTGAAGTGGGCTTTGCCGTGGTGGCGTCGGCGGCGCTGAATGCGGTGATCCGACGGACCTATCCCTATCTGCGGACCGACCTGTCGGCAGGAAAGGCGCTGAGCCGGAAATATCCCGACGTCATCACCAAGATCAAGCAACTGTTCTTTCATAAAGTGGCAGGATTCGCTCTGACACAGACCAGTCCGATCATCATTTATGCCTATGCTTCGCTGACTCTGGTGGCGCTCTATGGCAACTACATGCTCATTGTTCTGGGGATTACGTCGTTGATGGGAGCCGTGTTCAACGGCATGAATGCCGGAGTAGGAAATCTGGTGGCCGAAGGGAATAAGGAGCGCATCATGTCGGTATTCGAGGAGCTGTTCTCGGTGCGGTTTCTGCTGAGCTGCACGGTATGCTTCGGAGTCTATATGCTCACGCCGGCCTTCATTACGTTGTGGATAGGTCCCGAATACGTATTGGACGACCTGACGCTGGGCCTGATGGTCGCAACGCTGTATATCGGACTGACGAGGACGACGGTCGAGGCATATGTCAATGCCTACGGTCTGTTCAGCGACATCTGGGCTCCGGTGGTCGAAGCGTCGATCAATATCGGAATGTCGGTGCTGCTGGGATGGTTCTTCGGCCTGCACGGAATTCTTGCGGGCGTGCTGCTGAGCCTGCTGATCGTAGTATTCTGCTGGAAACCCTATTTCCTGTTCCGGAGAGGCCTCAAAGAGAATCTGTGGATATATGTCAGAATGTATGCGAAACATATACTGCTCGTATCGGCGGTGTCGGCTGTCATGTATCTGATTCTTGGCGTATTGCCATTCGACCCGACGGCGGGAATCGGGGCTTGGTTGATGTACGGAGTCCTGGTAATCGGTATTTTCTTCTCGCTGCTTTTCGGGACCCTCTACATTGCAATCAAAGGAATGCGAATTTTCTTCCGGCGATTTTTGACTTTAATCTGATATTGAGGAAATTATAAAACTATAAATAAATATGTTATGATTCCCAAAAAGATACATCTGTGCTGGTTAGGGGGGGGGAAATACTCTCCGTTGATTCGCCATTGCATTGATTCATGGTATCGTATTTTACCTGACTATGAAATCATATTATGGGATACCGGACGTTTCGACGTAAATTCCGTACCATGGGTAAAAGAGGCTTTTGCCGCAAAGAAGTATGCTTTTGCGTCGGATTATATTCGGGCTTATGCGTTGTATCATGAGGGTGGAATATATCTTGATTCGGATGTAGAGGTTCTGAAGACATTCGATCCGTTATTGCAATATAAATCTTTCATCGGGTTCGAAGCCGTTTCCGGTATGGTGGAACCGGCAATTATCGGTTCCGAAGCCGGGATGGAGTGGTGCCGGGAGGTTTTGGATCATTACAAAGGGAAGCACTTTTGTGTAGAAACTTCTATCGTCCGGGAAAATATCGCACCTTATATCATCGGCCAGGTTTTACGAAAACACTATCCGGATATGCCTATGGCCTCCGAAGTTCGGACTGCTCCGGTTCTATTAAAACAGGATGAATTGCTATTGTGTCCTGCGACATGGTTCTCTCAGATTGAAGATGAGCAAAGCAAGGTGATTTATAAAAAGAGTTGGGAGACGAAATCGCATTGCTCTTCTGATACATACTGTATCCATTGGTTTAACGGATCATGGCTCTGTTCGCCTCTTTGGAAACAGGTGTGTAAACGGCTTTTGAAGATGGTTGCAGGAGATAAATATGCCAAACGAATATTACGCCGATTAAAAATGTAATATTTATTTATGAAGGTTTTTTACGATCATACGGCATTCATTCCTCCTTTTGGAGGGGTCGCCAAATATCATGTGGAGGTAATGAAAAGGTTGCCGCCTCACATGTATGTTTTATCGGCGATAGGATCGGGAAACCAATATCTCAGAGAAAGTGGACTCGGGCATTGTACCCTGCCGAGGCATTTGAGAGGATCGAAATATTGGATGACACCGATAACGGCGGCCATGATGCGTGTAGCGCAATATGATATATATCATCCGACGACGTATGATGCGCATTTGCAGTGGCTTCCGAAAGGGAAGAAGGTCGTGGTGACGGTGCATGATCTGAATATGGTGACCGTACCGCAGTATTATCGGGACGTGAATCGAGTTTGGCCCTCTTTAGCTGATCAGAAAAAAGTTACTCAACGGGCGGATCATATCATTGCCGTAAGTGAGAATACCAAAGGGGATCTGATAAACTATTGGAACATTCCGGAAGAGAAGATCACTACGATTTATCACGGAATCGGCCCGGCTTTGAAAAATCTGTCACCCGAGCGTGTCTTTCCATTCGATTATATTCTGTATGTAGGGCATAGAAATGCCTATAAGAATTTTAACAATTGTTTGCGAGCATTTAAAAGTATCAATAATATTCATAAGATGCTTAATTTAGTTTGTACCGGGGTCCGATTTCAAAAGAATGAATTAGCCCAGATTTCAAAACTAAAATTGGAGAATCGTGTTTTTGCTGTTTCTGCAACAGAAGAACAAATGGCTCGATTATATCGAGATGCTCTGCTATTTGTTTATCCATCGTATTATGAGGGTTTTGGCATGCCAATTTTAGAAGCTATGCAATATCATTGCCCTGTTGTACTGTCAGATGCGAGTTGTTTTCCGGAAATTGCGCAAGATGCAGCATATTACTTTGATCCCCATAACGAAGGTAAAATGGCTGAAGTCATGCTGGATGTTATTGATAATGTTTCTTTACGGAATACACTGATTCAAAAAGGGGATATTCGTATCCGGAATTTTTCTTGGGGAGAAAGTGCAAATGGGCATATGGCTGTTTATAAATCTCTGTTGTAGATAAATGGATATATTTCTTATACTGGTTTATATTGCTGTATCCATAGTTGCCATTATTAGATGTCAAACTTTCTCTCGTATAGATCAGCTGCTACTAGGGGGATTAGGCTTTCTCCTAATTCTTTCTTGTGCATTTAAGTCCGTCGAAGAAGTCGCCGATGCAGAGGGGTATGTGGAAGGTTTTTATGCGACATCGGTCAATGAGCGGATAGAACCATTGTCTACATTATTCTTTAATATTTCAAAACAGATATTTGACACCCCCGTTGGGATGTTTTTCTTTTTTGCATTGGTTGCAATCTCGATTCGGGTATTAGGTATAATCAAAAATGCTGCATTTATTTGGGCTTCTGTTGCAATTTATTTATCTCAAATATTTATTCTGCATGATTTCATTCAAATCAGAGCCAGTATAGCATCCGCAATTCTTTTATGCAGTATTGCCCCATTGTATAATCGCAATTTGAAACTTTTTTTAGTAATGGGAAGCATTGCAACATTGTTTCATTATTCGGCGATTATCATGTTTGCGTTTTATTTGTTTAATCCGACCCGAATAAACAAGTGGATTTACGGCTCCGTTCTGCTGGTATGCTATGGTTTGGTTTTTTGCGGGTTATCGCTCGGTTATGTAGTCCAATTTATTCCAATACCCTTTGTTCAACACGCTTTTGCTGCGTATGAATTAACAATGGCGACTGCGGGTTTGGAAATCAATATTGTAAGTTGGCCTCAAATTATGAGATGTTGCATATTCTTATTTTTATTGTTTTATTATAAATCTATAATATCACACTATAAGTATACTACATTATTATTGAAGCTATATGCCGTGGGATTATGTTCATATGTCATATTCGCGGATATTCCGACTTTTGCAAACCGAATCTCTGAATTGATATTTGTTTTCGAAATTTTGCTTTTCCCTTTAATTGCATATGCTGTTCGTCCTCGACGTATAGGATTACTAATTTCCCTATTTATGGGCTTTATACTACTCTTGGTAAATATATATCATTTTAAACTAGTACCCGCTTAATTATGGATGTATCTGTAATTATTGTCACATATAACACTTTGGCTTTGACCCGGGATTGCATTGATAGTATATTCCGGCATACGGCAAATGTTCAGTTTGAAGTAATTGTTGTCGATAACGCTTCCGAGGATGGCAGTTATGATTATTTTTCCAAAGATCGTAGAATTATCTATGTATACAGCCAAGAGAATATGGGATTTGGACGAGCTAATAATTTAGGGTTGGAATATGCATCCGGGGAATATATTTTCTTATTGAATTCAGATACTTATCTGAAGAATAATGCTATAAAAATTTTTAAAGAAGCAATGGACGTCGAGCTAGAATCTGTTGTGTGTTTGGGGGCGATTTTAGAAAATCCTTCCGGAATGCCCGTTCGTTCGTACGGCCCGTTTTTATCATTCGGTCAATTTTTTATTCGATCCTTGAAAAATATGCCTTCTCAACCGCTCCCGGTTGATGGGCTTATAGTTCCGGTCGTTATTGGTGCTGATTTGTTTATTCGTAGGGATATTATTGAAAGAGAAGGTTTTTTTGATCCGGTTTTTTTTATGTATCATGAAGAAAACGATTTGCAGAGAAGGTATGCAAATGCTGGTTGTTTCAGTAAGATTATAGCAGGGCCGCGGATTGTTCATTTGGAAGGCAAAAGCAGCAAATCCCGAATCAATATTCTGGCAATAGAGGGAGGCTTTATCTATATGAGAAAATGGACGGCTTATGGCGTGTATCTTTTGTATCGGATTTTGTATGCCATAACACGATTTCCTAAAGTGTTTTTTGTCGAAGCTCCGTTTTGCCAGAAGATAAAATTTCTGTCCGTATTATTTTTCTATAAAGCTCCTGTAACACATTTGCATCGTTTATGATCCCGAAAATCATTCATTTTTGTTGGTTGAGCGGAGAACCGTATCCTCCGCTAATTGAACACTGCATTAATTCGTGGCGAAAAAAATTGCCTGAATATCAGTTCGTATTGTGGGATAAAGCAAAGGCAGATGGTATAGCGTCGGAATGGGTGCAGGAGGCGTATCGAAATCGGAAATATGCGTTTGCTGCAGATTATATCCGGTGTTATGCACTGTATCATTTCGGAGGAATATACCTTGATGCCGATGTGGAGGTTCTCAAAAATATGGATGAACTGTTGGTTTGTAAATCGTTTCTCGGGTACGATTCTACCGGCGCTTTAGAAGCTGCTATTATCGGCGCGGAACCTTACTGCCCGTGGATCGGATGTACGTTGGAATATTACAACGGAAGACATTTCGTTCGGCCTGACGGAAAATTCGATATTCGGCCTATCCCGGGTATGATTTACGAGAAACTTCATCAGTTGTTTGATTTTAAGGATAGACCGGATCGGATTCAGGAGTTGCCTGAGATTACGTTGTTTCCGTCGGTTTATTTTTCTCCGAAAAATTATCAAACATTGAAAATCAAAATTTCTTCTGAAACGTATACGGTCCATCATTTCGATGGAAAATGGATTGATGCGACAGTGAAACATCGAATAAAAAAAGCCTTTCATAAAATATTGAGTCGCGGATTGGGAGAATCGGGGCATAATAAAATGGTTTCTTTTATACGGACCATAAAAAGAATGAGGTAACTATGAATAAGTTTTCTGTGCTGATTTCAATCTATTACAAGGAATCTCCTATTTATTTCCGGGAGGCTTTGGATAGTGTTTTCGCGCAAACGCTGCTGCCTGCGGAAATCGTTCTGGTGAAGGACGGCCCCCTGACTCCGGAACTGGATGCCATTATCGAAGAGTATGCGGCCCGCCATCCGATTTTCAAGATCGTAACGAACGAAACGAATCTCGGCCTCGGCCGGGCTTTGGCCACGGGGCTGTTGGCGTGTTCATACGAATATGTGGCGCGCATGGATACGGATGATCTGATTGCACCGACCCGGTTCGAAAAGGAGATCCGGAAATTGGATGAGGGATATGACGTCGTAAGTTGTTGGACCAAGATTTTCGAAGGGGATGTATCGCATGTCTTATGTATACGTGCACGCCCGGAATTCCATGACGATATTGTCCGATTGGCCAAACGACGTTCTCCGATCAATCACCCCGGCGCCGTTTTCCGGAAATCAGCCGTTTTGAAAGCCGGTAATTATCAACATTGTCTTTTGTTTGAGGATTATCATTTATGGGTGCGGATGATCCTTTCCGGAGCTAAATTCTACAATGTTCAGGAACCTCTGTATTATTTTAGATATACATCGGGTACAATGAACCGCAGAGGAGGTTTTCAGTATATGATTACTGAAACTAAAACCATGTTTTACTTTTATAAATTAGGATTCTATTCGTTTTCAGATTTTATAATCAACACCATGATGCGGGGTGGTATACGAATTATGCCTTTGAAATTGAGATCATGGATGTTACATAAATCATGGGAACGTCAAAAACCACAATAAAGCCATGATGTCAGAAGTCGTGTATGGGCATAAAATGTCTAAAAAACGGATATTGCTGATAGCAATATGGTATACAATTAGCTTAAAGGCATTTATTGGGCTTGCTAAATTGTATATCTATTATATCATAAATTATTTGTATGGCAGACGAACGGCTTTGATCGGTTATAATACGAATATCCATCCGACTGTTATTTTACGGGAGCCTCAAAATATTGAAATTGGTTATAATTGTTATTTTAATCATAATACCATTTTAAATGGTGGGCATGGAAAGGCTAAGTTACGAATTGGAAATTATGTGCAGACCGGTCCCAATGTCGCGTTTTATGTCTCTAACCATAATACGATGAATTCCGGGGTTCCGATAAAAGAACAGGGGTATCGTGAAGCAGATATTATTATTGAAGATGATGTGTGGATTGGTGCCAATTCGGTAATTACTTCGGGAGTGCATGTCGGGAAGGGGGCAATTATCGGTGCTGGTTCTGTCGTGACAAAAAATATTCCTTCCTATGCCATTGCCGCTGGCACTCCAGCAAAGGTCATTAAACAACGGCCGGAATGACATTCCATATATTGCTGCTGGACGGTCATACCGTTCAGTCTGTTTCAGTGGCCCGGGCTTTGAAAAAGACCGGGTATAAAGTCTCGGCGTTCATATCGGAGCGGCTTTCATTCGGGGCTGTATGCCGATATATCGATGAACGGATTTGGGCCCCTCATACAGGAGATTCCGAAAGATATATTCGTTTCTTGAGCGATTACCTTACCCGGAATAGAGTAGATGTCATCATTCCGATGTATGATGACAGTGCGGAATTATTGAGCCGCAACAAGGCAATGCTCGAAGCCCGTTTTTCAGTTCGTTGCGCCGTTCCGGATTTCCCGGTTTTCGATAAGGCCCATGACAAATGGAAATTGATGGAACTGTGTCGGAAATGCGGTTTCCCGCATCCTGCAACAGAGCGACTGTCGGAAGAAAACATTGAAATGGCGGCTGCTTATGTCGGTTTTCCGGCCATCATCAAACCCAATATTTCAGCCGGTGCCAAAGGAATTGTTCAAGTCAATTCTATTGAGGATATAGTCAGAAAGTTTCCTGTGATATATCGGCAATTTGGTGCTTGCACCTTGCAACATTTTATCAATCATTCGGGAATATACTATAATGTAATGCTTTATAGGTCCGTCCAGGGGCATTTGATAGGATGGACTGTATTGAAAATCATGCGTTATTTCCCGCTTAAAGGTGGAACGAGTTGTTATTGCGAAACCATACGGCATGATTCGCTCATACGGATTTGTGCGCAAGTACTCGATGAATTGCAATGGGTCGGTTTTGCCGATTTTGACATTATGGAGGAGAAAGATACAGGAAAATTGAAGATTATCGAAATAAATCCCCGTATTCCTGCCAGCATTCATGGTGCATATGTTTCCGGTGTGAATTTTCCGGATATTATCGTACGGGATGTCATGGGAGAGTCTGTGGAGCAGTCGGGTTATCGTCCGGGTAAATCGCTTCGGTTTATGGGGTTGGATTTCATGTGGTTCCTGTTCTCTCCGGATCGGTTTCGATTCAGACCTTCCTGGTTCCGATTCTTTGGCCGAAATGTTTATTATCAGGATGGGTGTTTCAAAGATCCGTTGCCAATGTTAATGGGGTGTGTATCCGGTATTCTGAAATATTTGCATCCGGCATTTCGTAAATCCAAATTAGGGATTTAACACTTACCATGTATATACTTACGTTCGATGTCGAGGAGTGGTTCCATCTCCTCGACAATGACTCTACACGCTCTGAAACGGAGTGGGTCCGGTATCCGGTCCGCATTTACGAGAATATGGAGCGCATTTTCCGGATTCTCGAAGATACGGATACGCGGGCGACGTTTTTCGTGATCGGATGGATCGCCCGGACTTATCCGGATCTTGTGCGGCGTATCGCCGAAAAATATGAAATCGGGAGCCATACGATGAGTCATCAACTCGTATGGCAGCAGAGCCGGAAAGCTTTCAAGGAGGATGTGAGCGCTTCGGTCAGGTTGCTGGAGGATATCACCGGAAAGCCGGTGCGGTATTTCAGAGCTCCGGGTTTTTCGATCCGCAGTAGCGAAGCTTGGGCTTTCGAGGTCATCCGGGAGTGCGGGATCGAGGTCGATTGCTCGGTGTTTCCGGCTCATCACGCGCACGGCGGCATTCCCTCCTACGGCAAGGCCGTGCCGAGTATTATCCGCCATGAAGGTATGACGATCAAGGAGTTTCCAATATGCACCAAGGTGATCGGTAGCCAGCATATCATTTTCTCCGGCGGCGGATATTTCCGGTTGTTTCCCTATTGGCTGATCCGCAAGTGGGCCCGGGAGAAGTCCGAATACATGATTTCATATATCCATCCGCGCGATCTCGATGCCGGGCAGCCGATGATCCGCGAATTGCCATGGTCCCGAAGGTTCAAATCCTATGTGGGGCTGAAGGGCGCCGAAGGGAAACTGCACCGGTTGCTTGTGGATTTTCCTTTTACGGATTTAGCCACGGCCGATAGGCAGGTCGATTGGACCAGCGCTCCCGTAGTCGAGCTTTGACCTGCGGGTTACAAATAAATCGGGAGCCTCGTCCAAGGCTCCCGATTTTTGTTCGGGAGGGGAGTATGTGGCCTATTCCATCGGCCGTATGCGGACTTCGGTGATGCCGTCCAGTTCGCGCACGAGGCGGTCGATGTCGGTCCGTTCCTCGACCTGGCCGTAGTGGTAGGGGTAGAAGATCGCGGGTTGCAGAGCCTTGACCGCCTCGACGGCCTGCTCCACGGTCATCGTATAGGGTTGATTGACCGGCAGGAAGGCGATGTCGATGTCGCGCAGCGCCCTGAGTTCGGGAGTCG
>ULNZ01013421.1_pt1 | contig 10087 bp, 9 predicted proteins | sample 1952111 | NCBI WGS metagenome assembly ULNZ01 (sample SAMEA4835590, study PRJEB28245) | human gut metagenome | biome: gut microbiome; material: fecal sample | place: Denmark | collected 2008 | reverse complement strand
CGCGAGTGGCCCAAGTATGCCACCTACGATGCCAAGGAGATAGAGACATTGTGCCGGCCGGACTCTGCCGACTATCCGCACATAGCCATCTATTATTACATCCAGTTCAACCTGCACCGGCAACTGCTTGCCGCCACGGAGCATGCGCGCGCCAACGGCGTAGTGCTGAAAGGCGACATTCCCATCGGCATCAGCCGCAACAGTGTGGAAGCCTGGAAAGAGTCCCACTACTTCAACCTGAACGGACAAGCCGGTGCACCGCCCGACGACTTCTCCGTGAACGGACAGAACTGGGGCCTCCCCACCTACAACTGGGATGTCATGGAAAAAGACGGTTATGCCTGGTGGATGAAACGTTTCCACAAAATGGCAGAATACTTCGATGCCTACCGCATAGACCACATCCTCGGCTTCTTCCGCATTTGGGAGATACCGATGCACGCCGTACACGGGCTGTTGGGACAATTCGTCCCCGCCCTGCCCATGACGCGCGAGGAGATAGAAAGCTACGGGCTGGCATTCCGCGAAGACTTCTTCCTGAAGCCCTATATCCATGAGTACTTCCTCGGACAAATCTTCGGCCCGCATACAGACTATGTGAAACAGACCTTCATAGAGCCGACAGACACGTGGGAGGTTTACCGCATGCGTCCCGAGTTCGACACCCAGCGCAAAGTGGAAGCCTACTTTGCCGGAAAGACGGACGATGACAGCATCTGGATTCGTGACGGGCTTTACGCCCTTATCAGCGATGTGCTGTTCGTGCCCGACCGCAACAATCCGCACGAATACCATCCGCGCATCGGCGTGCAGCACGACTACATCTACCGCGCACTGAACGATTGGGAAAAGGCTGCCTTCAACCGGCTGTATGACCAGTACTACTATCACCGCCACAATGACTTCTGGGGACAGCAAGCCATGAAGAAACTACCGCAACTGACACAGTCCACGCGCATGCTGGTATGCGGTGAGGACTTAGGCATGATTCCCGATTGCGTGGCATGGGTGATGAACGACCTGCGTATCCTTTCCCTGGAGATACAACGTATGCCGAAAGACCCGAAACAAGAATTCGGCCACACTGACTGGTATCCGTACCGTTCGGTCTGCACCATCTCCACGCACGACATGTCTACCCTGCGCGGCTGGTGGGAAGAAGACTTCCAACAGACGCAGCGTTACTACAACACCATGCTCGGGCACTACGGTGCCGCACCGGCAACGGCCACGCCGGAGCTCTGCGAAGAAGTGGTTCGCAATCACCTCCATAGCAACTCCATCCTCTGCATCCTCTCCCTGCAAGACTGGATGTCCATGGACGGCAAATGGCGCAACCCGAACGTGCAGGAAGAACGCATCAATATTCCTGCCAACCCGCGGCACTACTGGCGCTGGCGCATGCACCTGACACTGGAACAACTGATGAAGGCAGAAAGCTTGAACGAGAAAATAAGGTGCATGATAGAAAGCACCGGAAGATAAGAAAGGATTCTTAGCAAAGTATTATTTTAGGCACGGATTACATGGACAATCACGGATAATATTGAAAGCAACCGTGATAACCCGTATAATTCCGTGCCTAAAATAGTTCGATAAGTTTATTCCGACCCTCACATAATTGTATTCTATAAAAAACAATTTCGCGCTATTTTTATATTTTACAGAATACAATCCGCAACCTGAATCGTAATAACCGGATACTGATTTGCCCGTACCACAAAATATCAGTAAGTTTGCAGAAAACAATCTACAAGTAATGACCAGTTATATTTTCCTTGACACGCTTCGCTTCTTCGCCCATCACGGCGTGGGCGAACAAGAAACCGTGGTAGGCAATGAGTTTACCGTCAGCCTGCGCCTGCAAGTTGATATCCGGCGTGCGGCAGAAACGGACGACGTAGCCGACACCGTGAGCTATGCCGATGTACATACAGCTGTGAAGGCAGAGATGGACATTCCTTCCAAACTATTGGAACATGTATGCGGGCGAATTATAAACCGATTGTTCCACGACTTCCCACAGATAGAAGAAATAACCCTCAAGCTGGCAAAGCGCAATCCACCGATGGGCGCGGATATAGAGGCTGCAGGAGTGGAAATATGCCAACGCCGCGGAGAATGACAGATTGCCGAATCACCCCATTCACTATTGATACACAGACACTTCCCACTGCAAAGACACTGCATGCTTTTTGCAGTGGCGCTGCAAACGGTTTGCAGTAACACTGCACATATATTTGCAGTAGTACTGCAACAGCTTTGCAGTAACGCTGCAACAGATATGCAGTAGCACTGCAAAATGTATACAGAAGTTCTGCAGTGAGCATGCAGCAACTTTTCTGCCGTAGAATACAACCATTGATACCAATATTCCGTACCTTTGCCCCATCAGCAACAAAAAGTCAATGAGAAACGCTATACAACGACTGGCATTACTCCCCATCGTCACTTTCTTCCTGCTACCGGCCGCTTGCTATCAAATACAGCTCCGAGTTTCATTGGAGAAATGCCCTCTACCTGCCCACCCCTTACGACTTTACAAACCCATACAACTATGCAGACTTCAGAAGGAATGAACTATTGAAAATAAACCTCACAGAGTTCCGCTTCCCCTACCAATACCTCAACGACATAGAATGGGCAGATTCACCAACACCATTATTGTGCAACTCTATGACTTCAAACGGCAAGGGTGGGCTATCGCACCAGTGTGGGCTGTCCATGAACGAAGGGTAGCGATAGATTAAGAATGCCCAGTAGAACCGAGTTTCATCCTTATTTTTGCCGTTTCCGCTTCTTTGCCGATTCCACCGCTTCGGCCACCACCGGCTTATTTGCAAACCGCTTGGTGTAGTTGCTGTAATCGGGAACAGTGCGTTCATACGTCGGGTCGACAAACAACGGGCTGGAAATGATATGGTCTGCCGTACTGCGGTTGCAGCAGAACACGATGTTCTCCACACCGGCAAGGCGGGTCAACGCCTTCACATCCGTATCGTGCGGCTGAAGGGTCATCGGGTCGGTGAAAAAGAAAAGATAGTCAATCTCTCCGTCCACAATGCGCGAGCCCATCTGCTGGTCACCGCCCAAAGGACCGGATTTAAGGATAGTGAAATCCCACTCCACATCAGGATGTTTCTCCCGGAGGGCTTCGAGGATAAGGGTACCCGTGGTGCCCGTACAATAGAATTTATGCCCCATCAGCAATTCCGAGTTCCACAGTACCCACTCGATGAGGTCTTTCTTCATGGCGTCGTGTGCCACTAATCCGATTTTTCTAACTAGTTTTTCCATAATTCAAAACCTTTAATAGATTGAACAATTATAAAAGGCAACAGTTCCTACAATTGGGAAAAGAATTTCTTTCCATGCAGATAAAACTGCGCCAATATACTGTTTTTTGTCCGTTCCGGTATTACGGCAAGCGTAGTTTTTTTCAGATTCTCTTTGCGGGACGCTGCTAATGAAGTGCGGAGGGAGTGGTAGGCACGGCGCGCACGGAATACGGCCAAAGCATTGGGTAACTGGCCTTTCAGCATGAAACTGAACGCAGCCACATAATCGAGCACCGCACGTACACGCATCACGGACGCCAAGTCCTCCTGCGGCAGATTCTTATAAAGCATGACAAGGTTATTACGAAAATTGAGGAAGGTCTTGCGCGGATTCTCCTTCTTCAAAGTGGCCCCTCCCACATGAAATACCACACTCTGCGGTATACATGCCAACTGTCTGCCACGGGCACGAAGCCGCCAACATAAATCTATCTCCTCCATGTGGGCAAAAAAACGTCCGTCCAGCCCACCCGCTTCCCGGTAGTCTGCCAGACGGATGAACAGAGCCGCCCCCGTAGCCCAGAAAATGGGTATCACCGTGTCGTATTGCCCCTTGTCCTCTTCTACCACGCCCATAATACGGCCGCGGCAGAAGGGATAGCCATAGCGGTCGATGAAACCTCCCGCAGCTCCGGCATACTCAAACTGCCCCTTGTTACGCCAACTGCGTATCTTCGGCTGGCAAGCGGCCGTCTCCGGATAGGCATCCATATACTCTGCCAACGGGACAAGCCAGTGCTCGGTGACCTCTACATCGGAATTGAGCAGCACTACATATTCTGCCTCCACTTGCTTCAATGCTAGATTGTATCCGTCGGCAAAACCGTGGTTCTCTTCCAGCAGAATCAAGTGCACAGAAGGAAACTCGCGACGGAGCATTGCCACAGAAGCATCCGTAGAGCCATTGTCCGCCACATACACCACAGCACCATCCGCCTCCGAAAAACGCACAACAGAGGGAAGGAAGGAACGGAGCATATCACATCCGTTCCAATTCAATATGACAACAGCAATCTTATCCATGTTGCACAGCTTCTTTTCGTTTCTTTTTCCAGCGTTTATGAGACCAGAACCAATAAGCCGGTTCGCGCCGGATGGTCTGCTCCAGACGACGGGCGAAGCACTCGGTTATCTCGCCATCCGCCGTCTGCTTGGGAGTTTCGGTAACCAAGTCGAAGAGCACTTTGCAATATCCTCTGGATGTCCGTTCCAATTCACAATAAAAGACGGGGAAGTCCATCAGCTTGGCAATGCGCTCGGCGCCATCCATGAACACGGTGTCCTGATTCAAGAAAGTGGTCCAATAATGGGCCTCGCTGCGGTTGGGCGACTGGTCCGTAATCAGGCCGATGGCTATCCGCCTGCCTTCACGGCGAAGCTTTATCACTTCGCGTGCCGTGGAATGTTTCGCCACATTGTATCCTCCGAACCGGGCACGGATATGCTTAAACATCTCGTCCAGATACTTATTGCTTAGCGGTTTGTACACCTGCACCGGGATGTCGCCCGGATGCATGATGGCCCCCATGCCTATAATCCACTCAAAATTGGCATAATGGGGAATCAACAGTACAATGCCTCCATGCTTCTCTATCATGGCAAGGTATTCTTCCTTATTATCATACTTCATCCGGCGGCAGAGCTCCTCGAAAGACATGCGCAGCATCTTCACCTCTTCCAGCATATAGTCGCAGATATAATGGTAGAACTTGCGCTCTATCTCCATCAATTCGGTTTCCGACTTCTCCGGAAAGGAATTGCGAAGGTTGCGGCGAACGACTTTCTTCCGATAATGCACGACGTGGCGCATCAGAAAGTACAGCCCGTCGGACAACGCATAAAGCGCCCGGAAAGGCAGAAGTGCCACAAGCCACATGCCCGCATAAGTCAGCCAATAGACAATTTTTGATTTCACTTCGTCAGTTATGAGTTATAAGTTATGAGTTATTTGTTGCAAAGGCGGCATTCCTCATTCCATTACTCCCAAGAGTGCGGTGCCGTCGGCATTGAAATCGCCCAGGCGCACAGACACGAGCTGGTTGTCCAAGGCAGCATCATGAGGGACTTCCACACGGATATAATTGGGAGTGAAGCCGTGCATCGGCAGTCCGGGTTTGGGACGTTCCAGCAACACCGGCATCGTCTGCCCGATATGGCGCGCATAAAAAGCACGGGTCTTTTCGTCCGAAAGCTCCAGCAATTGCTGGCTCCTGCGGTGCTTTTCTTCGGGTGCCACCACGTGGTCTATCTTCAAGGCTTGCGTGCCGGGACGCTCCGAATAGCTGAAGACATGGAGCTGCGTCACGTCCAGGCTCTTGATAAACTCATAAGCCTGCCCGAAATACTCCTCCGTCTCTCCACGGGTACCCACAATCACGTCTACCCCTATAAAGGAATCGGGCATCACTTCCTTTATCTTCTTTATCTTCGAGGCAAACAAGGCGGTATCGTAACGGCGTCGCATCAGCTTCAGCACCTCGTCACTGCCCGACTGCAGCGGTATATGGAAATGAGGCATGAAACGCCGGGAACGGGACACGTATTCTATGATTTCATCTGTCAGCAGATTCGGCTCGATGGAGGATATGCGGTAACGCTCAATGCCTTCCACCTCGTCCAGCGCCTTCACCAAGTCGAAGAAAGTCTCACCGGTAGACTTGCCGAAGTCTCCGATATTGACGCCGGTCAATACAATTTCCTTTCCACCTTCGGCAGCCGCCTGGCTGGCCTGCTCCACCATAGAAGCAATGCTGCCGTTACGGCTACGTCCGCGGGCAAAGGGAATGGTGCAATAGGAACAATAATAATCGCAGCCGTCCTGCACTTTCAGGAAGAAGCGTGTCCGGTCGCCACGCGAACAAGACGGGGCAAACGAACGTATATCCTTCAAAGCGGAAGTGTAGGCCTCGCCGGTCTCGTGCTTCTGCAGATTGCCCAGGTAGTGGAGCAGGTCCTTCTTCTGCTCGGCTCCCAGCACGACGTCCACACCTTCTATCTTTGCCACCGTCTCCGGTTTCAGCTGGGCATAGCAACCGGTCACCACGACAAATGCACCCGGATGTTGCTTCACCAGTTTGTGGATGGCCTGGCGGCACTTCTTGTCTGCCACTTCCGTCACCGAGCAGGTATTCACTACACAAATATCCGCTTTCTCACCCTTGCGCGCCGTACGTACGCCCGCTTCCCGCAAAATTTTACCGATAGTAGAGGTCTCCGAGAAGTTCAGTTTGCACCCCAACGTATAGTAAACCGCCGTCTTATCTTGAAATATATTGGTATCTATCATGAGCTTATAAACACATTTATGCTGCAAATATATACATTATTAATCTATTTTTCCTACTTTTGCACACTCAACTAAAATTTGTGCAATGATACAAGAGAACTTTATCAAACTATACGAGCATAGTTTCCGCGAGAATTGGGACCTCCCCTGCTATACCAACTATGGAGAAAACGAGAGCTATACTTATGGCGAAGTGGCACAAGAAATAGCCAGACTGCATCTTATTTTCAAGTACTGCCAACTGCGCCGCGGCGACAAGATAGCCGTCATCGGCAAGAACAATGCCCGCTGGTGCATCGCCTATATGGCCACCATCACCTACGGTGGTATCGTAGTCCCCATTCTGCAAGACTTCAACCCCAATGATGTCCATCATATCGTAAACCACTCCGAATCAACGTTCCTCTTCACCAGCGATGCCATTTGGGAACATCTGGAAGAAGAACGGCTTACTGGACTTCGCGGTGTGTTCTCGCTGAGCGACTTCCGCTGTCTGTATCAGCGGGACGGCGAAACCATCCAGCGTTTCCTCAAGCATCTGGGCGATGAGATGGAAGCGACCTACCCGAACGGGTTCCGTAAGGAAGACATCGTTTACACGGACCTTTCCAACGACAAGGTCATGCTGCTGAATTATACCTCGGGCACCACCGGATTCAGTAAGGGCGTCATGCTGACGGGAAACAACCTGGCCGGCAACGTCACCTTCGGCATACGTACCGAGCTGCTGAAGAAAGGGGACAAAGTGCTCTCTTTCCTGCCTTTGGCACATGCATACGGCTGCGCATTCGATTTCCTTACCGCCACGGCCGTCGGCACACACGTCACACTGTTGGGAAAAGTGCCTTCCCCAAAGATTCTGATGAAAGCTTTCGAGGAAGTGAAACCCAACCTGATTATCACCGTCCCCCTTGTCATTGAAAAGATATACAAGAATGTCATACAGCCCATCATCAACAAAAAGACCATGAAATGGGCGCTCAGCATTCCCTTGCTCGACGGACAGATATACGGGCAAATCCGCAAGAAACTGATTGACGCACTGGGCGGACGTTTCAAGGAAGTCATCATAGGAGGCGCAGCCATGAACCCGGAAGTGGAAGAATTCTTCCACCGCATCAAGTTCCCCTTCACCATCGGCTACGGCATGACCGAATGTGCCCCTCTCATCAGCTATGCTCCCTGGAATGAATTCGTCCCGACTTCCTCCGGACGGGTACTCGACATCATGGAAGCCCGTATCTGCAAGGAAAACCCGGACGACAAACTCGGCGAAATACAAGTACGTGGCGAGAACGTGATGACGGGTTATTACAAAAACCCCGAAGCCACCAAAGAAGTCTTCACCGAAGACGGATGGCTTCGCACCGGCGACTTGGGTACACTGGACGACGACAACAACCTATACATACGCGGACGCAGCAAGACCATGATTCTCAGTTCCAGTGGACAGAATATCTTCCCCGAAGAGATAGAAGCACGGCTCAACAACATGCCTTTCGTCCTGGAAAGTCTTGTCATCGAACGGAATAAAAGACTGGTAGCACTGGTTTATGCCGACTATGAAGCCCTGGATTCCTTGGGACTAAACCAGCCGGATAACCTTAAAACCATCATGGATGAGAATCTCAAAAATCTGAATAACAGCGTGGCAGCCTACGAAAAAGTAAGCCAAATCCAACTTTATCCGACTGAATTTGAGAAAACGCCCAAAAGAAGTATCAAGAGATACTTATACAACAGCATTGCCGAAGATTAATATGTTGTAAAACATATAGATAGGGATAAAAACAGCCGAAGCTCCAAAAAAAATATAAAAAAAGTTGGGGTTTCGAGAACAACATATTCAAAAAGTACATACCTTTGCAACGTTTTAATAAAGCAATTGATTGTATTACGTTTTAAAAGTAAAGAAAATGAAAAAATTAGTTTTGATGGCTGCAGCTATCGTAGCAGTATCTTTCGCATCTTGTGGCAACAAAGCAGCTAACGCTGAACAAGCTCAACAGCAGATTCTATCCGTATCGCTGACTCAATCGCAGCTGTAGAAGCAGCAGCAGCTGAAGCCGCAGCAGCTGACACTGTAGCAGTAGATAGCGCAGCTGTTGTAGCTGAATAATTTCAGTACAACACTCGAGAGAATTGAAAGTCTGACGTGCATACAAGCACACCAGACTTTTTTTATGTCTTATCCTCTCCTTCTGTTCCCTTCCAATTGTTAAGTCTTGGTCTTATTTCACAAAAAAGGGTATTATATGGCAGATAAATGATAAAGTATAGTGCATATACCAAATAAAAGCCGTTACTTTGCATCAACAAAACAATAAGAGGTTTATTACGATCTACGTTTCACTATGTTTCTCCTCGATTAGCCACATTGAGAATTTTCATTTCTGACTACAACTTCCTAAGACTCCTTTATTGAATTATTAATTTTTTATTTTTGTATTTTATGAATATGTACATTGGAAACCTTAGCTACAACGTTAGGGAATCAGATTTGAGACAAGTAATGGAAGAGTATGGAACAGTAGAATCAGTAAAACTGATTATGGACCGTAATACAAACAGATCAAAAGGTTTTGCCTTCGTAGAGATGCCCGAAGCTGCTGAAGCCCAACAAGCAATCAACAAACTGAATGGAGCAGAATATGTAGGCCGCCAAATGGTAGTGAAAGAAGCATTGCCAAGAAACTAAAAGAATTATTGGCTGACAATAAGGCAAAGAGCATACCCCTGAGTGGATATGCTCTTTTTTTTGCATTAGTAACCTCGTAAAGAGACACAAGAGTATTCTTGCCAAACCTCTATACCGCGCGCGTAAACCTCTACTTCAGATTCGTAAACCTCTATAACCGCAGCTTTACGTATCCCTCAATAAGCTCACACACATACGCTCCGAACATAGAAAAGCCCGGTCCTTTATCAGAACCGGGCTTCCTTATCATTATGAAGTCTTTTCTTATGCTTCTTCAGCAACTACTTCGAAAGGAATTTCTACAGAAACTTCCTTGTGCAGCTTAACGATAGCCTTGTAGTTACCAACTTCTTTCACTGCGTCCTTAACAACGATAATCTTACGATCGATGTTGTGACCCAATTTAGCCAACTCTTCAGCAATCTGGATGTTACCAACAGAACCGAAGATAGTACCAGTAGAGCTAACCTTAGTAGCAATCTTCAATGATACGCCTTCCAGCTTAGCAGCCAGTTCTTCAGCATCCTTTTTGATTTTCTCCAGCTTGTGAGCACGTTGTTTCAGCTCTTCAGCCAACATTTTCTTTGCAGCCGGTGAAGCGATGACAGCTTTACCAGTCGGGATGAGGTAGTTACGACCGTAACCAGACTTTACTGTTACGATGTCGTTCTTATAACCCAAGTTTACAATGTCTTCTTTCAATATAATTTCCATACTTTCCTCCTCCTATTATTTCATCATGTCAGTTACATAGGGCAGCAACGC
>ULNZ01006689.1_pt1 | contig 10096 bp, 9 predicted proteins | sample 1952111 | NCBI WGS metagenome assembly ULNZ01 (sample SAMEA4835590, study PRJEB28245) | human gut metagenome | biome: gut microbiome; material: fecal sample | place: Denmark | collected 2008 | reverse complement strand
CGAAGCAAGGTGATGCAGTATCAGATCCCGATTTTCGCACCCCAAACCAAGGGTGCCTGGACGCTGCGCTTTGACGATGTCCTTGCCGATGCGCTGGAGCTGGGACCGCTGCGCAGAGAGGGGCCGGAGCTGCCGCCTGAACTGGCAGAGAAAGTGAAAGCGGCGCTTCCGAAGGAAATTCCAGCCGAGGTTGTCTGTACGCTGATCCGCTATTACCTTGCCAACCGGCAGGATGATTGCGAATGGGCCGTCCTGCCGGTGGCAAGCTTTGACGCCTACTTCGGGGACACCAGCTTCAGCAAGAAGTACCTGCCCAAGGTCCCGGCGGAGATCGTGGAGCGGAGCAATGCTTTCGGCATCAGCCGGTATCGGATCACAGAAGAATATCTGCCATAAGACACAGACAGCGGGACAAGCCTTTACGGCCTGTCCCGCTGCTTTCTCTGCCCGGATCCTGAAAAATGTTTTCTTTGTCTATGGCGGCGCAGCCGTTGAGCCGCCGCCTATGCTCTACTCCTCGTCATCATCAGACCATGAGGAGATCATGTGAATATCCCCTGTGTCCATATCCATTGCCATGTGATCTCCCATGCGCATCATGAGATCCCCATCGGAGTCCATTGCCATGCTGTCAGAAATGCTCATGGCGAAGTCGCCGTCATCGTAGTCGAAAATGTACTTTGACATACCGTGCACCTCCAATTTAATCATCGTATTCCGGATAGTCAGGCGCCCACTCGGGCATTCAATGCGCTTTGTTTCTGCGGTTTGCATTGTGAGTTCTCTGGTGCGATCTGTGGTTCGGATTCATCTGATTGGCCCGATTGTCAGCGTCAGCTTGATATGCCTTGTTATTGGGATTATGCAAATTTGCCCAGTAATCCAGCTGTACTTTGGTATGTGTTTTTCCTGATACCTTTCCCATAATCAGCCTCCTTTCTGAACCGAAAAAAAACCCACGCACTTTGCTTCGTGCGTGGACTGCGATCATCCGGAAGACCGCTTTGCACGCAACAAAACAAACCCGACGAAAGAACACTTTCTCCGGTTCGATTTTGTGGTGCAAAGCATCGAAACAACAGGGGGACAACGACAGTCAACCAGCAAACTGCTTTCTCAATTCCACAATGAGAATTTGATTGGAATCAATAGTTTCGAGGATTTACATATTTTTTTACTCGCTTCATTGTCTATGTCACTGCCGTTCGATATGATTCGTACTCTCATGATACGAACGATCAAAGTTCAGGACAGTCCAACAATTCAGCATTAGCATGGTAACATAAATCGAAATCGAATGCAATAGGCAACTGCAAATTGAGAAGCGATACTCCGATTTCCGCGGTTTCTATTACAAATCCCCACACTATCGCCCCGCAAGCAGGTGCGCACATGAGTTCTTTCATCGTGCGCCGGATGGCGCTTTTCAATTCCACACCGACAAAAAAAGTGGTTGGTATCACATTTTGATACCAACCACTTTTCGGTGCAGCAGCTTTCGTAATCAAGCAGCTTAACCGCTCCCAGCAGATCCTGTTTCAGCCCATGCTCCCGATTTTATTGCCATTTTCGTACATATCCGCGGCATACTCGCGGTGATTCGGCCCCTCGTATGGTACCCAACCCAAGCCCGGAATATAGACCTCATCGCCGGGCTGCAGCTCTATGGTCGGCTGCGGTGTGGGAGGCGCAGGCTCCGGCTGCGGCGTTTCGACCGCAGGCGTCGGCTCTACCGGTGCGGGGACAGGAACGGCGCCAAGCTCCTCGTCCGGCTCTGCCCGCGGCGTTTCCGTATTTTTCCTTTCTGCCGTTGTCACAGCATCCGTTTTCGGGGCAGCTGCGGCGTGCGTTGGTATTGGGGCGGGTCGTTCCTCCCTTGTGTCTGGCTGCGGCCACACAGCGGCACACAGGGCCAAGCAAGCGGTGATCACAGCTGTCACGTTGCGCTTCTTCATTGTTCATCATCCTCCTTTTTGAGCGTAAAACGAGCGCCCGGTTTCTCTGCCGCTTGGCAGCGCGCCGGACGCTCATCGTCATAGTGATTCAATTCTGCGGACAGCCGCCACGCCAGCCGAAATCCGGAGATGAAGCTGTCGAGCGAAGTGTCCTCCGAAATATGATCCTTGGCATCGATGATCTTCAGCACCAATCGGCGCTCCGGCTTGCCCAGCGCCTCAATGAGCGCGCGGTGGCATTCCTCGATCTCCCGCTTCGTCGCCGCCAGCTCCGGCGGGGTGTAGAAGCAGTCGTACAGGTTCTTCAGCAGTTTGTTCATGTGCTCGCCTCCTTGCAGCACAAACATATACCACAAGTCAGCAGGAATAGCTACTGAAATTTTTAAGAAAAATAGCGACTGAAGCATTGCGTTTCAGTCGCTATTGGGGATGTAGGGTACCCGTGGTGCGGGCTCCCGAGTTAGCCATACCCACGTGCCATCCATTTCTTTCTCAATCTGTGATTGTCGTAAAAGTAAGATCAATCATGGACAAAAGCATTTGTTAGCCACTAAAAAGCTCCCTCTAATATCAATGATGAGTATCTTTGGCAAAAATCATGCGAATTCATCATTTTTTCTTGAATTTCTACATTGTTTCTGATATAATAATATACAACGCCATCGGTGTTGGATATATGCCGTGGCGGATAAATGCAGATAAAAATGCTCTGCCAGTTGGCGGGGCATTTTTTCTTTGATTCGGAGGAACAAGCTTTATGGCTGTCAGTTATAAAAAGCTCTGGAAATTATTGATCGACAAGGACATGAAGAAGAAAGATTTATGTGCTAAGGCTGGTATCAGTTCCGCTTCCGTAACAAAGATGGGGAAAAACGGTCATGTGACAACAGAGATTCTCCTAAAGATTTGCACTGCTCTGGATTGTCGGATTGAGGACATTATGGAGTTTATACCCGAGGATAAGTGACTCCCTGTCGCTAATAAAAAACGAGGTGATTATACCATGCCTAAATATCTTGATTTATTTGCGGGAGCAGGGGGCTTGTCCGAAGGATTTATCAGAGCTGGCTATGAGCCGATTGCTCACGTGGAAATGGATGCTGCTGCGTGCTATACCTTAAGAACACGCACAGCATATCATTGGCTCAAAAAGGGAAATAATCTTGCGCCATATACCAAATATTTGGCCGGAGATATTACCCGGAAAGATTTCTATGCTCTGGTTCCTAAGGAAATATTGGACTCAGTTCTTAATTATGAGATATCAGAGGAGTCTTTACCTGCCATTTTTAAAGACATTGACTCACTCCTTGGCGGTGAAAAACTTGATCTGATTGTAGGTGGCCCTCCTTGCCAAGCTTACTCTATTGCCGGAAGATCCCGGTCTGAATGCAAAATGGTCGGTGATAAGCGAAATTATCTATACAGGCTATATGCAGAGTTTTTGAAAAAATATCAGCCAAAATATTTCGTATTTGAAAATGTTTTGGGCTTGCTGTCCGCCAGAGACGAAGATGGCTCCTTGCATTTTGACAACATGCGCGCATTATTCAAGAAATGCGGATATGCAACGGACTTTCGTATATTGAACGCATCAGATTACGGTGTGCTTCAAAACAGAAAGAGAATTATTTTGATTGGTTTCCATGGCGAAAAAGCGGATTTTTATCCTCAAATCCCTGTGATCAAAGATGCACACAAAGTCGGAGAATTATTTTGCGATCTTCCCTCCATCAAGGCTGGAGAGGGTGTTATTACTCCGGTGAAAACAACTCACTATACTGGGAAGTACCTGTTCAGCGCAAGAATTAAAGAGTATGATGGGGAGCCAGTGACATTTCATCAAGCACGGCCCAATACTGCACAAGATCTTGAGATATACCGCATTGTTGTCGATACTTGGAATAAAAGCAAAACCAGAGTCTCATATACAGACCTTCCTGAACGATTACGTACCCATAATAACACAAATAGTTTCTTGGATCGTTTTAAAGTAGTGGCTGGAAATCTACCCTATGCCCAGACCGTCGTGGCACATATTTCGAGAGATGGGCACTACTTTATTCATCCGGACATTAAGCAAAATCGTTCTATTACCCCAAGAGAAGCTGCTCGTATTCAAACATTTCCAGACAACTACTTTTTTGAATCCGTAACTGGACGACCTTCGCGAACACTTGCTTATAAGCAAATAGGTAACGCGGTCCCTGTATGTCTTTCTTACCACATAGCCCATGCATTGTTGGCTCGATTTACAGGAGGTGACAAAAATGCCGAAGAATCAAACACTTGATGAATTTTACAGCACTTTCAGAGAAGAAGTGCTCTGTGCCAGTGACACTGAAACAAGTGGATGGACCACAGAAGATTTCCTGACAAATGTTATGATGGAATACTTGGAGGAGGCTGGCGAGGTAACCGATCCCGTTATTTGTCCTTTCCGTGGATATGGCCTTCAGATGAATGCATACGCAATATCTGAGGACTGCGAGTCCGTCGATATTTTCGTCAGCATTTATTCAGAGTCGGATCGCCCTCGTTCGGTCTCCCAAGCGGATATTGACGCTGCTATAAAGCGTGCTATTCAGCTTTACCACAAGGCCATCAACGATCTGTATACAGCCTTCCAGAAGGATAATGACACCTATGAATTCGCAATAACCCTTCACCAGAATAAAGACAATATTAAACACGTTCGGATCTGTGCACTTACAAACGGTCTTGTAAAGCCGATTGCACTAAAAAATATAACCATTGGTGATGCCGAAATTTCTTTCTCTCTTTGGGATGTAGATCGTTTGTATCGTTGTGTCACTTCCGGAAAAATGCGTGAAACAATCGAAATTGATTTTGTAGAAAAGTTTCAAACCTCCATTCCCTGTATCGAAAACAATACCAGCAAAAAGTACAGCGTTTATTTGGCCATCATCAACGGCGATTTGTTGGCAGCTCTCTACGACGAATTCAGAGACCGTTTGCTTGAGAAAAATGTGCGCTCATTCCTTCAAGTAAAAGGAGGGGTTAACAAAGGAATCCGGGATACTTTGCGGGATGAACCCGATATGTTCCTCGCATATAACAATGGCATTTCTGTCACTGCCGAGAGTGTCGAAATTGTTCGGGATGAAAACGGTAAACCTTCTATTAAACGCATTCGGGATATGCAGATTGTTAACGGAGGCCAAACTACTGCTTCTATTTTCAACGCTAAAAATGACCGCAAAATTGCAACAGATTTGTCACAAGTTTTTGTCCAGATGAAAATCTCGGTAATTCACTCTGCAGATGATATGGATGAAATTGTCCCCAGAATTTCGACTTTTGCCAATACTCAAAACAAAATTCAGGTTGCCGATTTTTCTGCTAATGATCCCTTTCACAGACGCATTGAAGAACTATCGCGTACCATCTGGGCGCCTGCCCAAGGTGGCATGAAACCTCGAAACTGGTTCTATGAGCGGGCACGCGGACAGTATGCAGATATGCTAACCCGCGAATCCACCACCAAGCGAAAAAAAGAATATAAGGAAACCCATCCTTTTTTTACCAAAACAGACCTCGCCAAGTACGAAAACACATGGGACCAGCTCCCATGGCAGGTCAGTGAGGGTGCCCAAAAGAACTTCCACAAATTTATGCTTCGTTTAAAAGAACGCAAGGGATTTTCTCCAGATGAGATTTATTATCAAAACCTCATTGCCAAAGCAATCCTGTTCCGTCAAACCGAGAAACTTGTTCAGAAGCAACAATATGGTGGATACAGGGCCAATATTGTTACATATACTCTTGCCTTTCTTTCCTTCAAGACTGCCCAGCGCATTGATTTGGAGCGGATATGGAAGGAGCAGGCTCTGACTCCGGCTTTGGAACGTGAAATCATTGAAGTTTCAAAGTTTGTTCAGAGTCTGATTGTAAATCCACCGGGCGGAGCCAATGTTGGTGAGTGGTGCAAAAAAGAAAAGTGCTGGCAGTCCATCCGCGACCATGAGTACACCCTTAGCGATGAACTTCAACTTGAACTGCTATCTGTAGCGCGACCTACCATTGGCAGTCAGCCTGCAACCGGAAGTATTGATTCGCTTACAGATGAAGAGCTGGCTTTAATTGACGAGGCTGCAGCTATTCCTGCAGAGACTTGGTTTGCACTATCGCGCTGGGCAAAGGAAACCCGGAACTTCCAGCCTTGGCAGCGTAGCCTTCTATTCTCTGTCGGAACTTTGGCTGGCCGTGGTCAAAAGCCAAGTATCAAACAAGCAACGCATGCGGTGAAAGCATATAAATCCGCTCTTGAAAAGGGATTTATCGTTTAAACGATAAGGAGGGATACCCATGTTGGAATGGCATGACTTTGTAGAACAACTGCTGTCTGAAGAAAGCAGCTTTGACGGGATCAGCCTGTCCTTCGATGGCACCGCTCATTCTGTGGGAGTCCCTCCCATTATCAAAGCCAGCGTACTGATGCTTGATAAAATGATTACACACCAAGGAAAATTCAATATTCTGGTTTTCCCTGAACGCATTCAATCAATTTTCATTTTTACGCTGATCAAGTTACTGCACAACATTGCAGAAGGGAAAATTGAGCGTGCCTATGATCCTGAAGCTTTTAAGCCTGGAGAAAAGCTGAAGCTCGGAAACGCTGTGGTCGAGTTCGTAGGCATAGAAGACGAGAAAAACGAGCGGCGGATGAAGATCAAAGTGGCGGATCTAACTATCAGTGCTCCGATTGAATATTTTCCACTGTTTCAGTTAACCAATACACAGCGCCGTTTGAGCCCGTATGAAAAATATGTGGTAGAAAAGAAAAAGATAGAAGGACTTGTTTCTCACTTAACAGCAGACGAGAAGTTCTTGAAGATGCTTGCTGATTACAGGACACATATGGACAGCTCTATCGTGAGCATGACCTCAGTAATCAATGCTAAGGAACTGCTTTCTACTTGTAAACTCTGTGGCCGTGACATAAAGAGCATTCTTCTGGTTGGACAGGCAGACTATGAGGGAAATGTCAAAAATGTCGGCGCCGGGCAACTTGGTGGCGTTCCTGCTGTTGTTCTTGCATCGGATCTGTACGCAATAGCAGCACTGGCAGACCAAGGGCATCCTATTCAGTCCATAATTATTGACGGTTCCAATGCCAATATTCTTCTGAGTCAGATGGATGCGTTGGATAATTTGATGCGTTTGGGTGTTCCGATTACATGTGTGACCGATATCGTCAACTCTTTTGATTTGCAGCCATTTCTCGACAGGCAGTTCAATGTGTGGAGGTGGGATGAAACCAGCATTACTGACCACCTTTACAATGTCAACCCGTTGAGCTCAGACAGGAAAATCAAGCATTGCGCAAAACGTGAGGTTAAATACCTCGTGTCAGACGGCAATGAAATCAGTATTGCTATTCGTAAGCTGTACTTTCATCGTGGAGAGACACAGACTCTGTCGGTACAAATGCTCAAGTTGTTTGACAAGTTGTTTTCCCTTGCTTTCGTTGCTCTCCACGAAACTGTACCTTTTAATGACGATCAACTGATACGGCCAAAACTTATTTTGGACGAGTGTAGCAGTATTCTTGCCGGTGAAAAGAATTACCTTGCATCGAAAACCTACGATGATTACAGCACCATCATTAGCTGTCTGAAAAAGGTCTTTATTAAAGGATACCCCCTGCCCAAGCATGACGCTTTAGCTACCAGACTACGTAGCGAAAAATATAAAAGCATCTGCATTATTGTCCCTGAACGTTCTGATAAAAAACATGTACAGGAATATTGGCAAATGTGGTGCCGTCGGCAAAGACTTATCACGCAGGTGTATGTCTTGTATCCTGCTGAGTATTACCCTGCTTTGACAACGCAGTTTTCTGCAACGGTTGTTGTCGGTTGGTTGAAGCGCGCTATCATGCGAAAAATCCTCTATGGTTTTAATACGCAAACATATACGATTTTGCTGTATGACTATGAAAAACGGTGGAAAAACTACGACACCCAAAAATGGAACTCCGCCTTGGATAGTTTACAAAATCGGAAAACCATAGAAAGGTCCTTTGCTACAGACAAACTCCATGTATCTACCAGCAGATTTGTTCCGCCAGAACCAGTACCAGCAGATACGCCAAAAGCAGACGAATTCGCTGAAATTGAAGTAGTGCTCCGGGAAAACAAGTACCGTCAGTATGTCGCCAATGGCGGGCAGAAAGCAGCAAACGAAACAGCAGAAGCAATCCCGGTTAACTATGTTGGCGGTTACCTGGCATTTTATCGTACTGGACACAAAGTTATCTCCGCAACCAACATCATCATGAATGATGCAGATAAAATAGACGCTGTCCTTCCAGAACAACTGAAAATGGGTGATTTTGTTGTTGTCCGCGAAACCGCCAAGGACTTGATCCGCGAAATGGCAGATGTTATTTTGGCACGCTCCGGAAAAGCCGGGTTGCGAGAAATGGCCGGCAAGTGGAAAGAAGCTTTGAAAATTGAAACATTGTTCTACTCAGATGATGAAATCTATCAACATCTGCAAGGTGCAGGCTGTACCAAGGGTTACCAAGCGGTTCGCGGTTGGATTCATGACGATGATGTTATTGCCCCGCAAAGTAGACAGGATCTGGAGCACATTGCTTCAGCCACGGGCAGCGGTGTTTTGAAGGAACTGTTGGATCAGATATATGATGCTGCACAGACAGTTCGCAGCGCTCACATTCAGGCTGGCAAAGTGCTGTCGATGCATCTAAAAAGCCGGATTGTCGAATCGTTAAAGGAATGTGAAGACATTGATCCATTCAATATTTGGGAGCCTATTGAAATGCAGGTTGAAGGGATTGGAACTGTACGCATTCTTAAAATCATTGATATTGGTGCACCTGTAACCGTTGACATTGCAGACACCAACCGCCTTATTGACGAAGAGTGAGGAACTTAATTATGGCAATTATGATCCCTTCCGTGATTTCTCCGGAGGTGAAATCCAGTGCAGAGCGAAAAATATTTGAGTGGTTTCAAAATGCACCGGGGACAGACAAATGGATTGTTCTGCATTCTCTTGGAATCACAACTCACAATAAAGTAATATATGGTGAAACTGATTTTCTTGTCTTAGCTCCGCAGCTTGGTATCTTCGCGCTTGAGGTAAAGGGTGGACGTGTAAAGCGTGAAAACGGAATCTGGTACTTCACAAATAGATACGGTAAAACTAACAGCAAAGTTCGTGGCCCGTTTGAGCAGGCAAAAGATGGAATCTTCAGCATTGTAGATGCTATGAAGAAGCGTGTTGATATCGAGCATCGCTATATTCCCAATGTTTTGTTCGGTTATGGAGTTATGTTCCCGGATATTGAATATACATCCTCCGGAATTGACGAAGAGCAGTGGCAGGTCTTTGATTCCCGTGATGGTTCCAATGTCAAGCAATTCATTAAGCGACTGGCCGAAGGGGTAAAATCCAAATGGGAATCTTTGTATGGGCCACTTAATAAATCAAAATTGCCTGATGCTGCAGATGTCCGGTATATGGCATCTATTCTGCGCGGTGATTTTGACTGTGCCGTTTCCATGAATGTACAGCTACATAATGCCAGTGAAGCCTTAATTGCGCTGACCAAAGAGCAGTATCGCTGTCTGGATCAGCTTGATGACAATCCCCGTTGCCTGATTCAGGGCCCTGCTGGGACAGGTAAAACTCTTCTTGCAATTGAAGAAGTCAAGAAATCTGTTGCCCGTGGCGAAAAAGTTGCTCTGTTTTGCTTTAATTCTAACCTTGCTGATTGGCTTAACAGCTATTTTTCTGATATGCCGGAATCTGTTCGGCCAGAGTTTGTTGGAACACTCCATAAATATATGACGCAGATTGCGAAAAAAGCTGATCTACTGCCGCCATATCCCAACGATCCAGAGCAAATTCAGCACTATTATCACACAGATTTGCCTGAAGCTGCAGCATATGCACTGCTGGAAACCGGGGAATTGTTTGACAAGATCGTCGTTGATGAGGCACAGGATCTGATCCGTGACAGTTATCTTGATGTCATGGGAGGTTGTCTCAAAAAAGGGTTATCCAGAGGCCGCTGGACCTTGTTTGGGGATTTTTCTATGCAGGCCATATACGCAGAGGGAGTCTCTGGCACTAAACTCATTGAAAAG
>ULNZ01038179.1_pt1 | contig 10197 bp, 10 predicted proteins | sample 1952111 | NCBI WGS metagenome assembly ULNZ01 (sample SAMEA4835590, study PRJEB28245) | human gut metagenome | biome: gut microbiome; material: fecal sample | place: Denmark | collected 2008 | reverse complement strand
TCTCCTTCGCCGCCGGCAAAATCCCCATCGCTGACAAAAATACAAAAAAACACTTGATTTATTTCCGATTGTTGTGTATGAAAGGAAACGCAGTTATAAATGACTGTCACATAGGGGTATAGCTCAGTTGGTAGAGCATCGGTCTCCAAAACCGAGGGTCGTGAGTTCGAATCTTACTGCCCCTGCCAAGGAAAACCAAGGGTTTGCGAGAAATTGCAAACCCTTTTATTCTGACTTTTTTATGCAAAACACACGCACACAGAATCAAACAGTTAGCAAAACTAGTCAGAATGAAAATTACAGAACAAGACAAGAACAAATGACGATTCTTTATCTTGCCTTTTGTCTATTGTTTTCCAAAATAATCCGGTCTATTTTTACCTGTTTTTCTATCCGTTCCCTGATTGTCGATACAACGCAGGCGGTATTCCGAATAATCTTCACGCAGACTATCGACAAAGTCGATAAATTTATCCTGCGGGGCGTAGGTTATTGTCGGGCAACGTTCCTGCTGCTTTAAGGCCAACCGATCGGCATATTGCCGGTTTTGGTTTAATATACCGACCGTATTGCCGGCGCCGATAACCCCGTATCCGAGTGCATTTTTGCTAATCTCCGCCGGTCAGGGCAACACCCAAACCTGCACCGAGGCCGCCCCAAAGCGTACGCCCTGCGTTTGAATCGGCAAAGTTTTTGAAACGTCCCCATGCGCTTTGCGGACGCGCCTGTTGCTGCTGCCTCTGCCGCTCTTCCGCCATCCGCAAAACATTGTCTACCGGCGTCGGATCGTTGACGTCTCCGGTTTCGGCAATTCTGTACATTCTGCTTAAATCCATGAGAAAAAAACTCCATAAAAAAAGCCCTGAACCCCAATGGGCGCAAGGCTTGACACAGTATTACTTTTGACTTATAAAAGAAAAGTCCGTTGCTGGAACAACGGACAATTTACCTAACCAAAGGAGCTAAGCCTTAATCTTAACTTCTTTATGAGGTTAGGATAACCTATTTTTGCTTGCCAGTCAAGTTAAAATAGATTTTAGGCCTGCTCCTTATATTTTTATAAGGAACTACAATGATAATAAGAATTATGCTTATAATCAGAAAAATCAAGATACTTTTCTATGTGAAAAAATCTTGAGCCTAAAAGCAAGGGACGGAGAAATCCGCCCTTTGTTATTACTTAAGCGCCCAGTTGGTCAAAGGTCCGCAATCACGGCGACCGAAACGATTTCGTCAGGCTGCGACACCATGCCGTTGCCCCCCGTTCCGCGCTTGATCATATCCACATATTCCATGCCGGAAACCACTTCTCCCCAAACCGTATACTGTCCGTTGAGCCACGGCGCTTCGGCAAAACAAATAAAAAACTGACTGTCGGCGGAATCCGGATCCATCGCGCGAGCCATCGAAACCGTGCCGCGCAGATGAGGCCGACGGTTAAATTCGGCTTTCAGTTTTTTGCCGCTGCCGCCGGTTCCGGTGCCGAAAGGACAACCGGTCTGCGCCATAAAACCGTCGATCACGCGATGAAATTTCAACCCGTTGTAAAATCCCGCGCGCACCAGTTCCTTGATCCGCGCCACATGGTTCGGCGCATCGTCGGAAAACATCTCAATCACTACGTCGCCGTTTTTCAGTTTAAGCAGCAACGCGTTCTCCGCGTCTTTAACCTGATATTTTGCCTTTTCTTTCTTGGCCCTCGCCGGGCTTTTGGTCAGCTTTTTGGTGTCGGCGGATTTCAACCCTTTGGTTTCGGCCTTGCCGAGCCTGGCGGTTTCGGCGTTCTTCAGCAGTTTTGCCATCTTAAATTCTCCTTAAATTTGTCATCTGTTACATATATAGGGATCGGATCATTCGATAGCAAGCGGCTGTTTTAAAACAAAATCCACACGCTCGGCATAGTTCAGCCCGCGGGGATAATGCTTGCGGATTTTTTTCAGCAAATCGCGCATTCCCCGTCCGTTGGCGATTTGAATTGCCAGCCCCGGCCGCGCGTTCAGCTCCAGCATCATCGGCCCCCGGTACTTGTCCAACACAATGTCCGCCCCCAGATAGCCGAGACCGGTCATTTCATATCCTTTGGCGGCAATTTCCAGATGTTCACGCCAAAACGGCACCTGCAGTTCCATCAGGTCGGCGCCGGTATCGGGATGATAACGGATCGGCCGGTCATGGGAAACCGCCGCCACCGCATGCCCGGTTCTGACGTCGATACCGACGCCCACCGCCCCCTGGTGCAGATTGGCGCGGCCGCCGGACTCTTTGGTTGCCAGCCTCATCATCGACAGGGCCGGAAAGCCCTGATAAACGATCACCCGCACGTCGGGAATCCCCTGATAGCTGAAATCCTGAAACTGGTTGGAGAAATGCACCATTTCCTCAAGCACCGCTACGTCATACTTGCCGCCGAGGGAATAAAGCCCGCTCAAGATGTTGGAAATATGCTGATACACTTCGTTATAAGTCAGAACCTTTTCCGAAGCGGTAACAAAACGCTCGGCATCATAGCTTTTAACCACCAGCACGCCTTTGCCGCCGCTGCCGTGCGCCGGCTTGATGACGAATTCGTTATAGCCCTCGACCAGCGACAAAAAATTGTCCACCTCGTTTTGCACGTCGATCACGCCGATCAGATGCGGCGTATTGATGCCGACGCCGGCCGCCAGCTTTTTGGTCTGTACCTTGTCGTCCACCAGCGGATAAAGGCGGCGGTCGTTGCTTTTGGCAATAATCTCATAATTACGGCGGTTCATGCCCAGCACTCCGGCCTCCCTCAGCTGCGCGGGCGTGGCAAAACGTTTCAGAAAATCAAACATGTTTCCCGTCCTTTTTCGCCAGCGGGGCAAACCTGGTCAGTTCGGTCAGGCGGTATCCGGTATAGGTTCCGAGCAGCATAACCACAAACAAAATGACCAGATTGAACTCGTTAAAGGCAAACATGATGTGCCGAATGTCCTCGTTGACGATCACAAAATAGGTAATCACCGCCACCAGCACGCTGTATATGATTTCCTTGGTCGCATTTGCCGCACCGTCCTCTTCCCAGGTAATTGAGGCACGTTCGATAATCCAGGCCATGATGATGATCGGGAAGAACAGTGCCGACGAGGCGATTTCCCATTTCCACTGATAACCGACGATTGCCAGCGCCTGCATGATCAGAATTACGAAAATGACGACCGCCGAAATCCGCGGCACCAGAAGCAGATTAAGCTTTGACAGCCCCGCCCGGATCAGCAGCCCGACGCCGAGGATAACCGAAAAGCAGATCAGCCCCGGCCAAAAACCGGTCTTGACCAGCGACATGGCAATCAGCATCGGGGTAAAGGTTCCCATCGTCTGAATGCCGACCACATTGCGCATCAGCACCACCACCAGAATGGCCAGCGGAAAAATCATCAGCCACTTCAGCGTGTTCTGTTCATTGAGCGGCAGATTGTAAATCGAATAGTCAAACCAGCTTTTGCTGTGCGAAAGCTCGGCCCGGTGACCGGCCATGCGGAACGACGAACGGATCGATTTCATCACCGAAAACTTGGTTGTGGAATCAGAGCCGCCTTCCACGTCAACCAGCGACTGATTGCCGCGCTGAAAAACGATAAAATCGCTCGGCAGTCCCTTTTTGCCGCTCTCCAGGTTATAAATCTTCCACATTCCGTCGACATAAGCCTCAAGCATCACGTCCGGCACCAGCGTTTTTTTGCCTTCCGACAGTTTGATGCCGCGCGCCATCCGCGCCGGAACGTCCTTTAACGCCAGAAGGTCAATCACCGCCTGCGCCGTGGCCTTGGCGGTTCTCGGCGCGGGCACGAAAGACTGCACCGTTTCGTCCGGCGGGTTTTGGTTAAACAGGGCAATCACCTGCTGAATCCCGTCACCGGACTGCTGCCCGGACATTTCCAGCAGCTGGCGGGCCAAAACGGCCGTCTGTTCGTCCATAATCGGCTTTTGCGGCTTTCCCGGTTTTTCCGCCTTCGTTTTGCCGCGGCTGTCGACGTTGTCATACAAAAGCACCCGGTAATAAATGTCCTGCAGCTTGTGCCGCGGCTTGGAAGTCAGCTCTATCCGGTCCGTTTCCTTTTCTATCTTGTACTTCGGCGCGACGATGTCTTCGTCCAAAATTTTGAAACCGGCGGTAGACAGCGGCCGCGCCATCGAAATGCGGATGTTTTCGCCGTTCGGCACAAAACTGACATGTTCCTCGACCGTCCATACGTCGGTCGTTTTGCGCGGGGTGAAGTTAAAACCCCAGTATTTTGTCTTGTAATAGGCGCTGTAACCGGCAAACGCCAGCGACAGCAACAAACCGAGAGTTAAAAAGGCTCTTACGGATTTCAGTTTTTTCAGCATGGATGCCTCTGTTGGTAAATTTTATCTAACGCAGCGCGTTGGCAAGCGAGGTGTCGACGACAAAACGGCCGGTCAGGATATTGCGGCCGATCAGCCCCTGATAGTTGAAACGGTCGCGGGCGGCCAGAGAAAATTCCGCCTTGACGATTTCCTCGCCCATTCTGACGTCCATCATCACCACCACGCGCTCTTCGCTGCCGTTGATGCGCTTGACCGTCGGCTGCCGTTTGATTTTCTTCTCAAAACGGTGTTTTTCGCCGGTTTCGCGGTTCACCAGGTTAAACGCCACCCATTTTTCGCCGTCGCGCTCAAACGAAACGACATGATCGGCGTCGACCGAAGAAGTTTCCGCTCCGGTGTCGATCCGCGACAAAAAAGGAGATTTCATCGGCAAAAAATAAACGGGTTCCACTTCCCCGATCACCTTCAGCGGCTGTTTGACCGGCCGGGGCTCGGGCTTTGCGGTTTTGTTTTCGGGCATTCTGACCTCCACGCCCGGCACGATCGCCGGCCGGACGGCTTGTCCGCTCTGACAGGCGGCGCAGGATAAAAGCGCGGCCAGCGCCAGAGTTGTCTTAAAAAAATTATCAGCCATTTTGTATCTTCAACATCTTGTTTTTCAGCTTTCTCTATTTACCTTTAAATCGGCTAAAATGTAAAGCAAAAAAAATGACGCTGTGATCACTTTTTTCGTGACTTTTGTCCTGAAAAAAGTTATATTTGTACAAAAATAAGAATCAAACTCGGAATGAAGCGAAAAGATGTCCCCGGAAAAGAAAAAAACATTAAAAATTTTAAAAATCAGAATGCGCAAAGCCGTCTATAAAATCCGCCGCTACCTGTTCGGCCTTTCGGTCATGGGGGCCGTCGCCTCGTCGCCGGCGACGCTCAGCGGACAGGTGAGAGCGGAAGGAAACGGCGGCGGAAAAGAAAAAATCAACGTGGCCGAAAGACGCAGCGCTTTGGCACAGCGCAAACGCGACGTTTCGCTTCTGGCCTACAACCGGATGATTGAAATCGACGTTGACGGCGAAATCGCCGGCCGGGCGGAATGGTTCGTCAACGAATTTCTCGAAGCGACCTCAAAGCACCTTAAAGCGCTGAAAAAAGCGACCCAAAATGGACAAAAAACAAAATACGTCAAAAACAACTTTTTCGATATCGTTTATCCCGACGGCCGTCTTTCCGGACGCAACAACTACTGCATCACCGCCATCAACCGCGCCTTGATAGACGCCAACGTCTGCGGCGATCTCAACAACGTCCTGCCCGAATACGACAGCGAAGGTTTCAACGCCGTCGAATGCCGGCGCTTCGTCAGTCATCTGAAACAAAAAGGCTTCGGCGACTGTATCCGCTCCGGCAGCATTAATGTCCGCGAACTGGAAATCGGCGACATTGTCATGACTCCGCGCGGCGGCGGCCGCTACCATGCCACCACCTATATCGGCAACGGCAAAGTCCGCAGTTTCAACAACGACGGCGAATGGAACCTGCAAAAGCGGACCGGCATCGTCATCAAAACCAGGGAAATAACGGAAAAAGCCATCAAGCTTGAACTGGAAAGACAACAGTTGATCACACCCGCAAAAAACGGCCGCCAGATTATTCCCCTGCCCAAAGCGCAGAAGATGATGCAGATTTTATACAACGGCCGCGATCCGCGCAACCATACGGCTCAGATGCTGTTGCAAAAAACGGACGACCGGCTGCTGGCGGACATTCCGGCCGACAACACCGTCGTCCGCCGTTTCAACGCGGTACGGGAAATCTGAAGCGCCGTCAAAATACCGCCCGGCCCGGCCGGAACTTTCGCTATACAAAAAAGGCCCCGTTTCCGACGGGGCTTTTCGGCATATACCGTCTTCCGTTCAGAAAAAGAAGCTGGCGCGCAGGCTGAACACGGTGCCGTAATCCGATTTCGGATTAAGCGCCGGATCAATGTAAAACTGAATGTCGGGCGTAATCGTCATCCATTTGGAAATGCCCCAGGCCCAATAGGCTTCCAGCACTTTCTCGCTGTCATGGGAAAGCTCTTCGCCGACCGCCTTTCCGTCAATTTTGTTATAGGCGAAAGCCAGTCCGATCTGATCCAGCGGATTGCGGTCCAGCGGATTGTTGTAAACCATGCCGAGCACCCACGACTGGTTGATCTCGGCGGTTGAGCCCGAAACACCGTTGACCCGTCCGAACACCGTCAGTTTGTCGCCGATCGCCTGGCTGAGATTGACCGACCAGCCGTTGGTGGTCTGTTTTTGTTCCTCTACCCAGGGCTGATTGTACAGCAAAACAGAATACTGCCCGGCCCCCAGCCCTTTGATCGTCGGACTGTAGGCAATATAACCGAACGTGGCGTAATGTTCTTCATTAAGGTTGTTGAACCGCACGCTGATGCCGTCGACATTGGTGGCATCCTGTGCACCGACGGCAAACGTCCATTCGGAATTGGGCGTTGCCTGCAAATAGGCGCCGACCCCGGCGGTGGAATAAGTCGAACTGGCGTTCTGCGACAGGGCATAGTTGATAAAGTTCACCTGCTGGTTTGAATCGTAAGCGGTGCCGTCAAAGTTGGAAAGCGGAAACTGTCCGGCAGCCACCGTCAGCCATTTCCAGCTGCCACCCGCCTGATAGCTGTAATACAGCTCGTTAAAGGCGTTGGATTTGTCGTCATAGTCGTTGATCTCCGTCACCGCGCCGATATTGCCGCCGATCCTTGCCGCCTGCGAACCGCCGTAACGGGCAACCGTATAGGCGAAATTGAGCGTGCCGGTTCCGTACTCGTTGTTAAACGCGGTCCAGGTAAAACTCGGCGAAATCAAGGTCTGATAGGCGGTTTTGCGGCCGTTCGGCGCCCCTCGCTGCGGCATGTAGGAAACGTCAAAGGAATAGTCAAACCCGTATTCCCTGTTCAGATAGTTTTTAAATTCACCGTAATCCCTGCCAAAATCGCTGAACGTAAAATTGCGCCGGCGGTAGGCGTCGTCCACCCGTTTTTGCGCTCCCTGGGGCAGATCTCCGCTGTCGGCCCGAACGTCAGCCGTCCCCGCCAGCAGGCTGCCGAGCACGCTCCCGATCAATAAGCAATATCGCATCTTCATAATTTTTCCTCTCCTCCGAAATTACCGATGTCTTTTTATTTATATACGAAAAATCAAAGGTAAAGGACGCCGTTTGGTTTTTATATCTTTAGTATAAGCCGCGCTTGAAAACGGCGGGCCGCCGATTACCTCATAGGCTGTAAAAAGCAAAAAACATTTTTTCAAAGGAGAAACATTATGACCGAAGGCGTTCGTTACCCGACATTGGCGTTTCAGACCGGCGGTGCCGGACAGGCCGACGAGGGCATTCCCCCGCAGCCGTTTGAAACGTTCTGTTACGATTCCGCGCTGATGCAGGCGAAAATCGAAAACTTCAACGTTATTCCTTACACTTCCGTTTTGCCGAAAGAACTGTTCGGCAACATCGTTCCGGTCGACAAAGTGGTCAACCAGTTCAAACACGGCGCGGTACTGGAAGTGATCATGGCCGGCAACGGCGCCAACCGCGACCAGCACAAGGCCATCGCCACCGGCGTCGGCATCTGTTGGGGCAAAGACGCCAAAGGCGAACTGATCGGCGGCTGGGCGGCCGAATATGTCGAATATTTCGACACCTATATCGACGACGATATCGCCAAAACACATTGCGAAATGTGGCTGAACCGCTCGCTTAACCACGAGCTGGAAATCCGCGGCGTGCAAAAACACAGCGAATTTCAGCTCTTCCACAACTACATCAACATCACGCAGCAGTTTGGCTACTGCCTGACATGCCTTGGCTTCCTCAATTTCGAACATGCGGATCCGGCCAAGGTATAATCGGCTTCGATGAAGACAGCCGAGACGTCAAACCTCGGTTGTTTTGAGAAGCCGATGCCGAACGCGAGGCGGAACAATCCTTTGAAAACGATTGCTTCGCCTCCTTTCGCAAATAAAAAACAATTTAATCAAAGGATGAAACAATGACTGATAAAAGCAAACCTTCCGCTCCGGAAACGCCGGCGCCCGCAAACGGCGGTCTCGGCGTGCTGGCGCTGGCGGCAATCGTCGTCAGCTCAATGATCGGCGGCGGCATCTATTCCCTGCCGCAAAACATGGCCGCCGGCGCTTCGGCCGGCGCCGTCCTTCTGTCCTGGGCAATTACCGGATTCGGCGTTTATTTCATCGCCAACACCTTCCGCACCCTGTCGGTTGCCAAACCGGATCTTACCGCCGGCATCTACATGTACAGCCGTGAAGGCTTCGGCCCCTATGTGGGCTTTACCATCGGCTGGTCCTACTGGCTCTGCCAGATCTGCGGCAACGTCGGCTACGCCGTCATCACCATGGATGCGCTCAACTATTTCTTTCCGCCGTATTTTGCCGGCGGCAACAACCTCGCTTCCATCATCGGCGGCTCAATTCTGATCTGGGGCTTCAATTTCCTGGTACTGCGCGGCATCAAACAGGCAACGCTGGTCAACACCATCGGCACCATCGCCAAAATCGTGCCGCTGATTTTGTTTATCGTCATCATCGCGTTCATTTTTCATTTTGACCGTTTCGACTTTAACTTCTGGGGCGAAAACACCAAATCTCTCGGTGGACTCAGCAGCCAGATCAAAAGCACCATGCTGGTCACTTTGTGGGCTTTTATCGGCATTGAAGGCGCCGTCGTCATGTCCAAACACGCCAAAAGCCCGCAAACCGTCGGCAGAGCCACCCTGCTCGGTTTCATCGGCTGTCTCGGCATCTATATTCTGCTTTCGCTTTTGCCTTTCGGCTACATGAGCCAGACCGAACTGGCAGCCGTTCCCAACCCGTCCACCGCCGGCATCTTGGAAAAGGCGATCGGCCGTCCGGGCGCCTGGCTGATGAACATCGGCCTGCTGATTTCGGTTTTGACCAGCTGGCTGGCCTGGACCATGATCACCGCCCAGATTCCGCAGGCGGCGGCGGAAAACGGAACTTTCCCCAAAGAGTTTGCCAAAGAAAACGAATATCAGGCGCCTTCGGTTTCGCTGTGGGTCACCAGCGCCCTGATGCAGGCGATGATTTTGCTCGTCTACTTTTCCAACAACGCCTGGAACACCATGCTCAGCATCACCAGCGTAATGGTGCTGCCGGCCTATTTTTCCAGCTGCGCCTATCTGTGGAAAATCTGCGAAGACGGCGAATATCCGACCAACGCCTATATCAGACGCTCAACCGCCCTGTTTTCTTCCGTCATCGGCTCGGTTTACGCCTTGTGGCTGATTTATGCCGCCGGTCTCAACTACCTGCTGATGGCCGTCATTTTCATGACCGTCGGCATTCCGGTTTTCGTCTGGGCCAGAAAACAGTCGGCGCCGGACCAAAAGGCCTTCACCGTCGGCGAAGGAGCCCTCGCCTGCCTGATGGTCGTAATTGCGGTATGGGCGGTTTACGCCTTCTCCCGCGGAATCGTCAACTTAAACTGACACCTGACCATACTGTTTCTGAAAACGGCCGGAGCAAAGAAATGCTGCCGGCCGTTAAAAAAAACAAAACGTTAAAGTCACGACAACGCCGGAACGATGACCGTCAATTCCCGCAAAATCTCAAAAACGATGTCGGCGGCAATTTCCGAAGCCCGCGCGCAGTTTTTCTCAAAAGCGTCCTGCCCCGGACAAACCGACGTATCGGTAATGCAGCGAACGGCAAGAAACGGAATCGCATTGACGTGGCACACATGCGCCACCGCCGCCGTTTCCATATCTGCGGCCAGCGGCGCATATTCCCGGTTAAGGAGGCTGCGCATACCGCCGTCGACAAACCGGTCTCCGGTCACGATCAGCCCCCGCCTCACTTT
>ULNZ01047964.1_pt1 | contig 10440 bp, 8 predicted proteins | sample 1952111 | NCBI WGS metagenome assembly ULNZ01 (sample SAMEA4835590, study PRJEB28245) | human gut metagenome | biome: gut microbiome; material: fecal sample | place: Denmark | collected 2008 | reverse complement strand
ATCCGTATCTTCAAGTATACCCCCAAGAAGGGTTATCGCAAACGGCAGGGTCATCGTCAGCCCTACACCAAGGTGGAAATCGGCAAGATCTCCTTCTGAGTGACAGCATGACGACCGTTACATTCCTGACAGAGGAAGCCCGCATCGTCGGTTTCGATGCGCAGGGACACAGCGGCTTCGCCGCAGAGGGTGAGGACATCGTCTGCGCCGCCGTTACCAGCGCCGTGCGCCTGGTAGAAGCCACCATCAATGACGTGATGGGTCTGTGTGCCGCGGTGAAAGTCCGGGAGCAGGATGCCGCCATCTCCTTTCGTCTGCCCGGGGGCCTGGCTCCCATGGCGGAGAACACCTGCCAGAATCTTCTGACGGGGCTGATGGTGTATCTGGCCCAGCTTCACGACGAGTATCCGGAAAACATTGAAGTGATGGAGGCGTGAAACCCTCCTGTTCCCCCCGCAATCATCTCATAGAAAGGATGGTACTGCATTATGCTGAACATTGGTCTGCAGTTCTTTGCCCATAAAAAAGGTATGGGCTCCACCAAGAACGGCCGTGATTCCGAGTCTAAGCGCCTTGGCCCCAAGCGCGCTGATGGTCAGTTCGTTCTGGCCGGCAACATCCTGGTCCGCCAGCGCGGCACCCACATCCACGCCGGCACCAACGTTGGCATCGGCAGCGATGACACGCTGTTTGCCAAGGCCGACGGTGTTGTCCGCTTCGAGCGTCTGGGCAAGGATCGTAAGCAGGTTTCTGTTTACCCCGCCGAGTAAAAGAACCATATGAAAAGCACCGCCTGCGGGCGGTGCTTTTTTTTGTATCAAAATATGTGCGGCGGTCAGTCCTGCTCCTGAAATGCCCGGATATACGCCTCCAGGGCTTCGGCGGTTTTCTCCACCCCCAGGACGCTGGTGTTCACCGTCAGGTCATAGCAGGAGCTGTGGCCCCAGAACTTGCCGGTGTGGTGGTGGTAGTAAACCCGGCGGTGCCGGTCGGTTTTGGCCACCAGCAGCGCGGCCTTTTCCAGGGAGAGATTGTGCCGCTGCTGGATGCGCTTGATCCGCTGGGTCAGGTCCGCCCGGCAGAAGATCCGCAGCAGGCCCGGCCGCCCGGCCAGGGCATAGTCGGCGCAGCGGCCCACGAAGATGGCGGATTCGCCGCTGTCGGCGATCTGGCGGATCATGTCGAACTGCCGCTGGGCCACGTTGTGGGGGATGGAGTTGTCAAATTCGTTGATCTTGCGGCTGAGAATGCGGTTCACCGGCCGCTCGTCGTACTCCTGGGCCAGCCGCTGCATTTCCGGGTCATTTTTCCAGAGCTCGTCAATAAGCTCCCGGTCCAGCATCCGGATGCCCAGCCGCTGGCTCAGCAGGACCGCCAGGTCATGCCCGCCGCTGCCGTATTCGCGGCCAATGGTGATAAGAATCTGCTTTTTCATGCGAAAACATCCTTTCTGCACCCCGTCAATGGTGATGATTTGTCTATATTATACTGCCTTTGTCCGGATTTGTCACCTGATTTTTACGGATTCTGTACAGGAAAATGAAAATGTATAGATGAGGCCTCCGGACGGGGCGGAAAACTTTTTCATGGACAAAAGGGCCGGGCCGTGGTAGAATAACCTGAATGCATATGTCGAGCCGGGGGAGGAAACATAGGATGAGCGGAAAACTGATCGTATTCGAGGGCACCGACGGCTCCGGAAAGGCCACCCAGACGGCGCTTCTGTGCCGGGAGCTGGAGAGCCGGGGCGTGCCCTTCCGCAAGCTGGAATTTCCCCGGTACAAGGAGGAGTCCTCGGCGCTGCTGCGGCTATATCTCAGCGGGGCCTTCGGCACCGACCCGGCGGACGTCAATGCCTATGCCGCCGCCACGTTCTTCTCCGTGGACCGCTATGCCTCCTTCAAGCAGGACTGGGGCAGCTGGTACCGGCAGGGGGGACTGGTCATCGCCGACCGGTACACCACCAGCAACGCCGTGCACCAGACCTCCAAGCTGCCGCCTCAGGAGCGGCAGGCGTTTCTGGATTGGCTGTTTGACTTTGAATACCGGAAGCTGGGGCTGCCGGAGCCGGACCGGGTGCTGTATCTGGACGTGCCCACGGAGCTGTCGGAGCAGATGATGCGCCGCCGGGAGCAGCTGACCCACACCACCGCCGACATCCACGAGCGGGACGAGGCATACCTGCGGTCCTGCCGGGAGAGCGCCGCCATGGTGGTGGACTACGGCGGGTGGACCCGCATTGACTGCGCCCGGGACGGACAGGTCCGCTCCGTGGACGACATCCACCGGGAGGTCATGGAGCGGCTCCGGGACCTGCTGGAGGGCATAAAATAGGGAGGGAACGCCTGCGCGTCCCCTCCGGGCGAAGGTATGTACGGCCCTCAGCAGGAGCAGCAGCCGTCGCCTCCGTTGCCGCAGCCGCAGCGGGATCCGGTTCCGCTGCCGCAGCAGCAGAACACCAGCAGTAAGATCACGATCAGCCAGATGCAGGAGCAATTGTTGTTGTCAAAGCACATGCGATTCACCTCACTTATTTCCTGTATGGGCTATTCTATGCCGGAGATGGCTCCGGCGTATCTTGTCCGGGTGTGTCCGGCGGAAAAAATAGAGAAAGGAACCGATCATATGTCCGATTATCAGAACTCCGATACGGCCAAATGGGATGCCCAGGAGGTCCGTAAGCAGGCTTCCGGCCAGGGGCCGAAGCCCAAGAAAAAGCGCCTGGGGTGGCTGGGCTATCTGGCGGGGGTCATCGTGGCCTCGTTCCTGCTGGCCGGTATCGGCTGGCTGGCCGTCAACGATGTGTGCGCCCTGAATAAGGCTCCTCTGACCGCCACCATCGAGGTGGAAAGCGGCGACTCCGTGGGGACGGTGGCCACCAAGCTGAAGAAGGCGGGGCTCATCAACTCCAAGCTGCTGTTCATGATCACCAGCCCCGTGTTCCACGCCAGCCGCTATATTCAGCCCGGCGTGTATGAGCTGAACACCGACATGGACTTCAACTGTCTCATCAAGTCCATGCAGCCCACCGGCGGCGTGGCGGCCACCGTTACCGTCACCATCCCCGAGGGCTACACCGTGGAGCAGATCATCCAGCTGCTGGCGGAGAACGACGTGTCCGACGCCGCCGCCCTGGAGGAGTCCGCCAAGAACCATGTGTTCGACAAGTTCGACTTCGTGGACAACGAGAATCTGGGCAGCATCAGCCGCCTGGAGGGCTATCTGTTCCCGGATACCTATGAGTTCTATGTGAAGGAAAACGCCGACTCGGCCCTGAGCCGCCTGCTGGCCAACTTTCAGGACCGTATTGTGGACGATCCGGACCTGGCGCCGCTGATCGCCAACTCCTCCTACAGTCTGAAGGAGATCGTCATCATGGCATCCCTGATCGAGAAGGAGACCGACGGCACCGACCGCACGCTGATCTCCTCCGTGATCCACAACCGGCTGGAGAACGTGGGCGAGACGGCCCATCTGCTGCAGATCGACGCCTCCCTGGTGTATGCCGCCGGGCGGGAGATCACCGAGGACGACTATCAGACCCTGGACAGCCCCTATAACCTCTATACCCACCAGGGCCTGCCGCCCACGGCCATCGCCAACGCCGGTAAGGCCTCCATCCAGGCCGCCCTGCAGCCGGACGATACCAACTACTATTTCTATGTGCTCAATCCCGATACCCAGCGGCATGTGTTCAGCCGCACCCTGTCCGAGCACAACGCCAATCTGCGGAAGTTCGGATGACGGCGGAGCGAAAAAAACCGGAGCTGCTGGCTCCGGCCGGGGACTGGGAAAAGCTGCAGATGGCCGTGCTGTACGGGGCGGACGCCGTGTACCTGGCGGGGACATCCTTCGGCATGCGGTCCTTTGCGGGGAATTTCAGTGATGAGGAGCTGCCCCGGGCGGTGGACTTTGCCCACCGGCACGGGGTGAAGGTCCACGCCACCGTGAACACCATGCCCCGCAGCGGCGAGGTGGACCGACTGCCGGAGCACCTGGAAAAGCTCAACGACGCCGGGGTGGACGCCCTGATTCTGGCGGACCTGGGGGCCTTTATCCTGGCCGGGAAATATGCCCCCCGGTGCCAGCGGCACATCAGCACCCAGCAGTCCATTGCCAACTATGCCTGCGCCCAGGCGTGGTTCGACCTGGGGGCCCAGCGGGTGGTGCTGGCCCGGGAGCTGGGGATGGACGAGATCCGGGAGATCCGCCGCCGGGTGGACCCGGCCCTGGAGCTGGAAACCTTCTGCCACGGGGCCATGTGCGTGTCCTATTCCGGGCGGTGCCTGCTGTCCAACTATATGACCGGGCGGGACTCCAACCGGGGAGCCTGCGCCCAGCCCTGCCGCTATCAGTACGCCCTGATGGAGGAGAAGCGGCCCGGGGAATATTTCCCGGTGTTCGAGGACGAGAAGGGCACCTACATCATGAACTCCCGGGATATGTGCATGATCGACCACCTGGACGACCTGATGGACGCCGGGGTGGACTGCCTGAAGATCGAGGGGCGGGCCAAGTCCGCCTATTACGCCGCCATTGTCACCGGGGCCTATCGCCATGTGCTGGACGACGTGGCCGCCGGGCGGCCGGTGGACCCGGTGTGGCGGGACGAGGTGGAGCATGTCAGCCACCGGCACTATTCCACCGGATTTTTTTATGGCCAGCCGGGGCAGTTCTATGAGGACGCCCGGTACATCCGGGACTGGCAGATCTGCGCCGTGGTGACGGACTGCACGCCGGAGGGCCTGGCCACCCTGAGCCTGCGCAACAAGTTTGCCTGCGGGGATCAGGTGGAGGTGGTGGGGCCGGACACCAAGCCCTTTACCATGACAGCCCCCATGATGACCGACAGCCAGGGGCTGCCGCTGACGGAGCCGAAAACGCCGCAGATGGTGTTTACCATGCAGCTGCCCCATCCGGTGCCGCCTATGAGCTTTGTCCGCCACGCGGTGGACCTGGGCGGAAGATAAATGTGTTGAAGCGGGAATCCGACTTGCCGGATTCCCGCTTTTGATATAAATTCCCGAGCCTGGATTGCCGTGATGGTTCGGCCATAGCCCGATCACGCAAAAAGGATGGCCATCAAAGCTCGGAATGGAAACCTGGCCGACTTTTTCCCTTCTTGGTTCAGTTTATCACAACAGCATCCTGGTTGATATACACGGTGTAACCTTCAGAGAATTCGGGAATGTAGGCAAAAAAGCAATACATTCGAGCCACCCCATTTTCAATTTCGTAGGAGAAAAATGTAGAAAATGCGGAGTCTGACACGGATGGGAGCGGATCCTGATCTGTCGACATGTAAGTAATGAGAATGTAGTGCTCCCCATAGTCCGGGACGAAGCACTCTGTTATGTGGCACAAGTTGTCCTCTATTTGTGCCACTTTATCGGTGTAACGCAAAGAAATAGGGGCGACCTGTCCATTGTCGAGGATCTGAAAAACATTCCATTCGTAGTCGCCGTTTGATGCATCGTACCAATACAGTAGGGCAGTTTCCGTTCCATCTACCCGCAGGATGACATCCTTTTTTGATAAATCAACGAATGAAGGCCAAACGGTAACTGAAGACATGCAGGCCGTCAGCATACAAAGCAAGGAACACACGCAGAACGCGATGGCGAAGTGTCGGAACGGTTTCATATGTTTTCTCTCTTTCCTCTTATATGGCGGTGGGAAGCTCTCACCCCTACTATATACAACACCGTTGCAGCCGTTTTGCAACGGACTTTTTTTATTTTTGGAAAGATTGTGGTATATGCCAAAAAGCACACGTGTTTTTTGGCCGTTATGCCCGGGGAACGGAGCCTCTGTCGGGATAAATGCCGCAAAAGAGAACGGCGCGACCGAAGCCGTGCCGCTCTCTGAAAACGAAAGGTTCTTATCGCTTTTTAATTATCCGGCGTTGTGATTATCTGGCTGCATTGTGCCCGGCCTTATTGATCCTCGGCCCGGCGCTTATAGGACTCGTATTTGGCCTTGGCGGCGTCCTCCGCCTCGGCGAACAGGACCTTGGCGTTCTCCGGGAAGCTCAGCTCCAGGGAGGAGTAGCGCACCTCGCCCTTCATGAAGTCGTACAGGGCCATGCTGGGCTCCTTGCTGTCCAGGGTGAACTTGTGGGTCTCGGGACTGTAGCGGTACAGGTTCCAGTAGCCGGAGGCCACGGCGTCCTTCATCTCCTGCTGGACGCAGCCCATGCCCTTCTTGATACCGTGGTTGATGCAGGGCGCGTAGCAGATGACGATGGAGGGACCCTTGTGGGCCTCGGCCTCCCGGATGGCCTTGATGAGCTGGGCCGGGTCGGCGCCCATGGAGCACTGGGCCACATAGACGTTGTCGTAGGTCATCATCAGCATGCCCAGGTCCTTCTTCTTGGTCTTCTTGCCGCTGGCCTGGAACTGGGCCACGGCGCCCACGGGAGTGGCCTTGGAGGACTGTCCGCCGGTGTTGGAATACACCTCGGTGTCCACCAGCAGGACGTTGACGTCCTCGCCCATGGCGAACACATGGTCCAGACCGCCGTAGCCGATGTCGTAGGCCCAGCCGTCGCCGCCGTACATCCACATGGTCTTTTTGGACATATCCTTGCGGCGCTTGAGGATCTCGTCCACCACGGCCTGCTCCTGAGCGGAGAAGGTCTCGCTCTCCAGCAGGTGCAGCAGCTCCCGGGTGGCGGGGGTGGAGGCGTCCAGGTCGTCATAGGTCTCCAGCCACTTGGCGATGGCGGCCTTGACGGCGGCGTTTTCGGTCATGTCATCCAGCTGATGGACGTAGTCCGTGACGGCGGCGCGCAGCTGCTTCACCGCCAGGCACATACCATAGGAGAACTCGGCGTTGTTTTCAAACAGGGAGTTGGACCAGGCGGGACCCTTGCCCTCCTTATTCTTGCAGTAGGGCACGCAGGGCATGGCAGCGCCCCAAGCCTGGGTGCAGCCGGTGGCGTTGGCCAGGAACATCTTGTCGCCGAACAGCTGGGTCAGCAGCTTCACATACGGGGTCTCGCCGCAGCCGGCGCAGGCGCCGTTGAACTCCACCAGGGGCTGGCGGAACTGGCTGCCCTTCAGGGTGAACTTGTCGAAGCGGTCGTTCTTCTCGGGGATGGTTTGCAGGTAGTTCCAGTTGGTCTGATCCAGGGACACCTCGTGGGCCGGGACCATGCGCAGGGCCTTGCCGCTCTTGGGGCAGGAGGCCACGCAGCTGCCGCAGCTGGTGCAGTCCAGGGTGGACACGCCCATGGTGTACCGCAGGCCGGCCAGTTGGGGACCCTTGGCGTCGGTGAGCTCCAGACCGGCGGGGGCGTTCTTCACCTCGTCCTCGTTCAGCAGATACGGACGGATCACCGCGTGGGGACACACGAAGGAGCAGCGGTTGCACTGGATGCACTCGTCCTTGTCCCACACCGGCAGATGGGTGGCGATGCCGCGCTTTTCATACTGGGAGGTGCCCAGAGGCATGGTGCCGTCCTCCATGCCCCGGAAGGCGGAAACCGGCAGATCGTCGCCCTTCTGGGCGTTGATGGGCACCAGGATATTCTTGATGACGTCGGGCACATCGGCGCGGGGCGGCTGGATGGCGGCACCGGACAGGTTCTTCCACTCGGGCTTCACCTGCACCTGCACCAGGGCGTTGATGCCGGCGTCCACGGCGGCGATGTTCATGTTGACCACCTTTTCGCCCTTGAGGCCGTAGGTCTTTTTCACGGCGGCCTTCATGTGCTCCACGGCGTCCTCCACGGGGATGACATTAGCCAGCTTGAAGAACGCCGCCTGCAGCACCATGTTGGACCGGTTGCCCAGACCCAGGGCCTGGGATTCCTTATTGGCGTCGATGATGTAGAAATGAATGTCGTTTTCCGCGATATAGCGCAGGATGTCGCCGGGGATGTGCTGCTCCAGCTGGTCCTCGGTCCACTCGCAGTTCAGCAGGAAGCTGCCGTGGGGCTTCAGCTCGGAGATGATGTCGTACTTGGTCAGATAGGTCTGGTTGTGGCAGGCCACAAAGTCGGCCCGGCTGACATAGTAGGTGGAGCTGATGGGGTGCTTGCCGAAGCGCAGATGGCTCTTGGTGATGCCGAAGGACTTCTTGGTGTCGTACTCAAAGTACGCCTGGCAGTACATATCCGTGGTTTCGCCGATGATCTTGATGGAGTTCTTGTTGGCGCCCACGGTGCCGTCGGAGCCCAGGCCCCAGAACTTGCAGCTGATGGTGCCCTCGGGCTCGGTGAGCAGGGGGGCGCCCACGGGCAGGGACAGGTGGGTCACGTCATCCTCGATGCCGATGGTGAAGTGGTTCTTGGACTCCTCCAGCAGCAGATTGTCGAACACGGCCTTCAGCTGGGCGGGGGTGGTGTCCTTGCTGGACAGGCCATAGCGTCCGGCGAAGATCAGGGGGCGGTCCGCCTCGTTGATATAGGCGGCGCAGATGTCCTCATACAGGGGCTCGCCGATGGAACCGGCTTCCTTCACACGGTCCAGCACGGCGATGCGCTTCACGGTCTTGGGCATGGCGGCCATCAGGTGCTTGCGGGAGAAGGGGCGGAACAGGTGCACCTGCAGGAAGCCTACCTTCTCACCCTTGGCGTTCAGATAGTTGACGACCTCCTGGGCACAGCCGGACACGCTGCCCATGGCCACGATGACGCGCTCTGCGTCAGGCGCGCCGAAATAGTTGAACAGGTGATATTCCCGGCCCGTCAGGCGGCTGATCTGGGCCATGTAGTCCTCCACCACGTCGGGGAGGTTGGCATAGTCGGTGTTGTTGGATTCACGCAGCTGGAAGTAGATATCGGGGTTATCCACCAGGGAGCGCATCCGGGGATCCTCGGGGTTCAGGGCGTTGGCGCGGAAGCGGGCCAGGGCCTCGTAATCCACCAGCTTGGCGTATTCGTCATAGCTCAGCACGTCGATCTTCTGGATCTCGTGGCTGGTGCGGAAGCCGTCGAAGAAGTGCAGGAAGGGGATCCGGGCCCGGATGGCGGACAGATGGGCCACGGCGGCCAGGTCTGCGGCCTGCTGGACGCTGCCGCTGGAGAGCATGGCAAAGCCCGTCTGGCGGCAGTTCATCACGTCGCTGTGGTCGCCGAAGATGGAGAAGGCGTGGGTGCCCACGGTGCGGGACGCCACATGCAGCACGCCGGGCAGACGCTCGCCGGAGATGCGGTGCATGGTGGGGATCATCAGCATCAGGCCCTGGGAGGCGGTGAAGCTGGTGGCCAGAGCACCGGCCTCCAGTGCGCCGTGACATGCGCCGCAGGCGCCGGCCTCGGACTGCATCTCCACCAGGCGGACGGTCTGGCCGAAGATGTTCTTTTTTCCGTTGGCGGCCCATTCGTCGGTTTTCTCCGCCATGGGGGACGACGGGGTGATGGGATAGATGCCCGCTACCTCGGAAAAGGCATAGGCAACATAGGCGGCGGCTTCGTTGCCGTCACAGATTTTCAGGAGCTTGCTCATATAGGTTCCTCCTCACACATTTTTGCGGCGGCCCCACACAGACCGCCGTCCGACCTATACATACATTTTTCATTTTAGCACTTTGAATTGAGATGTCAATGATTTAACAAATGATTTCATTGAATTTTTCCGTAAAATCTAATCGGGAGTCGTGGAAAGAAACAAAAAGCCATGGAGCCGGTAACTGGCTCCATGACTTTTGCATAAAAATTATTATATTGGTGAGAATTATTTATTTCAGCAGCTCCAGGAACTCCTCCTCCGTCAGGACGGGGATGTTCAGCTCCTGGGCGCGGCGCAGCTTGGACCCCGCGCCGGGCCCGGCCACCACATAGCTGGTCTTTTTGGACACCGAGGAGGCGGACTTGCCGCCCCGCTGCTCGATCATCTGACCGGCCTCCTCCCGGGTGAAGCGCTCCAGGCTTCCGGTGAGGATGAAAGTCATTCCGGCAAAACGACTGTCAACCAATTCCTCTTTACAGCTCATATTGACCCCGACGTCCTCCAGACGCCGCAGCAGGTCCCGGGATTGGGGGCTTTCCATCCACTGGCGGATGTAGGCGGCGGTGATGGGGCCCACATCGTCGATGGAGGTCAGCTCCTCCTCCGTGGCCTGGGACAGGGCCTGCATGGTGCCGAAGCGGCGGGCCAGGACCTTGGCGGCCTTTTCGCCCACCTGCCGGATGCCCAGGGCGAAAATCAGACGCCACAGGTCGTTGTCCCGGCTTTTATAGATGGCGGCCACGGCGTTGGCGGCGGACTTCTCGCCCATGCGCTCCAGGGGGGCGATGTCGGCGGCGGTCAGGTCGTACAGGTCGGCGGCGGTTTTTACTAGACCGCTTTCGATGAGCTGATTCAGCACCGCCGGGCCCAGGCCGTCAATATCCATGGCGTTCCGGCTGGCGAAATGGGTCAGGTTCCGCAGGCGCTGGGCCGGGCATTCCGCGCCGGTGCAGCGCAGGGCCGCGCCGTCCGGGTCCCGCTCCAC
>ULNZ01038528.1_pt1 | contig 10710 bp, 6 predicted proteins | sample 1952111 | NCBI WGS metagenome assembly ULNZ01 (sample SAMEA4835590, study PRJEB28245) | human gut metagenome | biome: gut microbiome; material: fecal sample | place: Denmark | collected 2008 | reverse complement strand
GTCGGAGGGGCGGGGCGATTATCTGGAGCGGGCGACCCGCAAGGCGCTGGAGATTCTGTTGCGAGAAGCCGGCGAGCGCGATCGGGGCTTTGTTCTGATGGTCGAAGGATCCCAGATTGATTTGCGGGCTCACGATAACGATGCCGAAGGCGTCCTGACGGAGATGCGTGATTTCGACCGGGCGGTTGCCGCTGCGATGGATTTCGCCGACCGGCATCCTGGGACGCTCGTGGTCGTTACGGCCGATCACGAAACGGGCGGTCTTTCGATTCCTTCGGCCAATGTCGATTTCGAGCACGAGGAGGCCGGGATCGAGTACTGTTTCAGCACCGGCGGACATACGGCAGCGATGGTGCCCGTCTATCTGTACGGGACAGGCGCCGAACGGATTAACGGCGTACTGGACAACACGGAACTGGCCCATATGTTGAAGCGACAGGTATTGCCGGATAACAGACGAAGTGTGTCGGCAATGAAAATTAAATCATCAAAGATTATTCATTTAATTCATAAAACAGTTCGCTCCTATTTCTGTCAAGCCTGTAGGTAATTGGTTTTGTCCTTTGTCGGGTAAAGAACGTGAATGATAATCTAAATTTGTTTCTGATTATATATTACCTCCACTATTCCATTGTATTTCTTAGTTTCAACCAAAGTCAAGTCAATCTTTCGGGTAAAACCACCAAATAAACTGATGCCTCCACCCAAAATAACCGGAATGACAACCAGATGATAAGTATCTATCAGATTATTTGATATGAGTTGCTGCGCCACCTCTGCACCTCCGCAAATCCAAATGTTTTTACCTGATTTCTGCTTCAACTCTTCAACAAATCGGCACACATCTATATTCTTGAAACAGATATTTTTTGTGTTGTCAGTTTCTTTGTGATGGGTCAAGACGTAGGTCGTTGCTCCCTCATAGGGCCATCGGTCGGGTGAAAGTTCGGTCACAATTTGGTTGTAGGTCTTTCTTCCCATAATGACCATATCCACGCCACTGAAGAATGGTGTAAAGGTATCTTCCATCTCTACGTTTTCATCATGTCCGCCTATCCAATCAACGGCACCTTTGCCATCAGCGATATAGCCATCCAAACTGACGGCAATATAAAGTATTACTTTTCTCATAGTCTGTATCATTATTGTTAAAGAGGTAATACCATTTCAAACTGTTTGCTTGCCAAGGGAATGTTCTTGCTTTTGAGAAAAACAGGCATGGTTGGATTGTCGGAACTGATGTTCAAGACTTTGATGAAGTCTGTTTTCAGACGCGCTATGACTTCTTGCAATAATCGGGAGGCTATTCCTTTCCTGCGATATTCGCTTAGAACGACTATTTGAGTCAAATCACCTGTATGAATGTCAAACACACAGTAGCCAACCATCTTCCCGTCCAAGAAAGCCCCAAGGCACGTCAGCTCGGATATCCCTCTTTCAATGGATTCAAAGCTGTTTTGCCACGAAGGACTAAAGTCGCAATAGCGTTGTGCCTGTCTGATGGAATTGGTATCAACCTGCTCTATGATACAGTCTATGTTTACTTTTCGATTGTCAATGTGCTCAATCGTTTGTCTGAAACAGTCAAATTTTCGTGTTACCTCAAAATTCATTCGGCGATAAACGCCAATCGCTTTTTGGTTGTTTTGCAGGACTTCCAACAGGTATTGGCTGATACCCGATTCCTTGAGAAAAGGGAGGGAATGAGTAAAGATTTTCCCGGCTATACTCTGTCCTCTATATTGCTTTATCGTTCCAGTCCCTGTATCATAGGCAGTAAGAACACCATTGAATGTTCCTGTTCCGTTTAAGGTGAATGCTACAATTTCGTCATTATCAAAGGCGGCAAATGATAATTGTGGATTATATCCGCGCCGTTTGAGCATGGAACGCACCTCTTCTTTCTCAAAATGTATTTCATAATCGGCAAATGCTTTTTTAAAGCCGTGAAAGATGGTTTCAAAATCGGTATGTTCTAAATTCCTTATTTCCATTTTGGTCTGATTTTAAAGTTTAATCTGATATATTCTTGTGGTTTCCCCCCAAGGATGATGGCAGTTTCCTATATATCGAAAACCGAACTTTTCATAATACCCGACATGGTCTGTACACAGATTCAAGTATTTGAAACCATAATAGGAGGCATCCTGCATTGCTTTATCAATGAGCCATTTTCCCAAGTTTCTGCCCCTGTAGGATTTTTCAATGTACAATGCCGCCAGCCAGGGATACAAATCCATCCGTGAGTTGAAGTCGTTGGTGACCAGTCCGGCATCCGGCAATGGCATCATGGTCGAGCAGCAGATACCACTGTGGCAACAGGTTTTCTGCATTCAGGCAGTTACGAAAACAATCGTCATACACCATATTGGATTCTTCCGAAGCCCACTTGTTTTGAAAGTAGGCTATCGCAGATTCGAGATATTCTGTTGACTGTCGCAATGATATTATTTGCATAAAATTATTGTTTGTGAAAGTTCCGGATTTTGTTTGCTATTCAATGTATATCTGATCCTTACCTTACGGATTGTTCCCGTTCTGATAAATTTCTTTTTCATACTAATGAAAAGTGTCTTTCCAGTTCCTCAAAGACTTTTAAACATCGAAGGGTGGAACTGCAATGCCACGTCTTAGTTTGAAGGTCGCAGGAAACCCGTATATACAGATATAACAATAAAGGCCCACGCTATAACGTGAGAATCACTATGCAAATCCTTTTACATACTTTTGAAATTTCCTACGTTTTCAAACTACAAGATAAGCATAACGCTTCTTTCTTAAATTTAATATGCCATTTAAGAGGGCACTTCCTCTTCACTTGCAAAATTACATAAAAAGACTGGTTCGGGGATTTCCCGACACCAGCCTTTCTAAGATTTTCCAGTGTAAATATATATATCAGCACCTTCTTTTTTGGCTTGCAAAACAATAAATCTGACTATCTTTGAGAGCGGCGAAATGCAATCCTCAACGGGAAGTGCAAAGGGGCTTGCCCCTTGCCTTATTGGGGAATTTTCAGCGTTGCCTGCAATGCGGCTCGGAAAATTCCCTAATAAGCCTACGGTATTTTCTCCGTAAATACCCTGCAGCATGCCGTCTGTCTGTCCGTCTGCCTTTTTGCGGTGGCTGTTCCTGCCGCCTGCTTACCCATATAACCCCACCTTATTTTTTCCCTTTCGGTCGGTGGCAGGGCGGTCGTTTCCATTTTCAAAGGCTCTTTTGTATGGGGCAGTCGGATACAAGGTTTTCCCGATAAATACGCTCGCAACGAAGCAAGAGGAAGATTTATCGGGAAACGGCGCAACCGCCCGACCTTTTAGCCGACATAAAGCCCCGTACTTGCTTTGCCTTTATAAACGGAAATGATTTGCTCCGCTTTCCTCTGAAAAGAGGAATAGAACCTGCAATATATATCACCATAGTGATAGGTTTGCATGTTGATATGTTGGTATGCTGATATATCATCATGCTTTCCAACGGCTGTTGGGCTTGCCATCCGAAACAACCGACACGAATACCGTCGTTTTCTCTTTTCGCCCGTGTATAATCCTTTCCAACAATGCCCTGAGGACTTTCGCCGCTCCGAACGATTCGATACGGAAAGCGAGGGAGGTTATCGCTTCAAGATTGTAAACCTCCGCCTTGTATCTGTCCAATACGCGGATAATGCGCTTTATTTTATAAAGAAATACCCAGCCGAGCGGAAGGTATTCTTTGGGGAGAGATGTACCTGTTGTCATTCGTAATCGATGGAAAGAGTTATACTACAATCAAATATATTCAGAAAGCTGACAATGAACGATACGTACGTTTAGTCAATCATAATCCCCAACATTCGCCGAAAGAGATCCCAGCAAATTCGATTCAAGCATTAGCATTGGTAAAAGCAAGTATCCGATTCAATACAATGGGATAGTCATAGTGTTTCGCACAGTTTTTATATCAACAAATAATAAAATATCAGATTATTGTATTGATAATCAATGTAATATATAGAATACAAAATTGATCTACGTCAAAAAATAATGTCATTAAGGGGTATTTATAACGCTATTTTATTGCATTTTGAAGGGAATTTAATGCACTAACCGTTGAATTTACCGCATTTTTCCACATCGAAATTGCCGTCTTAATTAAAAATTGGCCATATCATTACGTATGCTGATATAGTTGTTTGAAAGAATGTTTTTGGAAATTTGAACTGTATTTTGAACCTTGAATACCTTGTCCCATGCAAGCCTGCCACATATAGCAGAAACCCCGCCAGAATCGCCGTTTTATCGGATTCTGACGGGGTTTTGTCTTCTTAATGGGCTATTTTCCTCCGTATTTTAGGATATTTCTGGGACTATTCAAGGACATGTAACATTTATCGCTTGAACAGACCGTTCGAATGCCATTTAGTGTAACACAAAAGCAACAGCTTTGTTACATTTCGATCGCTTGACCGTTCGGGGTAGTTTTACACCTATCTCACTATATTACACCAACTTTGCCTACTTAATGTTGTTTTTTCTATTGATACACTTCGTTTTGATCCCCTTACTTATCGAATGCTTTGAGAAATATTTGGACGGTTCCCGTAAGTTCAGTATAAAACCTTTCATAGCCGGGTTTGTCAGCGAAGTACGACTTCACGGACGACTTCGCCGACAAACCCAGGCAAAGCGGCTGTAGGCTCATGGCAACCAAGGTAAGGGGCGTGAAGGCAACATTGGTCTTGGCATCGTGCAGCGGAACGGCAACTCCTGTTACGCTGCATCATATCTTCGTCCAACTCCGTAAAATGTCGCCAAAAGAACGGCAGAGCATTACCCTACCACTCTTCCACTGCGTTGCGGCCGGCATCACGGATCGGCCGTGCGTCAAAAAGACGGGACGACTCCGATGGAGGCGCCCCGCAAATTTTACAGCAGTATGCTGCTACGTTCGAATACACTATCTGTACTCGAACGGTATAGTAGACGACTTAACGGGAACGTCGATAGCATTGGTTACGGCGTAACCCTTATCGACAAGCTCCGTTACGAAGAATATCACATGACAATTCTTCACGACCCAACTTTCATCCAAGGTCATCGTAAAGAGATGCTCACCGGTACCGCCGGCAGCCAACGCACCGACCTCATGGCCGGAATAATCCGAACCAGAGTAACGACTATTCACGTGGCGGATAACATTATTATGCGTGTTGAAATCGTAATCCCCCTTCATACCATTGTTCAGTTGAGTACCTGTCAGACCATCTTCCAGCACCCAAGCGCCTACGCGGAACGAACCGGAGCGAGCAGCCTTCACCGTAACACGAGCGACCAGTTTGTTTCCAGCAACTTCCATACCGACCGAAATACCGGCACCGGCATCCACAGAGAGCGATTTGTCGATATTTTTCTTGATGTTAGATACGTTGCTGTTGTAACCAAAATTACCCAACCCTGTCTGGAAATCGAAATTTACATAAGGATACGTGCTGACACCCATAGCGTAATCCAAAGGCACATCGGGCTGATAAGGATCACCCCCATAGGTGTGACAGGCTGCCAATACGGACTTGTCCGCATATTCGGCCGACTTGCGTACATCTTCCATCGCAGCGATCATAAAAGGACAGTAGCCGCAACCCAAGCCCGTGAACTGCGTGATGAGCGTCCGGCGGACGAACGAGGTGTTGTCCGGCTGGGGATCTTCCGGAGCGTCAGGCACCGAGAACTCTACAGCAGAAATGGTTGTCGGACGATCTTTGGTATTGTGGGTCTTATAAGCAACCCAGAACGAAAATTCACCCGGCTCGGTAACAGTGTACACAAGCGTGTTGTCCTCGATGGTGAATTTCGAAAGGTCGAGCACGTCGTTACTTTTGGCATCGTAGAAAGCGACTGCGTCGAGCGACAATTTCACTTTGTCATAATAGACATTAATGCGGGCGGCATCCTGCCCGTCGGCATTGATTACCGTCGTCGATGCCGTCACCTGCAGACCGTTTTCGATGTTTTCATTCGTACCCCCATTGCCGTTTTGACCGTTACCGGGGGTCACCGGATCCTGCCCCGAACATCCCGCGCTCAACATAGCCATACAAAGCGCAGGGATAATGAATTTCTTGAATTTCATAATCTGTTTTTTAATTAAAAGGATGAAGTGATCACAAGGTTCAGACCCGTGTAAGCCGGCATATAACGACACGCCCCTCCCGAACAAACATAGCCTGCACGATTGCGGCCGTAGCTGAGTTGAATACGCGTACGATTTTTCAGGTAACTGAATCCTGCACTGTAATAATTCGTTTTAGTAAAGGAGTTAGCCTCGGTCTCGTCGAGGTTATACATATCGCTCACAAAGAAACTCCAATGCGGCACCATGTTGAACTCCACCAAAGCCGCGACCCAGTCACCCTCGTAGTCGGTCGAATAAAGGTATTGCGCCTCGACGCGCAACGACTTTTTCGAGTCGAATTTGTAGGTGACATCGCCTATGAAAATGTTGGATACGTAGGTCTGACGCTGGAAACCATGACTCGGGTTGCGCTTCTGGATCGAAACAAGCAGCGAGGTTTTGAGTTTCTTGTTCCACTGGCGCTCTACATCGATGTTAATATCACGCCACATCAACTCCCGCTCGCCCGATTCGCTCTGCTCCGAACGCAGCGTATAGAAAGTGGATAAGTTGGCGTGGAAATTCCAGTAGCGATGACGGTTCGACTTGCTGCGATACGTATAGTAGAGATCCACCTGACCGCCTATTTCGCCGTCGGTATTAACGATATACGGTTCCAAATTGGCCAACAGGTAAGTGTACTGGCGCGTCAGAGAGGGCAGGTAGTTGAGTACATTGCCCGTACCAGAGCCGTAAAGCGAAAGCATCGTCCCCATACGGTCTAACCGACGGAAACTACCCGAGATGCTGAAAGGTCCGTAGTTATAACCGGCCTCGACCAAGATGGCGTTGCCGGCTGCGGCTACGTCCGCAACAGTCGAGTAGATGTCCTTCCCCTTATATACGTATTCGCCTTTGAGCGAAAGCCCCTTCCAGTCGAAATTCAGGCGGCCCGAATACATGTTCAGATTGGGCGAGGTAAGTCCGCGAGAGGCGAAGTCGATCGTCTGATCCTTGTCGAGCGACTCGTAACGGTTGACGTAGCTGCCCTCAGCCGAGAACTGCGCAGCGTTCCAACCGAAAATATCATTCAATGAAATGTGCAGATCGGCACCGCGCACCCACGAATCCGCATAGTCGGTGTAGAGCCGGGGACGACCGTACATACCTTTCACCTCGACGTAGTCGCCGAAGCGGTAGATACCCTGCACACCCTCGATCGAATTGTTGAATCCCAGCTGACGGTCTTCGAACGAACGAAAAATAAGTCCGCTGCCGAACTGGTCGAAAATATCACCCACCCGCACGGAATAGTTGTGATCCTGCCACTGGATATACTTCGAGGAGAGATAGAAGTGATAGGCTCCGGGCTGCTGACCGATCTCATATCCCTGCAATGCAGGGAGATAAGCGTCAATCTGGAGTCCCGCAGAAAAACGACCGTTCATGTAGTCGAGTTTCATGTAGTTGTTTGAACCGAAACGATCGTCGGGAGCAGTGCCTGCTGCACCCAATCCCGAGTCGTCCTGGTAGTAGATCGAGTTGCTCTCGAAACTACCGGAGAGCTGGCCCTCCCCCACGCGAACCTGCGCCGAAACGGCAAGCGTCGCCAAGAGTGCAAGCGCCAAGCCAAACAGTTTTTTCAACATATCGGAATCTTTTTTCGATTTAAAGAGTAACTCTCTTCTGCTTCCATAAAATACGCCTCCGCACCTCCAGCGGATTTGCGCATCCGGTTATTTTATAAAAGCATAAAGCAGGGGGAAAATTCCCATTCCGGGTACCTCCCCCTGCCTTATTTCAAAAGAGTCTGTTAGCGACGGATATATTTACCTGCCGCCCGCTGCTTCCAACGCTCGCGGAGCGACTTCTCGGCAAGAGGAGTAACCTTAAGCGGCTCGTAGCTCTTCGCATCAGATACGCTCGTGCGGCTCAACGGGCGGACAGCACGCTCGGCACCCAGCACATCGTTCGTCGTCACGGACTTGCCGCCCTTGACAACCGACTTCACGGACTCACCATTCCAACCCTTGGTCAGCGTCAGTGCGCCGCATACCCGGGTGTCGGTCAAATACTGTCCTCCGAACATTATCTTCGCTGCATTCGGGTAGTAAGTATCACCTTCGTACTCATATCCCCCTACAGTGATCGTAGAGTTATCGCTGCTAATCGTTACGGGGAACTCACCCTGCGTAATCGCCATTTTGCTGATACCAATGAAATAGTACTCGGCCCCCTTGTTCCATAACGTAAGCGGCGGCAGGTTGGTTACGTCGAACGGAGCGACTACGGAACCGTCGGATTTCATCTCGAGATACCACTTCGGACCGAAATCGAAGAACATAGACTCCGTATCGTAGCCGTTGTACTCTTCCGTAGTTGCGATGAAAAGGTCGTATGGCGTCTTCCAGCCGGCCAGGTAGTTGGTACTGTACTCGTACTTCGGACGGTCGATATCGAGTCCCAGGCAAAGCAGGCGGTTCTGGCCGCGCAGACGCTCATTGTAGAGCTTAAGCTGCTTCTTGAAGCCCTCGTACAACTTCTCTACCTGCTCTTTCGAGTAGTTTGTGTTATTCAGATAGTAGTCAATGACCTCCTGGGACAGACTCTCCGGACACGTCAGTCCAGAAACGATCTCCACCTTGCAGGTCATCGGCGCCTCGCCGCCCTCGTATTCAGCCGACAGCGTCCACTCACCCAGCAGACTTTCGAAATACTTCGAATCTACCGGCTCTTTATCAGGTACAGGCATAGAACGCTTCTTGCCGATGGCAGAACCATCTTCGTCGGGATCGTTGCCGGTACCCTCGTCATTGTAAGCGATTACACCCAGGTAGGTGTTGGCGTCGGGACGGGTCGAGAACATTACGTTGTAACCCTCGGCCGAGTTGATCTTCTCGATCTCATCCGGAATAAACGCGTTACCGTTTTCGATCAGGTCGGTGTTAGTCTTACCGGCGTTGAGTTCGACCTCCCACTCACGCTCGTAGTTGGCAGCGTACTTGGCAGTCACCGCGTCACCCGTAGTACATTTGATATTGAACCAAACTTCGTAGGGCGACTCCTCATGACCTTCCGGAGCATCGATACCGGTAACGGTTACCTCGGGAGCCGGTTTCGTAGGTTCGGGCAGCGTAAAGCCTTCGAGTTTGGCGAAAGCCTGCTTCGAACCGGTATTATCGTTGATACCCACCGCATAGACGTAATACTTCGTACCCGGCGTGAACTTAATGAAATACTCCGTCAGGTTGAAAGAGAAGTCGGTCTGCCCTTTGGCTATCTCATAAGTCTGGACATTGAGGAGGTAAGGTGCGTTGTAAGAGGTCAGCGCCCACTGCATATTCGACAGGTCATCTTTCAGCAGTGATGCTTTAATGCCCTCCATGTCATACTCCTCGAAAATACCAAGGACCAAATAGGATATGCCCTCGCACAACTCGAAAGTGAGCAGACCGCCGTTGGGTCTCAATTTATCGGTATTGATCTTGATCTCACCGAGTTTTTCGGGCTTCTTGTTGGTAACCTCTATCTTCTGGTAGTAGCCGGTCCAGAAATCGCCCTGCTCTACATCGTCGGCACGGGAACCGGTTTCTCCCAAGATACCACCGCCACCGCCGACAGCTTCGTAGTATGCGTCCTGATCCCAAAGGGGCAAATAGTATCCCTGACCGAAGCCCCAAGGGTGCTCGCCGGATGCGAACTCGCCGAGCAGCACATAATTGAGCTGTCCAGGCACCATCGGGTTCCAGAGCGTCATCATCGAGCCGTCCTCATTGGTTATAGGCTCGCCATTCTCGTCGCGTAAAATCGAATTCTCCTCGTTGAATACAAAAACAGTATTCTCGGTAATATAGTTGTGATATATATCGTCGAAGAGATTCATCATGTCGGCGTCGGTATAGCCCATCATACTCTGATAATTATACGTCAACATGTCTATCAGCAGATATTTGATCACATTCTCGGGATCGGTCGGCTGGAATTTCACGTTCATGCTAAAACTCATGTAGTCCACGTCAAACACGTCGTACGCGTCATCGCCGAACGAAGCGGTCTTGGCCTCAACCTCGAGAACCTTCTCAAAGAACTCTTCGTTCGCAGTGGTGGCAGCCACATAGATCACATACTCCGTATCGGGGTCCAATTTACTTACGGTCAGCGAAGAAACGCCGTCCGCAATCGCAGATTTGACGCCGGTCGCAAAGACGATCGTTGCCGTCGGGGTCTCCTTGGCATCGGCCTTGGGCGTCGCCAGGTAAGCAATTTCTGTCAAATTAGCGGCAGTCACCTCCAATTTGACTGTCGAATACTGTGCTTCAAGGAACTTCACTTCCAATGAAGGCCAAGTACCGGGGTCTGGTTCTGTCTTGTCGTCGGTACACCCCGTCAATCCTACTCCTGCAAGCAGCATGCATACAAGAGAAAATAAATTAACAAATAAATGTTTCATAAAAAAAATTTTTAATAAGACTATTAAGGGTTTCTTCGTTTACAATATTATCATATCACCATTCGTCTGCGGTTAAAGCAAACCATCTGCATGGCCTTTTCGCAAAATACGGGTGTAAATATAAAAATTATTTTCACTACTGTCCCGTTTAAACTAATTAATACTGA
>ULNZ01051449.1_pt1 | contig 10813 bp, 8 predicted proteins | sample 1952111 | NCBI WGS metagenome assembly ULNZ01 (sample SAMEA4835590, study PRJEB28245) | human gut metagenome | biome: gut microbiome; material: fecal sample | place: Denmark | collected 2008 | reverse complement strand
TCATGTGGGTTTAGACCTTTTGCCCCTGGTATCATCATAATATAACTATACTGACTTGTAAAAGCCTTGTCAATCTGATAAAATTCATTCGCGCACTTCTTTTAACTGTTGCTGTCAGATATATTCTGGCCAACATAAAAAATGTGTAAAAATAAAGTAGAAATGAGGATAACTATGAAGAATTTTAAAAGATTAACTGCTTTAGTCCTTGCAGTGCTCATGCTTATATCAACTGTAGCATGTGGCAGTTCTGCTGCAAACGACAGTACTACACAGGCTGCTTCAACATCAGCCTTTGATGTCATGTCACAATTCAACGAGGTAAGCACAAGCTACCCTCTTACTGTTACCGACCAGGCAGGACGAACAGTAACTTTTGAAAAAGCACCTGAAAAGATTGCTTCATCTTACTATATCTCTACAAGTCTTCTCCTTGCACTTGGATTAAAGGATAAGCTTGTGGGAATCGAAGCTAAGGCTAATACACGAAACATCTATAAGCTTGCAGCTCCATCCATTGTAAGTCTCACTAATATGGGAACAGCTAAGGAATTCAACACAGAAGCCTGTGTTGCAGCAGCACCTGATGTTGTATTCCTTCCTATGAAGTTAAAAAAAGCTGCAGATACACTTGAAGGTCTTGGTATCAAGGCTGTTGTTGTTAATCCTGAGGATGCAACGCTCCTTAAGGAATGTATAACACTTGTTGGTAAAATAACTAACACAATCGGACGCTCTGATGCACTTAACAATTCTATCGATACATTTTTAGCTGATAATAAAGCCAAGCTTGCAGGTGAGAGCACTCCTTTAGTATATCTTGCGGGCAACAGCTCTGTTCTTTCAACAGCCGGAAGCAAGATGTATCAGAACACATTACTTAGCAATGCAGGCGGAAAGAATGCAGCCTCTGAGCTTACAGATACTTACTGGGCAAATATTTCATATGAACAGCTTCTTGCCTGGAACCCTGATTACATTATAATAGCTGCCGATGCAACTTACTCAGTAGATGACGTTATAAATGATACTAATCTTGCAAACTGCAATGCTGTTAAGAATAAAAAGGTTGTAAAACTTCCTGGTGATATAGAAGCATGGGATTCACCTGTACCAGCAAGCTTCTTAGGAAGCATATATATTGCCTCTGTTCTTCACCCAGAAAAGGTTACTAATGATTTCTATGAAGAATGTGTAACTAAATTCTATGAAAGCTTTTATGGATTCACACCTGCTAAATAAGGATGATTTATGTTCAAAAATACTTCTAATTACCGGAACAAAATTATACTTTTATCAGTCATACAGGTACTGCTTCTTCTGGCGGTACTTGTATGGTCTGTCATTACCGGACAGTATCCACTCACATTAAAGAGCTTACTGTCTGGTGATACTATGTCTATTATGGTCTTTAAAAGGCTCAGGCTTCCCCGCGCCCTTATGGGTGTTATAGGTGGTTTTGGGCTTTCAATATCAGGTTATATATATCAGCTTATATTTAAAAACCCTCTGGCTTCTCCCGATATCGTTGGCGTTTCCTCCGGTGCAAGTGCCGGTGCTGCTCTTGCAATAGTCGCAGTTTCTGCTTCTGTTCCAGTCATCTCCATATCTGCTTTTATCGGAGCTGTTACAGCACTCATAATAACTCTGCTTACGGCTTATCTTGTCCCTGGCAGAAACAGTTATACAATCGTGCTTGCCGGTATAGCTATTCATTCTGTGGCACAGACTATACTTATGTTTCTAAAGCTTGCTGCAGATCCCGAAAAACAGCTTGCTTCAATCGAATACTGGATTATGGGAAGCCTTAATGGTATTTCAAGGGACAGCCTTGCTATTCCCTTCTTCACAACACTTGCCGGATTTATTGTAATAGCTTTGTTATACCGACAGGTTCTCATTCTTTCTACAAGCGAGGAAGAAGCCGTATCACTAGGTGTAAATGTGACAAGTCTGCGTTTTATTATATTAATGCTTGCTACTCTTATCGTATCATCAATAATATGTGTTACGGGGCTTATAAGCTTTATCGGACTTATCGCACCTCATATTGCCAGACTTCTTACAAAGCGTAATGACATATTTACATACATAACAAGTGGCTTCACAGGAGCTATTTTACTGACACTTGCTGATATACTGGCAAGAAGTGTATCCCCATCAGAGCTGCCAGTCAGTATATTTACCTCACTTCTTGGTGCTCCACTGCTTATCATTCTGCTTATCAGAGCTAATAAAAAGGAGGCGTTATGATGTCCGATTTATTCAATAATACATTTTCCGCAGACGGAATATCAGTATATTACGGCAGCACCTGTGCGGTTGATAACGTAAGCTTTGACCTTATGCCTGGACAGCTTAATGCTGTTATTGGCAATAACGGCTGTGGTAAAACCTCTCTTATTAAGGCCATCATGGGACTTATAAAACACAACGGAAAATGTCAGCTTAATGAACACTTACTTGAAAACCTCTCTGTTAAAAAAAAGGCACAGCTCATAAGCTACATTCCCCAAAGAAACAATCTTACTATAAGCATGACCGTCAGGGATGTATGTCTGCTTGGCTTCAATCCTCATATGCACATACTTGGAGGCTACACCACAGATATGCTCAGGCGTGTGGATAAAGCTATTGATATGGTTGGACTTAAGGGTTTATACGAATCAGACTTCTTAGCTTTAAGCGAAGGGCAGAAGCAGTTATGTATTCTGGCACGCACCATAATAGAGGCTTCCCCACTGCTTCTTCTCGATGAACCGGATAGTGCACTTGATTTTTCTAACCGTCATCTTCTTATGCAGCACATAAGAAGTATTGTATCCGATGGCAGATGCGCCCTAATGTGTATTCACAGCCCTGAGCTTGCTTTAGAATACTGCGATAATATACTTCTTATGAAGTCTGGGACAATCCTTAGCACCATTAATACACATACAGACTCTCTTGATATTATTAATGAAAAGATGTCTCTTATATATGATAATATTAATGTCATTGAATGTACTGACATTAACCATAAAACCCACCGCGTAGTTGTGGCATTATAGCCTATACCTATACTGCGTATATATGTCTATTTACACTAGACACGCCTACGTTATAAAAGCATTTACTGAAATGAGGTGACTTAATCTATGGATAATTGTTATTTAGACGCTCTGGCTGTAATTACTTTTTTTAAAATGTCCCATAAAAAGCACTTGTTTATTACGGGAGAGCGGGGAAGTGGTAAATCATATCTGTTAAACAGCATTTTAAACCAGATTGAAGAAACTATGGATATGTCTGATTTTTTCAATTATCTGCTAAGCCGCAGAACAGACACACCAGAAGTTGTTATTAAATCTAATCTTATAGATGATGGAAAAGAATATGTGATTGGCAGACCACGCACACTCACTCCTGTTTCCCCTAAAAAAGGCAACAACATGACCTCCGTAGAGGATGGCTTTATTAACTGCGCCTGTCCTGCTATTATGAAGCATCTTATGACCTCTGATGATAGTGTATTTGTTATTGACGAGCTTGGTTATCTGGAAAGCTCCTGTATACCTTTTCAGGAGAGCATTAAAAGTCTTCTTGATAACTCACGCGTATTATCTGTCATCAGAAAACAATCCACGGAATTTCTTGACAGTATTAAAAGCAGATCTGATGTACTTTTAATCGATATTGATAATACCTTCAGCTCTATTTCATGCATTATTATGGCCTCTGGTATGTCAAAAAGATTCGGTACCAACAAGCTTTTAGCCTCCTTCAACAACAACACTCTCTTTGAAAATGCGATAAATATAAGCCACTTTGTAAGCTTTGGTAAAACTCTTGCCGTAACCCGTCATGATGAGCTTGTACAGATATGTGAACGGGAACATATACATTGCATTAAACACAATATGCCTTACAGAAATGATATGGTACGTCTTGGTGTTTCACGTATTCTAAAGGAAACTAACAGACACAAAAGCTGCTGCACCCAAGGGATATTATTTCTTCCATCAGACCAGCCGCTTATCACTAAGACAAGCCTTCAGCTGCTGTGCCTTTTATTTATTTACTACAACAGCAGTTATTTTGCTTGTAACAGCACAGATAAATCCAGCAATGTCAATAATAATTATTTCAATAATAATAGTAAGATATGCCGTCTTGCTTTTAATGGAACTCCTGGTTCTCCTGTAATATTCCCAGCCAGATATTATGATGAACTGATGAATCTTCCACAAGGCAAGGGTGGCGGTTTTATTGCAAAAAAATATCCTGCACAGGTTGTTTTAGTTCCTGCACAGGATGAATATGAATTATATGATATTGATACTCCTGATGACCTTATTCGTCTTTCCCGGTATCTTCGCTAATTGCTGTACCTTATTTAGTTACAGCCTTTTCCTTTATTGTTGCTGCTTCTTCTGAAACAACTTCTTTAACCGTTTCCTCAGCTTTATCCTTAGGAAGAATTATGTTAAGTAATATTGCTACAAATGCTGCTGGAACAATACCAGACTCACCAAACATAAGCTGTACTGCCTGTGGTGTATGTGCAAGGATTGCAGGGCTTACACCCATACCATAGCCTACACCAAGTGCAACCGATACAATAGAAAGCCTTCTTGCATCAAGCGGCTCCTTAGTGATAAGCTGGATACCACTTACAATAATTGATGAGAACATCATAACTGCCGCACCACCAAGTACTGACTGTGGCATGATTGATATTAATGCTCCAAGCTTAGGAATAAGACCACATAATATAAGGAATACAGCACCAGATGCAAGTGCAATTCTGTTAACAACCTTAGTCATTGCAACAAGGCCAACATTCTGGCTGAATGATGTATTAGGAAGCACACCGAAAAGTGCTGCAAGCGATGAACCTAAACCATCACACATAACTCCGCCTGAAAGTTCTTTATCTGTCGCTTCTCTTCCTACTCCACCGACCATAACACCTGATATATCTCCAACAGTTTCTACTGCTGTTACAACAAACATAACAAGCACAGGAAGTATTGCTCTTAAGTCAAACACTGGCTTAACTGGCATGAACTTAGGAATCGCAATCCACTTAGCTTCTGCAACCTTATTCCAGTTAAGTACCCATGACTTAGTATATTCAACTCCCTCAGCATTAACTGCTGTATGTGGAAGCACACAGCCCATAATAGCTGCTACAATATAACCAACTATAATTCCAATCAGTATAGATGATGAACTAAGATATCCCTTTGTCCAGTGCTTAACGAATAATATAACAATAAGCACAACAAACGCCAGAAACAGATTCTCTAATGAGCCAAAGTCTTTAGCCCCGTTTCCACCACCGAATGAATTGATACCAACAGAAATAAGTGACAGTCCAATAGAAAGCACAACAGTTCCTGTTACAACTGATGGGAAAAATCTTCTTAAAGGCTTAATAAATGCACCAAGCACAGTTTCAAAAAGACCACCTATAATGGATGCTCCCATAATTGCACCATAGGCTAATACTCCGCCTCCCATAACCTTTGTTATACTGCTGAATACTCCGATAAATCCAGAGCTTGTACCCATAATAATAGGCACCTTGCCTCCAACAGGTCCAATTGAAAACAACTGTATAAGTGTTACAATACCAGCTATAATCATAGCATTCTGTAAAAGTGCAACCTGAATAGATGCATACTCACTTCCTGCTCCAATACCACAGGCTCCTGTAATAATAAGCAACGGTGTAAGATTTCCTACAAACATCGCCATAACGTGCTGAAGTCCAAGTGGTATCGCCTGTTTTAATGAAAGCTTTCCATTAAAATCATATGCCTCCGGCATAAGTTCTTTTATTTTTTTCATATATCCTCCGGTATATTAACCATAATCTATCTGTTATTAATCTCATATGAAGAAGGTCTAGGGAAAATCATTATTCAAGTACTGATTTTCCTTAGACCTTCCTTCTGTATGACCTACGCTTATTATCTCTGCACATCAAATGAAGCATTATTCATAAGTCGCTTAATCTGGTCAACGCTTGTGATGTTAGTATCGCCGCGGATAGCGTGCTTCATTACTGAAGAAGCTACTGCGAAATTGACGATATCTTCGTGCTTCCAGTCATTCTGCATAAGAGCATAGATAAGACCAGAAGAGAATGCATCTCCACCACCAACACGGTCAACAATCTCAAAATTGAGTGTCTTGCTTTCGTAAGTCTTTCCGTCAGCATAGTAGAAAGCCTTAAGAGAGTTATTACTTCCTGAATGAACATAACGTACTGTTCTTGCAATTGCTTTCATATGGTACTGCTCATCAATAGCCTTGAATACTCTGTCCATATCCTCAAATGATGGATCCATAGTAAGGCCGTCCTTAACATCTGTACCATCTGCATTGTATACATGGATAGGCTCAATACCTATAAGTACATCTACATATGGAAGATATCTGCTGAGTACATCCCTTGCTGTTTCAAAAGACCATAATGTACTTCTGAAATTAGGATCAAAGCTTACCGTAAGTCCAAGCTTCTTAGCTGCCTTGATAGCCTTATCTATAAGACGACGGCAGTTATATGAAAGAGCTGGTGTGATGCCACTTAAATGTAACCAGTCATAATCCTTTAAGATGTTCTCAAAATCTACATCCTTATAATCATATTCAGCAAATGCTGAGCTTCCTCTATCATATATTACCTGTGAAGGTCTTACTGAAACACCTTCTTCAAGGTAATAAAGTCCCATTCTTCCGTCAGACTTGATAATGTGCTTAGTGTGTACATCATTAGCCTTAAGGTAGTTGATACAAGACTTACCAAGGTCTGTGTTAGGTAATACTGTAAAAAATGTTGAATCTACACCAAGGTTAGCGAGTGAAACTGCTACGTTGGCTTCTGCTCCACCATAGTTAACTATGAAATTGTGGGTTGTAACTATCTTCTCATAGTTAGGTGGTGACAATCTTAACATCAATTCGCCAATTGCTATGAACTTCATACGTGCCTCCATCTATCATTAAACTTTTAACCTGATATTAAGTAATATTTTATGGCAATAATCTGTACTTTTATTGCTCTATATTGTCAAAATAATACTCCATTTAATGATACTACTTATCCTATAAAATTGCAAATTGTATTTAACGCATTAACTCACAAATACCGCAGTATTTTGTTGCATTAACACACCATTTCATTGTATAATTAAAAATATTTTGAAGCGAGGAAAGTAATACCTATGGACATTTACGAATCATTGAACTCTATTTTAGTAACTTTATTCAATGATATAATGAACATTGAAGAAAAGGCTTTAATTACAGATGAATTTTCTGACATCACAGTTACTGATATGCACATAATTGAAGCTATCGGAATTAAAGAGCCACGCACTATGGGAACAATATCCAAGGCCTTAGGCGTGACTATGGGAACTCTTACAGTCGGCATTAACGGACTTGTTAAAAAGGGATATGTAATAAGGACAAGAAGTGAAGAAGACCGCCGTGTCGTATATGCTTCCCTCACACCAAAGGGTAATGCGGCATACACTCACCATATGAAATTTCATCAGGATATGATTAAACATATTACTGACGATTTAAGCGAAGATGAAGCAGCTGTACTTATTAAGACATTTACAAGGCTTGAAGATTATTTTAAAAGCATATCATAGCATTTATAATGTCTATGTAATTATATTAACATATAGCTATGCTGTCTAACAGCGTAACCTATAACACACTGACTGCATAGTAAAATCCCCACAGATATGAACTTCTGTGGGGATTTTTTGAAAGATTATTAATCTTTCCGCCGACCTGGCCGGCATAATTTATATATGAGAGTTTTGGAAAAGTAAGCTTATTTAGTTAATTCAGCTGTCTTATATATAAATGTTACTGAATTGTCCTTACCATCTGATTTACCAAGGAATGTGTTGTAATTCTGACCAAGCTTGATTACTTCCTTGATTGTATCTACTGCTGTATCAGCATCATCTCCAACAAGACTTGTAATAGCCTTAATACCTGTCTCATTGAATTCTGCCATACCATCTTTAAGTGTTATAGCACCATCATTAAGCTGTGTTACGCCATCTGCTAAAGTTACAGAAGATGACTTAAGTGTTGATGTTCCATCAGCAAGCTGTGTAGAACCACTTCTTAAAGCTTCATTGTTAGAATTAAGTGTGCCCAAACCGCCTGCAATCTGTTCAATACCACCGTTAAGTGTATCATTGTTACCATTAAGCTGTGCAAGTCCTGCACTTATCTGTGCTATACCACCATTAAGTGTATCATTGTTATCGCTAAGCTGTGCAAGTCCTGCGCTTATCTGTGCTATACCACCATTAAGTGTATCATTGTTACCACTAAGCTGTGCAAGTCCTGCATTAAGCTGTGATGCACCTGCGTTAAGTGTATCGTTATTCTTAACAAGTTCACCAAGTCCGTCTGTTAATGACTGGCTTCCTTCTGTAAGCTGCTTTAATGCTGCATTAATAGTTTCATTATTGCTAAGATTGCTAACAACTGCATCTAATGCACTTGAAGCCCCTATATTACCAGCAGCCTTAATAAGTAGTCCTAACTGGTTAACATATACATAATCCTTTGAACCAGCCTGTGATACCTGTGGAGAATATGGCTTACCATTGGTCATAGCTTCTGTATATGTCTCTGTTATTATATTAGTTGTATAAGCTGTAAGATACTTTACAAAATAAGCTGATATATCTGTTGCTGCCTCACTACTGCTCTTCTTACCCAGATCACTAAGGTCTGTTGCTATAGTTACATCACTAAGACCTAATGCTGTTCCTAATTTCTGTAAATCAGCTGCCTGCTCCATAACAGTCTTTCCTGTTGAGTCTGCTACAGAATTCATCTTATAAGCTGTTGAATTAGCTGCAAGTTCCTTAACAACATTTCCAATAAGTGCTGTCTTAATGCTCTTTATTCCTTCATTTAATTGTGAAGCTCCTGCCTCTGCACTAGCAACACCATCTGTATAAGCCTTTAAACCTGTCTGTAATGAAACTGCACCTGCTGCCGCACTGGCAACACCGCCTGTATATGTTGAAAGACCACTCTGTAATGTGCCTGAACCTGCATTAAGTGCTCCTACACCATCAGTATAAGTCTTTAAACCTGACTGTAACTGTCCTGCACCTGCACCAAGCTGGTTAGCTCCTGCTGTGTATGCACTGATACCATCCTTAAGCTGTCCTGCACCTGCTGCCAGAGCTGTAGCACCATCTGTATAAGCATAGATACCATCTTTAAGCTGGCTTGCACCATCATTTAACTGGTTCACGCCATCTGTAAGTGCTGGAATACTGTCAGAAAGTGTCTGTGTACCATTCTGGAGAGTAACTGTTCCATCTGTAAGCTGGTCAGCTGCTGACTGAAGCTCATTCATCTTATCTTCAAGCTTAGCAAGTGAGAAATCATCTGTATCTATATCATTAAGTGTGCTTGTTGTAGCAACTGACATAGACATATCAAGCTCGAAATCCTCTACATCTGCTGATATTTCAAAGTATTCTGGAATATCCATATCAAGGCTTTCACCATCAAACTTAAGGTTTAAAGTATCCTTTAAGCCTGGCATAGCCATACCAAGTGCAATGATATTATCGCCAACCTTGCTTACCTTGCCGTTAGTAACTTCTACATTACTGAACTTATCTGTTGGAAGAAGTGTTCCTGTAATCATAGTAAATGGAACATAAGCTGTCTGTGACTTTCCATTAACTGTTATATTCTTCTTCTCATTGTTAGTATAGTCATATCTGATAGTAACCTTACCACTCTTGCCAATCATATCTTCTGGCTTAGTTTCAACACCATTTAACTTGTAAGTAACCTTTATTGAAACAGGAGCAGTCTTATCAGATGTGCTCTGGTTAGTTGTTGTTTCGCCCTTAGAATCAGTAACCTTTTCTGTTACAAGAACGTGATCCTGAGTTCCGTCTGCCTTATCAAATACATATACCATCTCGTCTCTTGTATTTGTCTTTAATGTACTTGTATTTGATATTGAAAGCTCGTTCTTAATAGCATTTGTTATAATATTCTCTGTATTAGAAGCAGCCTCACTGCTTATTGCAACCTCACTGCCTGTCTGATTATATGCTGTGCTAGTGCCACAGCCTGTAAGTGTTGAAGCAATAAGAACAACACTTAATAATACTGAACTATATTTAAATAAAGTCTTCTTAACCATAACTATTCCTCCATTTTCTTACTTCCTGATATATTCTTATATCTGTTACGGCATATACACCTTTGACCCGTTCATACATCTTTCTGATTACATATCCTGATTCTTCTTAGGCTTAAATCCTATACTTGTATTGATAATGAGCTTATCACATAATACAAACAATGATGGAAGTATGAAGATAACTACGAACATACTTATAATTGCACCACGCGCCATAAGTGTACAAAGCGAACCAATCATATCAACTGAAGCTATACATCCAACACCAAATGTTGCGGCAAAGAAACCAAGCGCACTAACAATAATTGATGGTATTGATGTTGAAAGAGCTATCTGGATTGCTTCCTTCTTAGCGTATCCCTGGCTTCTTTCCTTCTTATATCTTGTTGTCATAAGAATAGCATAATCGACTGTTGCACCAAGCTGGATAGTACCGATAACTACTGATGCAATAAATGGTATCTGTGTATGCGTAAAATATGGAATACCCATATTAACAAAGATAGCAAATTCGATTGCTGAAACAAGTATAATTGGAAGCGATATTGATTTAAGTACGAACAGGATAATAACAAATATAGCTACTATTGATACCGCACTGACTGT
>ULNZ01010043.1_pt1 | contig 10884 bp, 7 predicted proteins | sample 1952111 | NCBI WGS metagenome assembly ULNZ01 (sample SAMEA4835590, study PRJEB28245) | human gut metagenome | biome: gut microbiome; material: fecal sample | place: Denmark | collected 2008 | reverse complement strand
CGGATCGTGCATCGTGGGCGGCACGCCCTTTTCCGCATTGTGCGCGATCCAGATTTCCGTCATACGCAGCAGCAATTTGTTCTTCGGGTTTTTCAGCGCGCGCAGATAGCCGAGCGTTTCCGGCGAAAAAGTACACTTTTGCGTAACGTCCACCCCCACCGCGCGGATTTTCACGCCGGAAGAAAACAACGTCGCCGCCGCTTCGGGATCGCACAGCACGTTCCACTCCGCCACGCTCTGCGTATAATCTCCGCCCATAATCGCCACTTCTTTGGCAAGCAGAAACGCGTCTTTGTCTTTTTTAATTGCCGCGGCAAGATTCGTAAACGGACCGATGGCAAGAATCGTAACTTCGTGCGGGTGAGCGCGCAACGCGTTCAGAATAAAATCCTCGGCGCCGTTTTCGATTTTTGCGTTTTCCATTTCTTCGGGAATATAATGCGGAATGTTTGGAACGTCGCCTTCGTCCGCTTTTTCGAAGCGGAACAGCGGCTGTTTTTCGGGATAGCTTTCCCCCGCGTATACGGGAATATGTCTGTTCCAAAGCGCTGTGAGCCGCGAAGCGATTTTCGCGCGCTGCACGGCGTTTCTGTACACCGTGGTAATGCCGAGAAGTTTTGCATTTTCCGCCATTAAAAGCGCCAGTGCGTAAGCGTCGTCTATATCGTCGCCTATATCGGTATCGAGAATAATTTCGTACTCTTTCATTGATTGTACCTGCTTGTAATTTTCCGTTTTTGCATTTTGCGTTTTTATTATATCATTTTTTCCGACAACGTGTAAATATGAAAATCCGACTAATTTTTTTGAAAATCCGTCTTTTTTAAAAATTTTTTATTCCGCTCCGTTGACAAATCCGGCGCGTATGGTGTATACTTTTACGGTAAGCGTTTAAGCTGCATCGAAAAAAAGGGGGTACGAATATGGCTAAATTTCAATTTGTGCTGGACTGCTTCAGAAAGCGCGGCACGGTGATTCCGCCGCATTTTCACGATTATTGCGAACTGGTGTATTATTTCGGCGGCAAGGGACGTTCCGATTATCGGCAAAACGACGTGATGCCTTATAAATCGGGCGAATTTCTGGTGCCGTACGAACGCGCGTTCAGTACGGATAAACACTTCCGTTTCGACGATAACGCTGTTGTTTTTTATAAACCGTACACGGTGCACAACGAAATTCACGAAAAGGACTGCAATATTCTTGCCGTCGGATTTTACCCCACGCGCGACATACTGCCCGAAAGCTGCATCTTTCACTCGGTATCGGAAAAGATAGCCGATTTATTTGCGAAAATCCGTTTGGAATACAGCGAGAAAAAGAAAAATTTCGCCCTTGCCATCGACGGACTTACAGACGAAATTCTCTGCGAACTGACGCGCTCCGAGCCGAATTCTACGCCCGAAGTTTCCTCGCTGCACTATGTAAAAATTTATATCGACAACTACTATATGACGGACGTAACCGTAGCTTTTCTTGCGGACATGGCGGGGTTTTCACCCGATTATTTCCGCAAACTTTTCATCCGCGAATACGGCATAGCGCCGAAAGAATACCTGTTGCAACGGCGGCTGTCGGAAGCGGACGCCCTGCTGAAAAGCAGCAATCTTCCCGTTTCCGCGGTGGCTACGCAGGTGGGCTTCACCGACGTCAGTCAATTTTCGCGTTTTTACAAGGAACGGCGAGGCGTTTCCCCCGGCCGCATAAAATAAGCCGCATTTAAACGAGCCCCGGAGAAATTTACCGTTTCCTCCGAGGCTCGTTTCATAAACACGCCCGTGCGCCATCAACCGAAAATATGCGATATACGCACATTGATTTTTTCCGCTACTGAATCCGCCCGATGACGTCCGTCAGGTTCTGCATAGCGCTGCCCGCGCATAAAATCCCCCGCTATATATTTCTGAATTTTTTACAAAAAGTATTTTCATCATGATTTGATGCTAATCAAATCAACAAAACAACCGCCCTGAACGCTTCTCGCAACGAATTTATAGTAACTCGTATTTATCGCCTCTCCGCTAACGGTATCGAACCAATCGGAAAAAGGAATTCTGTCAGGACTTTCCTTTAAAAATCTATCCACCGCTGCGATTATCTTGTTTCTTTTATCTTTATCGTCGGTAAGTCTTGACAGCCACATAAGCCAATCGCTTTTCGTGTATTCTTTCCGGCTGTCGAGCGGAATTCCGAATTTTTTTATTTTTGTAAGGCAATAATCTACTTCCCTTTCCAGCAAACTTTGCTTAAATAACCCGAAACCGAGTATTTTATCGAAAACAAAATTATATTTCAGAGAAAACGTTTCTTCACCGCTGTCCCACGTTAAAGGCGAATGGTCGAATTCAAGTATAAACGCCGATATTTTATCCGCATAGTCTTTCGCGATTTTCCTATACTTTTCGTTGTCGTTAAGTTCGGCATAACACGCTATGCCTACTACCGCCTTTATCGCAAGATTCAGATTGTTTCTCAAATGCCCGGCAAAGTCGTCGGTGCATAATTGAGTATCGGGTTTTAATCCGTCTTTCACCAGATATTCCACCCATTTTTTACACAAATCGGCGTTTTTTAAGAAAAAGCTTTTCTCTCCCCCGAATTTATCGAGCGCCGCAAACATGATAAGCATATTCGCGCATTCTTCAACGGGCATTTGCCTGTCAAAATCGTAAGCGTCGAATTCAGGCGGCAAAAGATATACGGGATACGATGTTTCTACATATGAATTTCCGGCATAATTGCCGCGATATCTACCTCCGTTCCCTTTCAGTGCGTAAACCTGTCCCGTACAAAACGGATAAATACCGCAATCGTGCGGAGCAAAATCGTATTTCCATATCGGCATGCGCGCAAATTTTAAAATCGGGCGCATCATCCCCTTGACTAATTCGGGATTATACAAAAGATACAACGGCACGGACGGATAACTTACGTCCACCGTTGCTATGCAACCGTTGGAACCGCACTCTTTGGATAAAAACAATACTTCTCCGTTTCTGTCTTTCACAAGTTTATGCGCGGCAATGCTTTGCCGTAAACTTGCATATAAAACGTTCAGATAATCCGCTTCGTATTCCTTTGCTTTTTTCCTCAGATCTTCATCGAAAACGCTTAATTTCCGATCTATATCGGCGCTTTCTGTATATACGAAACGTAAAGCGTCGGTGATATTATTGTCGCTTAAATACAAGCCTTTAAGGTATTCTCCGAAATAATCTATCGATACGCCCTCGTCGAATCCGAGCATTATGATTCCGCTTTTCCTGCGATTCATGCTTCCGATATATTTCTCGTCTCCGCTATTTGAAAAGTCGATAAAATCCGCCGACAAGTATGCGGATAAATCGATTTCGTCAAGTATATACGCCGATTCGCCCGATAAATACCACCATCCCCAATCCGCGCCTATCACGTCGTGCGCGTTGGAAAGCGGAAGTTGTCGTTTCAGTCCGATAAACGCCGCCTCGAAATTTTCAAGCGGCATAACGCCGCCTTTCACGCGTTTATCCAAATTTTCGGGTATGTCGTTATATGCTATTCTTCGGTTAACAAATAAGGATATCTCCGCGTCGTCGTCTCCCGAGATTTCATACCTCATATAACACACGGGCATAGATAAAAGCTGCAAATCGGCAGGCGGCAAGGGCGAAACGAAACTCACTTTAAGCCGAGCGTTTCCCGCCTTGAATTCGTAATCGGTGGTAAACGCCGTTACGCCTGTATAAAGTTGTTCGGCTTTTTTTACTCCGCAATTTTTAAAGTCCGCGGCATTTCCCAAAAAACAATAGGTTTCTCCCCTCGTTTTTATAAAGCCGTAAATTTTCTTTTCGGCGCCGTACCAACTGGTTACGTTTACCGAATTAAGTTCCTCTGCCGTAGTCCACAAAGAAAAATTCGGATCTTTAACAAATAGCGGATATGCCGGCAATTTTCTCTCGTTATTTTTCATATTTTATCTCCCTGATTTCCGGTCTGTCTGCAACCTTTTCATCGGCTCAGCCTTTACGCCTTCCGCTTCGAATAAAAACAATTCTCCGTCTTACGTTTTAACGCCGGAATCATAACGTGAATCGTATTTTTCGGGCAAATATCTATTTTGTTCGCCTATTGTGTCTATTAATGTCAAAAAAGATTTTTTGTGTTTTTAACAATAAAATCAAATCGGTGCAAATTTTTTAAATAACGCTCTTCGCGCAATTTTTCACTTTTTAACATACAATTAGGTATATCGAAATGCGCTTTTACGCCCGAAGGTACGGTAACGTTCCACGTAAACGTATCGTCTTTGTCGTTGTACTCCCATGCCGATTCGATTAGCCCGTGAATGCTGCGATAAGAAACGCGGACGTCGTGTAAACACTTAAAAAAGTACGGCTTTATTACAACTTCGTCAAAATTAGGTTTTACGGGTTTAATTCCGCCAAGATATTCGAAAAACCAACGCGCGGCGTTACCGACGGCATAGTGATTCAACGAATCTCCGACGCCGACCTTTGCCTCCCACGATTCCGTGGTAGTGCCGCAATTTGCCGTTCCGATCATATTGAGCAAAGACGGATAATTTTCAGCGGTAATCAATCGCAATGCGTCCTCTCCGTATCCGTTATCGCACAAAATTCCGAGAATAAATTCCGTAGACATAAAGCCCGTCATCAAATGATAATTGTCTGCAACGACATAGTTATGCAGCGTTTCGGCAAGCCCTCTTATTTCGCTTTTATCGGCGATTCCGAAAGCCACGGGATACACAATTCCGCCCTGAACCTTCGGGAGATAGTCATGCTGTGAAGGGAGATAGTATTTCTCGTTAAACGCTTTGCGTGCTTTTTCAAATTCGTAACGATATGTTTTTGCATCGCATACGTTTCCGAGAATATCCGCCGTTTCGGCGGCGCATTTAAACATATAGCAATAATACGCCGAACAGAAAAAATCATCCGAAACGCGCTTTCCCGCTTTGTGATCTCCGTACGTAAACGTATTCTCGGAAGGCAGAATTTCGCCGGTTTTCACTTGTTTCTTTCTTGTTTCGATTAGATTTTTTACTTTTTCATAGTTACGGGCGACGACTTCCGTATTACCGTAAAATTTATATAACGTAAGCGGAGTGACATAATTTTCGTCCGCCCAACCGTAGGTATCATCCCCGCCCATTTTCCGACCGTATTCCGTCCAATTTTGTAAAAAACGGTTGTTGTTCATATACCAACAAGCGGTGTTTACAAAAGTTTGAAGGTCGCCGTTCCAAAAATTTTTTTCCCGAGTCGGGCAGTCGGTCGGTCCGGTAACGATATTCGAGCGGTAAGCTCTGCGAACGGCATCCCAAATTTTTGTCAATCCCGTATGCGACGTTTCACACACTCCCGTCACTTCGAGATCGTTATACATTTCAACTTTTTTTACCGTATTTCTATCATACTCCCCGCTATACCCGCAGACATAAATATATCTAAAACCCGTAAACGTAAATTCGGGAACGTAAGATTCCTCTTCCGCGCCCTTACAAACGTATACGTCGATATTCCGCGCTCCGTAGCGAGCAATTCCGTCTTCCAACGTATCTTTGTAAAAATAAACGTCGCCGTATTCCGTAACGTTTGCCGCGCAACCGCCGTTCTCCGTACATTCGAGAGCCTCGCAATAGCGTATGACCACCCGTTCGCCGTAATTCGTATGTTTCAAAAGCAACTTCACCCGCCCTGAAGAATTCACCCCGAAATCATAGCAGACGGCTCCGCCGGATAATTTAAAAATTTTAACGGCTGTCAATTCGTTTTTAATGCGAACGGGATTATAATCCGTTTCTTTGAACGGAATCTCTTTAAAATAACGTTTTTCGGCATTCGCCCACATACCCGTATCGAAAGACGAACACCAATTTTCAATCTCTAAACGGGCGTCGTAACGCTCCCCGAATTGTATATCGTTTGCAACGCGGGGCGACGCGGTTACATGCCACGTTTCGTCGGTGGAAACGATATAAGTTTCTCCGTCCGAATACTCGATTTCCAGTTGCATTGCCAAAGCGGGAATCTTGTTAAAAAAACTCCCCCACGACTCGCTGTTGTAAAAACCGCTGCCGAGTTCCGCCCCGACAACATTTTTTTCGGGTTTGATAAACTCCGTAACGTCGAATACCCGATATTCGCAAACCGACTCCGCCGAACCGGGAAAGAAACGCCCGTCCGTAACACGTTTTCCGTTGATATACGGAACATACAATCCTTTTGCCGTAGCGAAAAGTATCGCTTTTCTAATCGGTTTTTCAACCGAAAATTCTTTTTTCAGATACGTTGCCCGCACCCGAAGCGACGGATGAAGTTTGCTTCGATTCATTTCGCGTTCGATTGTAAGCGGCTCGGTTTGCCAGTCCGGCGTTTCGTCATTCTGCCCAAAATTACACATGCCGTAGCATTTAAATCCGTCGCCCGTATTGAAAAATTCGGTTTTCCCTCCGGCGTAAACAATTTTCAAACAGCCGCGTACACCTATGAAAAACCGCATCGGATCATCCGATAAAAACCCGCGGACATTCAAATAATTTGTTCCCTTTTCAAGCAACGACGTAACGTTTTTAATTCCGCTAAGATACCATCCGTCGATTTTTTCGGTAAATATTTGCTTGTTTCCGAGAAATATATCTATCGGCAAACTGCTCTGAAATTCCAATTCCGCACTGATTACGGGTTCGGCAAGAACGATCTTTTGCCGCAAATAGTACCTCGTATAGGCAACGGGACCGATCCAATCGCCGAGCGGCAATCCCGCTTCCGGCATTTCTTCCAAAGTACTCAAATAGCTTTCGGACGCGGATATAAACGCCGCTTCGAATCTTTTTTCTTTTCCGTTTTGTTTCACTGTTCACCTGCGCATATATTTTCCATTCTTTCCCACTGTTTTGTTTCTCGCCCTACAACAGATTAGAAATGCGACTCTTCTTCGTAATTTACGTATTCCGCTTCCGAAACGGCAGAAATGAAATCGCTTATATGCGATAATCTTGCGCTCTCGGCGTTTCTTTCAAATATTTTTTCAGAATTTCCGACTTAAACCCGTTGTTTTCGATAATTTCCTTATAAAAATACGCGCTCGGCTTCGGTGTACGCCGAAAGTCGTGTTCGCGATCGACAGATACAAGCCCGAACTTCGGGGCCCAGGAGTACCACTCCCAATTATCTATCAGCGACCAATAAAGATAGCCTCTCACGTCAACCCCTGCGTTAATCGCTTCATGCAACGCAGACAGATATTCCGAGATCCATACGATGCGAAAATCATCATTATCGGCGCTTACTCCGTTTTCGGTGATATACACCGGTTTATCTTTCAATCGGTTCAGGCAATGATACATCGCTTCGGGGAAAAATTCTTCAAGATAAAATTCTTTCGGTATCATGCGAAGTTCTTTAAACGGAAATCTCCGTCCGTGCAGATCTTTTTCACGCGTATCGATTATATCGCGCGTATAAAGATTGATCGACCAGAAATCGCTTGTATCCTTTATCTCTTTATCGTATATTCCGCCGACTCCGGGAACGACAAGTTCGCCCGTCCGCATCGCGTGGAAAAAGAACTCATGATTGATGACGTCATACCATTCCTGCGCCGCCATGTCGAATTTATCTCCTTGGCGCTTACCGAACTGTTGCACAAAAGCATGCGCCGTTCCGACAGGCGCGCCCGAATACTTACGGATAAGATGATAGGCCCTGCCGTGAAATATCGTACAATTGAATTTGCGCGTTAAATCAGAGTCTTTAACGCCAAGATTCATTTCATTGAAAATATTCCAGAAATCCACATAACGGGCAATCTTCGGAACAATATACTCAAGATAAGTTTCAAAATATTTATAATTTTCCTGCTTTTGCCAATCGCCTTTTTTTTCAAACCAAAGCGGAACGGAAAAATGAACAAGCGTTAAAAAGACTTTTATTCCTTTCTCTTTCAAAAGCGCAAGCTCTCTGACATAATGCTCGGTCGCTTCTTTATCGAATACTCCCTCTTCCGGTTGTATCCGCGACCACTCCACGCTAAGACGAAACGCCTGATGTCCCAAGCTTTTAATCAAGTCGACATCCTCTTCAACCATGTTGTAATGATTGCATGCCATGCCCGAAACTTCTGCCTTCGGATCTTTTTTCAACCATTCCTGTTCTGTATTCCAATTGTTTGAGTGAATGTTGTTTCCTTCTATCTGATGTCCTGCGGTGGCGCTCCCCCACAAAAATCCTTTGGGAAAAGAAAAATCTTTTAATGAAAATATATCTGTCATACTGCTCCTTACCGCTATCCGGAAGAATAGCTTTTTTTCTCTGTACTTTTTTTCTCTGTATTATAACAAAACAACATCATCCGCCGACGCTTTTAACATGAGTTTCAACTACACGGCGGACGATATTGTTACGTTCGTAATTGTTTTTCTTAAACAATCTGTTTTTCTTATTTTTAGCTCTTACTTAATCGCACGATAAATACGTTCGGCTATTTCGTTCATACCCTTATCGCCGGGGTGCGCCGCTACGCCGTTATGCGAAAATTTACCTGCCGCTTTCATCTCATCGTCATTTCCGAGGTCGTGAATTTCCGCAAAAGCATATCCTCTTGCTTTTGCCAACTCCGCCACGAAGTTATCAAACGGCTCGTATTCCCAAAACAAATCGGTCAGAACGATTTTCGCTCCGCTCTTCGAAAATAAATCCGTTAATTCGCCGTAGCATAGTTCGAATTCGCTCAAATATTTATCCAAGCAAGCGTTTTCGCCAAGCCGAACGATGACGTAATCGGCATTAAACCGTAACGCAGCCAGATATTTCGATGAAAGCAAATTCATATCGCGGGTGCGTTCCCAGTCGCTTAAATTTGCGATGCAACAAGAAACTTTTATGCCTTTCCGATAAAACTTACTTATCAGCTTATGCACATAATCGTTATCCTTTGCCGACGCCGCCATTCCCCAATCGCCGTGCCAACCGAGATTTTCGGCTTTCCCGTGGCGGGTAATCGAATTGCCGAGAAACAATATCTTTATATCTGCGTCTTCCGCCGATTCAAAAGAAATACAATCGCTGTCTTCTGTTTGCCCTGCAGCGGGAACGTCATTACGAATTAAATCTTTGCAAATTTTCATAACCTATTCAGCCTTTGCTTAAGCAAGGACGGATATTACTCATCGGTACTATACTTCCAACGTCATGTCGTCAGACGCAACAAGAATCCCGCTTTCTTTGAAAAATGCTTCAATTTCATAATATTCGCTCCTCGGCGTCTTCGCGCTTTAAAAAATTTATTCTTTGCCGCCGCCAAACGCAATGCCGCCGATGAAATACTTCTGGCACATCACGTATACGATAATCAACGGCAACAACGCCATCAACGTAAGCGCGCATTTCACGTTGTACCCGCCGTCGCCTTTCGAAAGATACGAAATGAGATTGTTCAGCGAAAGCTGCAACGTCCACAACGATTCGTCGCCCGTGCCGAGATACAGCAACGCGCCCGAATAATTGTTATATCCGCCTGCAAAGCCGAAGATAAACTGCGCGATGATGGCGGGCTTGGAAAGCGGAATGATAATCTTGAAAAAGATTTGCCAGAAATTCATTCCGTCCATCTGCGCCGCTTCGATCATCTCCGTGGAAATACTGTCGATATACGGCCGCAGAAAGAAAATCGTTCCCGCACTGCCGAAAAGCCCCGGAATAATCAGCGGCAACACGCTTGCCCCGCCTTCCGTCCAGCCGATTTGCTGATAGAACATATACGAAACGAAGCTGAACGCGCCGAGCGGTATGAACATGGTGGTAACCGTGATCATAAACAGCGTATTTTTCGCAGGGAATCTGTTTTTCGAATAGCAATACGATACCAGACACGACATGAACAAGCCCGAAACCAGCGGTATCAGCGTAATCCACATGGAATTGATAAAGCCGCGTAACAGCGACGGGATTCCGTCTACCGCGTACGGATCTTCGAGAAACACCGCCTGATACCCTTCCAGCGAGAAATGCGAAGGAAACCAGATATAGCTGCTTGCTTCCAGATATTCGGAATCCGGCGTAAACGACGTAACGATGATTACAAGAAACGGAGCCATTAAAAACAGCGTATAAATTCCGAGTATCGTGTAGATGATCGCCGTACCCGCAGTGCCGCGTTTATTACCGATTTTGCCCGATTTTTTCGTGCTTTTCTTCACTGCGGAAGCTTCGGCAACTTCCGTCGCCTGCATACTTTGCACAAATTCTTCGCTCATCGGTTAGCCTCCTCCGCTTTATCGCGCAATTTTATGAAAACAAACGAAAAAGCAAACATGACGACGAACAACATCCAGCTCATTACCGCCGCATATTCCATTTCGCTGCTTTCTACGCCTTGCAGATAGATATAGTACATAACGGTAAGCCCCGCGTCCTCCGGTCCCGCAACCTGCGTCCACTGAACGGGCGCAAGCACCGTAACCTGATCGAATACGGTAAGCCCCGCCGTGATGCCGGCAAGAACCAGAAAGTATGTAACGGATTTGATTCCCGGAAACGTGATGTACCAAAATTTCTGAAACCCGTTTGCGCCGTCGATAGAAGCCGCTTCGTATAACGCGGGATTCACGTTTTTCAGCGCGGCTTTATACATTACGATGCCGTAGCAGGGCGCCGTCCACAAAATGGTTACAAACACCGCCCAGGTAAGCGTATGCGGATTATCCACATTGTTCAGCCAGTTGATGTTCGTGTGCAGAATCGCGTTGAGAATACCGTTTTTATACGCGAATATCCACGACCACATTACCGATACGGCAATGGAGGAACAGATATAAGGGATAAAGAACAGCACCTGAAATACTTTCGCGCCCTTGATTTTCTGCTCTAACAAATAAGCGAT
>ULNZ01001718.1_pt1 | contig 10951 bp, 8 predicted proteins | sample 1952111 | NCBI WGS metagenome assembly ULNZ01 (sample SAMEA4835590, study PRJEB28245) | human gut metagenome | biome: gut microbiome; material: fecal sample | place: Denmark | collected 2008 | reverse complement strand
CGCTACCGCATCTACGGCAACTACGTCAAATCCGAAGACGACGCGACGACTGTGCAGCTGGCGACCATCTATTTTGCCGACATGACCGAGATGTTCAACGTCCGCGACGAATTCCTCCGCACGCGGCCGATCGTCTCAATCATCCTGATCGATAACTACGACGAGCTGACTGCCAACCTCTCCGACTCTGCCATCTCCACGCTCGACGCGCAGCTCAACGACGTCGTGGCCAACTGGACGGCGGGACTGGAGGCGCTGTGCCGCAAGATCGAACGCAACCGGTATCTGCTGATCTTCGAGAGCAAGGATCTTGCCCGCCTGCAGGACGGCCGGTTCAGCATCCTGGAGGACGTGCGCCACGTCACGACCTCCAGCGGCATGTCCGCGACGATCTCGCTCGGCATCGGCAAGGACGGCGGGAGCTTCGCGGAGAATTACCGCTTCGCGTCCCTCGCCATCGAGATGTCCCTTTCCCGCGGCGGCGACCAGGCCGTCATCAAGGACCGGTTCAACTTCACCTTCTACGGCGGCCGCACCAAGGAAGCGGAGCGGCATACACGCGTCAAATCCCGCGTGATGGCGGGTTCGCTGTCTGAGCTCATCGGGCAGTCGAGCACGGTCTATATCATGGGACACCGGATGGCGGATCTGGATGCACTCGGCTCGGCCGTGGGTCTTCTGTGCCTGTGCCGGGTGAAGGAGCGCCCGGCCCGGATCGTGATCGACCTGCAGAAAAACGCCTGCCAGAGCCTGATCGCTGAGCTCAAGGCTGCGCCCGGATACGAGGATCTGTTCATCTCCGGACAGGATGCGCTGGTCGAGGCGGACAACCGGAGCCTGCTCATCGTCGTCGACACCAACCGGCCGGAGCAGGTTGAGTGCCGCCCGCTGCTCGAGTCCATTTCCCGCGTCGCGGTCATCGACCACCACCGCCGGGCGGCGGATTATATCGAGCAGCCGGTCCTCAATCTGCACGAGCCGTACGCGTCCTCCGCGTCGGAGCTTGTAACGGAGCTTCTGCAGTACGCCGTCAGCCAGCGCGACGTCCGTCCGCTCGAGGCGCAGGCGCTGCTGGCCGGTATCGTGCTGGATACGAAAAATTTCTCCGTCCGCACCGGCTCACGCACGTTTGAGTCCGCGGCCTATCTGCGCAAGGCGGGCGCCGACCCGGTCGAGGTCAAGAAGCTGTTCCAGACGGATCTGGACGATACGCTCACCCGCTACCGCGTCGTGCAGGCTGCCCGGCTCTACCGCGGCGAGCTCGCCATCGCCTGTCTGGATGAGGCCATCACCCGTACCATCGCCGCGCAGGCGGCTGATGAGCTCATCAATATCTCCGGCATCACCGCCTCGTTCGTCCTCTTCCCTGACGGCGAACAGGTCATCATCAGCGCGCGCTCCATCGGCTCGTGCAACGTGCAGGTGGTGCTCGAAAAGCTCGGCGGCGGCGGCAACGGCGCGACCGCCGGCGCGCAGATCAAGGGCAAACCGCTGCGGCAGGTCCTGCAGGACCTTGTCGGCGCGATCGACGCATTTTACGCATAAAACGCGATTTTCAAAAATATCTCTCTGAAAGGAGTCACCACCATGAAGGTTATTTTGACACAGGATGTAAGAGGCCAGGGCAAACGCGGCCAGATGATTGAGGTCTCCGACGGCTACGCCCGCAATTTCCTGCTGCCGCGCAAGCTCGCGCAGGAAGCGACCGCCGATAACGTGAACACCATGAAAATGAACGACAAGGCCGCGCAGGAGCGTCAGGCCAAGGAGCGCGCTGAAGCGCTCGAGATCCGCAACCGGATGAAGGACATGACTGTCGTCGTCACCGCCAAGGGCGGCGGCGCGGGCCGTCTGTTCGGCTCTGTCACGAACACCGAAGTTGCCGATGCGCTGGCAAAGCAGGCCGATATCAAGCTCGACAAGCGCAAGATCGTGCTCGACGAGCCGATCAAGGCCGTCGGCGTGTACACGGTCAAGTGCAAGCTCGGCTATGAGATCAATGCCGACCTCAAGGTCGAGGTCAAGGAAGGCTGATCAGGTCCTGATATTCTGAAGCTCCCGGAAGGATGTGAACCGTATGGATGAGGAATTGCTTGCCCGGCAGACGCCACAGGCGCTGGAAGCGGAGCAGTCTGTGCTCGGCTCCATGCTCATCGACGAGCGCTGCGTACCGGACGTCGTCGGTATGCTGCAGCCGGAGGATTTTTACCTGCGGCAGAACCGCGAGATCTACGAGACCATCTATACGATGTTCAACTTCTCGGAGAAGATCGACCCCGTTACCGTCCTCAATAAAATGAAAGAGCGCGGCGTGTACGACGAGGAACGCAGCTACGACTATCTCGCCCAGCTGCTGAAGATCACGCCGACCGCCGCCAACGTCAAGCAATACTGCACGATCGTGCATGACAAGTCGCTGCTGCGCGCGCTGGCCGCCGCTTCGTCGGAGATCACGGATATGGTCTACGAGGGCGTCGGCACGGCGCAGGAGATGCTGGAGGTCTCGGAAAAGAAGATCTATTCCCTGCGCCGCGGCAACACCGGCGACAGTCTGCAGCACATCGGCAAGGTCATGATCAACGTCTATGACCGGCTGGAAGAGCTGGCTGCCTCCGGCAGCGAGATCCCGGGCCTGTCCACGGGCCTGCACGACCTTGACCGCAAGATCAACGGCCTCAACAAGACCGACCTGATCCTGATCGCGGCCCGCCCCGGCATGGGCAAAACAGCGATTGCACTCAACATCTGCCTCAACGTCGCGAAGACGTATGAGAAGACCGTCGCTTTCTTTTCGCTCGAAATGTCGCGGGAGCAGCTGGTCATGCGTCTTTTGTCCACGGAAAGCTTCGTGGAAAACCAGAAGCTCACCACCGGCCATCTGGAAGATGACGACTGGAGCAAGCTCTCCATCGCCTCCTCCGCGCTCAGCCAGACGGACATCCGCGTAGACGACAATCCCGCCATCACCGTCGCGGAGATCAACGCCAAGTGCCGCCGGCTCGATAACCTCGGGCTGGTCCTGATCGACTATCTGCAGCTCATGACCGCCGCGGCTCCCGGCAAATCCGGCGATAACCGCGTGACGATCGTCAGCGATATCTCTCGCGCGCTCAAGATCATGGCAAAGGAGCTGAACGTGCCGGTCATCTGCCTGAGCCAGCTCTCGCGTGCCAACGAATCGAGAACTGACAAGCGCCCGATGCTCTCGGACCTTCGTGAATCCGGCGCCATCGAGCAGGACGCCGACTCCGTCCTGTTCCTCTACCGTGACGAATATTATAACCCCAACACGCAGGACAAGAATATTGCCGAGTGCATCATCGCCAAAAACCGCCACGGCGAGACCGGCACGGTCAAGCTGCAGTGGCGGCCGCAGTTCTTCACCTTCTCCGATCTGGAGTGGAAGCATGAGGGCTGAGGTCCTCGCCTGGATGCAGGCGCAGCGGATGACGGAGCCCGGCGATACGGTCGTATGCGCAGTGTCGGGCGGCGCGGATTCTGTGAGCATGCTGCACGTGCTGCTGTCACTGCAGGACACGCTCGGCATCCGGGTAGAGGCTGCGCACTTCAACCATCACCTGCGCGGCGCGGAATCCGACCGCGACGAGGCCTTTGTCCGGCAGCTGAGCGCCTCGCTCGGCGTGCCGCTGCACACGGGCGGCGGCGACGTGCAGGCGCGGGCGGCGCAGACGCATGAATCTCTGGAAGAGGCTGCGCGCAAGCTCCGCTACGCGTTCTTTGACACACTCCCCGGCCTTGTCGCCACGGCGCACACGCAGGACGACAATCTCGAGACCGTGCTTCTGAACCTCACGCGCGGGACCGGCCTTGCCGGACTGACCGGCATTCCGCCGAAGCGCGGACGGCTCATCCGGCCGATGCTGGTCTGCACGCGGGCGCAGATCGAGGCGTGTCTTGCCGAGCACGGCTTTTCTTATGTGACTGACAGCACCAATCTCCTGCCGGACGCCCGGCGCAACCGGCTGCGCCAGCGCATGATCCCGCTTCTGCGGGAGGAAAACCCCGCCGTCGCACAGACCGTCTTCCGGACCTGCGCGCTGCTCCGCGCGGACAACGCGTTTCTTGATGCGCAGGCGCGCGAGGCGCTGCAGGCTGCTCAATTGCCGGACGGCGTCAGCCGCAGCGCGCTTTCCGCTTGGCCGGAGGCCGTGCGCACCCGCGCGGTCCGGCTGCTGCTCGGATCGATCCATGCGCCCAAGCTGACGCAGCGGCATATCGACGCGGTCGACCGGCTGCTGTTCGCTTCGTGCCCCTCCGCTTCTGTCTCGCTGCCGGGCGGCTTTGCCGCGCGGCTGGAATACGACCGGCTGTACCTGACGGACCGCTCCGCTGCCGCTTCCTTTTCACCCGTGACGCTTTCGCCGGGCGAGACAGCGCTGATCCCGGCGCTCGGGCTGCGCGTCGAATGCCGGATCGAAGAAAATTTTCAGGAAAAAGCAAAAACCCTCTCCACTTTTGCAGTCAAATATGATACCATAGAGCAAACTCCCCGGATCACGATCCGTCCGCGTCAGGCGCATGACGTCATGCGCACGGCAGGCGGCACGAAAACGCTCAAAAAGCTGCTGATCGACCGCAAGGTCCCCGCAGCACGACGTGCGCTCATGCCGGTGGCCGCTGACGCATCCGGTGTTCTGGGCGTTTATGGGATCGGCGTCGATCTGGGCCGCGCCGCGGCTCCGGGCGATCGCGCTGTCATCATCACAATCGAAGAAACAGAGAAAGAGGATTAGATGTATGATTAACAAGTCTGACATGCTGCAGGACATCGAGCGCGTACTGGTCTCCGAAGAAGAGATCCACGCGCGGATCAAGGAAGTCGGCGCACAGATCGCAGACGACTATCGCGGCAAGTGCCCGATCCTGGTCGGCGTTCTCAAGGGCGTCGTTCCGTTTTTCGCGGAAATGGCGAATGCCATCAGCATTCCCGTGCAGGAGGATTTCATGTGCATCACATCCTTTGAGGGCGGCACGGAATCCACCGGCAAGCTGACGTTCCACAAGGATATCGACCATGATATCGAGGGCCGCCATGTGCTCATTCTGGAGGATATCATCGATTCCGGCAGCACGCTCAAGATGATCTGCGAGATGTTCCATGAGCGCAAGCCCGCGTCCATCAAGATCTGCACGCTGCTCGACAAGCCATCCGGCCGCAAGGTCGAGCTGAAGCCGGACTACACCTGCTTCACCGTTCCGCCCGCGTTCGTCGTCGGCTTCGGTCTGGACTATGAGGATTACTACCGCAACCTGCCGTTCGTCGGCGTGCTGAAGCCCTCTGTCTATCAGGACCGCTGAAAACCGGTCTATTCCACATAAAGGAGAACCTCCGTGAACCAACAGCCCAAAACCCTGCAGACCATTCTGCTCGTTGCGGTCCTGGCGCTGGTGCTTGTGGTGCTCTCTTCGTCCCTGCTTACGCAAAACGGCAGCAGGCTTGCATATTCTGACGTGCTCGACCTGTTTGAAAACAAACGGGTCGAGTCGTTCGTTCTGCAGGGCGATACGCTGACGCTGACGCTCTACGGAAGCGACGCAGAGCAGGCCGGCACCGCGACGGCGAAGATCGGCGACATCGAGACCTTCCACAAGGACCTGGACGAGACCATCGCTGCGCAGAGCGCCGCAGGTGTTCTCAAGTCCTACAACTATCTGCCCGCCGCCAATTCCATCTGGAAGACGGCGCTGCCGTATCTGCTCGTCGGCATCGCGCTTCTGTTCGTGTGGTTCATTCTGATGAACCGCTCCGGCAGCGGCCCGAACGCCATGGCGCAGTTCACGCGCGCCAACGCGCGCTTCGGCGTCCCGTCCGGAGAGTCCGTGACCTTCCAGGACGTCGCCGGTGCGGACGAGGAAAAGGAAGAGCTCTCGGAGATCGTGGAGTTCCTCCGCGATCCGGACCGCTTCAAGCAGCTCGGCGCGAAGATCCCGAAGGGTGTGCTGCTCGTCGGCCCGCCGGGCACCGGCAAGACGCTGCTGGCCCGCGCAGTCGCCGGAGAGGCGAACGTCGCATTCTTGTCCATTTCTGGCTCCGACTTCGTCGAACTCTATGTCGGCGTCGGCGCGAGCCGTGTCCGTGACCTCTTTGAGCAGGCCAAGCGGGTGGCCCCGGCCATCGTCTTTATCGATGAGATCGATGCGGTCGGCCGTCAGCGCGGCGCTGGCCTCGGCGGCGGCCACGACGAGCGCGAACAGACGCTCAACCAGCTGCTCGTCGAGATGGACGGTTTCTCGGCCAACGAGGGCGTCATCGTCATCGCCGCGACCAACCGCAAGGACATTCTCGATCCCGCCCTGCTCCGCCCGGGCCGCTTCGACCGGCAGATCTACGTCGGCGCGCCCGACTGGCGCGGACGGCTTGCAATCCTGCAGGTCCACGCACGGAAAAAGCCGCTGGCGGACAATGTCGATCTCCCAGCCGTCGCCAAGGCGACCGCCGGTTTCACCGGCGCGGATCTGGCCAACCTTCTGAACGAGGGCGCGCTCCTCGCCGCGCGGCGCGGCAAGGCCGCGATCAGCCAGCAGGATCTGGAGACGGCGATGATCAAGGTCATTGCAGGCCCCGAAAAGAAGAGCCGCGTGGTCAGCCACGCAGAAAAGATGCTCACCGCCGTCCACGAGGCCGGACACGCGATCTGCATGTACTGCCTCGACTCGCAGGATCCGGTGCACCTCATCACCATCATCCCCCGCGCCCAGGCCGGCGGCATGACCATCAGCCTGCCGCAGGACGACCGCTCCTATTCCTCGCGCAACGAGATGTTTGAGACCATTGTCTCCTTCCTCGGCGGCCGCGTGGCAGAGGCGCAGAAGCTCTGCGATATTTCCACCGGCGCGTCGAACGATCTGCAGCGCGCCACCGGCATTGCCCGCGATATGGTCGCAAAATACGGCATGTCCGACAGCATCGGCCCCGTCAGCTACGCGGGCGGGCAGGAGGTCTTTATCGGGCGCGACTATGAGAAGACCAAACCCTATTCCGAGCAGACCGCCGGGCAGATCGACGCGCAGGTCCAGAAGATCATGCGCGAGGCTTATCAGCGCTGCGAGCAGATCCTGCGCGATCATGCCGAACGGCTCGATAAGATCGCCGGCTTCCTGATGGAGAACGAGAACATGAGCCGCGCACAGTTTGAAGCTGTGATGCAGGACGAAACGCTTGACCAACCCAAAGCCTGAGTTTTATGCGCACCGCGGATCGTGGTGCGCATAAATTATGGGAACTGACAGGAGGCTCCATGTATTATCGCAGTCTGAACGCCTATCTGCGTGAGACCTTTGGCTGCAAGGTCTATAAGCTGGCGCTCTCCGCCGGCTGCACCTGCCCGAACCGGGACGGGACGATTGGCACGCGCGGATGCATCTTCTGCAGCGGCAGCGGAGAATTTGCCGCGTCCGCTTCCCTCTCTATCCCGGAGCAGCTGGCGCAGGCCAAGCGTCTGGTCGCCGCCAAGGCCGGGCCGGACGCACGCTATATCGCCTATTTTCAGGACTTTACCAATACCTATGCCCCGGCGGAGGTCCTGCGGCCGCTGTTTGCGGCCGCGATCCGACAGCCGGAGGTCTGCGCGCTCTCCATCGCCACGCGGCCGGACTGTCTGCCGCCGGAGATCTTATCGCTGCTGGCTGAGCTCCGGGCGGAAAAGCCCGTCTGGGTCGAGCTCGGGCTGCAAACCATCCATGCATCGACGGCCGCCTATATCCGCCGCGGCTATCCCCTTTCCGTCTATGACGAGGCGGTGCGGGCGCTGCACGCGCGCGGCATCAGCGTCATCACGCATCAGATCCTGGGCCTGCCCGGCGAGACGCCGGAGATGATGGTGGAGACGGCCCGCTATATCGGCCGCAGCGGCGCCGATGGCATCAAGCTGCACCTGCTGCACATTCTGACCGGGACGGATCTGGCCGCGGACTACGGAGCGGGCGCCTTTGAGACGCTGTCGCTGGACGCGTATATCACGCTGCTGGAGGCATGTCTGCGCGTGCTGCCGCGGGAGATGGTCATCCACCGGCTGACCGGCGACGGGGCCAAACGCGACCTGCTCGCGCCCGGCTGGAGCGGCGATAAAAAGCGCGTCATCAACGAGATCCGCCGCCGCTTCCTGGCCGACGATCTCGAACAGGGCTCCGACCTGACCGACGCGCCTGCTTGAATGGCGTGATTTTCGGTATCGTCGGACGCCAGACGGATTGACATTCGGGAAAAACCGTGTTATTCTTGATAACAGATAACGAATACGGGCTGAAATGCCCGTATTTGCTGCGTTTTCGATATTCTCGTTCCAGAATATCGAAAGCAATCGAAATCAATTCGACAATATCGGAGGAAAGAGAACATGAAAAAAGAGAATCTGTTCGTCATTCTGACCGGCGTTGTCATCGGCATCGCGGCACTTGTGCTGACGGCGCTCGGCAACCCGGCCAACATGGGCTTCTGCATCGCCTGCTTTGAGCGTGATATCGCGGGCGCTGTCGGTCTGCATTCGGCAGCCAAGGTGCAGTATGTCCGTCCGGAGATTATCGGTCTGGTCCTCGGCAGCTTCCTGATGGCCATCGCCACGAAGGAATGGAAAGCCAAGGCCGGTTCCTCGCCTGCCCTGCGGTTCGTGCTCGGCGCTTTCGTCATGATCGGCGCGCTGGCCTTTTTGGGCTGCCCGCTGCGTATGGTCCTGCGTCTGGCCGGCGGCGATCTCAACGCAGTCGTCGGTCTTGCCGGTTTTGCTGCCGGTATCTTCCTTGGCACGATCTTCATCCGCAAGGGCTTCACGCTCCAGCGCAACTACACCACCAAGACGCTCGACGGCACGGTCCTCCCCGCTGTGATGACCGGCCTGCTGATCCTGTTCATCGCTGTCCCCACCCTCTTCAAGCTCTCGGAAGAAGGCCCCGGCTCCAAGCATGCACCGTTTTTCATCGCGCTTGTCATCGCCCTCGTCGTCGGCGCGCTGGCGCAGAAGTCCCGCATGTGTATGGTCGGCGGTCTGCGTGACACGATGATGTTCAAGGACATGCACCTGCTGTGGGGCTTCATCGCCATCTTCGTCACGGTCCTGATCGGCAACCTCATCGGCGGCAGCTTCAAGCTCGGCTTCACCTCGCAGCCCGTTGCGCACTCCAGCCATGTCTGGAACTTCCTCGGCATGCTGCTCGCCGGTTGGGGCTCCGTGCTGCTCGGCGGCTGCCCGCTGCGTCAGCTCATTCTGGCCGGCAGCGGCAACGCGGATTCCGCTGTTACGGTGTTCGGCATGATCGTCGGCGCTGCGTTCGCGCATAACTTCGGTCTGGCCGGCAACGCCGACTCCGTCAGCGAGGCTGGTGAGTATGTCGTCGGCGGCATCTCCACGAAGGGCAAGGTCGCGGTCATTCTCGGCATCGTGATCGTGCTGGTCGTATCTTATGTAAACAGCATGAAGAAGCAGGAGGCGAAAACGAATGGTTGATGCAAGAGGATATCTCTGCCCCATGCCCGTGGTCATGGTCCAGAAGGCGCTCGAAGCGGAGCACCCCGATACGCTCGAGGTCCTGGTCGACAATGAGACCGCCGTGGAAAACATCAAGCGCTTTGCCGCGCACAGCGGCTATCAGGTCACAGCCGTCGAAGACGGCGAAGATTACCGCCTGACGCTCAAAAAGTAAACGATAGGAAAAGGGACGTACCAGTTGGTACGTCCCTTTTCTCGTCTGATCTTTATTTGCGCTCCATCGCGCAGAAGCCGCCCTGGCCGAGCGTGACGGTCTCACCGGTGTATTCCATGATCCCGCCGCCAAGCAGGATCGTGCCGCTGTGCGGCAGCGTCCAGGGTTCCGGCGACTGGTTGCAGCAGACTGCGACGCTGCCCTCCGCCGACTGCCGCAGCAGCAGGAGCCGGCCGCCGCCGGCCTCCAGCACGAGGACAGTCCCGCTGCGAAGCGCGGGCGCACTTTTTTTCACGCGGGCCAGCGAGCGATAGAACGAGACTAAATTTCCGTCTTCCCTGCCCCAGGGATAGAATTTCCGGTTGAATGGGTCCCGGTAGCCGGTCATCCCGGCTTCGTCGCCGTAGTAGATGCAGGGCATGCCCGGCAGCATGAACTGCAGGAAGGCTGCCAGCTTGAGGCGCTGCCTGCCCTCGCGCAGCTGCTCCTGCGTGAAATGCCGCTGAGCAAGGTCCGTCCGATCGCCGTCGCGCGGGTCGAGAATGGCGTTGATCGCGCGCGGCGTGTCGTGCGTGGAGAGGATGTTCATGACCGTCTGCAGCACGTCCGGCGGATAATTCTCCGCAAGCGTCCGGATGGCGTCGCCGAGCGCCGTGCCGTCGTCCTCGCTGCGGACATAGCGCAGGATTGCTTTCTGCCACGGGTAGTTCATGACGGAATCGAGCTGCCGGTCGGTAAAGTACCGGCGGCGCTGGTCGTAGGCGATCTTGTTGGACGCATCCTCCCAGACCTCGCCGATCAGCAGCGCGTCCGGCTTATACGCGCGGATGCGCGCGCGTAGGCGCGCAAGGAATGCGTCCGGCAGCTCATCGACCACGTCCAGCCGCCAGCCGTCGGCGCCGAGCTTCAGCCAGTGCACTGCGACGCTGTCTTCGTCGTCGATCATGTAGCGGATGAAATCCGGATTCATCTTGTCGACGCACGGGAGCGTCGTGATGCCCCACCAGCTGTCGTAGACGTCCGGATAGTGCTGGAACCGGAACCAGCCGCGGTAGGGCGAGGACGAATCATGGATGGCCTGCTGGAAATATGCACTGCGGCTGCCGACGTGGCTGAACACGCCGTCCAGAATGACCTTCATCCCATGCGCGTGCGCCTCGGCGCAGAGCGCGCGGAAATCCTCCTCCGTGCCGAGCATGGGGTCGATCCGCTTATAGTCGCAGGTGTCGTACCGGTGCGTCGACCAGGCGTAGAAGATCGGGTTCAGGTACAGGATCTCCACACCAAGCTCCTG
>ULNZ01018987.1_pt1 | contig 11152 bp, 18 predicted proteins | sample 1952111 | NCBI WGS metagenome assembly ULNZ01 (sample SAMEA4835590, study PRJEB28245) | human gut metagenome | biome: gut microbiome; material: fecal sample | place: Denmark | collected 2008 | reverse complement strand
GACGCCGACACGCGGCTCTTCAGGCCGCTGCTCTACCATCTGAGCTACGGGGGCATGTTTGTGCATCTGATAACCCGCAGATGCGCCGGGTTATGGTGGGCCGGGAAGGACTCGAACCTTCGTTGTCTCTAACGTGGCGGATTTACAGTCCGCTGCCCTCGCCGCTGGGCTACCGACCCATATATTTGCATTTTTGCCCGCGAAAATGTAAAGTACAGTTACAATCATTGTAGGAAAAAATGCAACATACGGAGTACAAATTTGCAATTTGGGCCATAGCTCTAAAGCATAAAGCATTGTCGCCAAGATGGTGACCTGCACGGGACTCGAACCCGTAACCTCCACCTTGAGGGGGTGGCGACTTAACCAATTCGTCGAGCAGGCCATATATTGCAGCAGGATTGGCGCTGCTGCGCCGCCGGGAATCAGCATCGGACGATGATGTCATCGAGACTCACGTTCCAGACTACTGAAAGGACCACAAGGTTGTCGATTGTTGGAAGGGATTTGCCGGAAATCCACTTGTAGATGGCCTGGACTGAACCGAGGCCAAGAATATCCTGGACATCTCGAACCGACATCCCTGCTTGTTTCCGCAAGTCATTGATTCGAGCGCCTGTCCCCTTCATATCCACTGCAGGAATCGTAGTTGTCATATTTGCCGCCTTCTTTCTCTTCGGCGGCCATAGTCTTACAAAAAGGCCGCCTGCCATGATACTTTGGCAAGCGGCCTGATATATGTACAGAAATAGGTGGTCAGTTCCCTGCCCTATCCCGCAATCTCAGATTTTTGCTTGCCGTATGAACGCACTCAAAGTAGCCGAACTCAAAATAGCGTTCAGCTTCATACTCGCGTTCATAGGCAAAACGGATTGCGGTCAGCATGAGAATTGTCTCCTTTCAAAATTCTGTTTGTCAATTTTCCCTTTCGACAATTTAATTATATCATCGGCCAGATAAAGTTGCAATGAACTTGCGGTTGAATTTTCAGGCGATGCGGACATTTCGTGATAGCCCGGCTTTTTCCAATAGCGTCAAGACATATCGCTGTTCATCAGAAAGCACAAATCCTGGTTGCATATATCCATTTTCATACACAGGCATGGCGCCTGTTTTTTCTGAGAGCCAGGCTAAAGGCGATGCTGTAACTGGCATCTCTTTCCAGACTTCTTCTTCGGTTTTGCCGTACAAAGTCATCAGCGTTTTGAGATGCGAAAATTCCGCAGCAATAACCTTCCCGTTTTTGGTGATGACACCCTCGAACCAGCCATAAGAATATTTCTCTTTGTGTGGAATGGCAAATGCCTCAAATCGAAGGAACAGGGCCTTCTTTTCAGATGGCGATAGTTGGCTCGGAATGGGACAATACTGCCATCCCTGAGGCGGTCTGGACGTTTTGACAGCATCCAGCGCCATGTCGAGAGGCTGGACATCAGAGAGCTGCCAGCCGTATACTACATTTTTTGACCAAAAAAACGGCGTGAGCTGTTCCCTTGTGAGGCAGCTTGCTTTTAGGAAAGCATCTCCTTCGTTGGATTCCAAATCATTTTTTGAAAAACGGAACAGGTTGGTGCAAAGAGCGACAGCACGAATTCTTCCGCATCCTCCGCCATTGCGCGTTTCGTACAAATATACCTGGAAAGGCAAATATGCGCTTTTGGGATAATTTCCGCGAATCTCAAGGATTTTTTCACCCGACAAAATTTTATCGAGCCAGTTTTTGTGGATACTCATTAGTACCGCTTTTTCAGCCATCTGTTATTCCTCAAAATTGTGCTCCCCAGTTAATTTGCGGAGCGCCGTGTGCGGCAAAGAAACTGTTAGTTTTGGAAAATGGTTTTGAGCCAAAGAACCCCCGGTATGCAGAAAGCGGGCTCGGATGTGCAGATTCGAGGATAAGTGTTGGGGCTTCCCTTTTATCGAACAAAGTTTTGTATTTCTGAGCCGGCTTTCCCCAAAGGATGACAGACAGCGGCCGGCAGTTGTGTTCAAGAACGTATTGGATGGCATTGGCCGTGAAAATCTCCCAGCCATGCCCAGCATGGGAATTAGCTTTTCCTTCCGACACCGTCAGGACGGTGTTCAAGAGAAACACCCCTTGTTCTACCCATCCTTCCAGGTTGTTGCCGGGCAGTTCTGCACCCACATCATCCAGCAGCTCTTTCTTGATGTTCCGTAGTGATGGCGGTGCCTTGCAGGTATCGGGAACAGAAAATGCAAGCCCCATCGCCTGGCCAGCTTCGTGGTACGGGTCTTGGCCCAGGATAATGACGCGTACCTCTTCCGGTGCCACAAAGAAAGCCCTGAAAATTTGGTATACTTGCGGATATATGGTTTCGGAACCCACTTTGGCAGTGACGAACTTGTCCAATTCCGCAAAGTAGGGTTTGGTCATTTCTTGGCGAAAGAATTTAGCCCACGGTCGTGTCATTGGTGACAAACACAGGTCTTTGAGCAATTTTTCGAGATACCGCTCATCATCTCGCGTAGGCATTAGCACTCCTCCACAACAACAAGAGGCTGGTCGGTAACGCGTAGGATGTAATCATCCCGGCGGTTCCGAATTCGTTTTAACATCTCATAGGCAAGTTTGCTGTCGTATCGATTGTCCGAGCTGGCGATGCCGAAGCTGCCATTCCATCCCATCTTGACAAGGTCGGGAATCAGCAAGTCGCGCATCTCATATACGCCTGAGCCATTCCATTTTGCAGAAGCCCAGGCCGATTGGATTTTTTCGTTTTCAGAATTGACGTCGAGTTGTTCATAAATAATGAAAAACTGGCCCATCAAGATGCGGGAATAGGCGTCCAGGGCATCCACGAGGATGTCTTTGGTTGTTGGGTATTTCCCTTCATTATTTTGAAAAGAAAACTTCTTGACAAAAGGAGACTTTTTATCGCGCTCTTGAGATTTGATGTGTATATTTTCGGATTCTTCAAGCTGATTCTGCAAAGCAGTAAGGGTCTGGACGTATTTGGGAACAGGCCCAGTCACAGGAATGGCATAAAAAGTATCGCATGCTTTGGTAACGGCCTCCTCTGTCCCATATTGCTTTCCAATCTCTTCAAAAAAGGGTCGGATATCGTTCTCGTAGAACGGAATCATAACAGAAAAAACCTTGCAAAGTAAATCGTACTGGATTTGCGTTAAGTAAATGTTCAAAGTTGTATTGCTCCTTTCGCCTTGTAGGCAAAGCACACCAGCTTTTTAGCGAAATCGTTGCGTAGATACCGCACATCCAAACCGTCGCTGCCTTCCACGATAGCAAATCCAAATCGTATACGGTCAAGCGCATCGGCATCTTTCAGGATGGAATACAGAAGCCAGGCTTTATCCCGGCGGGTGCTGGAGAATTCTCCGTCAAGTTCCTTCTTGGCGGTCTCATCATCGATGCAATGGTTGCGAATCATGAAGGCTATGACATTATCGGACCCGCCGTTCTTTTTGTATATTTCCTCAGACCGCAACCCATGGCTTTCGTCTGTTGCATCATTTACACGGCCAATATCATGGTAAAGAAATCTGATGCCGTATATATCTCTACAAAAACCTTTTGACATACTCCCCATGTCTAAAGCCAGGGGATTCTACCCTTTGAGACATAGAAATTGTGCTTCAACGGAGCTGCTGGCTGACCCAGTCTTACCGCTCCTCCACAGTGGATGATGCCCCACCCACATGATGTTAAATAGCTTAGACTGAATATCCTAACTGGGCCAGACCAAGCTTTTTAATGTTGATAGCTGCATTAGTATCCCTGTCCAGAATGGCGTGACAGCAATCACATGTCCAGTGCCGCTGCTTCAGTGTGAGATTCGGGTTGACTGTTCCACACACATGACAGGCCTTGCTGGATGGCACCCACCGGTCGATTTTCACGACAGTGGACCCAGCGTTGCTGGCCACCCATTCCAGGATGGATACAAACTCTGCAAAAGCGAGGTCAGAAGCCTTCCGTCCCCACAAGCGCTTCATCCCATCGAGATTAAGGTCCTCGATACAGATGATAGCATACTCGCCAACAAGCTGGTTTGCCAGTTTGAAGAACCAATCGCGCCTGCGATTGCTGATGCGCTGGTACACCCGCTCCAGGTGCCGGATAGCTCTCCGGCGGTTCTGGCTGCCTTTCTGGCAGCGGGACACCGCACGGTGAGCTACCTGCAGCTCTTTGAGCGAGGCTTTGTACCACTGGGGAGAATCTATCACGGAACTGTCATCCAGATTGAGGAAGTGCTTCAAACCGAAATCCATTCCGACAGCCTTACCTGCTCGTGGATAGATGTCGTTACACTCCTGCTTAGTGACGATGATGAGATAGAACTCTCCCAGCGCATTGCGCTTCACGGTGAGTGTTTTGATAGTTCCCTCTATAGGACGGGATTTACAATACTTGTATTCGTGACCCATGATAGTGACTTTATTACCATTATGGAAAGCATATCCAGCCTGTTTAAGCGTGAAGCTGGAATACCGGCTCCGCTTCTTAAACGATGGCGGTGACTTCCTGCCATGACGTTTCTGTTTCATGTGGTCGAAAAATGCTTTGTAGGAACGGTCAACCCGCTGGACAACATCCTGAATAGCTTGGCTGCCGAGGGCTTTCCATTCCGGGTGAAGCGTTTTCTTGACCTTCGTGATATGTTTCATCAATTTATTGGCAGAAAGATGCTTCCCAAATGCTTTATAGTAATGCCTGTGCATCGCAATACAGTAGTTCCAGATGGAAGCGGCAATATCGATACTGTCATCCAGATGCTTGTTCTTTTTGTTTTTGTACAATTTGAATTTGTATGTCTTAACGACAGTATGCATATATGCCACCTCCTTATACATTTTTTTGATTTTCGATGTACTGCTTAATTACAGACAAAGGTGCGCCACCAACCGTTGAAACAAAATACGAGTTCGTCCATAATGACGGAATCCTTGACCGCAGCCAAGGAAACTCCTGCCGTAGAACGCGAGAGGTAGTACCCTTAATTAGTTTGACTGCCTTGTGGATTCCAAACTGTGGGTCTACTTCAATAAGCAAATGCACGTGGTCAGTCATGACTTCCATCTCGATTAAGTCGAAATTACGCTCAACGCAGATGGATTGAACCAATTCTTTTAATCGAATTTCGACTTTATCGACCAATACTTTTCGTCTGTATTTTGGACACCAAACTATTGTCATTTCTGTTCCTTCTGCCCGAAGAGGACCTCTCGAATGTATTGAGATACGGTTTTGTTGTTTCCCTGTGCCGCTTTTTTCAGATATTCATGTTCCTGGGCCGAAACTTGGATTTTCACAAAGTCATCACTCTCTATGTCGGTTTCATCGAACCCGGAAAGCTCATTCTCAGCAACCCCTAAACGAGCATTCATTTCATTCTCTGAGAGCAACGTTTTTGAGTCGAAGTTGCTCATTCTTTTATCAGCAACATCTACCAACTGTGCGTCGTTGACTCTGTCCATTAGTTGGACATACTCTTCAGGAGAAAGAAGAACGCACTCAGGCGTATTATTCTTCAGGACAACTTTTGCGCCGCTTTTTTTAACTTCTTCGAAAACTTTTCCTGCAAGCCCTCGATTAAAAAATTGATAGGTACCTTGACGTCCTCCCACCCCTCACGGAGTGGGATTCTTTAAACCGACCGGGAGCCAGAGGTCTTCCCTTAAACGAGGTCCTGCCGTGAAGCAATTGCTTGTTCTTGGGATTCACGCGTACAACAAGTGTACGTGGCCTTACTACTTTCCTTTGGTTTAGAGACCTTCAGCACATCCTCCCTGTGGGAGTTTCACGCCAACCGAAGTTGGCGCAGTGCCAGGGTTCGCGTCGAGAACCCCTTTGAGCTTTTGCTCATGTATCAGAAGCCTACACTTGCAGGCAACCAATCAGTAGAGTGTTTCAAACGATAGGAAGTTTCTTCATGCATCACCCTGAAATCCGCAAAGTCGGATTTCAGGGTTTTCTTGTTGTATGTTTTCATATCTTTGTTGAGATGCGCCAACAAAAACGCGGAATACAAATCCCGTTGAACGATTGTCCCGTCAGATAGTTTCACAAATCGTTGGCTTAACTTCTTTTTGGTATAGCTGTCATCAGTGTGGTCAAACTGGCTGGCTTTCGTATCGAAAGTATTTACCTTTGTGAGCTTGCCGCCAAGGCGTTCTATCTTCTGCTTTAGAATCGTTACAAAGGCTGCTGGCGCACAACGGGAAAGTGATTTCCCGAAACGTTTCTTTGAGCGAAAACGTCCGGTCTTAGCGTTTATCTTGGTTTCTTTGTTTTTCTTCTGTAGAGCCTTGTAGTTCATATCTTCAATGAAGAATGCATCTCCATACTGGAGAAGTTCGTTTGCCAAAGCATAGTGTTCTTGCTTTCTAATTGCAGCAAGCCTGCGGTTCAAGTCCCGATATCGGCTACGCAGTTTACAGTAGTTTTGGCTGTAGACCCATTTCCGTATTTGCTTATGTCCATGTTTGGAATGCAGCTTTTTGATGGTCCCATCTTCATTGAAGTATTTGGGGTTCATTGCTCTGCGTGACCTGTCCATAGCTCTTTGAATTTTGGCAATCTCGTTGACCAGGCCTTTGCTTTGTGCCAACGCAGACGGCGCCAATACCTTCAGGTCACAACACTTTTTTGCGCTGATAGCAAGAGTCTGTGTACCAATATCCAAGCCAACACGGCCATCTCCGATTGGGTGTTTCATTTCGCCGTTGTTATCTACCTTGATGGGAGGATAACCTTCCAAAATGACTTGGACATAGTTTTTCCATTTGTGCTTTACCCACTGTCTAAGGATAGCGCAATACTTGATGCGGTTTTTCAACGCTTCTCGCTGATACCATCCTGTATTGGTGTTAGCATTCCGCAAAACGATGGGGATAACACAATTCTTGTATTGAAGAACAAAACCATCAGTTTGTTCCCGACACATAATACCAGTGGCGTTGCTTTTTCCTCGGAAGGAGTAGAACATATCGAACCGGCGATAGTGGACTTCTTTGCCCTTTCCAAAGAGAAAGTCATTCCATGCCTTCCAAACACGTTCTGCAACGGTTTGGGCAATGGCAGAGTTCACGCCAAAGTGTTTTGCCAGAGGTTTGACCATCTTATCAAAACCGGTGCGCGAGAAACCGGCTTCTTTAAGAATCTGGTTTCTCTGTGCATACAGTGCTTTTTGTTCGATGGAGTCCTTCTTCGCCTCAGAAATAGCAAGAGACAGTGCTTTGTACTGTCTTGTTTTTCGGAGCTGGCGCCATCTCTTTGTACTGATACTCACCAAACCATTGTAGATGCGCCAAAAGCTATAGAAGTCAGCGTCAAGCCTTTCCCGGCTGGGCTGGTCTACCTTTAACGGCAGCGTCAACACAAATGATGGAGATGTTTCATTTTTGCCTTTTGCCATGCGCTATGCACCTCGCGTTTTTTGTGATTCCACATACCGCTGTATCGTGGCACTGGAAATATCTCCCGCCGTGGATACAAAATAACTCCGTGTCCAAATCGTGTTTGTTTGAATAACGTTACTGAACTCCTTTAACAACACTCTTGACGTGTTTGTTTTGATGATGCGTATCACATCCGCAGGACTGACTTGCGGCGGCACGTTCAAAAACAGATGACAGTGGTCAATATGGCATTCCAAAGCCAGGATTTCAAAATCATTTTGCCTGCAAATTTGAGCAACGAGCTCCTTAAACCTTGGCTCAAGCCCATCTATCAAAAACAACTTTCTACGATAGCGCGGACAAAACACAAAGTGATAGTTGACCATCGATACTGTTGTTGGGGTTCTTCTGTATTTATCTTTCATGTATCATATTATATCATATTATGATACAATAATCAAGCCGGTTTGAAGACATAGAAATATGAAATCACATAAGCGCCTTTCATCCCACCCCTTACGGAGTTGGCTTTCCTGGCGCATTTTTATAAAAACAACAAGCAGCCTCCCCCACAAATGGGGCAGGCTGCTTGTCTTTCACAGATTCATCAAGTCGCGAAAAACAGTCTTGTATTGTTTCTTCGTCATGAAGACGATGTTGTCGCAGTTTGCTACGTCAGGATACTGTTGGATTTTGTTCCATGCAGCGTCCAAAGACATATCTTCTGCGTTGTACAAGGCGCACATCTCTATGAGGTTGCCGCATTGACCTTGAGGAAAGTAGTCGAAATCGACCCTCTTAATCATGGTCATTCCTCCTTAAATTTGGACGAAAGGAGCCGGGTATCCGCATCCTGGGTTTTCCGTACATTCGAATGTGACACCCTTTTTTTCCAATTCCTTCACAAGCAATTCTTGCCCTTCTGTGTGGAGGAGAAGTTCCTGTGCCACGCTCATGACCGGTTCACTGTACCATCCTTCCGGTGCTGTTTTTCCGGCTCCTCGGTATACAAGTAGCCGGTTTGCATCATCAGGGTCAGAGGCAAGAATACCGTTCTTGATGCACGCTTCCAGCAACTTAATGCACTGGAAGTATGTCATCTTTTGTTCATTGGCCATTTGCGTTATTCCCTTCTTGAGACAAGAAGTGAGCGCGAGCTGTGATTTCTCTGTCAGCTGAATACCCAGCTAATTCACAGACCAGCTCACGCATGGTATGGCCGGCTTCCCGATTCGTGTCCGAATAGGAGCCGTGGCCATACGGCCCTTTCCCGTCGTAATGCGTTAACTGCCAGGACTCAGAATATCGAGTGCTTGGTGTCAACGTCATGAAGTGAATTCGAGGGACATTCTTCTCTCTGTTGGCGCTGAAACTGCATCCGCAGAAATTCGGAGACGCCAAGAGTGCAGCCCACTTCTTCTTGACACTGATATATACAGCGTCTTCTGCCTTATGGTGGAAGGCATTCAGAAGGACATCTTTGGGATAAGACGGGAATGTTATATCCCGGACCACATCTTCACTCATCGTCGTCTTCCTCTTCGACCTCATCGATGCTGACATCTGCATGTGCCAGATGGTCCTGAAGGATGGCGGCGATGTCCTGCATCATGGAAGAGTCTTCGCCACGGATGCCTTCCATGACCATTTTCTCAGCCATATCAGAAGAGGAAGCCGTCACAACGATACTGCCGGCAACGTTGAAGCTCACGCGATATGTTTTGTTGCCGAGAGCATTTTTGCCTGGGCCTTCCCAACCGCACTTGGTACACTGCCAAATATCGTCGTCATCCGGTTTGTGTGTTACTTCAACGCAGCTTTCGTTTTCCTCGATAAACTCGCCATCGCAGTCTACGCGCCAGCCCTGAACAACGTGGGCATTAGTATAGAATTCGTCATTGCCACAAACAGGGCAGATATGCTTTGCCATAATTTTAACCCTCCATCATGATTTCGATGATGTGCATCGTGACCCAACGCAGAGCACTGGTCCGAGTCTTGCACATCTTGAGTACAGTTCGAGCGTCAGGAGCGATGACAGCAAAACCATCGACCTCACGTTCAATCCAAATAAATTTGCCTTTTTCCGGTTCAGCAACCCAGAGTCCGGGGATTCCGTTCTCGTCGGTGCTTTCCGGGACAACAGACCAATTCAGCACCATTCGTCGAACCTGCTTTCGTAATCCGGGTCTTCCCAAATGATAAGCCCGCTTTCACGGTCTTCCTTTTATTCCTTTCTGACTACAATCGCTTCAGGTACGACCCGTTCGATGATTTTGGAAACGATGCTCCAATCACCGCCTGCCAAGCCGCACCCGATGCCATACGGCAGATATACGGGCAAGTTATATCCCTTGCCCATTTTAGCCACCGCAACAAGGCCCTTTTCGAGGGCAGGATACTGGGTGTATTGCTTGTCTCGCCCATATCCATCTTGGCCATAGATTCCGACCACATAGAGGTCGGAGTCTATCTGCGTGATGCAGAGTCCGCCGAGGTGAGGGATGCGAGAAACATAGTCGCCATAATGGCGCGGATATTTGCGGCGGATTTGTGCCGCAAGCCCTGCGCCCATGATGTGTTTGCAATTGACCTGGTGGCATATGATTCCGTGGTCGACGTCGAGCAGATTCCCCTGGATAATATTCATATAGCTCTCCTTATGCGGTCATGGCTGCTACAAGCCTTTTGACAATTGGGACCCACTCGTCGAAATCATCTCCAATTCCGCAGTTGTACCGCTCGGTCTGGAGAAGTTTTTCGCCACCGGTCACATAAAGAGCGACAATGTCGCGGATTGTATCGACATCGTGTTCGATTCCGCATTTCTGCATCGCTCTTGTGACTGCCTTTTTGGGGATATTGGCATCCCGATACTCTGCGACGGAAGCCATCTGCAGAAGGTAGAGGACTTGGTCACTCAAATACTGCACGATGGAAAACGTCCGTTCGGGAGAGAGCCAGTCATATTCCGGGTCCTGGCTCAGTTCCTTTTCGAAAGCCGACATATCACTTTGCGGTACTGAGTTTTTTGTCAACCAGTGATACACGACCCAGACAGCCGTTTTTGCTTTCACGGTCAGCAAATCGCAATCAACGAGTGCTTCCTTGATAACTCCAGTGATAGCCTCTACCGTAACAGGTTTAGGCTCATACGGCGGGAAAACCATACTGGTCTGTTCGGCATCACGAATATCTTTCTCGGTCGCGACCCGGCATTCGCCCTCACAGTAAAGCGGCACGATTTTCCAGTCGTGGTTCATCCCATCTTCCGTGGTGGAGTCAAGAGCACGGGCTTCCAAAGCGGAGATACCTGCATCCTCCTGTTCTTCTAACCAGGATTCCAGTTCTTCCATGGATACGCCGACAGCCTTAGCGAAATCCTCGCGAACGGCCTCCTGCGCATCATTTTCCGTATCGAAAATGCCCAGTACATCCAAGTCTTCTTCGATGGCTGTGACAACAAGATATTTGATGTACATACGTTATACCTCCTTACAGCTCAAGTTCCAACTGCTTGATTGACTCGTCCAGAGAGGTATCTCCTCTCCAGTAGCCCCCGTTTCGTTTGATGTTCTGAAGACTTTCCAGAGCCTCTTCGATTGTGCATTCATCAAGCACAGCATCATCAAGCACAGCATCCAAAGAAACCACCACGTACTCGTTGTAGCCGTTGTCGTCTCGAATGACGACATCCTCTTCGTAGCAGTCATCGTCATCAGATGCGCACCCGGCGGTGCTAATATCAAAGACCTCATGAGTCTTGGTGTTG
>ULNZ01031321.1_pt1 | contig 11314 bp, 10 predicted proteins | sample 1952111 | NCBI WGS metagenome assembly ULNZ01 (sample SAMEA4835590, study PRJEB28245) | human gut metagenome | biome: gut microbiome; material: fecal sample | place: Denmark | collected 2008 | reverse complement strand
CGCCGCGAAAGCGACGCTTCCGCCTTCGTTGCCCGCCATGCGCCGGAAGCAAACGACGAAGAACGCGAAAAAATCGTCCGTGAAGTACTTTCCCTGCTGGACAACCCGGATTTCGGCAGCGTTTTCGGTCCGCAGTCAAAAGCCGAAGTGCCGGTGATGGGCGTGGTCAGCGGCAAAATCGTTTCCGGCCGCATCGACCGCCTGATCGTAGAACCCGGACGGGTCGTCATCGTCGATTTCAAAACCAACCGGCCGGCCGCCGCCTGCCCGGCCGAAGTTCCGGAAATATACCGCCGGCAGCTTGCCGCCTACCGTTCCCTGCTTGAACGAATTTATCCGGACAAAAAAATTATCTCTCTGATTCTGTGGACAAATACCGCCCGGCTGATGGCGGTGGAATAAATCTCGGAAAATTTAGGGGTTGTTTTTATATTATAAACCTTTAATATGACTTTTATCGTACCTATATAATGAACACTACAGTATCAGAGAAAGGAAAAAACATGCAATCGATTAATGATTCCCAGTTTGAAAACGAAGTCTTAAACAGCAAAGGTCTGGTTCTGGTTGATTTTTGGGCGGAATGGTGCGGCCCCTGCCGTCAGCTCGGTCCGATTCTGGAAGAAGTCGGCAAAGCCATGGGCGACAAGGTCAAAATCGTCAAAATGAACGTTGACGAAGCGCCCGACACCGCCGCCGGCTACGGCATCCGCAGCATCCCGACCATGTTTCTGTTCAAGGACGGCAAACAGATCGACACCAAAATCGGTCTGAATCCGCAGTCGGCAATCGTTTCCTGGATCGAAGCCAACAGCTGAAAACGGCTTTTTTCAATAAACCTCAAACAAAAAAAGAGTCGGCAAGGCTCTTTTTTTGTTGCCAATTCCGACAAATGTCTTAAGCTTAAAAAAAACAAACGGAAAAAACGGCCATGGACGGACAACAGCAGATAAAACGGCAGCCGGCGACAGGCGGAACATTCGCCCGCTTTAACATGCGTGCTTTCATTTTCAATTCGTTTTACTATTTTTATCACGGCATTCGCAGCGACCGGTTCTGGCTTTTCTTTTCGGCAACACCGGTCTTGACATATCTGCTGCTGAAAACCGGTCTTCCCGTCATTGCCGCCGCAACCGCCGCCGTTTTGGCGGTGCGTATCATCGCCGCTTTTCGCGCCGACGGAGACATTCAGCGGCAACGGGAAGAAAACGCATATCCGCCAAAAGAAACACCAACTCCCTGGTTTTCCGTTTCCCTCACCAGAGTGCTGCTTTTTTCCGTCGTCACCTTTGACCTCTATTCGCTTTATCTGGCTTACAAAAACTGGCAGGCCGTCCGCGACGGCAACCGGCAATATCATATCTCGCCGTTTCTTCGCGGCTGGCTCCTCGGCATCGTTTTCGTCATTCCCCTTTTTCTGCGGATGAGAAAAAGCTTTGTCGCCGTCAAGCGGAAAACGACCGTTTTCGACGTCTGCGCCTTCTTGTACATTACCTTGACAGTCGCCGCTTTTGTCGTCCGCCACTACATGATCGTCAACGTCAACTTTTCCCTTTTCAATCTCCTGATCGTCCTCCGGCTTTTAAAAATCCTGTGCCTGCTGCCGCTGCAAAAAAACATCAACGATTATAACCTTATTCTTGATCCCGAAAGCCGTCTGCTGAAAAAGTTTCTTCCCGGAGAAATCGCGCTGGCAGCGGCCGCGGCGGCATTATTCATAAGCTATTACAATTTCAGCGACCGCTTTGCCATTCGCAATTTTTACCGCAACTTTGACCGCCAAACCAGAAACGAAATCATCAACAGCTATATTTTCAGGCGGGCCTACCCGGAAATCTGCGAAAAATACGGCTATCGGCTGAAAAACTACGGTCAGACCTTTGAGCGCGTTTATCAAAAGGAACTGGCTTCGCTGGCGCGAAAGCTGAAAGACAAAAACATAACCGTGGAAGAAGCCTGGAGTTACGGCGGACGTTATATGCCCGAAATCATGAGCCGGCGGCTGGAAAAAGAACTGATCGACGTAAGCGGGGAAATGTTCGGCACCCCCTCTTCGGACACACGGAAAAACATGCGCCATTTTTGCTCTTTCATTGACATGAGCGCCGAACTGGTCATTAAAAAACAGCTGAACAAATGACGTCCCGGCTTTTGTCCGGCAAATTATTTTTTACAGCCTTAAAACTACAAAAAAGGAAAATTTCCATGAAACTGCAGGAAAAATTGAAATTATATCAGGAAACATTGAAAAAAGACGAACCGACAAACGCTTTCAACCCCTGGGCTTTCATTTTCAATTCCTTTTATTACTTCTACCATGATGTTTCTTTCGGCAAATTTCTTGCTTATTTTCTCGCCACGCCGTTACTGTTTATCCTGTTCGTGCTCCTGAAAGCAACTCCTGCCGCGGCGTTTTTTTACGGCCGTTCTCGCCGTCCGCACCGTTGCCGGCTTCCGCGCAAACATCGACCTGAAAAAACACATGAAAGAATTTGTCGACAAATATAAAAACGTCGATTTTAATCCCCAACCGGTCGTCTATTTCTCAGTTCCCCTTACCCGTCTGTTTTTCGCCTCGCTGATCAGTTTCGGCCTTTATGATGTTTATTGGGCTTATAAAAACTGGCAGGCCGTCCGCCGCTGCGGCAGGGAATACAACATCATTCCGTTCTGCCGCAGCTGGCTTTTCGGCATTTTTTTCATTTTTCCGCTGTTTTTAAGAATGAAAAAAAGTTTTGAACAAACCGTACCGGTCGGCAAAGGTTTCGTTTTTTGCGCAACGGCATACTTTCTTCTTTACATCGCCGGCGCCGTCGCCGGCCAAATATCGAACAATTCCGACACCGTAACCGTCGCCATGGTCATCTCAGACTTTACGCTGGCGCTGTTTTCCGCACTCTGTCTGCTGCCGATACAAAAAGCGGTCAACCGCCACAATCAAAAACTAAGTCCCGGCAACAAACCTCTGAGCAAATTTTTATTCGGAGAAAAAATAACAATATCCGTTTCCCTTCTGTTGACAGTTTTGTCTTTCGTTATCGGCTATAAAAAAGAAAGCGGGGAATCTTTTTTCAACCAGACTGAAAATATGTTTCTTACCACCATGTATGTTCACGAACAGGTATATCCGGAAATTTGCAAAAAACACGGTTACGAAATGCGCCGATATCCTGAAATTTTCCGCCGCATATTTTCCGCCGAACGCTCACGTATTGAACAAACATTGAAGAGCAGGGACATTTCCCCGACAGAATTTTGGAATCAGATTCCCGAAAAATATCGGACGAAAATCTTTGCCCGACTTGAACAAACCATGCTTGAAATCAGCGGGGAAACAAAAGCGCAATATCCGCAAAACCTTTTAGCGACGGTTACCGGACTTTGCACCTATATGGATGAGAACGCCGAACAGGTCATCCGCAAACAAATTTCAACAAACTAAAATTCAAAAGGAAAGAAAAAAAATCTTCCTCTTTTTTTTGCCGGTTTTGTTCATATATACAAGCAAAACGGGGAACATTCATGCTTTGGATCATCGACGGGCTGATTTACGGCTTTTTTACGGCTGTTTATACCATTTTCAACCAGCACTACAAGCTGAACGCTTACCTGCTGGGCATGTGGCGCGGCTGGGGAATCGCCTTATGTTTTGCCCCGTTTCTTTACTTTCTGGGTTTTCCGTCTTCCGCTTACTACTGGTTTCTGCTCATCATGCAGGGACTGATGATTGCCGTTTACGATTCTCATTTGTTTTTTGCCTCCGCACGGTACGGCGCCGGTCCCACTTCCCGGGTCATGGCGCTGACGGCCATGGTTACCACCCTTTTCTGGTGGTTTCTGACGCCGGAAAGTTTTCTCAAACTGCTTGACAACGGCACTTTGGTCATCACCATTATCCTGCTGCTGTTCGGTTTCACCGTCTGTTATTGGCAGATGATCAAATCCCCGGTTTCCCAAGAGCTTGTCAACTATATGATTCCCGCCATCCTGTCGCTTTCCGGCATGAGTATCGCCACCAGGGAAATCGCCTCTTTCGGCACCACCGCCTGGAGCGGCATCACCTATTATCTGACAATTGCCGTTTTCGTCAGCGGCAGCGTCAACGCCTGGTGGTATGTCCGAAGCGTCAAGCCCGGTTTTTCCGGTTTCTTCCGCCAGGTTTTCTCGCCGCGTATGATCAGGATCGGTTTCTACGTCGTCAGTTTCAGCGCGGCGCTCATCACCGCCAAAAACCTGGCGCTGAGAACGGCCCCCAACCCCGGCTATGTCATCGCCCTGCTTCTCACCTCGCCGCTTTTCGTTTTCGGCCTCAACAAATACAACAAAATCCCCGATGACATTTCAATCAGGGAAGGCTTTCTGATGATCGCCTTTCTGGCGGCGCTGATGATCCTCGTCACCGGCAATTTCGGCGTCAACGATTGACAAAAGTCTTTGTTTTCTGATAAAATTCAATTTAATCAAAATTAACGGAAAGCACCGGCAATGACTGACAGAAAAATATCGGAACAAAATATGGAAACTTTGCTGAAACATGGGTTGGAAACCAAAAATGACAAAGGACAGACGGCTTTGCTGCTTGCTTGCGAAAACGGCAGTTTCGAAAAAGCCCGGGAACTGATCGGCAAGGGAGCAAACGTAAACGTGCGCGACAACAACGGCCGCACCCCGATCATGATCGCCTGCGAAAAAGGACAAACCGACTTGCTCATATTTCTGTTGTCCAACGGCGCCGAAGCTTCGGTACTTGTCAATTCTACCCTGCTTACCCGGGAGTTTTTGAAGGAACATCCCGAACTGGTCAAGTTTCTCGTCAACGGCGGCGACAAAGCCGAAACTCTTTCTGCCGCACCGGCTTTTCTTTTTTCTTCGCAGGCGGCCGATTTCAAAGCCGTCAGCGAATATCTCGCCAGCGGCGGCAACGCCGACGCCGTCAATGCTGCCGGACAAACCGCCCTGATGCTGACGGCGGCAAACGACGACGCCAAATGCGTCGAATTGTTGATCGGCAACGGCGCAAACGTAAACCTCCGGGACAAAGACGGCCGTACGGCATTAATGTACGCCGTACAAAAAGGCTGTGACAAAGCCGGCGAACTGCTGCTTAAAAACAAGGCCAACCCCAATCTGCAGGACAAAGACGGAAAAACGGCCCTGATGTTTGCCGCGGAACAGGGAAAACTGACTTCAACAGAAATGCTGGTCAAATATGAAGCAGACATCACCCTGACCGACAAAAACGGGCAAAACGCATTAATGATCGCCGCTGCCGAAGGACAAACCGACATTGTTCGTTTTCTGGCCGAAGACTGCCGGGAAGAAAAGGCAAAAGACGCCGCAAACCGGCAACAGGACACTCCCGGCAATAACAAACCGCGTCCCGCATATGCCGTTAAAAAAGCCGTTGACCTCAACGCCCGCGACAACGACGGCAATACCGCCCTGATGCTCGCCGCCCGCAACGGACATGCGGAAACGTTTCAAATTCTCGCCCGGCAAAAATCCGTCGATTTTACCGTAACGAACCGTGCCGGACAAAACATCGTCGACATTATCAAAGCAAGCAACGACAATCGTCTGAAAAAACTGCTGGAAGAAAACGAAGAAATCAAACGTCAGACGACGGAGAAAAAACAAGCCGCCGTCCTCAAAGTCGAACAGCACTTATGCAAAATCCGCCAAAATCTGGGAATCCAAAAAAATCAACCGGATTACCCTGCAGAGGAAAACCGGCGGCAAACGGCCGACAACCGTTTGAACTTCCGGACAAACGGCGGCGAATTCGGCGACAGACAAACAACCCGTTAAAAACATACCGGGCATTCGGCCGCACATTTTTCCGACAAGGCAAAAAAATTACGCACCAGAGTCCTGCTCCTTTATAAAAAGAGGTTCATGACTTATTAAATTTTTCGTTCTGAGATTTTCAACTGACGTTTTATCAACTGATAGTCATAAAATGCATGAACCGTTTCAATACGTTACAATTTAACTTCTTTAACGGAACAGAATAATCCGTTTTCACGGGTATCCCCGATAAACCGGAGGATCCAAAACAGCCGCCGGCCTTACGGACTGACCATGATCAAAGGCATGGGGCGGCATTGTCCCGGCGCTAAAGCGTTCGACCCCGGGAAAACCCGGGATTTTCCGTCAGACATGCAACCCGGCTGACGCAAAAGGCGCTAACTGTTCCGAGCCGCGTTCACGCTGTCCGAAGGCTGCGCAAGCCTGACCGGAACAATACGTCTTGCATCCGCCTGCCGGCGCAGACCTTTAACGCATAAAACAAACGGGGAAATTTTTCAACTCCCCCGTTTGCCGCAATTCCCGGTTTACAGTATCTCGCGTTTGCCGGTATGGTCGGCCGGCGACAAAACGCCTTCCTCCTCCATCCGCTCAATCAGCACCGCGGCACGGTTGTAACCGATCCTCAGACGCCGCTGCACATAGCTGATGGAAGTTTTTTTGTCGTTGCGGACAATCGCCACCGCCTGATTGTAAAGGTCGTCGTCGCTGCTGCCGCCGCCCATCGCCGTCTTGTCGAAGACCGAACCGCTGTCTTTGACGTTCAATTCGCCTTCGGTCACGCCCTCAACATACTCCGGCTCTTTCTGCGCTTTCAGGAACTCGACGATTTTTTCCACTTCCTGATCCTTGACGAACGAACCGTGTACGCGGATCGGTCGTTGACCGGCCGGCATATAGAGCATGTCGCCCATGCCGAGCAGCTGCTCCGCTCCCTGTTCGCCGAGAATGGTGCGGCTGTCGATCTTGGAAGTGACCTGAAAACTGATACGGGTCGGGAAGTTGGCTTTGATTACGCCGGTAATGACGTCAACCGACGGTCTTTGCGTCGACAAAATCAGGTGAATGCCGGCCGCGCGCGCCATCTGCGCCAGACGCTGAATCGCCGCTTCCACTTCCTTGCCGGCCACCAGCATCAGATCGGCCATTTCGTCGACCACGACCACAATATACGGCAGCGGAGTCAGATCCAGCTCCTGCTCTTCAAAAAGCGGCGCCCCGGTATCTGGATCAAAACCGGTCTGCACCGTGCGCACGCAGCGTTCCCCGCTGGCCCGCAGTTCCGCAAGCTTTTTGTTGTAACCGGAAATGTTGCGGACATTGAGCTGAGCCATCGCCCGGTAGCGGTCTTCCATTTCCTTGACCGCCCATTTCAAACCGAGAACCGCTTTGGCCGGATCGGTAATCACCGGCGTCAACAGATGCGGAATGCCGTTGTAAACCGAAAACTCCAGCATTTTCGGGTCGATCATGATCAGTTTGCATTCATCCGGCCGCATCCGGTACAAAAGCGACAGAATCATCGAATTCATACCCACCGATTTGCCCGAACCGGTGGTACCGGCTACCAGCAGGTGCGGCATTTTGGCCAGATCGGCATAAACGTTTTCGCCGCCAATGTCTTTGCCCAAAACCACGTTAAGGGCATTCTTGCTGTCCTGAAAACCTTCGCCCTCGAACAATTCGCGCAGCCAGACGATCTCGCGGGTGGTGTTCGGCAGTTCGATGCCGATGGTGTTGGAACCGGAAACCACCGCAATCCGCACCGAAACCGCGGACATCGAACGGGCAATGTCGTCGGCCAGGCCGATCACCCGCGCCGTTTTGGTACCGGGCGCCGGTTCCAGTTCATAGAGGGTAACCACCGGACCGGGACGGATCTTGACGATTTTGCCGTTGATGCCGAATTCCTGCAAAACGTTCTCCAGATCCTGAGCGATTTTCTGCAAATCCTTTTCGCTCATCGCGGTACCGGCGGATTTGACTTTCGGCGCCGTCAGCAGAGAAACGTCCGGATAGCGGTAACCGTCGTCGCTTTTTGCGCTTTTCCCCACCGTTTTGACCGTCTGAGCCTTAACCGCGGCGGCCTTTTCAACCGGCGCGCCCGCCGTCGGGGAAGTATCTTCCTTTTCATCCCTGACTTTCGGCTCCCGTCTTTCCTTTTTTGCCCTGCCCGCCGGTTTCGCGGCTTTCGGCGCCGGTATCATTCTTTTGACCAAAGGCGGCAAAGCGGCCAGCATCCGGCCGGTCAGACGAATCCCCCGCCAGACCAGAACCGCCGCGTTTTTAATCCCCCGCCGCCATTGTCCGGCGGTAACGTCCACCGTATAACTGAAAGCCGCCAGCATAACCAACGACGCGACGGCGGCAACGGTTTCCCGGCGAAAAGGAAATTCAGGCACGACCGCAAACAGACGGATATTGAGCATTCGTCCGATCACGCCGCCCAAAGGCATTGCAAAACGGACAAAATCAAAACACATCATCGCCGCCGCAATTCCCAGCAGCCAGACGATAAAATGCAGCCAGAACAGCCTGATGTCTTCAAGCAGGCAAAGACGATAGCCCCATACCATCACCGGAATCACGAACAACGGCAGCGCCAGTCCCGAAAAGGTAAGAATCACGGCCGCCGCGCTGGCACCCGGGTAGCCGAACAGATTGCGGATATTGTCGGCCGCCAGATTAAAGGAACTGTCTGCCGGAGAATAAAAGCACACGGCCGCCAGCAACAGCCAGCCGGCGGCAATCAGCAGCAGCCCGTATACCCGCCGGCTGAACTTGTTCAACAGGGTTTTCTCTTTTTCCTTCTTTTTTTTAGCCATAGCGATACTTTCGCCTTCCCAAACGTCAGTGCTGGCAGAAGCGGCCGTCGGCCATTTTGATCATGATCGAACGCTTGATGTCGTTGATCACCGCTTTTTTCTTTTCCGCTTCGTAAGGTTCCGAATGTCCGTCCCACACCGTCCCCGGCCAGTCCGGATCGCCTTCGAAACGGGCGATGACATGGACATGCAGCTGCGGCGTTTTGTTGCCGATCATTGCCACGTTGGTCTGCGCGGGTTTAAACAATTCGCTCATCACCTCTTCGCAAAGGGCTATTTCCCGCATCAATTGCAGCCGCTCCTCCATGGTCAGAAACGTCATGTTTTTAACCTTTTCCCGCCGCGGAACGAGAAAAATCCACGGATAATGACGGTTGTCTTCAAACAACACCCGGCACAGTTTCATGTCAACGACAAAATCCTTGGCGGCCAGACCCGGCACTAATTCAAACATAGTCATTTCTCCATATTTTTTGAGCAAATTCCGTTGCCCGCGATTATAGTCGTTTAAACCTTTATCTTAAGTTAACAAACCGTTTTTAAACTTGACTTTTTTCGCTTTATACGTTTAAAACTCGAAAAGACAACAACAAAAGAAAGGCTTTTTTTATGAAAAACGCTTTTGTTTTTCCCGGACAGGGTTCCCAGTTCGTCGGAATGGGAAAAGACCTGGCCGAAAACTTTGCTTCCGCACGGGAAGTTTTTCAGGAAGTTGACAATACGCTTAACCAAAATCTGTTTGCCCTGATGACCGGCGGTCCCGAACACGAGCTGACGCTCACCGCCAACACCCAGCCGGCTCTGATGGCCGTTTCAATGGCCGTCGTCCGCGTTCTCGAAAAAGAATTCGGCATTGCCCTGAAAGACAAGGCGGCATTTGTCGCCGGCCATTCGCTCGGCGAATATTCCGCCGCCTGTGCCGCCGGCGTCTTTTCTCTTGCCGACACCGCACGGCTGCTCCGCGCCAGAGGCGATGCCATGCAGAAGGCGGTTCCCTTCGGGGTCGGCGGCATGGCTGCGGTTATCGGCGTTTCTTTCAAGGACATCAACGCATTGGTTGAAGCCTGCTGCGACGAAAACGCCCTTTGCGTCGCCGCCAACGACAACTCCGACGGACAGGTGGTTCTTTCCGGCCACATGGCAGCCATTGACAAAGCGGTCGAAATCGCGCCCGAATTCGGTGCCAAACGCTGCATCAAACTGCCGGTTTCCGCGCCTTTCCACAGCCCTCTGATGCAGCCGGCGGCAGAAACCATGGCCCGCGTGCTGATGGAGGTGGAAGCCCGTCCGGCCGAAATTCCGCTGATTTCAAACGTTCTGGCAGAACCCGTCAGCGACGAAAAGGAAATTATCAAACGTCTGGTCGAACAGGTCACTGGCACCGTACGCTGGAGAGAAACCATGAATTATTTAAACGACCGGTCGGTCACCGACGTTTACGAACTGGGCGCCGGCAAAGTCCTTTCCGGCCTCTTCAAAAGAAGCTTCAAGGAAATTCATGCCGCTTCCATATGCACGCCGGCGGACATTGAAGAACTGGCCAAAAACCTGTAACAACACAACTCTCATTAAAAAGGAAACACGATATGTTTGAGATTAAAGACAAAGTTGCTCTGATCACCGGCGCCAGCGGCGGCCTCGGCGACAAAATCGCCCGCACCCTGCATGCTCAGGGCGCAACCCTCGCCTTAACCGACCGCAGCGCGGAAAGAATGGAAAAACTGAAAGAAGAACTCGGCAGCAACGTTGAATGCTTCGTTGCCGACCTCGGCGATTCCGAAGCCATCAACCAACTGGTCAAAGACGTGGAAGCCAAATTCGGCCGCATCGACATTCTGGTCAATAACGCCGGCCTCACCCGCGACAACCTTTTCATCCGCATGAGCGACGAAGACTGGCAGCTGGTTCTGGACGTTAACCTCACCGCCGGTTTCAAACTGGCCAAAGCAGCCGTACGCGGCATGATGAAGCGCCGTTTCGGCCGCATCATCGGCATCGCTTCCGTCGTCGGCGTTACCGGCAATGCCGGCCAGGCCAACTATTCCGCTTCCAAAGCCGGCATGATCGCCATGAACAAATGTCTGGCTCAGGAAGTCGGTTCCCGCGGCATCACCGTCAATTCGATCGCACCGGGCTTTATCAGAACCCCGATGACCGACGTTCTGCCCGACGATGTCAAGGCCGCCCTGCTGGCCAAAATTCCGGAAGCCAAACTCGGCGAAGCTCAGGATATTGCCAACGTGGTTGCTTTCCTGGCCTCTGACGAAGCTCAGTACATCACCGGTCAGACCATCAACATCAACGGCGGTATGGCCATGATTTAGTCGCAAAAGCGATAACAACGGTAAAAAAACCCTTGTGTTATACGCAGGGGTTTTTTGTTGTTTTACATATATTAAAGGAAAATTATCTTTTACATTATGCTTTTATTCTCAAAAAAACACCGCAAACGGAGATATAAAAAAGCCTGCGCCTGCAAACACCGCAAACAGATGCTTCTTTCAAACATATTTTCATAAACTTCCACTGGCTGACGCAAGTGGCATTAGCTGTTCCGAACAACCTTCGCTCAGCCCAAAGGCGGGGCTGGAATGCCTAAATCTACCTGCTCATGCAGATAGTGTTACGCTCAAATCATAAAGCCGTTCCGCAAATTTGGATAACAAAATTTTTCCCTGCAA
>ULNZ01014567.1_pt1 | contig 11412 bp, 7 predicted proteins | sample 1952111 | NCBI WGS metagenome assembly ULNZ01 (sample SAMEA4835590, study PRJEB28245) | human gut metagenome | biome: gut microbiome; material: fecal sample | place: Denmark | collected 2008 | reverse complement strand
TTTTATGTTATTTTCTCGCCCGTTCACGGCGGGCGATACCGATTGTAATTTTTCATTTATCGCTCCTTTGTTAAGAATAAAAAATTGTCGGAACTTCTCCCGACAATCGCATACAAAAAGGAAGTCGGACTCTTTATCCGGCTCCCTTTTCATTTTCTATTTAGTTGTATTTTCACGATTTATGTATCTGAAGAATTTGTCTCTTTGTCAATCCATCGTATCCATTTTTTTACGATTTCAATGACTTCATTTTCGCCGTTTTCTATATACACTGCGGCAATGCACGCCTCCATTGCGGTCGCGATGTATTTATGCCTGTCTTTATCGTTTTGTCCTTTATGTTTATAGTTCCGCGGCTTTTGCTCTTTGGGCTTACCGTTTCCCTTTTTATCGTATTTGAGAAATTTCAGCAATTTATAATGCTTCGCAACAACCCGCACTAAAACTTCATCGCTTTCATGTTTTTCCTTCCATTTTGAAAGATTATCCGAAAACTTTATTCCCTCATTTTTCTTATCCCGATAAACTTTACATAAAGCAAGTTTCAATACAGCATCCCCGTACGTTGCCAATTCAGCATTTGTATCGTCATCGCTTAAACTATGATCTATGTTTTTATACGAAGTATCGGTTAATGCTTGTTTTTGCAAGTCCGTCTTCGGGTCTTTTAATAATTCTTCTATCTTATCCATTACATTTTCCCCCAATTATAAAGCGGTTTTAATCTTTTTCTCCGTCGCTGTCCGTTTTCACTTCAAGCGCGGGCTTATCATTTGCATTAAGCGGGGAAATTACCGATTGTCCCAACTGACTTTCGATATCCGTTCTTGCATTTTTTGCTACTTTTCCGCCTCTTTTGGCAATCGTTTTACTTTCTTCAAACGTATCGGGCTGTTCCCGTTTCGATATTGCCGTCGTCGTAACTTCCGCAAGCATATTCAGAACGAGTTCGATATTCGTCATATTGTCGCGCAGGTTTTCCTTTTTCAACCCTTTGAGGTCTTTGTACTCTTTAACGGATAAGCCGCTCCACGCTTTCGTCATTTCGTTCGTTAAAATCGCGTAATCTTTTTCCTGCTCTATTCCGCGTGATTTCCACTCGTCGGTCAGTTCCTTACGCATTTCTATCGTTTGAAGCCGTTGATTGATCCAGCCTTCCGTATACCCTTTGGCACGGTAAAAATCCGCGCCGCGAAGTATTGCCTTTTCGGGATCGGCTATTTCGTCAAGCCGCTCGCTTCCCACTTGCGCCAGCCACATTTTGAACGGTTCGGCTTTCGGCGACGGAATCGACTGCACAAGCCGCAAAACGCCTTTCGTATCAAGACAATCGGTCTTGTAATATTTCCCATCGGCTGCCTGCATTTTCAGTCCGTGACAATTTGTCACGACCTCGCTTCCTTCATTTTTTAAGCGTTGTTTCAGTTTGCGCCAGTATGCGCCCGGATCTTTACTTGCGGAATCCGCCAGAACGTTGCACACGTCTACGACGGAAAAATACCATTCTTCTTCGTCTGCGTTCCATAAAGTCCGCACCTGCTTATTTTCAAACACTTTAATTTTGTTTTGCATTTTAATGTTCCTCCTGACTGCAAAAAAGTTTTACACCTATCAAGCGAATAAAACGCCGAAAATATTCCGGAATATAAAAAATTTTTTAAATTATTTTTTCTTGCGGAATTCCGGGTTGGAAAATTCCGGTATCGGACCGTCTCCGAATATTTCCCGAAGTTGTTCTTCTATCGGGCGCGCGTCGTTTTCGTCCGCCACAACGATATTCTGATATTTTCGCCTGTAATCTTTGTAACGTTTCCCGCGCTTTTCCGCTTCTTTCGGTATAAATCGCTCGTTTATAAACTCTTCCGCCGTCATATCGAGCCGCTTGCAGATTTCTTCCGCTTTCTGAAAAATCTTTTCGAAATTCGTTCCCGCGGGCTTCTGCGGAAAAGTTTTCTTACGGTGCTCCACCTCTTCGCAAAGCGCAAGATACAGCCATTGCAGTTCTTCTACCTGTCCGTCGAAAATTTCGTAATACATATAACGGCTGTGATAAGGCAAATCGTTCATTCTGTTCCCGAATTCGGTATGATCGGTTACCTTATCGAATGGGCGAATTATGAGATACGACAGACAGAATTTATAAAATTCGCGATAACTGTAAAACCAACTGGCAATATCCGTCTGCTCCTCAACGGGCAGCAGATACAAAAACATATCCCACAAAATATCTTCGTCGTCATCCGTACGGAATTTACGCAGAAATTTCTCCCACTGGGCATTTGCGCGATCCTCGTCGGTTTTGTTTTCCTGCAATGCGTCGCCGATTTTCATCAACCGTTTTGCGACGTAACCTTGCGTTTTTCCGAGTTCTTCCGCAATTTCCGCCTGTCTGAAACCGTCCACATAATACATTTTGTAAATTGTCCGGTCGTCAGGCGAAAGCTCGGCAACTTTTTTATCGATATCGCACTGCTTGTGAATTTTATAGGTAAAGTCCGCGCCGGAAACATCGTCGTCATCCGGATCTTCCTCCGAGGCTTGTCCGAAATCGTCCTTTTCTATATCGATTTTCTTATAACTGTTGGTATTTGCGGACTTTTTGAACGTCGTTTTATGGTCGTTTTCACGGCGTTCGAGATTATAATACTCCCTGTCCATCTCCACGAGTTTATCGAACTGCTCTTCGGGAAGCGCAACCGACGTCAGTTTTTTGCGGTCGTAAAAATAATACAGAAACTTCCCGTTTTCGTCCGCCGCCCGTTTTTCTTTATTCAGTTTATATGCTTTCGGAGTATCCGCCATCGCTTATCCTCGCTTATCAATATCTTCTGTTTTACTAATATGAATTCTATAAAATATATCTACAGTTCGTGACATTTTATCCTCTGTTATTTTATACATACCCTTTGTGAATGGTTTGGTCTGTCGACTTTAATAAAATCAAAATCGAAATATTCTATCCAACCCAATAAATTAGATAATAAATCTTTTACTTCTTTTCTATATGGTTTAGGATCGTTGACTAAAGCATTATGTAACTTTGCAGAAAGTTCTCCAAAATAGCACTCTTTTGCATCTTTTTCATTAACAGCTTTATACAACCATATAAAAGCCTTACTCCATCTAAATGCTTGCTTAATTCTTTCTTTATCAGAAATTCCAGACAGCTCTAAAAACTCATATTCATCCATTTCAGAAGAAGGCGCTGACACCTGTGGAAAGTCGTATGTAAATAAAACACTTGTATCAGATTCAAATTTATCAGAGATATATTTATTCCAATTTAATGCTTTCGCCTCATTGACACTAACTTTAGGAAATTTTACAATATCTGCTTTCATTAATGAATATAGCTCATCAGTCATTAAAATTGCTGATGTAAACAAAGATTCTATTTTAAACAAATCGTCGCCTTCTACTTGAGAGAAATCAGCCAATTCATAATTTCCCAGGCAATTTAACCCTAATCCACGACTAGTTAAATTTCCGCTTCCTAAAATATATCTTTTCCTATCAAAAATATATGTTTTAGCATGTAAGTCAAATCTAATATAAAGCTCCCAACCATTAGCTTTGCAGTATTCATACAAGTCTAAGTCTGTTGCCCCATTAATGATATCTCCAGGCAAAAACCTTACAAGAAGTTTCTTGTTTTTCAAGACATGCTTAATATTGTCGTCGACAAATTTGACGGCATCTTTTTTACAGAAAGCAGAAATCACGTGCAAATCTTCTGTTACACTTGAAATTTCTTCTACAATTTTTTTATTAAATTCAGATGTAGTTAAAAATGGCATAATTTTTTCCTGTTTTTATCTTCCTTGTTTTAAGTAAGCTTTTAACCTGTTATTAATATCGTCAATCAATTTATCCATTGGAACAGGATGTGTTGCATGCAACTGATAAACCGTCTTTATTAAAGATACTAAGAAAAGTTCAAATGTTATTTGCATATCTTCGTTCTGATAAGCATCTTGAACAAATTGTTCATAGAACTGGTGGTCTTTATTAACAATAATTTTCAATACACCAAGCCTATCTTCATAATCAATAAATGCACCCCTACTACCGTGATTAACGTATTTTATTCTTGTATTAGAATCTAAGTATTGCTGAATTTGCTCTTCTGTTACTTCTTCGTATCCCTCATCCTGCAATTCTTTTTCTACTTGTTCTTTTATTTCTTCTGTAACCTCAGGAATAACCACAGTAGGAGTAACAACTATGTCTGGATTTTCTTCTTCTGCAGCTTTTACAGTCTCAGAAGTTGCCGTCGTTGCCGTTTTACCAGGATTTGTTCTACTTCCTTTACGACGTTCTTTATTTGCCGCAACCATATCTTTAATGGTATTCATTATTACAGACTTGAGCTGAATCCACATAGGTTCATTGCCTTCATAATCAGCAAGAGCCTCATCATCAATTTCTTTTAAGTCAACTTGTTGTTTATTATTTGCGATACCAAAAGCCTCGTCTAATTCTGACGTAAACGAGATTTCGCAACCCCACCATCTATGGAAAGGGTTATTAGTTGTATCAAAAAAGCCAAAATTCCCAAAATCAATTTCACGATTTTGGCGTACTATAGATATTCCAGTATTTTTCTTTACACTTTTCCCGTAAGCCAACGAACCGGGGTCTGATGCAACAAAATCTTTAGAATAATATTTTTCTTTAACAATAGAAAAACGAATTTTTACAGTTGACTCATGCCTTTCTCCTTTTTTATCGAAGTAATAAACTGGATGGTCAACTTCTCCTGTTTGATTATCCTCATCGGTGTACGGTTCAAAAATGCTTTCAGTATATCCCGTTTCTTCATTATACCTTTGACATGAAGGATTGGCATCATTGCAATTTTCTTTTACGCAAAATTGACTTTTCTTCATCAAGAAAAGAGGGTCATTAGGTAAAATAAATTCAAAAGTTTCTAAATCATTTGATTCTATCGTTGCAATATTTACAGTGCTATCATTGAGCATCCATCTATACTTTCTACCTAAATCCTCAGAAATATTTCTGCGACAGGTATTCCATCTTTTATGGTCAACCCTATCGCATTTAGGCCAAACAACTAATGTTCCATGCTTGCTAAAATCATAGTCTCTTTCATCTGTTGAAAAATGTATAAATTGTTTATATTCATCGGGAATATCTGTAACAAAAGGTCCTATAATAGTATCTTGCTTCTTGTCAGTTACTAAGTCCCAATCCACATAAACGCACTTACAATTCTCAATCCCATCTCTCCAAGAATAAACTTCAACCCTTGGAGAAACATGATAAGAGGCTTGAGGTAAACCCACCCCAAAACGGCCTATGCCCGTACGACGTTGTCTAGTTGTAAAACCAATTTGTAAACATCTAGCTAAAACTTCTTCAGTCATCCCATCGCCATCATCTAAAAAGGCAAATTTTTTAATACCTTGTTGATTTAACACCAAATCTTGCGAGCCAATTATAAAGACATTTTTAGCATTTGATTCTATACTATTGTCTACAATTTCCGCAATTGCATTATAAGTAGATTTATAACCTGTATTCCTAGCGCCATCAGCCATTGTTGACACATTATAAAGCTGTTCACCTTGTTGTGTTTCTAAAATCATTTCTTTTTTCGCCATTTTTATTACCTCCAATAACTATTAAAGTGAGAGAATGCTTCGTTCTCGTTGTAAACCTCTAAATTTTCTTTTACATCTATCAAAAGACAGGTTTCAGCTCCACCCATTTGAGGGCCACGCAATCCTCTTCCAATCATTTGACTATACAATATTACAGACTTTGTTGGCCTTGTTATAAATACACAATCAATATTAGTAGAATCAAATCCAGTAGTTAAAATATCGTAGTTTATTATGATATTTACGGGATTATCTCTATCTTTAAAATCTGCAATAGCTTTTTTTCGTGTTGCCGCAGACATATCGCCATATACCAATGAATTAGGTATATTTTCTATATTTAGAAATGCAGACAACATTTTAGCGTGGTCTAACGAACAAGCAAAAACGATTGTTGGCTTTCCTTGTGTATTCAACTCTTTTAATCTATTTAAGATAACTGAATTGCGTGATTTGTTTGCTGCTATTTGAGTAATTAGTTCTGGAGAATAATCCTCCCTATTTGAATAAAATTCTTTTTTTAACTTCTCTAATAATTCATTATCAACTTCATACTCAAGCGGTTCTTTTATCAGTTTTGACAAAATCTTTCTATCCTGAAAATAGCCTATAACATCACTTATTACGACTCTGTTTCTGGCTTGATTTTGTCCCATACTAATTCTATCAACTAATTTTATATCAATCCCTATCTTTCTATCAAAAAACTCGTTAAAAATTCTATTTTCTAATGAGTCTTCCGTCGTTCTTCCCGGAGTAGCAGTCAAGCCAATAAAATCCTTTTTATTTCCCTCGTAAGACTTCGAGAAATCTTGAATAACCTTATTTGTCTCTTTCGCCCCAATTTTATGACATTCATCATAAACCATTAAAGAAACTTTTTTACAAAGTTGAGAATAAACAGTTTTATTAGACTTGCGCATAGCTTGTAAAGCCTGTATGGTTATAAAAATCACGCCATTTGAAATGGTATATACTCCACTCCCCCAGCTTTTTTCAACTGACGTATTTCTTAACCCTAAATGCCCCCACACGTTCTTAAAGGTTTCAAGCGCTTGACCTAATAATTCTTTAGTGTGAGCCACCCACATTATTAAGCCATCTTTTTTTATAAAATTTAAATAATGCGCCAATATATGCATCGTTGTCTTTGTTTTGCCTGTTCCAGTAGGCATATGTATCAAAATTTTACGTCCCAACTGTCCTTTCTTATTTAATTCATATACCGCTTGTTGCTTAATTAAATATTGATAATCTAAAAGTTCAAAAAATCTTTCTTCTGAGCCATTAACTTCTTCATATATTTCTTCGTTTTCAAAACTATCAAATTCATAATTTGGAGAATCTAAAACAGTATCAAAAAGCGTTCTATAAAAATCACACTCAACAAACTCTATTTTTGCTGCCTGTTTTGCTAATTTAGCGTAATCCGAACTATTAGTATTTAAGAGTTTTTGCAAATCCGACAAACTGACAAACTCAAAAAAACTTTGACGAAAATCTTTATTTTTGAATAATCCAAACCCATTAATGCTAATTAAAATATCAACTAAAGAAGATTGTGTATGGGCATCTTCTGAATCCGTCCATTCTTTAATAGAATCATAAATTTTATCGCCCAATAAGTTTATAATTTCATTTTTCGAAAATTTATTTAGAATTTCCTTAAACTTACGGTAATTCACTTTATCCCTCCAATTCAATGTAATCCAAAGCTTCGCTTAAAGCTTGAATATCTTCATCTGACGTAAAGTAGTTTACGCTTATCCTAACTGTTCCATCAGGGGCTGTTTTTAGCAACTCATGCCCAAGTGGAGCACAATGTAATCCAGTTCTTACCGCTATGTTTTTATCGGAAAGAACTTGTCCAATGCTATCACTACTATAGCCATCAAAAACGCACGAAATAACACCTATATTTTTTTCTTCGTTTTCACCACGAATTATTGAAATATTTGAATGCGCTTTTATTACTTCTAAGACTTTTTGAGTTGTGGCTTTTTCTTTATCTCTAATATTTTTTATGCCAATTTTCTTAATCCATTTTAAGGCGGCATTTAATCCAGCTATTGCTTGAATATTAGTACTTCCTGCCTCTAATTTTACTGGAATTTGTTCTGGCATATCTTTATTCTTAGAATCTAATCCAGTTCCACCATATATTAAAGGATTAAGATTTTTAACTTCTTTTGTTATAATTCCACCTATACCAAAAGGTCCATAAAGCGTTTTATGCCCTGCCCAAACTGCATAATCAATACTTGTATTATTTAAGTTGATATCTACTAAACCCGCCGTCTGTGCCATATCCACAACATTAGTTGCCCCATGTTTGTTTGCGAGATTGCAAATATCTTCTACAGCCAAAATGCATCCAAAGGAATTACTTGCATGGGTTAAGAAACAATAATTGGCTGGTTGTTTTTCAAACATTTTTCTTACTTCATCAATATTTATTTGCAACGTTTTGATGTCGATAGGCAATACGATTACGTTAAACCCTATTTCTTTTTGTTTAGCATACAATGTTCTTAAAACCGCATTATGTTCAAACGGTGTAATATAAATCACATCGTTTGAACAAAAATTAAAACTATTGATAACTATATTTAATGCCTGCGTAGCAGAAGGCGCAAATATCGTTTCATAAGGATACTTAACATGAAACAGTTTCAATAATAACTGTCTGGTTTCTTGCATCATTGCATACGCTATTGATGCTTCTTTAAATTGTCCTCTGCCAACATTAACGCCAAATTGCCTATAGAATGTATCCATACATTCATAAACCTCATTAGGCTTTGGAAATGTTGTAGCGGCATTATCGAAATAATGCATAGTTTATCCTACCTTTTAACCTAAAAGTTTGTTAATAATATCAATTAAAACTTGCCTTTTTTCGCTCGTTGATAAAGAATCTCCATACTCATCAATCATAGCAGCAGCATCATCATACATTAGCTTTGCAACTTTTGTATATTCTGCTTTATCAAACGTTCTATAAGACTCTTTACCTGTCTCATCAATAAACGTTATTCTATAACTGCCTGCCGCAGGCTCGTTGTTTTCATTAATCTTTTCCTTAAAGTTCTTAATAGTTTCAACAAAATCCTTAACAGTTTTAATAAATGCCTCAATAGTAATTTCTGACCAGTCGTCAATTCTCAAACTTGTTGTCGCACGAGCCAACTCTTCTATGAACTTGTTTTCATCTGGAGTGATGTTTAAACAAATCGAAAGCATGTTATTCTCGCTACCATTAAACATATGGGCAATAACATCTTGACTAAGTGATGCCGTCCAATCCTTTACTATTGAAGATAATGTCGCATTAATATTCCGTTTACCAGAAGAAAAGATATTAGCCAAATCATTATTAAGATTCATTAATAAGTCTGGCTTTATACGGTCAATCAATGCCTTTGCTTGGGCAATATATCCGCTAAGTTTATTTGTGAATTTTTTCTCGTCAAAAACCCAAAGAATTTTATTAAATAGAAAATCTCTAGCATTTATCTCAGGATTTCTAAGCGCAGTTAAAAATTTGTTAATTATCCTATCGCAAGGTTCGCTAACGCCTTCCCCCTTATAAATACTCTTAATTTCTTTAACGTATTTTGGAAGCTGCATATACCATCTTTGCATTGCAGAAACGATAAACGTAAAGTTGTTATACTCTTTTTCAGACGAATTAATATATTTTCCGTATAATTCCTCTAAATCAAGAATATACTTATCCTTTTTCTCATCCCAATTTTCCAAATACAAATCATATGAATCAGGATTGTCATTTATAGTTTCTAAAAGTTTAGCTGAAATTTCTAGTTCCTTTCCATTCTTAGAAATTACACAGTATTTCTTATAATATCTCAATACTGCCGCAAAATAAATTGGAACTAATCCTTTTTTCAAACCTATATGATTTTCTGGCTTAGTCAATAGATTATACAACTCACCAATAGGCTTCTTGCCGTCAAAAGAAGTGCTAACAATAAAATCTTTTATTAAAGATAACACATTTTTCAAATTATCGTCTTTAGGAGATAAATTTATAGACGGACCTTCTTGAGATGATACAAGTATGCCAGGATAAGACAACGTGCTTTTCATAAAACTTACTTCTTGTCCTGTTCCTTCCAGCCCCAAATTTGCTTTAAGTTCATTCGAAAGTAACCCATTAACAACCTTTGCTCTGCTATTAGCAGCTTGGCCTGTTAAAACATTTTTGTTAATAATTTCGTTGTTTATTATCGGGCATAAGCAATATTCTAAAGCACATATGTCAGAAAGTAGTTTTGATAATGCTGAACGACGTTTTATATTCTTATTTTCGCCTGCGACATAATACTTTGAACATCCCATTTCTGGATGCAAATACGAATCAACGCAATTTGCCAATACTTCTTCTAACGCATTAAGCGAATATGTTAATTCTTCCACCAAAACTTCGTCTTCTTTAAATTCAGTCAATAAGCTTTTTATTGCATCATATCTACGAACTGCTGTTAATACATCTTCTTGAGCATTAGATATAATAAACACAATTCGCTTAGATTCGACGTGTTCTACTACAGATAAAACTTCTTCAATCTGATTCTTATCTGCAACTACTGCATATAGAACACCATCACCGTCCAAATCTTTCAAATGATTATCTGCTGAAAAATCTTTTATAATTTTTGTGGCATCAATAAACTTAAAGTTAAAATATCTCACTATTTCATTGTCGTCATTGTAGGCATTTGGATATATAACTTTATCACCACAGAATTGATTTAAAGTCTCTTCAATTTTAACAAATGAACGTCTTTTAATTAACGCATCCTCTATTAACGTATCTACTGGTTTGCCTGTATATTCCGTTATTTTTAAATGATTTTTACCTTCAATTTTTCTAATTATGCCACTATCTGTTAAATAAGTTAATGCAGGAATTATGTCTTTAGCATCGTTATGATTGCTGTTGTATATAGAAATTATAGTGTCTACTGTTGGCGCCAATAACTCAAATCTATCAACAATATAGATAAGCGCTAACGTCTTTATCATACGTCTTTCTAAATCCCGCGACTTATCCACTTTATTTAAGGCACTAGAAACTATTTTCCAATACTTGTGAGTTAATCTGTCATAACTATCAGCTTTAAACAAGGATTCGAAATAGTCGTATACATAATCGGGAGTTAAGAATGGAACATCCTTTATTTCTGTATTAGCCAAATACATCGGAAGAGTATGTCTTTGCCCTTCGGCAGATAAAAAAGTAAAGAGAGTTCTTTCGTTTTGAGCAATTTTCTCAGATATCTCAGGCAATACAAAAGATGTTACAGGTTCTAAAGGATAACAATCATAAATTAAATTCTTATATTGTGAATCTGTTAATTCCGCAAATAATCTTTTATCTTTCCACTTATTGTAAACCTTTTCAAAATCAACTGCGTGATTACATAAAAACTCGTCATACCATTTGGGTTCTTTTTTTATAACATGCGCTGTTAAATCATACATTTGCGCAGCAGATGTATTTAACTCCACTGATTTATAACGTTGAGAAACGGCTTTCCAAGAATTTATTTTTGTTTTTGATAATTTATCAACATAATTTAATATGCCTTGATGAGATATCAGCATAATATGCATTTGCTTTTTACCGCTTCTATTACAAGCTTCAGCAAAATATTGTAAAACTTCAATTTCGTCTGTATCAGTATTTTTCAAATTTCCCGATAAAAACTTACTAAACTCGTCGTAGACTACAAAAATACCAGTATAGCCATATTTTTGAATT
>ULNZ01049454.1_pt1 | contig 11458 bp, 7 predicted proteins | sample 1952111 | NCBI WGS metagenome assembly ULNZ01 (sample SAMEA4835590, study PRJEB28245) | human gut metagenome | biome: gut microbiome; material: fecal sample | place: Denmark | collected 2008 | reverse complement strand
CACTGACCATCGGCGGACGGGAGATTCCGGCGACGCACCGTCCGCTCCTGCGGATGCTGCTGACCCTATCCGACACGCCGATGGACGACATGATGACGAGCCTGACGATGGCGGCAAACCTCATCCCGACGGCAGTGGTGCTGACGGGCGCGGGCGATGTGCCGGGACGGGACGGTTATGTGTACCGCCCGGCGGACATGGCTGCGCTGGCGGCGAAGGAGGAAAATCGTCTGCTGACCGGCTTCAAATGGCGCAGCGATGCGGCGGGCGTTCGGGCGCGGACGCTGCTGATTCAGCAATTGATGCTGGACACGGCGCTAAGTGCCGTCCTGCAAGGCGCGGGAAGCCTGTCGTGGCGCATTGCCGTGGAGGATGACATGGGCGAAGGCGGACGACGCGCGGTGCTGGATGCGGTGGAAAACGGCGCGGCGGCGGCGACGATTGCATCGGGGCTTGCGCCTGTCCCCGGTACGGAGCGCGTTTCGTGGACGACGGAGACAGCGGCGATGGGGGCGTACCTGCGCGGCGAGGGCGGAATCCACGGCGGATGTGCGGCACTGGACATTGGCGCGGGCAGCATCCGCGCGGCGATCTATCTGCAGAACCGCACGACCCCGGAGCGCAGCGCGAACATCCCGTATGGCACGCAGATGACACTCTACGAGACGTACGCGAATCACCTGGAACGTATCGAATATGATTTTGGCGGCTGCTCAATGGGGAGCTTATCGCTGGCGAAAGATGCGCTGACGGCGGCGTTCGCCGTTGCGTCGGATACGCAGGCGCACGTCGGCAAAACGTGCATGATGCTCGACCTCCTGCTGACTGAGAACGCCGCGCCGCTGGCGATGCACTTGAACGCGCGCGCAAACGCCGGGCAGGTGACTTTCCTGCAGAGTGTGGCGGCGGAATATCTGGCAGGGGCCCTGTTCGCTGCGGGCCTGCTGACGGCGGACGTGCAGGCGGATTCGATGCAGAATCACTATCTGCCCGCGTCGCTGCCGGTAGCGCTGACGGGCGGAGGAGCGCTGCTTGTGAACCTGCTGCCGTCGGGAATGGTGGGTAATCTGAACCAGTTCGTATCCGTCGCAACGGGGCGGACGTATGCGGCGGGAAACATCCAAGTGCAGCTGATGCGCGAGGCCAAATGGGCGCTGAGCCGGGGGCTAAGTGCCCTGAAAACGCTGGAAATTCCGCCGGAAACGCTGGACTTGACGCGGCATCAGTCCTTCTCCGAGCAAATGCTGCACCTGATGCAGACGCTCTGCACGGTCTGTCCGGCGCACATGTGGCTGCTGCATCCGGGACTGTTTGACAGCATGGGGCGGATGACGCCCGCGGGCATCGACACGGTGCGGCGTGTTTCCGCGCGTACCTTCGGCGAGGATGACGATATGCCCGCGTCGGTGATGCAGTTCCTTTCGGAGCTGCGAAGGTCGCCGATTGTCGCGGATCAGCTGACGCCGCCGGGAAACTGATTTTTGCACAACAAAACCCGCGCTTGGCAGGAAACGTGACCTGTCAAGGGCGGGTTTTGTTGATGTGGGATTATGGCGAAACCTCCTGCAACAAACCAATAAACATGGGTGTGCAGCCCGAAGGTTTCCAAAGGGCGATCGGAAAGCCCTTTGGTCGCCTCCACAGAGGCGAAATCCCCTGCAACAAAAAAGACCAGCAGCAAGGGAAACGCTTCTCTCAATGCTGGTCGGTCGCGCCCATTTGGCGCGACAATATGCAAGTGGTTGGTAGAGCAAGTTGGGGGCGCTCCTGCGGGAGCGCGAAGTTACTGGCAGGGACGCTTCGCTGCCTGCGCCTGTTGTTGAGCGCGTTTGACATACTGGTCGCCCGTGCGGCAGTTGGGGCGTTGCCCCAAACCCCACAAGGGACTCCGCCCCTTGACCCTGCAAGGGGAAATTTTCCCCTTGACCCCTTTCGCGCGATTGAGTTGTCTTCTTCTCCTTACTCTTTCCGCGTGTGGCTTCTCTTTTTTTACCCTTCCCCAGCCCTTATTCCACCAGTTTGAACCCTTGTTCCTTTAACTTTGTCTTAATTTCCTCAATCTGCGCAAAATCACGCGTTTCCATACTAATCCGCAGCAAGCAGCTCGTCACCGCATATGCCGCGTCTGAACGTTCATGCGTCACGCCCACAATGTTCGCACCGCACTCCGAAATCACCTGCGTCACGCCCAGCAGCTGCCCCGGCTTATCGTCCAGCGCAATCGTCAGCAGGCAGTTGCGCCCTTCGCGCTGCAAACCGCGTGTGATGACGCGGCTCAAAATGTTCACGTCGATGTTGCCGCCGGAAATCAGGCAGCAGACCTTCTTGCCGGCAATCGGCAGCTTGCCGAACATGGCCGCAGCGACCGTGACTGCGCCCGCGCCTTCCGCGACCAGCTTCTGCTTTTCCATCAGCGCCAGAATCGCCGCGGCGATTTCGTCCTCGCTGACCGTGACAACCTCGTCGACGTACTTGCGCACCATGTCAAGCGTAATATCGCCGGGGTGCTTGACCGCGATGCCGTCGGCAAATGTGCGTACACTGTCAAGCGTGATGGCTTCTCCGGCTTCCAGCGAGCGCTTCATGCTGGGGGCGTTCTCTGCCTGTACGCCGTAGACTTTTACCTTGGGGTTCAGCGACTTGATGGCGCACGCAACGCCGGAAATCAGCCCGCCGCCGCCGATGGAGCAGACGACCGCATCCACATCAGGCAGCTGATCGAGGATTTCCAGACCGATTGTGCCCTGACCGGCGATAACCTCCTCATCGTTGAAGGGGTGGATGAAGGTCATGCCGGTTTCCTGCTGCAGCTGACAGGCGTAGTTGTAAGCGTCGTCATACGCGCCCTTGACGAGGCAAACCTCCGCGCCGAGGGCTTTGGTGGCTTCAACCTTGCTGATAGGCGCGCCGTCGGGCATACAGACAATCGCCTTGATGCCCATGCGGGACGCGGCGAGCGCGACACCCTGCGCATGGTTGCCCGCGGAGCAGGCGATAATGCCGGCTTTGCGCTGCTCCTCGTTCAGCTGGCTGATTTTATAGTATGCGCCGCGCAGTTTGAACGAACCGGTTAACTGGAGGTTTTCGGTCTTGAGGTAGAGGTCGTAGCCCTGCGAGAGCTTCGCGGCGTAGATGACGTCAGTCTTGCGGGCGACAGGCTTCAGGACGTAGGCTGCATGGTAGATTTTATCGAGCGTCAGCATGGTGGTGAAATCTCCTTTGTGAAAGGATATTGATGAGGAAAGGTTGCTTTGATTGACTTGGAAAAGGAAATGTGCTTTTTTGTGGCAGGGGGAATCGCCTCTGCGGAGGCGACCAAAGGGCTTTCCGATCGCCCTTTGGAAACCTTCGGTCGCCACTAACGGAGTTGACTTTCTTCGTTGCAGGGGGACGCGCCTGCGGGCGCGCAAGGGGGCAGCGAAAACAGACGAAGTCTGCGATCGCCCCCTTGACCCCTTCGGCGCGGTCACTCCCATGTTACTTGGCTTGTATTGCGGCTTGGGTTACGTTTGTAATCCTGCAATATAGTTGATGAACTGCTGTGCGGTACGACCAGAAATACCGCCGTGGCGGATTTCCCAGCGGTTCGCGGCTTGCAGAAGCTCGTCTTCGGTCAGGGTCAAGCCGTCGGGCAGGCGCGCGGCGATGCCTTTCACGATGTCGTGGTACTGCTGGCGGTTCGGGCTGACGTAGCAGATGGCGCAGCCGAAACGCGCCGCCAGCGACAGCTTCTCTTCCATCGTGTCTGAACGGTGGATATCGCCGTTGTGTTCCATGTCGTCGCGGTCCTTCCACGTCTCTTGGACGAGGTGGCGGCGGTTGGATGTCGCGACAATCAGCACATTCGCCGGGCGCGTCTCCACGCCGCCCTCAATGACGGCTTTCAGGAACTTGTACTCCACTTCGTGTTCCTCGAACGACAAATCGTCGATGAAAATCATGAAGCGGTAGTTGCGGTTCTTGATTTTCGCAATCACTTGCGATAAAAGCCCAAACTGGTGCTTGTAGATTTCAATCATCCGCAAGCCGCGGTCAGCGTATTCGTTCAGAATCGCCTTGACGGAGGTGGATTTGCCTGTGCCCGCGTCGCCGTAGAGCAGCACGTTGTTCGCCGCGCGCCCCGACACGAACGCTTCCGTGTTCTGTCGAAGCTCCTTCTTCTGCGGCTCATAGCCAATCAGGTCGGAGAGCAGGACGGAATCAATGTTGTTGATGGCGTTGAGCGTAAACGAGCCGTTTTCATCCTCCTGAATGCGGAATGCCCTGTTCAAGCCGAACATGCCCACGCCGCAGTCACGGTAGTGCGCCGTCACAAGGTCGAAAATCTCATTCTCGTCCTTTGCGCCCGCGATGGCGGCGGACAGCGCCCGCACCTTTTCTGATACCGTGCGGTAGTACATCTGCGCCTTTTTCGGGATGGCGGTGTAATTCTCCAGCACGGTAAAGCAGTCGATGCCCAAATCCTGCTCGATGGGGGCGAAATCGAAGTCAAACAGGCGCTTGAAAACGGCAAAATCCGCCTTGGCGAAGTGGTTGACGCTGCCGTCGCTTGCGCCGACCCGCTCACAGGTCAGCGAGAAGCTGTTCTCGTTCATCATCAGCACGAACGTCAGGTAGTCATGCCACAGATTGCAGTTGAAGCCGTAGCGCGTCGCTAAATCCAGCAGACGCTTGACCTGCTGATAAATGCGCGACACCAGCACCGGCTTTTCGCATTCGCCGTGCGCCCAGTCGGAGAAAATGCCGGACAGTTGGCGCAGGATGCTGTCCTCGCCCAGATTGGAGTAGAGCAGCAGCTGCGATACCTCTCGATACATAGATTATCCTCTTACAGGCGCGCAAGAATTGCGTCCGTCATTTCGGTGCAGGTCAGCGGCTGAATGTCCGACTGCCCGACGATATCCGCCGTACGCAGCCCGTCGTTCAGGGCAGCGTCCACCGCGCGATCGATGCAGTCCGCCTCGTCCGCCATGTCGAAGGCGTAGCGCAGCATCATGGCGGCGGAGAGAATGGTGGCAATCGGGTTCGCTTTGTTCTGCCCGGCAATATCCGGCGCAGAGCCGTGAATCGGCTCATACAGTCCGCGCTTCGTCGCGCCCAGAGACGCGCTTGGCAGCATCCCGATGGAGCCGGTAATCTGGCTTGCTTCGTCGGAGAGAATGTCGCCGAACATGTTGCTCGTCACGACGACATCGAACTGGCTCGGACGGCGGACAAGCTGCATGGCGGCGTTGTCCACCAGCATATCGCTGACGGTCACGTCCGGGTACTCCTGCGCAATCCGGTGCACCGTCTCGCGCCACAGCCGGGATGTTTCCAGCACGTTCGCCTTGTCGATGGAAATCACGTTCTTGCGGCGCTTGCGGGCGGCGTCAAACGCGGCGCGGGCAATGCGCTCAATCTCCATGACGCTGTACCGCTCGGTGTCGTAGGCCTCCGCGCCGTACTGTCCCTCGCGGCGGCCACGCTCGCCGAAGTAAATGCCGCCGGTCAGCTCGCGCACCATCATCAGGTCAAAGCCCTGTGCCACGATGTCTGAACGCAGGGGGCATTCGTCTTTCAAGGCGGGATACAGCTTCGCCGGGCGCAGGTTCGTGTACAGCCCCATGGCGGCGCGGATGCCGAGAAGCCCCTTTTCCGGGCGCAGATTCGCAGGTTGACTGTCCCACTTCGGGCCGCCGACCGCGCCAAGCAGCACGGAATCCGACGACAGGCAGCCGTCAATTGTCTCCTGCGGCAGGGGATTGCCCGTTTCGTCAATCGCCGCGCCGCCAATCAGATAGCGGGTGAAGGTGAACGTATGCCCAAACTTTTCCGCAACGGCTTCCAGCACTTTCACGGCGCTGTCCACGATTTCCGGGCCGATGCCGTCGCCGCGCAGCAGTGCAATGTGCTTTTCCATTTTATTCTGCCTCCATGTTCTGCTGACGTGCCTTCAAATAGGAGAGAAGCCCACCGTGCGCAATAATCTTCTGGATAAAGGGCGGGAAAGCCGTCGCGTGGTATGTTTTCCCGGTCGTTTCATCGGTGATGGTGCCGGTCGCAAAATCAACCGATACTTGGTCGCCGTTTGCAATCTCCGCCGCCGCTTTGGGGCACTCCAGAATCGGGAAGCCGATGTTGATGGCGTTGCGGTAGAAAATGCGCGCGAAGCTCGGCGCAATGACGCAGGAGACGCCGCACGCGCGGATGGCAATCGGCGCATGTTCGCGGGAGGAACCGCAGCCGAAGTTCGCGCCGCCGACGATGATGTCCCCCGGCTGCACCTTCTGCGCAAAGGTTGCGTCAATGTCCTCCATGCAGTGCTTCGCAAGCTCATCGGGCGAGGGGGCGTTCAGGTAGCGCGCGGGGATAATCACATCCGTATCCACGTTGTCGCCGTATTTGTAAACCTTGCCGCTGGGCATGTTACTGCGCCTCCTTTGCAATGTCACCCGGGTCTGCGACGCAGCCCATGATGGCGGATGCCGCCGCAACCGCGGGGGATGCCAGAATCACTTCGCTCTTGACGTGCCCCATGCGCCCGACGAAGTTGCGGTTCGTCGTCGCGACGGCGCGTTCGCCCTCGCACATGCAGCCCATGTGTCCGCCGAGGCAAGGGCCGCACGTCGGCGTGGACACGGCGCAGCCCGCTTCGATGAAGATTTCGGTCAAGCCTTCCTTGATGCAGTCCAGTGACACCTGCTGCGTCGCCGGAATGACGATGCAGCGCACGCCGTCATGCACATGATGCCCCTTGAGGATTTCCGCCGCCTGCCGCAAATCGCTGATGCGCCCATTGGTGCAGCTGCCGATGACGACCTGCTGAATCGGCATCCCCTTCACTTCGCTGACGACCTTGGTGTTGCTGGGCAGGTGGGGCAGGGAGACGGTCGGTTCAAGCGCAGAGAGGTCAATCTCCACCGTGCGCTCGTATTCCGCGTCGGGGTCGGCTTCATATGCCGTCCACGGACGGTCAACGCGCCCGAAAACGTACTCAACCGTCTTTTCATCCACCGGGAAAATGCCGTTCTTGCCGCCGGCCTCAATCGCCATATTGGCAATCGTGAAGCGGTCATCCATGGTCAGGTTTTTTACGCCCTCACCCGTGAACTCGATGCTCTTGTACAGCGCACCATCCACGCCAATCAGCCCAATCAGGTGGAGGATAACGTCCTTGCCGGAGACGTAGGGGCGCATTTTGCCCGTCAGCACCACTTTGATGGCGCTTGGCACGCGGAACCAGTTTTCGCCCGATGCCATGCCCGCCGCCATATCGGTCGAGCCGACACCGGTCGAGAACGCGCCGAGCGCGCCGTAAGTGCAGGTGTGGCTGTCCGCACCGATAATCAGTTCTCCCGGCGCGACGATGCCCTTTTCCGGCAGCAGCGCATGTTCAATGCCGACCTGCCCGACGTCGAAAAAGTGGGTAATCTGGAATCGGCGGGCGAAATCGCGCGCGGTCTTGCACAGCTGGGCGGACTTGATGTCCTTGCACGGCGTGTAGTGATCCAGCACGATGGCGATTTTATCCTTGTCGAACACGCGGGTGAAGCCGGCTTTGTCAAACACGCTGACGGCGACGGGGGTCGTTACGTCGTTGCCGAGCACGAGGTCGAGCTTCGCCTCAATCAGGTCGCCCGCTTTGACTTCGGGCAGCCCCGCGTGGGCGGCGAGGATTTTTTGCGTCATGGTCATTCCCATGGATTTACACTTCTCCCTTCGCGCGCCGCGCAGCATAGGCACGGAGCTTGTTCATGGCGCTGATGTAGGCGCGCACGGATGCTTCGACGATGTTGGTGTGCAGCCCGCGCCCGGAGAACGTGCGGTTGTCACAGCTGAGCTTGACCGACACGTCGCCCATGGTGTCCTTGCCGGGGGAAATCGAATTGATGCGGTAGAGGTCGAAGGAATGCTCGACGGGGCGGATAATCTGGTCAATCGCCTCAAACGCGGCGTCCACCGGGCCGTCGCCGGAGCAGACGGCTTCAAACTGCTGCCCGTTCAGTTCCAGCCGGACGACGGAGGTCGAAGTCGTCATGTTGGAGGTATGCACTGCGAACCACATCAGCTTGTAGCCGTCCACCTCAGCATCGTCGGTCGTGGTGGAGTGGGTGACGATGGCGAGAATGTCCTGGTCGGTGACGTTCTTCTTCTTGTCGCAGAGGACTTTGAACTCCTCGAAGCAGCGCGCAAGCTCTTCGTCCGGCAGCTCGTACCCCATTTCCTTCAGCCGCGCGGCGAAAGCGTGCTTGCCGGAGTGCTTGCCCAGCACGATGTTGTCCATGCGGATGCCGACGGATTCGGGCGTGAGAATTTCGTAGGTCTTCTTGTTCGCCAGAACGCCGTGCTGATGGATGCCGCTTTCGTGCCGGAAGGCGTTGACGCCGACAATCGGCTTGGTCAGCGGTGCGCTCTGACCGATAATGTTGTACACGGTCTTGCTCGCGCGGGCGATTTGCGTCGTGTCGATGCGGCAGGGCGTGTCACCGAAAATGTCCGGGCGCGTGCGCATCGCCATCACGACTTCCTCCATCGCGGTGTTGCCCGCGCGTTCGCCCAGCCCGTTGATGGTGCATTCAATCTGCCGTGCACCGCCCAAAACGCCCGCGAGGGAGTTCGCGACCGCCATGCCGAGGTCGTTGTGGCAGTGGACGGAAAATTCCACTTTGTCGCTGTTCTCCACGCCCGCCATCACGTCTTCAATCAGCTTGCGCATTTCGTCCGGCGTGGTGTAGCCGACGGTGTCAGGTAGGTTGATGACGGTCGCGCCGTTCTTGACGGCGGCGTTGACGACCTGAATCAGGAAATCGGTATCCGAGCGAGTGGCGTCCTCGCAGGAGAACTCGATGTTGCTGGTGTACTGCTTGGCGTACTTGACCATTTCTGCCGTGCGCGCCAGCACCTGTTCGGGCGTCATTTTGAGCTTATACTCCATGTGGAGCGGCGACGTGGCGAGGAAAACGTGGATGCGCGGGTCGGCAGCATTCTTGACGGCTTCCCATGCGCAGTCAATGTCCTTCTGTGTCGCGCGGGCGAGGGAGGCGACGGAGCAGTCGCGCACCGTCTCCGCGATGGTCTTGACGCTCTCAAAGTCGCCGGGGGAGGAAATTGCGAAGCCGGCTTCGATAACATCCACCTTCAGGCGCTCCAGACACTTCGCCACCTCGATTTTTTCCTTCAGATTCATCGAGCAGCCGGGCGACTGTTCGCCGTCGCGCAGTGTCGTATCAAAAATCTTAATCTGATTCATGCGCGGAAAACCATCCTTTCAAACAGTGCGGGGACTGTAATAATGGGAAAATTCGATGTAATCAGGCTGTTATGAAAAACAAAATACTTATGGAAGCAGGGAAAAGCGCTTCGGAACAGTACAACCATGGGAAACCCCCAAAGTTGCGGCGCCGAAGGGGGGAAGGAGCAATCGCAGACTTCGTCTGTTTTCATGCTCCTCCTTGCCTCAACAGAGGCGATCCCCCTGCGCAACAATGACGATATACTGGACTTTTTATAAATCCTTTATTCGAGAATTGCGCCCTTATCCGCAGAAGATACCAGCTTCGCGTAGCGTGCCAGATATCCCGTTTTCACCTTCGGTTCGGGGCAAACCCACGCTGCTTTCCGCTTTGCCAGCGTCTCCTCATCCACCTTCAATTCAATTGTGCACTTCGGAATATCAATCGCAATCCGGTCGCCTTCTTCCACCAGCGCAATCAGTCCGCCCGCGGCGGCTTCCGGGCTGATATGCCCAATTGACGCGCCGCGCGTCGCGCCGGAGAAGCGTCCGTCAGTCAGCAGGGCGACGCTTTCGCCTAAGCCCATGCCGCAAATTGCGGAGGTAGGGTTCAGCATCTCGCGCATCCCCGGCCCACCCTTCGGGCCTTCGTAGCGAATCACAACCACGTCGCCCGGCACAATCTTCCGGGCGTAAATCGCGGCGATTGCGTCCTCTTCGCTGTCGAACACGCGCGCAGGGCCTTCATGCACCATCATTTCCGGCGCAACGGCGCTCTGCTTGACGACACAGCCGTCTTTTGCCAGATTGCCCTTCAAAACGGCAATGCCGCCGCTGGTAGAATACGGGTTGTCAACCGGGCGGATGATGCGCTCGTCGCGGTTGACGACGCCTTCGAGGTTCTCCGCCATGGTCTTGCCTGTGCAGGTCATCACCGACGTGTCGAGCAAGCCCTTCTTCGTCAGCTCCTTCATCACGGCGAGAACGCCGCCCGCGCGGTCGAGGTCTTCCATGAACGTATCACCCGCCGGCGCAAGGTGGCAGAGGTTCGGCGTGTGGGCGGAAATCTCGTTCGCGTGGTCAAGGTTGATGGTCACGCCTGCTTCGTGCGCGATGGCGGGCAGGTGGAGCATCGTGTTCGTGGAGCAGCCGAGCGCCATGTCAACGGTTTCAGCGTTGTTGAACGCGGCGGGGGTCATGATGTCGCGCGGGCGGATGTTCTTCTCCACCAGCGTCATAATCTGCATCCCGGCGTGCTTGGCGAGGCGCAGACGCGCGGAGTACGGCGCGGGAATCGTGCCGTTGCCCGGAAGCCCCATGCCCAGCGCTTCGGTCAGGCAGTTCATGGAGTTTGCGGTGTACATGCCAGAGCAGCTGCCGCAGGACGGGCAGGCGTTCTCCTCGTAGTTGCGGACGCCGTCGTCATCCAGCGTGCCCGCCTTGTATGCGCCGACTGCCTCGAACATGTGGCTCAGGCAGGTGCGGCGACCGTCGGTCAGGTGTCCAGCGAGCATCGGGCCGCCCGAAACGAAGATGGTCGGAATGTTCAGCCGCGCCGCCGCCATCAGCAGCCCCGGCACGTTCTTATCGCAGTTGGGAATCATCACCAAACCGTCAAACTGGTGGGCGATGGCCATTGCTTCAGTGGAATCAGCAATCAAATCGCGGGTGACGAGGGAGTACTTCATGCCGACGTGCCCCATAGCGATCCCGTCGCAGACGGCAATCGCGGGGAAGAGAATCGGCGTGCCGCCCGCCGCGCGGACGCCCGCTTTGACGGCTTCGGCGATTTTGTCCAGATTCATATGCCCGGGGACGATTTCATTATAGGAGGAAACGACACCGATGAGCGGCTTGCGGATTTCCTCATCGGTCAGACCGAGGGCATAGAGCAGCGAGCGGTTGGGGGCGCGTTCCACGCCCTGCTTGATGTTTTCGGACAGCAAGGTAATTCCCTCCTGATGCTTATTGCTTCTATTTTCTGATTGGTGATGAAGCGCTTTTGCCGGGTCATGCCCCGGCGGGAGCGGCAGGGCAGCAGAAGGTTGGAAACACGCTTCTGCTGCCGGGATGTCAAGGACATCGAGGTTTGGTTGCAAAGTTGATTTCGCTGATGAAACTGGTCTTGACCGCGGCAACCAGAGGGCTTTGCGGTCGCCCTCTGGACTCCTTCGCATGTCGCCTCCCATGTTACAGTGTTGTATCGTGACTTGGATAAACACGCGGGCACTGTATGCAGATGCG
>ULNZ01027056.1_pt1 | contig 11550 bp, 10 predicted proteins | sample 1952111 | NCBI WGS metagenome assembly ULNZ01 (sample SAMEA4835590, study PRJEB28245) | human gut metagenome | biome: gut microbiome; material: fecal sample | place: Denmark | collected 2008 | reverse complement strand
CGAAGATACCACCGGCTGGAAGTCTGATTGCCGTAAGGTATGCAGCAAAATCCGGTCATTTTTGATCATTTGTTCGCCCAGCTGATTGTGCACCATGCGAACGATTCTCAAGGTGTAAACATGTATCAATGAAAACAGAAGAGCCATCCCTGGGTGATATACCGGGATGGCTCCATTTTTATTTATTAAGATAGTGATCTTTACAGGAATAAATTTCAACGACGTTTCTTTAATGTCTTTTTGTCCTGGGCATGCCAGTACATATATTCATTCCAGGCCTGTTCTGTAAATTGTGGTCTATTCATTGGCTAACTGTTCCAGTTCTTCCATAGATTTTATGACAACTTTGCCTTCTTTTGCCTGCTGGATGGATGTGTTCATTTTATACATATATTCTGCGTTATGCTTTATTCTGTGTAATTCATTGTATTCTTCTTCACTGATCAGGACAACATTTTTTCTTTTCGGCCGGGTGATAATAACACTGTCTCCATGCAATGCTTTGTCAATGTAAAATTTCAGATTTGCTTTTAAACATAAATAATAATTTTCAAGTTTCGGTTGAACATTCATATAGAACTCTTTATAATAAAAAAGGGGAATGGCTGAAAAAGCCATTTTCCTTTTTTCATGAAGAAACTGAGAATAGAAAGAGGTAATGAATGAAGACAGCATTTCAGATTTTCCGCAGGGATGTGCGACGTCTGTTAAAAAACCGTGCCGCGACACTGGTTATGATCGGCGTATGTCTCCTGCCGTCTTTGTATGCATGGTTTAATATTGCCGCAAACATGGACCCGTATGCAAATACTTCGGGAATCAGGGTGGCAATTGCCAATTGCGATACAGGGGCAAAAACCGATGTAATCACGATGAATGCAGGCGATTCGATTGTTGAAAAACTGAAAGAAAACAAGTCGCTGGGCTGGCAGTTTGTCAGTGAAGAGAAAGCAAAAGAAGGTGTTCAGGCAGGAGATTACTATGCGGCAATCGTCATTCCGGAGAATTTCAGTAGTTCCCTGGTAAGTATTCTCTCCGGAGACCTGAAACGCCCGAAGCTGGACTATTATGTCAATGAAAAGAAAAATGCCATTGCACCGAAGATTACGGATACCGGTGCGACAACGGTGCAACAGCAGATCAACGACACATTTTCCGCCACGGCATCTTCGGTAGTATCAGAAATTGTAAAGTCTTCCGCAGACAGTATTACCAGAGGACTGGACGATACACAGTCGGAACTGACATCTGCCATTACCGAAGTTCAGAATAATTTAACGGATTATCAGAAGCTGGTAAAAGAATTTCAGAAAAAAGTAGATAAATCCGATGCACAGATCAAAGAAATCAAGGAGTCTTTAGATCAGGTGGATGAGGCAGCAAAGGACAGCTCTTCTTCTTTAAAAGAAACTTCTGCATTGCTGGAAAAAAGTCAGACGGCACTTGGAAAATTTTATAAACAGTTCTCCAATGGGCTGACCGGCGGGGAAGTTTTTCTGGATGAAGTTTCGTCCTCGGCTTCTAAGAGTCTGAATAAGTTTGAGATAAAGGCAGATAAGGCAAATCTTGCGGTTGGGGACAGTCTCGATACGATCACCCGGATCAATGAGAAAAATGCCCAGCTTCTCAAAGATCTGGAAAAGTTAAATCAGAATCTTGGAAAAGATACACAGTTATCAGCATCTGTCGGACAGAAAATTTCACAGCTGCAGACGCAGAGCATTTCTGCGCAGAAACTGGTAAATTCATTGAAAAGTGCAAATACCAGTATGCGGAAAGTGTTAAAGAGTTCCAAAGATACGAGAAGTTCACTGGAAACGCTTGCAGAGGATAACCGTGAGAGTTTTCAGGACAGCCGGATTGATTTCAGCAAAAATATTTACCCGCAGCTGGATCAGTCACTGGAAGGTCTGGCAGATATAAGCGGAGATCTGTCAACAACCTTACATAGCATAACATCCATGACAAAACAGATGAGAGATCTGCTGGATCAGTTAAAATCTGCATTGCACAGCAGTTCCAAAGTATTTACACAGACGGGCAATGTCATGGGACAGGTGGATCAGAAACTGCAGAAAACGATCACGGATCTGCAGACACTGCAGAATTCGGATATGTATCAGAATATCCTGTCACTGGAAAAGATTGATGCCAAAGACATTTCCGATTTTATGTCTTCTCCGGTAAATATAAAGACGGATGTCCTGTATGAGGTGGAAAATTACGGAACAGGAATGACCCCGTTTTATACAAACCTGGCACTCTGGGTAGGTGGACTGATACTGGTTTCTATTTTAAAACAGGAAGTAGACCGGGACAAAGAAGTGCCGGATTTTACACCGACAAGTGCGTATTTCGGGCGTATTCTGCTGTTTCTTATCATAGGACTGATTCAGGGAGCTATCGTATGTGCGGGAGATATTATTCTGCTGAAAGTACAGTGTCTGCATCCGGTAAAATTTATTCTTGCCGGAATGTTAACTTCTTTTGTTTATGTGAATCTGATCTTTGCACTGGCATCGACGTTTAAACACATGGGAAAAGCACTGGCGGTTCTTCTGGTAATTTTACAGATTCCGGGTTCTTCCGGAACGTATCCGATTGAAATGATGCCGGAATTTTTCCAGAAACTGCATCCGCTGCTTCCGTTTTCTTATTCAATCAGCGCAATGCGGGAATGTATTGCCGGATACTATCATCATACTTATAGAAGCAGCCTTGGAAAACTGCTGGTATTTTTACTGGTCGCATTGTTTATCGGGCTTGTACTCCGTCCGCTTCTGATGAATCTGAATCATCTGTTTGATGTCAGACTTGCAGAAACCGATCTGATGATCTGTGAGACGGATTCCAAAGGCAGGGATAATCCACAGCTGCAGCGGATTATGCAGGTGATTATGAAAGATGATGCGTGGAGAAAGAAATTAACAGAGAAAACACTCGCATTTGAAAAATATTATCCGGTTATGGTACGCTCCGGATTTATCTGTATGATGGTTATACCACTCGTATTTCTGATTTTGATGTTTAGCCTGGAATCCAAACTGGTCTATCTGATTTTGTGGATCGTTTCTTTACTTGCACTGATTCTGTATCTGCTGATTGTGGAATATCTGCATGAAGAGATGAAAAAGAAATCTGTTTTGGGAGAGATGAGTTCTGAGGAACTGATGAAAATTTTGAAGGAGGAGAACAGCAAATGAAAAACATTCTGAAAATTTTCATCGACGACGTGAAACGGATTCGCAAAAATGTAATCGCAATGATAGTTGTCATCGGTGTTCTTGTCGTTCCGTGTCTGTATGCATGGTTTAATATTGCGGCAAGCTGGGATCCGTATAACAATACGGGAAATTTAAAGGTCGCGGTGGCAAGTGTGGATGAGGGATATACCGGAAGTCTGATTCCTCTTGAGATTAATGTAGGGGAACAGGTGATTTCCGCACTAAGGGAAAATACACAGATGGACTGGGTATTTACCAGCAAAGAAAAGGCAATGGAGGGGGTAAAATCCGGACAATATTATGCGGCGATTGTTGTTCCGGAGAAATTCAGTACCCAGATGATGAGTCTGTTTTCCGATCAGATTCAAAAGCCGGAAATTATTTACTATTCCAATGCCAAGGAAAATGCGATTGCACCAAAAGTGACCGACAAGGGTGCAACCGCGATCCAGAAACAGGTGAATCAGGTATTTATACAGACAATATCCGACACGGCAATGACGGTGTTTCAGTCGGTCTCTAATATGGCTGAGGCAAACGGAGCAGACCGGCTGGTGGATAATCTGATTCACAATCTTGAGGATGCATCGGATGACATGGATATGACTGCATCCACGCTGGAAACTTTTTCAGGGATTACGTCTTCTGCCCAGTCCCTGCTGAATACGTCTTCTGATTTTCTGAAAGAACTGAAAACAGAGTCTGCGGATGGAAAACAGATTCTGGAAAATTCCAAAAAGACGTTTACCGATATGAAAACGACAATAAGCAGTGCGACCGAGAGCGTGGGCAAAGCACTGAAAGCAGGCAAAAAGGTATATTCTGAAATAAACCTGCTTTTGGATCAGACGGTGGAAGATGGAATAAATGGCAGTGAGGATACGGTGGATACCCTTGTAAAAGCAGCAAAGACGGTGGATAAAAACATCAAGTCATTTACAACACTCCGGGATCATCTGATCAGGCTTTCGGAAAAACATCCGGAAACCGATTCCTCAATAGGGCCTATGATTGAAAAGATCAACCGTTCTATTGAAAAACAGGAAGAACTGCGGGATGATCTGACCGATACTGCGGCTTCCATGAAGAAGTCCACTACAGGTCTGATTTCTGACAAGAAAGCTTTGGATGCCCTTGTAAAAGAAAATCAGAAACGTCTGCAGCAGATCAGCAAAGAATATGAAAATGATGTAAAAGGAACTCTGCAGAAACTTGCAGATTCGGTCAAAGATACCTCTGCAGATCTTACAGGTCTGACGAAACAGATCAATGCAAGTGCAAAGGGTGTTTACACGTTAACGGACACCGCAGGATCGGATCTGTCAGAAATACAGACCTGTCTGAATGATTCTGGTAAACTTTTACGCAAATCTGCAAATAAAATAAAAAAGATTACGGATAAGCTCACAAAAGCAAAAGACAATGGGGATTATGCGGATCTGGAACATATGATCTATGATAATAAGTCCGGAGTCAGTGCTTTCCTGTCGGCACCGGTGGAACTGAATACGAAGAAAATTTATCCGATTGATAATTATGGTTCTTCCATGGCACCGTTTTATTCGACACTTTCTATCTGGATCGGCGGAATCGTGCTGGTTGCGATGTTAAAAGTGACTGTTTCCGAGGAAAGCATAAAAAAGATGGGGCTGAAAAATGTCAGAATTCATGAAATTTATCTTGGACGCTGGATCATATTTCTGATCCTTGGTCTGTTGCAGAGTACGCTGATTGCACTGGGAGATCTGTATTATCTTGGGATTCAGTGTGCGCATACGTTCCTGTTTTTATTTGGGTGCTGGTTTTCAAGTATAGTCTATGTCACGATCAGTTATACGCTGACGGTTTCATTTGGGGATATCGGAAAAGCAGGCAGTGTGGTTTTACTTGTTATGCAGGTTGCGGGAACTGGTGGAACTTTCCCGATTGAATGTGCTCCGAAATTTTTCCGGGCTGTGTATCCGCTTCTGCCATTTACGCACAGTATGGCAGCCCTGCGGGAATCGGTTGGAGGCTGTTATGGGAACGATTACTGGATAGATCTGGCAAAACTGGGCATCTTCCTGGTGATTGCACTTTTTGTCGGACTTGTACTTCGCAAACCGATCATTCGGATGAACGAAGCATTTACCGAGCAGCTGGAGGAAACAAAAATAATTTAAGCAGGAAATGAGGGCAGAATTGTTTTATTTTTGCGCAGTAATGTGAAAGAAAATTCTGCGAAAATGCCGTATAATGCAGGTATTCAAATATGTATGAGAGAGGCAAGGAGGATATGGTATTGAATAAGGCATGGTGGAAAGAAGCGGTTGTATATCAGATTTATCCGCGGAGTTTTATGGATTCAAATGGAGACGGCATCGGGGATCTCAATGGTATTACAGAAAAATTAGAGTACCTCAAAGAACTTGGAATTGATGTGATCTGGCTGTCCCCGGTTTATCAGTCACCGAATGATGACAATGGATATGATATCAGCGATTATCAGGCAATCATGGAAGAATTCGGAACCATGGAAGATTATGACAGGATGCTTGCACGGGCACATGAGCTGGGCATTAAGATTATGATGGATCTGGTTGTCAATCATACATCCGATGAGCATGCATGGTTTGTGGAAAGTAGAAAGAGCGTGGATAATCCATACCGCGATTTTTATATCTGGAGAAAAGGAAAAGACGGAAAAGAGCCGAATAACTGGGGGTCCTGTTTCAGTGGTTCGGCATGGAAATATGATCCACAGACGGATATGTATTTCCTGCATCTGTTTTCGAAAAAACAGCCGGATCTCAACTGGGACAATCCAAAAGTGCGGGATCAGGTATTTGAGATGATGAACTGGTGGTGTGAAAAAGGCATTGATGGGTTCCGTATGGACGTGATCAGCCTGATTTCCAAACCGGAAGGACTGCCGGATGGAATTCCGGGAGAAACCGGATACGCAGACAGCGGTTGTGCGAATGGTCCGCATGTACATGAGTATTTAAAAGAAATGAACCGGAAAGTGCTTTCCCACTATGATCTGATCACAGTGGGCGAGGCATCCGGAGTTACATTGGAAGAGGCAAAAAAATATGCCAATGCAGATGGCAGCGAACTGAACATGGTTTTCCAGTTCGAACATACCGGAGGCGGACCGGAGGCAGACAACCATTACGGTAAATGGGACAGCCATAAGATGCCGCTTCCGGTATGGAAGAAGATTTTATCCAGATGGCAGACCGGACTGGAAGGGAAAGCCTGGAACAGTTTGTTTTTATCCAATCATGATCAGCCGCGCTCGGTTTCCTGGTTTGGAAATGACAGTGAACAGTATCGGGAAATTTCGGCAAAAATGCTGGGAACCTGTCTGCATATGATGCAGGGAACGCCATATGTTTATCAGGGGGAAGAACTTGGCATGTGTAATGCTTATTTTGATCAGTTAGAGGATTACCGGGATATTGAAAGTCTCAATGCTTATAAAGAACTGACAGAAACCTGCGGTGTTTCCCATGAAGAAATGATGGGATATTTAAAGCGCATCAGCCGCGACAATGCGCGCACGCCGATGCAGTGGGATGACAGTGCAAATGCTGGTTTTACCACAGGAACACCGTGGATTAAGGTAAACAGTAACTATCCTAAAGTCAATGCAAAACAGGAGGTCAGTGATCCGGATTCTGTCTTTTCGTACTACAAAAAACTGATTCGCCTGCGTCATGAAAACGAGATTATCGTTTATGGTGATTACAAACTGTTAGCACCGGAGGATGAAGCATTATTTATCTATACCAGAATGCTCGGGACGCAGCGGCTGATGGTGCTTTGTAATTTTACGGGAAAAGAAGTTTCCATTCCGCAAGAAGTAACGGAACAGATTCCTGCAGATGCCAAGCTTTTGATCGGAAATTATTCCAAACAGAAAGAAGAAATGCTGCAAGCATATGAAGCACGGGTGTATGCTTATCATGTATAAATTTTAGAAAAGAAAAAGCATCCCAGGCTGGTGTAAATGGATGGAAAAAACAGATTGACTTGTATGATTTTCGGGCGTAAAATCCCCTGTGGAAATAGGAATTTTCACAGGGGATTTTGTTTTATGAATACATCAGACAGCAACTTTTTTGGAACAGAAAAAGTCAGCAGGATTCTGCTCAAGATTGCGCCACCGGTCATGCTCGCCCAGCTGATACAGGCTCTTTATAATATTGTTGACAGCCTGTTTGTCGGAAAATATTCGGAGAGTGGACTGACGGCACTTTCCATTATTTATCCATTGCAGCTTCTTATGATTGCCATTGCTGTAGGAACGGGAGTCGGGATCAATACGGCAATGGCACATTATCTTGGTGTGCATGATGAGAAAAAAGCAAATGAATATGGAGGAATCGGAACACCGCTTACGCTGGCATTGTGGGTGCTTTTTGCGGCAGTCTGTTTCTTTTTTATGCCGGCATATGCACGGATGTCTACGGATTCCCCGGAAGTCATAAAGGGTGTGATTGTATACGGCCGGATCGTCTGCGTATTCAGCATCGGACTGTTTACCGAAAGTATCTGGACAAAGATTTTACAGGCAAACGGGGACATGAAGACACCGATGATCGCACAGATCGTGGGGGCACTGGTTAATATCGCGCTGGACCCGTTATTTATTTTTGGACTGTTCGGGCTTCCGAAACTTGGGATTGCCGGAGCTGCCATCGCAACTGTTGTGGGACAGATTGTAGCGGCTCTTATTGTAATGAGAAAAGGATTTTGTAAATCGCCCCAGCTTTCGGTGTATCCAAAAGGTATCTGCTTTATTTACAAGCTCGGAATCCCCAATATTTTAATGCAGTCGGCATATACTTTTTATATTCTCGGACTTAATCTGATCCTTGCAACATTTTCAGATCAGGCCGTCACGGCACTGGGGCTTTATTACAAATGGCAGTCTTTTTTCTTTATACCGCTGGGCGCACTGCAGACTTGTATTGTACCGGTGATCAGCTACAATTATGCTTCGGGGCAGATGGATCGCTGTAAGAAAACATTGTCCACTTCGCTTGTGGGAGGCATGGGGCTGATGTTTATCGGGACGTTAGTTTTCAATCTGATTCCTGGACAGATGCTTCGGGTATTTACAAGTGATCCACAGGTGATTGCGATTGGAACCGTTGGGTTTCATTTTGTGGGAATCAGTTTTATCCCGATGGTTACTTCCCTGATTTTTCCGGTATTTTTTCAGGCGGTTGGTGCAGCAGTCAAAAGTTCGCTTCTTACCGTCGTGCGCACGATGATTCTGTTTGTACCGCTTGGATATTTGTTTTCCCGTCTGGGACTTAATTATTTCTGGTTTACTTTTCCGGTGACGGAAGTTCTTACCACGCTGGTGGGGGTGTTCTTTTACCGAAGATTTATGGCACAACAGAAGTGAAGAGTAACGATTGTATTTAGACAAAAAAAATAAATTAAAAAATGGTTGCGATTTTTATAGAAATAGCATATTATAATATCAACAGGACTCCCCACACCTCTCACGTAAGTGATGTGTCCCATGGGGAGACATTTTTATTTTGGGAGAAATAATAGTGGATATAAGCGATGGTGTACGGGAAAATCATAGTAAAGCAGGGCATGATTATCAAATTATAAAACAGCCGAAAACCTATGAACAGCAAGTGGAACTTATCAAAGAAAAAGGCTTTATAGTGAATAATGATACGGAATGTATCAGTTTTTTAAAGCAGGCAAACTATTATCGTTTATCTGCTTATTTTCTTCCGTTTAGAAAAAAGAATGGAACATATTTTGCAGATATAAGTTTTAATAGAATTCAACGAATTTATAAGTTTGATAGTAAATTACGAGGAGTACTGTTTAATTGTATAGAGAGAATTGAATTACATTTAAGAACACAACTTGCTTATTACTGTGGACATGTCTATGGATCTTTGGGGTACATGGATAAGAGTATTTATAATAAAAAACACAATCATGATAAATTTAGAAAACTACTGAATGTTTGCATAGAGGAAAATAAAAACAGTTTAGTTGTTAAGCATCATAAGGAAAAATATGATGGAAAATTTCCGATATGGGTAATTATCGAATTCTTTTCGATGGGGATGCTGTCTTATTTTTATGCGGATTTACAATCGGGCGATCAGAAATATATAGCAAAAGAGATATATGATACATCAGTAGCGTGTTTAAAAAGCTGGTTACGTTGTATTACTGACTTAAGAAATAGATGTGCTCATTATTCAAGGTTATATTATTGGTCATTTACGGCATTACCTAAAATGCCAAAGGAATCTGTAGCACCACAAAATAGAAAATTATTTTCCCAGATATTAGTTCTTAAACGATTGTATCCCGATAAGAAAGAATGGAATAGCAAGGTTATGACAGAATTAAGGGCTATAATAGAAGAATATGAGGATGACATATCGTTAAAACATATAGGGTTTCCACAAGACTGGTATGAGCAGTTGGAAAGATAGACAAACAAGGGATCACAGAAATAATTTGTGGTCTCTTGTTTTTATCAATCAATAGGAATCTCCTTTTGGTACTAGACAGGGACTGCCGAATTCATTACAATGGAACTTAATCGGAATAGTTGTATATTTATTTTAAACATGGAGGAAGAAAAAATGGAAATTGTTTGCTTGGACTTAGAAGGCGTACTGGTACCGGAAATCTGGATCGCATTTGCTGAAGAGACCGGTATTCCGGAATTAAAGAGAACAACCAGGGATGAGCCGGATTATGATAAGCTTATGAAATACCGTATCGGAATTTTAAAGGAGCACGGTCTTGGACTCAAAGAGATTCAGGAGACCATCGCAAAGATCGATCCGATTCCGGGCGCAAAGGAATTTTTGGATAAACTGCGTGCCATGACACAGGTGATTATCATCAGTGATACGTTTTCCCAGTTTGCAGGTCCGCTTATGAAAAAACTCGGATACCCGACAATTTTCTGCAACTCGCTTGAAGTTGCCGATAACGGAGAGATCACAGGCTTTAAGATGCGCTGTGAGAAGTCCAAGTACACAACCGTCAAGGCATTACAGTCCATCGGTTATGATACCATCGCTAGCGGAGACAGTCACAATGATCTTGGCATGATCCAGGCCAGCAAGGCGGGGTTCTTATTTAAGAGTACCGATGCGATCAAGGCTGAGTATCCGGATATTCCTGCATACGAGACGTACGATGAGCTGTTTGCAGCAATCAAAAAAGTGATTGAAGGATAATTTGTCGGAGATGAAAACAAAGAAGGAAGCTGTTGCATGAATGCACAGCTTCTTTTTTGTTGTATCGTTTTTTACAATACATGTGTTGGGAGAGAGGGTATGATAAGGACAAGTTAAGAAAAGTAATTGGTTCTTGGAAAAAACATAATGGAGGGCGATACATCGGAGATGTACCGCAGGCGATACCCCATACGGGGCACCGCAATAAGGAGCACATCGCATGAGAGTTCCGCTCACGCGGAAGCGATGTACGCAGGCGATACCCCTTACGGGGCACCGCATTAGACAAAGGCGTCTATGAGAAATCATAGGTGTCTTTTTGATTTTCACGGAAACCATACATGATTACACATAGAAAGGAAGGAGTTATATGAGCAGCAGAATTTCAGAACATCCAATCCTTGGAGAACAGCAGAAAGGGAAACTGGTTACATTCACCTATGACGGTAAAGAATTACAGGGATACGAAGGAGAGCCAATTGCCGCAGCATTAAAAGCCGCAGGCGTGATGGTTCACCGTTATACCAAAAAGGAACACAAACCGAGAGGAATCTTCTGTGCGATCGGAAGATGCACCGACTGCGTGATGGTCGTGGATGGAAAACCAAATGTCCGCACCTGCATGACACCGCTTGCAGAGGGCATGAAAGTCCAGACACAGTACGGCGTATCGGATAAACCGTTTGAAGAACAGTAGAGGGGAGTGAGTAATATGAAGCGTTATGATCTGATTATCGTAGGAGCCGGTCCATCCGGATTGTCTGCAGCAGTTGAGGCAGCAAAGCGGGGACTGAAAGTTGTAGTATTTGATGAAAATGAGAAGCCGGGTGGACAGCTGTTTAAGCAGATCCATAAATTCTTTGGATCAAAGGAACATAAGGCAAAAGTCAGAGGTTTTGTGATCGGACAGCAGTTGTTGCAGGAAGCAGCGGATGCCGGTGTGGAAGTTGTGCTGAATGCAACCGTTATCGGCATGTATCTGGATAAAGAAATTGTGGTAAGGATCAAAGATGAGGTTCATCACTACAAAGGAGATTCCATTATCATTGCTACAGGAGCCGCAGAAAATATGGTTACCTTTGAGGGCTGGAATCTTC
>ULNZ01029810.1_pt1 | contig 11766 bp, 5 predicted proteins | sample 1952111 | NCBI WGS metagenome assembly ULNZ01 (sample SAMEA4835590, study PRJEB28245) | human gut metagenome | biome: gut microbiome; material: fecal sample | place: Denmark | collected 2008 | reverse complement strand
TGCGCAAATCCCTCAACCTCTCTTCCGAAGAAGACTTGACCGACTATCTACAGAACATATAACCCAGTTCAAGGCTGAAAATATTTATTTTGCATTTCTGCCCTCACCGCCACCACTGCTTATCTAAAATCCTTTGTTCATCGGATTTTCAGAGGTGAGTGAGAACAATTTTAAAAGGTGAGAGTAAAGTTTGCTCTCACTTTGTCTCAGTAGAAACAAGGCATCGAACAAGTAAGCATAGGCTCGCAAGTCCGGAAGAAGGGACTACTGTATCAGTATGCAAATGAAAGAACCGTCTACTAATGGCGTTTATAAAGAAAAAAAGTGTCTAGTGAAATCAGGAAAAGACAGGAAAAGACAGCTTTCTTTTTGTTTCCCCCAATATAACCGCTTGTTTCAACACACAGAACGGTTTGTTTCGACGTGTAGAACAATGTGTTTCATTAGGGCGAACACTTTGTTCCATTATAGTGAACACTTTGTTTCATACTATATAAACACCTTGTTTTATGTTGTGCAAACAAAACGTTTTATACTACATGAACGAAGTGTTTTGTACTGCAGAAACAAAGTGTTCATCACTATGAACTAATAAGTTATCCGTATTTTGCAAGAGATAAGATATGAATGTCATCCGTCTTATACTCGACTTCCTCTTTTACAGATGGCTTGCAGATAAAACATCTGCAAACCATCTGCAAGGGACATCATTGATAAACAGTAGTATCTCAACTCTCCTCCGGGGAGGAGAGTTGAGATACTACTGTTTATCAATGATTATAAAAGACCTGCGAAACTTGAGTTGCTTGATATTTCTAAAAGAGTTGGTTTCCTTCTTCATCTAATCACCGTTTACTTGCGCAACTCAATAATTAATGTAAATCGGGAAAAGTTTATGTGGATATAGTTTTGTAGATATAGAATATCTCATTTACTCCTATTTATCAAATACTTACAAAACTATTTGTAGATAATAAAACAAAGAATATCCCTCTCTTGTAGTCTGCTTGTAGATAACATTCATTAGCAATTCCTGTTTATGAAGCTTAATTTAGCATTGTGAAAAACCAATAGTATTAACCTTAAAAACTTATTCAAATGAGTAAAAGTAACTACTACAAAGAAAGAGTCATTCAGCTACTTCTCTTCTTTGCTTTTATGCTGCCTATGGGCGCATTGGCACAGAACATTCAGCTGAACGGTACCGTAACCGATGTTTCCGGTGAATCTGTCATCGGAGCCAGTGTATTAGAGAAAGGAACAACAAATGGAGTAATCACTGACATCGACGGTAACTTTACCCTCAGCGTTTCCCCAAAAGCCACTATTATTATCTCTTACGTGGGCTATGCTCCACAAGAAATCGCCCTCAATGGTCGCAAGGAATTGAAAGTGGTGCTGAAAGAAGACACCGAACTACTGGACGAAGTAGTCGTTATCGGTTATGGCACACAAAAGAAATCGGATGTTTCCGGTTCGGTAAGTTCCGTATCGGGCGATAAACTAAACAACATACCTACCGCTAATGCCGAAACTGCCCTGCAGGGTATGGCTCCCGGTTTGATAGTTAACTTTGGTAGCGGTGCCGCCGGCTCCACTCCCAGCCTGCAGGTGCGCGGTGTAACCACTTATGGAACAGACAACTCTCCGTTGGTAATTATCGATGGCGTTCCGGGTGATATGAGTTTTCTGAACCCCGAAGACATCAAGTCAATGTCTGTATTGAAAGACGCTGCCACCGCCGCTATTTACGGAGCACGCGCCGCCGCAGGCGTTATCCTGATTGAGACTTACCGTGGTACCAAATCCAAACCCAAAATCACGTTCTCAGCTTATTGGGGAGTGGATCAGATAGCCAAGAAACTGGATGTCTGCAATGCCGAAGAATTTATCCACATGGCAAAGATGGCCCGTACAAACGCCGGTCAAAACCCCAAAAACTGGCCTGCTTACATTGCGGCTTATGAGCAAGACCCCACACAGTTTGGCGACACCGATTGGCAGGACGAATACTACCGCAACGGCTTCACACAGAAATACAATGTGGGGTACACTAGTGGCAGTGAGAATGCCAACGTAGCTTTGTCCGTATTCTATTCAAAAAACGAAGCCATCGTGACCGGCACGGGTGACGAGAAATATGGCTTCCGCTTAAACTCAGACATGAAACGCGGCAAGTTCAAAGTGGGCGAATCAGTAAACTACAGCCGTTGGGAATCGGAAATGGAAGCCAACTCAGGTTTTCCCGGCATATACCAAGTGACCAACATGGAACCTATCGCACGTCTGTATGACGAGAATTGTGACGGCGGATACGGTGGTGCCATCCCCGGCATGAACATGAGCGATGCTGCCAACATGGTAGGTTATAATAACCTGATTGAGAACACCCGCGCCACAGATTACATCAAAGGATCGGGCTATCTGCAATATGAGCCCATCAAGGGACTGGTAATCAAGGCACAAGCAAGCCGTAGCCTCCTTTTCCGCGAAACCCGCGTATTCAAACCTACTTACGAACTGGGTGCCATGAAGTGGAACGAAAGCGCCTCACTATCACAGACCCGCACCAGAAGCGTCAACGACCTGCTGGAACTGACTGCCAACTACAACTTCACCATCAAAGACAGTCACGACTTCGCCTTCCTGCTGGGAGCTTCACAAGAAGAAAGCACTTACGACCTATTGGGTGCATCGGGTTCCGAATTCGAGAACAACGACATGGGCATTCTGGGCCAGGCACGCAAAGACTATGGTGTGCAAGGTGAAAAGACCCGTAGCGGCTTGCGTTCCGTATTTGGCCGTGTGAACTATAGTTGGAAAATGCGCTACATGTTAATGGCCTCGTTCCGCTATGACGGTTCTTCACGTTTTGCCGACGGTAACCAGTGGGGGTTCTTCCCCTCTGTATCAGTAGGCTGGAACATTGCCAACGAACCTTTCTGGGAAGATATGAAAGAAACAGTCAGCTCCTTCAAATTGCGTATGAGCTACGGCGCCCTCGGTAACCAATCGGTACCTCTCTATCTCTACATTCCCAAATTGGACTCCAACGCCGACAACATCAACTACCCCTTCGACGGCAAAGTCGTAAACCAGGGATATGCAGTACGTAGCCTCCCCTCAAGGAACATCAAGTGGGAAACTACCTTCTACAAAAACATCGGTGTGGACATGAGCCTATGGAACAACAAACTGGAATTCTCGATTGAAGGTTACATCAAGGACACCAAGGACATGCTTTCCGAAAAGAACATCAGTCTGTCTACCGGTTACGGTGCACTGACGGTGAACGACGGTGAACTGCGCACCACCGGTATGGAAATGCAACTGATTTACCACGGTAATGCAGGTAAGGACTTCAAGTATGACCTTGACTTCAACCTGAGCCACTTCAAGAGTAAACTGAAATCAATGGCAGACCCCAACTATATGTACGAATATGGTGCTTCACGTACCTACGTGGGTGGTTACTTCGGTGAATTCTGGGCTTACGAAACCGCAGGCATCATCCAAAATGAAGCAGAAGCCAAACTTTGGAAAGAATCACACGGACGCAAGGACAGCAAAGGCAACTGGATTCCCATGCAGCCCAACGCAGAACCCGGTGACCTCCGCTTCGTAGACCAAAACGGTGACGGCATGCTGGACAGCGATGACAAGAAGCTTCTGGGCAACGGTTGCCCCAAGGCCTCTATCGGCTTCAACGTAACACTGAATTACAAGAACTTCGATTTGGTAGCCAACTTCTACGGTGACCTCGGTGTAGACCGTTACAACTATACCAAATATCAATTGGAGCGTATGGATACCAAGTTCAACTATGGCAGAAACGCACTGAAAGCATGGACTCCGGAGAACCCCAACACCAACATTCCACGTGCCGTATACGGCGACCCGAACAAGAATGCTCGCACTTCCGACCGTTTCATCGAACGAGGCGACTTCTTCCGCCTGAACAACTTGCAACTGGGCTACAACCTGCCTGCTACAGTTTGTGGTAAGTTGGGCATCAGCAACCTCCGTTTCTATGTAGGTGGTACACGCATCTTTACCATCACCGGTTACAGTGGCTATGACCCCTCTACCAACGGTGGTATTGACCGCATGGGTTACGACTATGCTTCATCACCTCTATGCCGCACTTTCATGGCCGGTATTAAATTCGGATTTTAATTGAACCAAAACTTTAAAAAAGATGATTATGAAATTAAAGAATATATTATTGTGCGCCTCAGTCTTAGGAGGCCTGGCACTCTCTTCATGTACCGAAAATTTCCTGGATGAAGACAGAAACCCCAACTCACTGGACCCCGAAAACTTCTGGAAGAGCGAATCCGACATCCTCAAAGGACTTACCGCAGCCTACGCTGGACTACAGCCTACCATCGAATGGGCGCAACCTTTCGAACGCTACATTGTGATAGACAACTACCGCAGCGACGAGCTGGACTACCGCCCCGACGTGACCGCCTGGATGGAACTGGCCATGTACAACAACGAATCGACCAACTACGTGCCCAACGATGAATGGACCAACCTCTATACCAGTATCAACTATTGCAACCAGTGTCTGGACAACATTCCCAATGTGCCCGACAACGATGACGAAGGCATCAAGCAGACCAAAGCGACCAGTATTGCCGAGGCACGTTTTCTGAGAGCCTTCTACTACTACCGTCTCTTCATCAACTTCGGTGAAAGACTACCAATGTTCGAGCACGAACTCGAAGGTACCGAAGAGGAATTCTATCCTCCTCAGGTAGAAGCCGGCAGACTGAAGACTTTCATCGAGACAGAACTGAGTGAATGTCAAGCCAACCTTCCCGAAAAATGGAATACAAACATGGCCGGACGCGTCACTAAATATACTGCCGCAGCACTCTTAGGCAAATACTATATGTTCATCGGCGAAAAGGCCAAAGCCAAAACAGAATTCTGGAAAGTCATTGACAGTCACAGATATGAACTGATGGAGAACTATGGCGACAACTTCAACGGACTACACGAGAACAATAAGGAATCCATCCTTGAAGTACAGTTCACCGGAAGTCTGGAAGGCGGGCACTACGAATACAATCTCTTTACCTTGCACTTGGGTCCCGACAGTGGCTGTGGCGCATACGAGGAAGCATATCCGTCCAAATGGTTATTCAATACACTGAAGAAAGACCTCACCGAAGATGGGGAATACAGCGACCGATTGTATGAGACTATCATTTTCGACGATCCCAAATCCCGTCCGTTCTATTACGAAGACGGCAAAGGATTCAGTGATTACCACCAAGAAGACAATATCTACTGGCGCAAATATGTGACTTACGACAAGTCATTGGGTGATTACTGGGATTATTCCGGTTTCAACATCCCCCTCATCCGCTATGCGGACATCCTGTTGCTCTATGCCGAGTGTCTGAACGATGAAGGAAACTCTAAAGAAGCCATCAAATACATCAACAAAGTACGTGACCGTGTACACGTAACGCCACTGTCCGACACCCTAAGTAAAGAACAAGTGCTGAAGCACCTGCAGGATGTGGAACGTCCTTGCGAACTGGCCCTCGAAGGCTCACGCTGGTATGATCTCATCCGTTGGGGCATTGTGGAAGACGCACTTAAGAGTCATGAAAAGCCTTTCGCAAGCAATTTCATATCGACCAAGCATATCAGACTCGCTATCCCTCACAAAGAATTCCTGATGAATCCTGATTGGGTGCAAAACGAAGGTTACACAAAATAACCGATAACCCTACAACTCAGTCTCTATCGGAAGCGAAATGCCGGAAACGGGATCCCATCCGATAGAGATTGCTTTTAATAGAACTCTCTGTTTCAAGACTTCATTTCATCATATACTTAATTTACCATGAGACATCCAAATAAAAACATCGCTTTGACTGGCATCGTTGCCTGCATACTGGCCTCGTGCGTCAAAGCTCCCACTTCTTCAGAACCGCTTTTATCCAAGCAAGCGGACTTCTGTAATCTTATCAACATAAAGAACACTCCCGCCGGAGCCGTAGACTGGGATGCCTACGTCTTTGCCGACAAAGGTGCTTGGATGGCATACTCACTGCCCGACAACGAAAACCGTCGCCATGCCGGTGCTTTCATGGGACCTATGGTCATGACCGGACGCGGATGGATAGCTGCCGGACTCGCCGAACCTACGCTGTGGGTGAACGGCGAACAGTATAGGATGGTGTACAATGTACAGACCACCCGATACCTCCCCGGCAAACTGATACAGGAATACAACGATGAGAACTTAAACTTCACTACCGAATTGTGCTACCTCACCTCACGTTCCGTAGCCATACGTTCAATCGTGAAGAATATGAGCCAAAAACCGGTAAAGGTCAGCTTCGACTGGAACGGAGGCGTATACGAGCCTACCTCTGTCGTAAGCAGCATAGATAAAGGTCTCTCTTTCATCCGCCCCAAAGATTCCACGAACACGGTAATCCGATTCCTCACAGCAGACAAGATTCAGGCTGTGGGGAGCGATAGCCTGCACGTCACAGAAAAAAGTGAAATGACCCTGGAACCCGGCAAGACTTATCAGTCGGAGATGACTCAAACCCTGACGCTGCGCGGTGAAGACACAGCCAAAGAACTGGCTGCCATAGCAACGCTGAATATAGACAATTGCTTTGAACTAAACGAACAGCAATGGAACGCACAAATCGCTTCGTTGCTGAGCGGAAACAGCAAGTACCTCAAGGACAACAAATACCGCAAGGTACTCGTAAAAGCAATGATGACCCTAAACAGCAACTACCGCACCCCTGCCGGTGACATCCTGCATGGCGGCAGCAACCCGTCGTACAACGGATTCATCAACGGCATCTGGTCGTGGGACTCCTGGAAGATTGCTTCGGGCAACGTACATTTCAACGAGGAGATAGCCAAAAGCGAAATGATTACCCTCTTCGACTATCAAGCCGACAACGGCATGGTACCCGACTTCATCAGCTACAACAAGAAATACAATAACTGGCGCGATGCCAAACCGCCCGTAGCCGCCTGGGGAGCCATGAACGTGTATAAAGCTACCGGCGACAAGAAATTCCTCGAAACAATGTTCGACAAGCTCTATAAGTTCCATCAGTGGTGGTATGCCGAGCGCGACCACAATCACAACGGCATCTGCGAATACGGTTCCACCGACGGCACTCTCATTGCTGCCTGTTGGGAAAGCGGCATGGACAACGGCGTACGCTTTGACGATGCCGTGATGCAGAAAAACAACGAGAAGGCATGGTCCATGAACCAGGAGAACATCTGCCTGAACTCGTTCCTCTACGTAGACAAGACCATCCTCGCCGAAATGGCAACCCTCCTGAACAAGCCCGAACTGGCGGCACAGCTTAATGCCGAAGCCAAAGTCATCAAAGAATTCGTACAGACAAAGATGTGGGACAAGGAAACCGGATTCTTCTACGACACCCGTATCGATACCGGCGAGCACATCAAAGTGATGGGTGCCGAATGCTGGCTGCCACTCTGGGCAGGCATCGCCACTCCCGAACAGGCCAAACAGGTGATGCAGAAGATGATGGACCCGCAGAAGTTCAACTCCACCCTTCCATTGGGTACCTTGGACATCAGCCATCCTCGCCTGCGTCCCGTGCGCGGCTACTGGCGCGGCCCGGTCTGGGTAGACCAAGTGTACTTCGGTATCACCGGCCTGCGCAACTATGGTTTCGACCGGGAAGCCGACATACTGACTGAGAAGTTCATCAACAACGCCCAAGGACTCACCACCGACGGCCCTATCCACGAGAACTACAACCCGCTGACCGGCGAAGCGCTCAATTCGCCTAACTTCGGCTGGAGTTCGGCATGTATCATCAAGATGCTGCTCGATGAGTAACTCTCACGCAAAACAACTCTCAAAAGTCTGAAAAGACAAACGATTATACATCATTAAAAGCATACGAATATGAATAAGATACATTCAATCTGCACCCTCGCACTGATGCTACCGTTATGCGCATTTGCACAGTACGACGGTACACCCATGAACAAGACGGGCGACACCAAGAAAGCGGAAACCGCCGTAAGAACCGACAAATATCCTCACTCGGACAACGATTGGGAAAACTTTGATGTGTTGCACATCAACCGTCTGCCTTCTGCCGCCACCTTCATGGCCTACACCACCAAAGAGAAAGCAGTGAAGAACGACAAGAGTCAATCGGAATATTTTCAGTCGTTGAACGGTACCTGGAAGTTTCAGTTTGTTCCCCGTTCGGACCAGCGCCCGATGGACTTCTTTGAAAAAGGCCACGATGTAAGCGGATGGGGCAACATCAAAGTGCCTGCCAACTGGGAAATGGAAGGCTATGGCCATCCTTTCTATGTAGGTGCCGGCTACGGCATCAAGCGCAACCCGCCACTCATTGCCGTGGAAAACAGTCCCGTAGGTTCCTACAAACGCACATTCAACGTCCCTGCCAACTGGAAAGGCAAGCAAATCGTCCTCCACTTCGGAGGCGTGGCCTCAGCTTTCTATGTGTGGGTCAACGGTGAAAAGGTGGGTTACTCGCAAGATTCCAAGACCCCCAGTGAGTTCGATATCACCCCCTATGCAGTAACCGGACAGAACGAGATTGCCGTGCAGGTATTCAAGTTCAGCGACGGCTACTACTTAGAGGATCAGGATTACTGGCGCTTTGCCGGTATACAACGTGATGTGTACCTTTATGCCCGTCCCAACATCCACGTGCGCGACTTTGAAGTAGTGACCGACCTCGACAACGAGTATAAGGACGCCGACTTCCACCTCTATGTGGAACTGGACAATGCCCAAAACTCCCAACGTACTCAAACGCCCAAGGTAAAAGGTGCCGAAGTGGAAGTGAGCCTGACGGACAAAGAGGGAAAAGTCATCTACACTGAACGCCAACGCGCCAAAGACAACAAGCTGCACTTCCTGAAACACATCGAAACGCCCCTACTGTGGAGTGCTGAAAAGCCCAACCTATACCAGATGATGATTACACTGCGTGCCAACGGCCAGACACAGTACATCTGCCGCAACATCGGATTCCGCAAATCGGAAATCAAACATGCACAGTTACTCGTCAACGGGCAACCCGTCTACATCAAGGGCGTAAACCGCCACGAACACGACCCTTACCACGGCCATGTAGTGGACGAAGCCTCCATGATACGCGACCTGGAACTGATGAAACAAAACAACATCAACAGCGTGCGCACCTCCCACTACCCCAACGACCCGCGCTGGTATGAACTGTGCGACATCTACGGCATGTATGTAGTGGACGAGGCCAACATCGAAAGCCACGGCATGGGCTACAAACCCGACCAATGCCTCGCCAACCAACCCGAATGGCAGAAGGCTTTCATCGACCGTACAGAACGTATGTTTGAACGCGACAAGAACCACCCCTGCGTCATTATTTGGTCATTGGGCAACGAAACCGGCTCAGGCTGTAACTTCCAAGCCACCTATGCTTGGATTCATGCCCACGACCGTTCCCAACGCCCCGTACACTCCGAGGACTCTGGCAAAAACCGTCCTTTCACCGACATCTTCTGCCCCATGTACAAGAAGATAGACGTGTTGATAAACCATGCTCTCTATCTGCCCACCATGCCCCTCATCCTCTGCGAATACGCTCATGCTATGGGTAATAGTGTGGGCAATCTGCAAGACTACTGGGACATCATCGAGAAGTACCCTTCTCTACAAGGCGGTCACATCTGGGACTGGGTGGACCAGGGTCTTTACAACAAGACCGACGACGGTAAGTTCTACTGGGCCTACGGCGGCGACCTTGCCCCCGAAGGCACTCCAAGCTCGGCCAACTTCTGCATGAACGGCCTGATTGCCGCAGACCGCACATTGAAGCCCCACATACATGAAGTGAAACGGGTGTACCAGAATATGGCTTTCAGATTGCTCGATTATCACGAAGGATTGGTAGAGCTTAGAAACAAGTTCTTCTTCACCAACCTGAATGACTTTGACTTCACTTGGCGTTTGGAAGGCAACGGCGAAGTATTGGCACAAGGACGCATAGATAATGTAGATTTGCCCGCCCAACAGACAGGCGTATTCCGGACACAGTTCCCCACCATACATTCCACCGAAGGAGTAGAATATTACCTGAATTTCTATGCCAGCCAGAAGCGCGACGAGGGTCTGCTGAAGGCCGGTACACAATTGGCTGCCGAACAAGTGAAGCTTCCCTTCTATAAGGCTGTTACCCCCAAAGCTGCCTCAGGCAACGTGACGGCAAGCGACAGCGAAGCCCTACTTGTCCTCACTGCCGGAAATGTCAGTGTAGGATTCGACAAAGCCACCGGAGCACTCTGCTCGTTCAAGGAAGGCAAGGAAGAGATGATTAAGGAAGCACTGCGTCCCAACTTCTGGCGTCCGGTGACGGACAATGACATGGGCAACGACATGAACAAGACCCTGCGCCCGTGGCGTGAAGCCGGACGTGGCGTCAAACTCACCTCATTGGAGAAAACAGCGCTCGACAAAGATGGCTATGAAGTAGTGTCACACTACCGTCTGCCCGAAGAAGTTGCCGGTTCGGAATTCATTGTCCGCTACCGCTTCTCACCGAGAGGCAGCCTCGATGTGAACTGTACTTTCATTCCTGCCAACGACACTTTACCTTTGATGCCCCGCATGGGTGTGAGCATCACCCTGAACAAGCAATACGACCAAATGGCATGGCTAGGTCGAGGTCCGCACGAGAACTATTGCGACCGCAACGGTTCTTCCTTCGTGGGTCTGTACAAAGGTAGCGTAGCCGAACAGTACTTCGCCTACGACCGTCCACAAGAAAACGGCAACAAGACCGATGTACGTTGGATGAGCCTCACCGATTTGAAAGGCAATGGCCTGATGGTTATCGGTGCACCCACAATCAGCGGCAGTGCCTACCTCTTCCCGACAGAAGATCTGGATGAACCCGGCACACGCAAGTCACAACGCCATATCTCAGACATCCAACCCAAAGATATGGTGACTTGGAACATAGACTTCAAGCAGATGGGTGTGGGTGGAGATACCAGTTGGGGAGCCTACCCGCATCAACCATACCTGATTCCTGCCCGTAAGATGGAATTCTCATTCCGCTTATGCCCTGCACAAGAAAAAGGAGTGAAAGAGAACCAAAGATATTTGGAAATGAAGTAATTTTGCAATTGTCAAACCTCAGAAGCGCCTTCCCCTCTTTAAACAGGAGGCGCTTTTGAGGGTAAGACAGCTTTCCATCTATTCACAAAACCATACAGACAATGTTTACAATCATCGGACTAGTGCTCACAGGAATGCTGCTGGGCTACCTCTTACGGAAACGGGACTTAAAGAAGATTCATCCAATCATCACCCTGCTTATCTGGCTGCTACTGTTTATCCTCGGTATTGAGGTAGGAAGTAACGAAGAGATTATCAGAGGACTCCATACCATCGGATATGAAGCCGTTGTCCTCACCCTGGGAGGGACCTTGGGAAGTGTTATCGCTGCTTGGGCACTCTGGAGAGCCTTGTATAAAAGGAAAAGAGGCAGGGCATGAAAGGAAGTCTTATCATTGTGGGCTTTTTTGTATTGGGTACGATTTGTGGTGTGTGCCATCTGCTGCCTTTTGATATTGCAGAAACCAATATCAGCTACTACGCGCTTTGCGCGCTGATGTTCAGTGTAGGGTTGAGCGTAGGCAACGACCCGCAGACCCTGAAGAACTTCCGTTCACTCAATCCGCGACTGGTATTCCTGCCCA
>ULNZ01022986.1_pt1 | contig 12068 bp, 7 predicted proteins | sample 1952111 | NCBI WGS metagenome assembly ULNZ01 (sample SAMEA4835590, study PRJEB28245) | human gut metagenome | biome: gut microbiome; material: fecal sample | place: Denmark | collected 2008 | reverse complement strand
GCGAGCGAGCGGGGTGGCTTTCCGATAGCTATTTTTCGTCGGTGGCGGAATGGATTTTCACAGGCGAAAACAAAGTGGAACGCGCGTTTTTGGAAAATTTCGTGTATGCGGATAAAAGCGGTTTACCCGAAGGGATGATTCCGCGCTGCTATCCTGCCGATTATTACGAAAAAGACGGCTACATACCCAACTGGGCAATGTGGTATATTCTCGAACTTAACAAATATTTCAGGCGATACGGCCGCGATGAAATCATCGAAAAATCGAAAGAGAACGTAGAAGGACTTTTGCGATATTTTGCGGCGTATGAAAACGAATACGGCGTGCTTGAAAATCTTCGCGGCTGGGTGTTCGTGGAATGGAGCGCGGCAAACGAAAAATCGCATATCCGCGGCGTGAATGTGCCGTCGAACGCGTGCTATTTCGCAATGTTGCTTGCCGCCGAAGAAATGTATGGAATCAAGGGCTTGAAAGAGCGCGCGGAAAGAGTGCGGGAATATCTGCTTGCGCACGCATACCGCGGCGGATTTTTCGTGGATAATCTCACGAGAAACGCGTTGGGAAAGCTCGAACCCACCGAAAATTATACGGAAACCTGCCAGTATTATATGTTTTTCTTCCGCGTGGCGGATAAAACGACGAATAAAGAATTATTTTACAAAATGTTAAACGAATACGGCAAAGGGCATAGGCACGGCGAAGAAGAAAAGTTAGCCGAAGCGAACATGATTTACGGTGTGTATATGCGGCTTGAACTGCTGATGCGGGAAGGGCGCAGAGAAGAGTTGTACGAAGAATGTATAAAATATTTCTACGATATGACGAAAAAAACGGGAACGTTGTGGGAACACAACGGCGCATGCGCGAGCTGCGATCACGGCTTTGCGTCATATGTAGCGAAATTTTTGATATACGCGCTCACGGGATATGACGTCGTAAGCGAGCAAAAAGTCGAAAATGTTGATCAAGCTGCACCCCTGAAAGGAATCGGCATTGCTTGTGAAATAACTTTTCCTTCGGATAAAAAACTTAGCGTATAACGGCTATATTTGTTAAGTTTGTATTTTAGAAACGGTAAAGTATTCGTTCCGACAAAGATGTGTATCCGAGGAAGGGAAAAAAGATTATGCCGAATGGAAAGCAAAGCGAACGGCGCAAGAAGAATCACGCTCTAAATCGAAATTAAAAAAAGACTTAAATAAAAAGGAAAAGAAAAACGAAGTAACGGCATAATCAAACAAAGCGAGGGCAGACGAAAAAATTTTTTTCGTCTGCCCTGAATTTTAGTGGTTATAAATCGGATAGAAAAAGAAATAATCCGAACGATTTTCTTATTGAAAAAAAGTTTGAATTATCACAATCTGGCTGGGGTAGCTGGATTCGAACCAACGAAGTGACGGAGTCAGAGGTTGGGCGGAATATCAAAAAACGGCAAAAAATCAATCAAAAACACTCAAAAACAGCCGATTTTCAAACTTTACCCCACAAATTTCCCCACAAATTAAGTTGTTGTATAATTTCAGTCGATTAGTACCCTTACTAAACGCTCTACAAGCCTTAAAAACATTGTCTGGCTCAAAAACTTGATATGTTATATCAAACGAATCGCGCCGAGAAATCCATTTTTTTAGCGAAAAAAAGCGAAGTAAAACGAAATTTTTGCAATGATAACGAAATTAAAACGAAACGAAGCGAAATCAGCTTGACTGGTTTCGCTTTATGTGGTAAAATAGAAACAGCAAAAGGGAGGCGGACAATGATTTATTTTGAATGTAAAGAAGCGGCGGAAAAACTCGGCATCACAACGCGTCGTATTCAGCAAATGTGCAAAAAGGGAGAAATAATCGGTGCGAAAAAAGACGGAAAAGCGTGGCTTGTACCGGAAGATTTTATTGCCGGAAAACAAATGAAAAAACGGTCGGTTGATACACTCAGCGCGGTCGATACGCTGAAAAAACCTTTGCCGATCGGAATTTCAGATTTTAAAAAAGCGACTACCGAATATTATTATGTAGATAAAACTCTTTTGATTAAAGATTTTTTAGATACCAAACCGCAGGTGTCTTTGTTTACACGTCCGCGCCGTTTCGGAAAAACTTTAACCATGGATATGCTTCGCGTCTTTTTCGAGAAAACAGACGAAGATACTTCACGGTATTTTAAAAACAAAAAAATATGGGCGTGCGGAGAAGCGTATACATCTTATCAAGGAAAATATCCCGTAATATTTCTGACTTTTAAAGACGTAAAATGCCGTACTTGGAAAGAAACTTTTGATAAAATAACGAAACTGATATCCATTGAATTTTTACGCCATAGCGAACTTGAAACAAGCGAAAAATTAAACGCATACGAAAAATCGCAGTACAAAAAAATCGCGAAAGGCGTTGCCGACAAAATAGAATGCCAGATGTCTTTGCAGTTACTTTCTCTGTTCTTGTTTAAGCATTACGGAAAAGAAAGCGTGATCATTATCGACGAGTATGATACGCCGATACAGCAAGGGCATACGTGCGGGTTTTACGATAGAACGATTGATTTTATGCGTTCCTTTTTTTCGGGCGGATTGAAAGACAATCCGTGCCTTGCATACGGCTTTTTAACAGGGATATTGCGCGTAGCCAAAGAAAGCATATTCAGCGGACTGAATAATTTAAAAATCAATTCGATTCTCGACGACGAATACAGTCAGTATTTCGGTTTTACTAAAAATGAAGTAAGAGAGCTTCTGGCGTATTATAATTATGCCGATAAATATCAGGAAACGTGCGAATGGTACGACGGCTATTATTTCGGAAATACAGAGATTTTCAATCCGTGGTCCGTCATCAACTATATTGCAGGAAAATGCTACCCGAAAGCCTTTTGGTTGTCCACGGGCAGTAACGATATCATAGGCGAAATTGTCGAAAACGCAACCGAAGAAACAACGGAAAATCTGCATAAATTATTGGTCGGCGAAAAAATACCGACTTATATAGATACAAGCGTGATTTATCCGGAAGTAAACAGAAATCCGTATAGTATATATAGCTTTCTGCTTGTAGCAGGGTATCTGAAAATAGAAAAAACATATCCTCAGAGCGACGGAAATTATATGTGCGACGTGGCGATTCCGAATAAAGAAATTTCGTTCGTTTATGAAAAAGAAATCTTGTCAAGAACAGGCAAGGAAAGTATAGCGATTGCGATTCAGCAGGCGATTTTCCGGAACGATACGGAAACTTTGCAAGAATTGCTGGAAAAGTTTATGATAGAAAGTATCTCTTCTTTTGACGGTGCGAACGAAGGTTTTTATCATGGGATGATGTTAGGACTTTGCGCGATTGTCGGCAGCAGATATAGGGTGGCGTCAAACCGAGAATCGGGACTTGGAAGATTCGATATAGCTTTAGAACCGATCAATAAATCGATTCCGGGGTTTATTTTCGAATTCAAACAAACGAGCGACGAACGATCGTTAGACAAATTCGCGCAAAAAGCATTGAAGCAGATAGAAGACAAGCGATACGATACGCAGATGAAATCGTGCGGAACGATGAAAGTTGTAAAAATCGGCGTGGCATTTTGCGGAAAAAGAGTAAAAATTGTCTCAGAAAACGATTTCGGCGAATAACATATCGATAATAAAACTGTAATATTTTTAATCAAGCAAATCAATCCCTTGGGGATAAACCAAAGCAAAAAAATAAACAGCAAATTCGGCGTCGGAAGAGAACTATTCTTTTCCGACTTTTTTTATACGCCGCTTTTTCAAAGCGGCGTATAAAGTAAATTTACTGGGAGTTCAATTGGCGATCTCGGTAAGATTTAAACTCGTATTATCGCTGAAAATTTTAATTTTTACGATATTGAAGCGGCGTAATTCCGTATTTTTCTTTAAAAAGGCGCGTGAAGTGCGCCTGTGAATAAAATCCTACCGAATTTGCGATTTTCCAGAGCGGCAATGAAGTATTTTGCAAAAGATTGCAACAATAATTCAATTTCAAGTCGTTTACGTAAGAAACAAGCGTTTTTCCCGTATATTTTTTAAATTCGCGGCAAAGCGTCGTTTGCGAGTAATTCGAATACGAATAAATGTACGAAAGTTTGAAATCGTTGCCGAAATTGATATTGTTCAGTTTTTGCACAAAATCCCGAAGCCATTCCGGCATATCGGGACTTTCGTCCTGCGTGTAGAAAATCCCGAATAAAAATGAGAGAAGCGTTTTTAAAGAAGTTGTTCCCGAAAGCTCGCTTTTCGCTTCGAGAATGAGTTTCTGAAAATTTAAAACCGTTTCGAATTGTATTGCGTTAAGGTGTACAAGCTGTTTTTCACAGGAAGCTTTTTCGCCGAAGTAAATACCGCACTGGTCCTTCCAGAACGGCAAACGGCAAGTAAGATTGATATGCTGAGATTCGTAGTTTTTATACGGACTGTGCTTGTGATATTGCCCGGGAAAAACAATAAACGCATCGCCCGTTTTCAATACGGATTGTTGTTTGTTGAAGTGATGGACAAGTTTTCCTTCCGTTACGATGAAAATTTCAATATAATTACTATGCGCGTGGTAGAACGTTGTAGTGCGAGTCCAAATATGAAAAGAAAAGTCTTTTTCTGCTTGAAGCACAGCCGAAGTTTTTGTCTTTTTTACATTCGGAAAAAAGTCGTGCGAAGGCATTTCCGCGAGTTGGCTTTTTCGCAGTATTGCAACGGGAGTCGTCAAGCGTTTTTGCTCGTCATTGTTCTTTATGTTCTCCATGATCCAATTGTACCACCGAATGAAAAGCAAGTCAAGAGAAAAAGCAAAAAATAATTAAAAATATTTTAATTGAAAAAAAGATATAAAAAATAAACTAATGCAAAATCGCGTAAAAAATAAAGATAATTGCGAAAAAATGCTTGTTTTTCAATATTTTTTCAAAAAAGCACGATTTTTATATAACTAAAAATAGCAAAAAAATAAATAAAAATAGCAAAGCAAAAACGAAAACCTGTGATATAATGAGAGTATGAAAGAATTTATACAGGCGATTTTTTGTGCGCCAACGGGAAAATTCGATGATTTGCCGTATCCTTCAAGACTGACCGATGAAGTGTTTTCCGCTTTGAAAGAAGCCGGAATTAACCGTATCTTCGGGTTCGGGTACGATATCCGTCGAGAAACACAGGAAGAAACTTTGCGACTTTGCGAGAAGTACGGCATAAAATATTTGCCCACGATGCGCTCGTTCGGCAAATACATCGAATTCGGCTGGGCACACTTATCGGCGGAAGAAAAACGTAAATTAGACGAAACTTTTATCGACGAAGTAAACGCTTATGTTTCGTTCCCGGCGTTTGGGGGCGTGTTTTTCGGCGATGAGGCGGGGTATCTGTCGTTCGACGGAATAGCGCACGCCAAAAAAGTTTTCGCCGAAAATTTTCCGGGAAAAGAATTTCATTTCAATTTCTTTTCCTATTCCATAAACGACGCGATTTTCTGGGGTGGTATGGCGGGTTCGTTACACGGCGTTCCCCAAGGGAAAAAGCCGTTTGAACTGACGGGAAATCTTGCCGTAACTTTTGCAAACCGTTTCAATTATTACGATAAACTTGTTGAGGGGCTTCTTTCAAAAAACCGCTTCGATTTTATTTCGCAGGATAAATATCCTTTCGAAAGTTTCTGGGAAAGCGTGCCGACTTCGGTACACGTGGCGCTCTACGAGCTGAACGCGTATTTTGCCTTGAAAAAGAAGAAGTACGGCAACAAATTTTATAATTATATGCAAGCGGGGCAATGGGGGACGGGGATAAACAGAAAGCATATGTCGCAGGGGGAAGTCGCTTTGCAAATGCACGTTACGGCGGCATACGGCAACGAAGGCTTCGCTTGGTTCCCGGGGTGCTATCCCATAGATTATACATTCGATCCGGCGCAAAAATATGCGATGGAAGGCGCGTGCGGTCTCATCGATATTTACGGGCGCAAGGGTGAAATATACGGGTATGTGAAAGAATTGAATACATTTTTCGCGGCGATTGCGGACGATATTCTGCGTAGCGAGTGTAAGGGCGCGTACGGATACGGCGTTTACGATAACGGCTTCAAAGAAGAGGAAATCAAACATTTGCCTGACAACGAATGTATTTTCCGCGGAAATCTTCCTGAGTTTTATCGATATAAAGACGAATCGATTTCTGTAAAATCTTCAAACGGAACGATGGTTTCCACGTTCGAAAAGGACGGAAAACCGCGCTGGTATGCGGTGAATCTTTCTACGGTATACAAAAACACGGTAGAATTACGGTTGCCCGAAGGCGAATATGAAATTTTCCGCAAAAGCGAAAAAATAAATACAAACGAAAAAATTACGCTGACGCTTGATAAAGGCGAAGGAATTTATATCAGAGGTACTGTAAAACAATGAAAAAGTTACATATGATCTGCAATGCGCATATCGATCCGATCTGGCAATGGGAATGGGAAGAAGGCGCGTCCGCCGCGTTATCTACGTTTCAGAGCGCGGAAAACCTTGCCAAAGAATTTAATTACATTTTCTGCCACAACGAGGTAACGTTGTATAAATACACGGAAAAATACGCGCCCGCGTTGTTCGAAGAAATCAAAGAGCTTGTAAAAGAGGGCAAGTGGCATATTATGGGCGGTTGGTTTTTACAGCCCGATTGTCTTATGCCTTGCGGCGAGGGAATTGTGCGCCAAATTCGCGAAGGCGAAATGTATTTCCGCGAAAAATTCGGAGTAAAACCTACAACGGCGGTGAACTTTGATCCGTTCGGACATTCCCGCGGCATCGTACAGATTATGGCGAAATGCGGGCAGGACGGATATATGTTTATGCGCCCGTACGGAAAATATATGCCGTATCCGCAGTTGAAACTGCCCGCCGAATATTTTATCTGGGAAGGGTACGACGGAAGCCACGTAAAGGCGAGCCGCATCACGGAATATAATTCCGATCTCGGCAAGGCTACGGAAAAAATAACGAAAGACATCGAACGGCAGAAAGACGACGCGGAAATCGGACTTACCTGTTGGGGCGTGGGAAATCACGGCGGCGGACCTTCGAGAAAAGATCTTGCCGACGTGGAAAAACTGATGAAAGAAAGCGATATAAAAATCGTGTATTCCACACCCGAAACATATTTCAACGAGGTGAAGCCCACCGAAGTGTATGCGGGTTCTTTGGTGCCGTGTATGGTGGGGTGCTATACTTCGATGTCTTCGCTCAAACAAAAATACCGCCATCTCGAACGTCAGTTGATGTTTGCCGAAAAAATCGCGAGTATCGCTTCGTTAAAGGGAAGCTATGCTTATCCCGCAGAACTTCTCAAAGACGTTACGGAAGATATGTTGAATGTGCAGTTTCACGATATTCTGCCCGGCGATATGATCCGCGCAGGCGAAGAAAACGGCTTTACTTATATCAACCACGGATTGCACATTCTGAATAATATCCGCGCAGACGCATTTTTCGCGCTTTGCAAAGGGCAACCCGTGGCGGAAGCCGGCACATATCCTTTAATGGTGTTTAATCCGAAAACAACGGCGGAAAAACAGATTATCGAGTGTGAACTTTCTATCATCCCCACCGAAAATTATCTTGAAAAGCGTTCGTATATCGAGGTATACGACGAAAACGGGAATAAACTGAAAGCGCAGACGGTAAAAGAAGCCAGCAATATTTCAATCGACTGGCGCAAAAAAGTGGTGTTTGAAACCTCGCCCGCCGCAATGTCGATTACGCGTTATACGGCAAAAACGGTGGTGTTGCCCGTGAAAAAATATCCCGAAGTTACGGAAGATATTGTTTTTGAAAACGGCGATAAGCGCGTGGTGATCGGCGCGAAAAGCGGCTTGATAGAAAGTTACGTCGTACACGGCAAAGAATATGCCGAAGGCAGATTGTTTGTGCCGAAAATGTACGACGATACGCCCGACCCTTGGGGAATGAACGAGCCGTTCGTAGGGCATAACCCCGCGGAACTTACCTTGCTTGAAAAACCCGACGGCGTATTCGAAGGAATGAAATCGGTACAGATTATCGAAGACGGGGAAATCTATCTCGGTGTGGAAGCGTTTTTCGGAACGGGATTAACGAGAGTCCGGCTCGGGTATAAAATATATAAAGACGGCTCGGCGGTGGATATAGAAGCCAACGTATTCCCGAACGAAGCGTCGAAAGCGATTAAACTCACGTTTGCCGTGGGCGGCGGTATGTACGTAGGCGAACAGGTATTCGGCAAAGAAGAATTGTTTAGCGACGGCAGAGAATGTATCGCGCAGAATTTCGTCGCGTTGAAGAAAGATAGCGGCGAATATCTCGAAGTGGTAACGCCCGATAACTTCGGGTCTTCGTACAACGGCAAGGAAATTTGTCTTACGCTTTTAAAAACGGCTACGTATTGCGCGCACCCCGTGCCGAATCGTCCGCTGTTGCAGGAAGGCAGATTTATTTCCAAAGTTGATCAGGGGCAGAGAGATTTTCAATTCCGTATCGATACGGCGAAAGAGAGCGAGCTGAAAGCGAAAGCCGATCTGTTTACCGAAAAAACCTACGCGTTGAACGTATTCCCCACCATCGATGAAAAGGACGACAACGGCTTTACGATTTCCCGCGAAAATCCGGGTATTTCGTTTGTAACCTTGAAGAAAGCGCGGCAAACGAAGGGGTATATAATGCGTTTGCAGAATTGTTCGGAAAAAACGGCGCGCGATACGGTGAAATTCGGCAATCGAAAACTTGAATTGTCGTTTGGAAAATATGAAGTGAAAACGGTGATTTATAACGGCGAAACGCTTTACGAAAGTAAAGAAATGATCATTTAAGGAGGTACTCTTATGAAAAAAGTATTCAAAAGCACAATTGCGGCGGTAATGGCGTGTACGGTAATCGCGGGCGGCGCGGCGTGTAAGCCGAAAGTGGACGAAAACGCAGGCAAAACGGCAATCAGACTTTCTTATTATATCGGCGAATTCGGCGACGAATGGCTGAAAGCGGAAGCGAAAGATTGGAGTGCGTCCAACGAAAAATATTATATCGACGTAAAAACAAATCTGAATCTTGGCGGCACGATTGTGGCGGACGTGAAGTCCGGGGCGGCTTACGATGTGTATATCTCGGAAGATTGCGCGTTTCAGCAATTGTTTTCGGGCGACTATCTCGAAGACCTTTCCGACGTGCTTTCCGTAAAGCCCGAAGGAAAGAAATCGATCGGAGAAAAAATCAACGACGCAGATCATTGGGCGGAAGCGGCAAGAGAGAATGGCAAAACATATCTTCTGCCGTACAATATCAGCCCTTGCGGACTGATTTTCGATTTCGATCGTTTTAAGGAAAACGGCTGGCTTGTTACCGACGCCGACGGAAGCGTATCGGCGGGAAAAGACGGCATCAAAGGAACGTACGACGACGGGCAACCCGCTACGATGGCAGAGTTTAAAACGATGTGCGAAAAAATCAAAGTCAGCGGCGTAGACGATGTGTTTTTGTATATGGGCGCGCTTCACCCCGAATATGCGAACAACGTAGCCTATTCGTATCTTGCGGGCGAACTCGGCGAAAGCGGATACAGAACTTTCTATAAGCACGATTCGCAAGGCGCGGAAATCGAATTGCTTGACGGTACGAAAACGGCGGTTTCTATCGATGACGGCTATAAAACGTGGCAGATGAAAGGTATAGACGCGATGGCGGAATTTTTGCAGGACTATCTTTGCAATTCCCGTTACGTAAGCGACGCAACGCTGAACGATCGTTCGCTGTCCGTAGATGCCAGCCATACGAAATTTATTCAGGTGGCAGATAATACGCCCGCGTTTATTATCGAGGGCAATTGGTTTGAATACGGTTCGAAATCGTTGATCGAAGCGAACGTACGTTACGGCGGAAAGGCATACGGCGAAAGCGATTACAGATATATGCTTCTTCCTTCGGCGGAAGGCGAAAAAAGTCAGGCGTTTTCGCAAACGGGCGGCTCGATACTCGTAACGAAGCAGAACGACGAAGAAAAACGCGCGGCGATTAAAGATTTTCTTGCGTATCTTTTAACCGACGAAAATATGGCGAAAGTTACTGCCGATACCGGTATGATCTGGAATTATTCGTATGAAGTATCTCCCGAAACGAGAGAAACGATGACGAAATTTTCGAAAAACGCCTACGATATGGCGTATGATACGAAAAACGTAACGATTCATTCGGCTTATATCGATACCGCATCAACGCCGATTTACGCTTATTCTTCGCTTGGCGCAAGCGGGCTGATGATGTGTTCCGATTTGCAATACAATCTCGTAACGGGCTTCCGAGATAAGGGCAATGCGGCAAGCTTTACCGCCGGAATCGTGGAATACAACACGGCGGCGCGTTGGGCAGGGTATTTATCGCAGGCAAAATCGTACGGATTCTATACGGAATAAAACTTTCGGAGGTATCGTATGGAAAGATCGAAACGCAATAAATTGAAGAAAAATTTATTCGTTTATTCGCTGATAGCTTATCCTCTGATATTGTTTTTGATATTTTACGTAGTTGTAAATTTCAATTCGATACTGCTTGCGTTTCAAACGATCGACGGCAGCGGTAAAAGCTTTGCGGGACTGAACAATTTCAAAACGTTTCTCTCCGAAATGTTCGGCGAGGGGAATTTATTGTCGTACAGCTTTATCAATTCGATAAAAATGTACTTCATCAATCTTGTGGTTTGTATGCCGCTGTACGTGTTTTTCTCGTATCTTCTTTTCAAGAAATGTTTTCTGAATAAAACGGTGAGCTTTCTCGTGATGATTCCTTCCATTATGTCGGGACTCGTCATCGCGCTCATCTTCGTAAACTTTATCGGCTCGAACGGTCCGCTTACCTTTATTATGGAAAGAACGGGCTGGAACGGCGGGAAGTGGCTGAATTTGCTTTACGACGAAAAATACGCGTTCGGCACAACGCTTTTCTATATGATCTGGCTTTCGTTTGCCACCAGCCTTATCGTATACCCTACGGCAATGCGCGGAATCAACCCCGAAGTGCTGGAAAGTGCGAAGATCGACGGTATTTCGAATATGTTTCAGGAACTTTGGTATATTATTTTGCCGCTGATTTATCCCACGCTCACCACGTTTTTAATCACGGGGTTTGCGGCGATTTTCTCAACGAGCGGACCGCTTCTTGAATTTTACTATACCGACGCGCCCGATTACGTATCGAATATGGGCTACTATTTCACGAAGATGATTCTGGTAGACGGCACGGAATTTTCTTACCCGAAGTATGCCGCCGGCGGCATTATTCTTACGATCATCGTTGCTCCTTTAACGATTCTTTTGAAGTGGGCGCTTGAAAAATTCGGACCTGCCACGGAGTGAAAACTATGATAAAAGCATTGAAAAAGAAAATAAAAATTCATTCCGCGGGCGACGCGATTTCTGTGGTGTTATACGCGCTTTTGTGGATAGCGCTGATTTTGTACGCGGCTTCGATGCTGGTGTTGCCGCTGTATATGCTGAACACCTCTTTAAAAGCGGACAATCTGGAATGTATTTACAGTCCGTTCGGGCTTCCCGAAAGCGCGAATTGGGTTAACTTTAAAGAAATTTTCGTGATTTTCGACGAAAAAATGGAAGTAAGCGTGGCGGGAATGTTTTCCGTAAGTATTCTCACTTCGGTACTGAAACCGTTTTTAGCGATTTTTTTCACCACGCTTTTTGCGTACGTGGAAGCGAAATACGATTTCTTCGGCAGAAAGTTTTTATTTAATCTCGGAATCGTTCTGATGATTTTGCCGATCGTAGGCAGTTTGCCTTCGGCGATGCAGGTGAATAAAGCGCTCGGCGTATACGATAATCTGTTTATGAATATCATCACTTCGCCTACGGGGTGCTTTTACGGAACGAATTTTCTTCTGATGTACGGCGCGTTCAAGGTGATTCCGTGGGATTATGCGGAAGCGGCGTATATCGACGGCGCAAACGATTATACCGTGCTTTTCAGTATCTATATCCGAATGGTGTTGCCGCAGGCGGTGGTGCTGTTCGTATTGTCGTTTATGGGCGCGTGGAACGATTATAACACGTATCTTATCTGGTTGCCGA
>ULNZ01036123.1_pt1 | contig 12199 bp, 13 predicted proteins | sample 1952111 | NCBI WGS metagenome assembly ULNZ01 (sample SAMEA4835590, study PRJEB28245) | human gut metagenome | biome: gut microbiome; material: fecal sample | place: Denmark | collected 2008 | reverse complement strand
CCAGTAACTTTGCGCTCCCGCAGGAGCGCCCCCAACTTGCTCTATCAGCCACTCGCACATTGTCGCGCCAAATGGGCGCGACCACGCAGTTGGTCTTGCAGACATAGCATGACTTTTCCGCAAGCAGGGGATTTCGCCTCTGCGGAGGCGAGCAAAGGGCAATGGAAACGGACGAAGTCCGCGATCGCCCCCTTGACCCCTTCGGTTTCCCCTACCCGGCTTGACTTTTATTGGAAGTCGTCAGATTTTCGGAATCCGCACTTCTAAGGTAACACCGCACAAATGAGGTGGTCGGCTGGCGAATGGATTTTTCGTCAGATGCAAATGCAAATTTCGAAGGTTTACTGGCGGTAAATCGAGAAATTTGCATGATGCAGATGGCGGAAAAGACATCGCCAGACGCGCCGCCGAATTGTGCGGTGGTGCCCTAAATCAACGCATAAATCAGCATTTTCAGGAGTTTCACCACCGTTTATCATAGAAAGAAGGTCTTTCGATGAGAAAGCATTTTGATGACCAGATTGCGCAGCTTGGCGAGCAAATGATGGCAATGGGCGCACTGGTGGAGAACACGATTGAGCGGGCAATTCGCGCCTTGCAGACGGACGACATGGCGGAAGCGGCGGCAATTCGCGACGGCGACCACGTTGTGGACGAAAAAGAGCGCGAGGTGGAAGCGATGTGCATCCACATGCTGCTCCAGCAGCAGCCCGTCGCGCGTGACCTGCGCACCATCAGCGCGGCGCTGAAAATGATTACCGACATGGAGCGCATCGGCGATCAGGCGAGCGACATCTGTGAAATTGCGACGATGGGGCATCTTCGCAGTCCGCGCCCGGAGCATTTCGCGTCGATGGCGCAGGCGGCGATTTCGATGGTGCACCGCGCGATTGACGCGTACGTCCATAAAGACATTGAGCTGGCGCAGCAGGTGGAATTGTCCGACGACATTGTGGACGCGCTGTTCAACGACGTGAAGGCGGACTTGATTGCCGGGCTTCGCGGGCATCCCGACCGGACGGAGGAATGCCTTGACCTGCTGATGATTGCCAAGTATCTGGAGCGCATCGGCGACCACGCGGTCAACATTGCCGAATGGGTGGTGTACGCCATCACCGGGCTGTATAAAGGAGAAGAGCTGAAATGATCTTCGTTGTCGAGGACGATCACGGCGTTCGCGAGCTGGAGCTGTACGCGCTGCGTCAGTCAGGCTATGAGGCGGAAGGGTACGAGACGCCGACCGCGTTCCGTCAGGCGCTGGAAAAGACCGTGCCGGACTGCGTGCTGCTGGACGTGATGCTGCCGGGCGAGGACGGCTTGTCCCTGCTGCGCTTCCTGCGCCGCGACGCACGCACCCGCCGCGTGCCCGTGATTCTCGTCACCGCGCGCGACGCGGAAATGGACAAGGTGAATGGGCTGGACTGCGGCGCGGACGATTACCTGACGAAGCCGTTCGGTGTGATGGAACTGCTGGCGCGCGTGCGTGCGCTGCTGCGGCGGACGCAGGAGGAAACACCTTCCGCCGTCATGACGCTGGGCGACGTGACGCTTGACCGCGAAAGCCACCGCGTCACCGCGGGCGGACAGGAAATCGCCCTGACGCACATGGAATTTGAGCTGCTGGCGTTCCTGATGGCGCACGCAGGCAAAGCTGTCACACGCGAAGTGCTGCTGGACGACGTGTGGGGCATCGCCTACTCCGGCGACACGCGCACGATTGACGTTCACGTCCGCACCCTGCGGCAGAAGCTCGGCGACAGCGGGCGGCTGATTGCCACCATCCGCAACGTCGGCTACCGCATGGACGAACATCCGGAAGCAGGTGAATCCTGATGAAAAACCGCCTTTCTTCCCGTCTGCGCCTGACGCTGTCGGGCGTAACCCTGCTGACCCTTCTGCTGATGTGCGTGCTGGTATTCGCGGGCATGTACTTCCAGACGACCGCCGACAACCGCGAGCAGCTCCGGCAGCAGGCGGTGCAGTTGTCCTCCTACCTTGATGCGTCGGATGACCCGGTTTCCCTGCTGCAAGGGAGCGTATTCACCCAGCGCGTAACGTATCTGGATACGGACGGCACGGTGCTGTATGACAGTGAAGTGGATGCGTCCCGCTTGGAGAGCCACGCCGGGCGCGAAGAATTTCAGCAGGCGCGCGAAAACGGCGAGGCGTTCACCGCCCGCAGCAGCGCGACCCTTGGGCAAACGAGCCTGTATTACGCCAAACGGCTGGCGGACGGGCGTGTCATCCGCGTTTCGGGCACGCAGCGCGGAATGCTGCGGCAGGTGCGCGATTTACTGGGGTATCTGCTGCTGGGCGCGGTGCTTTGCTTCGGCGCGGCGATGGCGTTTTCCCGCCCGCTGGCGAAGCGCCTTGCCGCCCCCATGAACGAGGTCAACCTTGACCAGCCGCTGGAAAGCGACGTTTACGAGGAGCTTTCGCCCATGCTTCGCCGCATGGCACAGCAAAACGCCCGCATTGCCGACCAGATGGCGTCCCTGACCGCCCAGCGGCATGAACTGGATACCGTCCTCGGCGGCATGAAGGAGGGCTTCGTCATCCTCGACGAGAAGCGGCATGTGCTGACGATGAACAACGCGGCGCGGGCAATGTTCTGCATCACCAATGACCCGGTTGGACAGCCGATGATTGCCGTCAGCCGCGACGAGGCGCTGCTCCGCCTTTTGGACGGGCAGGGTACGGAATGCGCGATGCAATTGAACGGCATGACCATTCACCTCTCCCGCAGCCATGTCGAAGGCGGCGGCACGGCACTGCTGATGCAGGATGTCACCGCCGCACAGGCCGCTGAAGCAAGCCGCCGGCAATTCTCCGCCAACGTCAGCCATGAGCTGCGCACCCCGCTGACCACCATCAGCGGCTACGCGGAGCTGCTGTCCTCCGGGATGCTGCAGAAGCCGGAGGACGCGACGGAATTCGGCCGGAAGATTCTCGCCGAAAGCCGCCGCCTGCTGACGCTGATTGAGGACATCATCCGCCTGTCGCGGCTTGACGAGGGTGTGCGCGGCGAAGTGACCCCCGTCGATTTGACCGCGCTGATTCAGCACTGCGTCCAGAAGCTCACGCCCGCCGCGCAGAATGCGCAGGTAAGCATCAGCGCCAGCGGAAATGACCCTGTGCTGATTTCCGGCGACCATGCCCTGCTGGAAGAGATGCTGACGAACCTGCTGGAAAACGGCATCAAGTACAACCACGCGGGCGGATACGTCCGGGCGCGGGCAGAAATGGCGGACGGACGCGCCGTCGTGACTGTCGCGGACAACGGCGTAGGTATTGCGCCGGAGGATCAGCAGCGCGTATTCGAGCGCTTCTACCGCGTGGACAAGAGCCGCAGCAAGCAGACCGGCGGCACGGGACTGGGACTGTCCATCGTCAAGCACGGCGCGCAGGTGCATCACGCGCAGATTGCCATGCAGAGCGCACTGGGCGAGGGTACGACCATCACGCTGACTTTCCCGGCTCAGTCATCAGGCAAAAAATAACGCCGCCCCGACATGGTTTCCACCGGAATCGCATAGACCATTGCGCCGTCCTCCTCGTGCAGGGGGACGGCTTTTCCTTCCGCCAGAACGACCTGAATCGCCGCTGCATCCGGCGCTTCAAACTCCAGACACACCTGCGTGCAGACGGATAACGCCTCCGCCTTGCGCCCCTCCTTCGGCATCATCAGGCAAACGACCGGCTGCATCCCGTTCACGAACCACTCGAACCCCATCGGCACAACATACGGCGCGTGACCGTCAAAGAACGCCGCGCGGACTGCCTTCGCCTGCCGCAGGATTTCCAGACATTCCACGAAGCTGAGCGTCTGATAGCACATGCTGCTCACGCCGCCTCACCTCCCCCGCATCAGCGTATGCGCAGGGGGATTTTTCGTGTGATGCAGAAATTATACTATTTCCAGATAAGAATGCGCCAAGATGCGCCGCGAATTTTTCATTCTGGCTAACGTGAATGAAACGCAGCGTAGCAGCGCTACGCTAAGTGGAATGAGCGGACGCCAGAAGGGAAAAGGCGCAAGCAGATGGCGCAGGTGAATCTGGAAATAGTATTAGCCAGAAAGCGAACATTTTCGTCAGGAAGTGCGGCAAAAGAACACGAAAAATCCACAAAAACCCTTTACGGCACGCCATCCGATGCGTATAATTGTTGCATGACGAACGGAACACGCTTCCGCCCGTCCACCTGATAAGGAGGTTGGTTCTCATGAAGAAGTTCTTTAGTCTCGTTCTTGCTCTGGCCATGGCGCTGAGCATGGCGTCCTTCGCGTCCGCAGAGGAAACGACGACGATTCACATCGGCGTGATTGGCCCGATGACCGGCGCTGCCGCCGTCTATGGTCTGGCAGTTGCGCGCGGCGCGGAAATCGCCGTGGAAGAAATCAACGCCGCCGGCAAGGTGAACATTGTGCTGGATGTGCAGGACGATGAAAACGACGCTGAAAAGTCCATCAACGCTTACAACGCGACGCTGGACAAGGGCACGCAGGTCATCCTTGGCTGCGTGACGACAACCCCCTGCATTGCTGTCTCCGCGCAGGCGTATGACGAGCGCGTGTTTATGCTCACGCCTTCCGCTTCCTCGCTGGAAGTCATTGCGAACAAGGACAACATGTATCAGATCTGCTTCACGGACCCGCACAGGGTTCCGCGTCCGCTGAATACATCTTCAACAAGAAGGTCGCCATCATCTACAACAACGCCGACACCTATTCCACCGGTATCTATCAGACCTTTGAGAGCAAGGCTGCCGAGCTGGGGCTGAACATCGTTTCCGTGACCACCTTCACCAACGACACCACGGACTTCTCCGTGCAGGTGACCGAGGCCAAGAACGCCGGTGCGGACGTTGTGTTCCTGCCCATCTACTACACCCCTGCTTCCCAGATTCTCAACGCTGCCAACACCATGGGCTACAAGCCGGTGTTCTTCGGCGTTGACGGCATGGACGGCATCCTGACCATGCCTGGCTTCGATGTTGCGCTGGCGGAAGACGTCATGCTGCTGACCCCCTTCTCCGCGGACGCGCCGGACGAGCTGACCAAGAGCTTCGTCGGCAAGTATCAGGAAAAGTACGGCGAGGTGCCGAACCAGTTCGCGGCGGATGCGTACGACGGCATCTACGCGCTGGCGGCGGCCGCTGAAAAGGCTGGCGTGAAGGGCGACGAAGCGGCGGAAGATATCTGCGACGCGATGATTGCTGCCATGCAGGAACTGACCGTCACCGGTCTGACCGGCACGATGGTTTGGGATGCGACGGGCGCTGTCACCAAGACCCCGACGGCCGTCATCATCAAGGATGGCGTGTATGTCGGCGCTGAGGCGGCTGCAGCGGAGTAATCCCCCCTATTCCACACGTTTTCCTCATGCCGGAGGAGGAGCTTCCTTCTCCGGCATGAGCGTATCCAGCAGATGCAGACAGAAGGTAATCAGCAACAGTTGATGCAAGGGTGCACACGGACTGCTGCTGATTGCCTTGCTGTCTTTCAAGGGAAAATGCTTTTCCCGCAGATTTCAGTCATTTGGAGGTGCAGGCAGGATGCTTCAGTTCTTCTCTTACCTCATCAACGGCATCAGCCTTGGCAGCGTGTATGCCATCATCGCCTTGGGCTACTCGATGGTCTACGGCATTGCCAAGATGCTGAACTTCGCGCACGGCGACGTCATCATGATTGGCGCGTACATTGCCTTCTGCGCCACGCAGTACTGGGGCATGTCCCCCCTGCTTGGCGTGCTGATTGCCATGATTGTCTGCACGGTGCTGGGCATGGTCATCGAGCGCCTGGCGTACAAGCCGCTGCGTCAGGCAACGAGCCTTGCCGTGCTGATTACCGCCATCGGCGTGAGCTACCTGCTGCAAAACCTAGCGCTGCTGGTGTTCGGCCCGAACCCCATGTCGTTTCCGTCCTTCGTCAACATCCCGTCCATCAGCCTGTTTGACGGGCAGCTGATTCTGACCGGCGAAACAATCGTGACCGTGCTGGCGAACATCATCATCATGCTGGTGCTCACGTTCTTCACCTCCCACACGAAGATGGGCAAGGCGATGCGCGCCGTCAGCGAAGACCGCAGCGCGGCGGAACTGATGGGCATCAAGGTGAACGCGACGATTTCCCTGACCTTCGCCATCGGCAGCGCGCTGGCGGCGATTGCGGGCGTGCTGCTCTGCTCCACCTACCACACGCTGATGCCCACGACGGGTTCCATGCCGGGCATCAAGGCGTTCACGGCGGCTGTTTTCGGCGGCATCGGATCAATTCCCGGCGCGCTGCTGGGCGGCCTGCTGCTGGGCATCATTGAGATTCTCGGCAAGGCGTATGTGTCCATGGAGCTGGGCGACGCGCTGGTGTTCGCCGTGCTGATTATCGTGCTGCTGGTCAAGCCGACGGGGCTGCTGGGCAAGCCGATGCGGGAGAAGGTGTAACGGGATGAAGAAAACGATGAAAAAGTCAACAAAAGGCTTTCTGAACAACTTGATCACCTACGCCATCGTCATCATCGCGTTCGTCTTTACGCAGATGGCGCTGAGCAAGATGATCCCGGGCGTCACCATCAGCCGCTCCTTGAAGGGGCAGCTCATCCCGATTTGCGTCTACATCGTCATGGCGGTTTCGCTGAACCTGACGGTCGGCATCTCCGGCGAACTGTCGCTGGGTCACGCGGGCTTCATGAGCGTCGGCGCGTTCTCCGGCATCATCATGTCCGGCTGGCTGCTGAACGCCTTCCAGATGGAAAATGAGACGATGCGCCTCGTGCTGGCCATGCTGGCAGGCGGCGTATGCGCGGCGATTGCAGGTGTGCTGATTGGCATCCCGGTGCTGCGTCTGCGCGGCGACTACCTTGCCATCGTCACGCTGGCGTTCGGCGAAATCATCCGCAACGTCATGAACTGCCTGTATTTCGCGGTCAGCGACGGCAAGCTGATTATCAACTTCAACAATCCCCGCATTGATGGCACACTCCTGTACAACGGGCCGGCGGGCGCGGTGCGCGTCGGGCGCATTGCGACGTTCGAGGCGGGTTTCGCGCTGGTGCTGCTGACGCTGTTTGTCGTGCTGAACCTCATCAACAGCCGCTCCGGCCGCGCGATTATGGCAAGCCGCGACAATCGCATTGCCGCCGAAGCCATGGGCGTGAACGTGACGAAGTACAAGCTGATGGCGTTCGTCACCTCGGCGGCGCTGGCGGGCATGGCGGGCGCACTGTTTGGGCTGAACTTCTCCTCCATCGCGCCGGACAAGTTCAAGTTTGATACGTCCATCCTCGTGCTGGTGTTCGTCGTGCTGGGCGGCATCGGCAATATCCGCGGATCGGTGATTGCGGCGGCGCTGCTGACGGTGCTGCCGGAGGTGCTGCGCGAATTTGGCGATTACCGTATGCTGATTTACGCCATCGTGCTGATTGCTGTAATGCTGCTGGGCAATGCCCCGGTGGTGCGGCAGGTGCTCGAGCGCATCCGCCCCGCTAAAAAGGAAGCTGTGAAGGAAGGTGACGCGGCATGACTGAACCGCTGAAGCGTTTTAAGCCCAATACAAAGATGGTTCCCGTGCCGTCGCGCAGCATCATTCCTGAACGCGACGTGAATCATTCGCCCGTGCTGGAAGCCAGCCATCTAGGCATTGAGTTCGGCGGCCTGAAGGCAGTGGACGACGTGAACCTTGCCATCGGGCGCACAGAAATCTGCGGGCTTATCGGCCCGAACGGCGCGGGCAAGACAACGGTCTTTAACCTGCTGACGAAGGTCTATCAGCCCACAACCGGCACCGTGCTCATCAACGGCAAAGACACGGCAGGCATGAACACAGTGCAGGCCAGCAAGCTCGGCATTGCCCGCACGTTCCAGAACATCCGCCTGTTCGACAACATGACGGTGGAAGAGAACGTCCGCATCGGCCTGCACAACCAGATTAAGTACGGCATGTTTTCCGGCATCTTCCGTCTGCCGCAGTATTGGCAAGGCGAGAAGAAGCAGCACGAAAAGGCGCTGGATCTGCTGAGCATCTTCGGCATGGAAAACATGGGCGATGTCAAGGCAGGCTCGCTCCCCTACGGCGCACAGCGGCGCTTGGAAATTGTGCGCGCGCTGGCGACGAATCCGTCGCTTCTGCTGCTGGACGAACCCGCCGCGGGCATGAATCCGCACGAAACAGCGGAGCTGATGGAGAACATCATCAAAATCCGCGACCAGTTCCAGATTGCTATCCTGCTCATTGAGCATGACATGAATTTGGTCATGGGCATCTGCGAAGGCATCTGCGTGCTGAACTACGGGCGTATCATCGCCAAGGGCACGGCAGAGGAAATCCAGAACAACCCGGTCGTCATTGAGGCGTATCTGGGCAAGCAGAAGGAGGCGAAAGCATGAGTCTGCTGGAAGTCAACGATATCAACGTTTATTACGGCGCGATTCACGCAATCAAGGGCATTTCCTTCTCGGTGGATGAGGGCGAGGTCGTCACGCTGATCGGCGCAAACGGCGCGGGCAAATCCACCACGCTGAACACCGTCGCCGGATTGCTCCGCCCGCGCGAGGGCAGCATCCACTTCGGCGGCAAGGATCTGGCGCGCGTCCACGCGTCGGATATGGTGAAGCACGGCATGGCGCTCTGCCCCGAAGGGCGGCGCATCTTCCAGCAGATGACGGTGCAGGAGAACCTCGAAATGGGCGGCTTCACGCGCCCCGACAAGGAGATTCCGGGCAGCATTGAGCAGATGTTTGAGCTGTTCCCGCGCCTGAAGGAGCGCCAGAAGCAGATTGCCGGCACGCTCTCCGGCGGCGAGCAGCAGATGCTGGCGATGGCGCGCGCGCTGATGTCCAAGCCGCGCCTGCTGATGCTGGATGAGCCGTCAATGGGCCTTGCGCCGATTCTGGTCGAGCAGATTTTCGACATTATCCGCGCGCTGCACAAGAGCGGCACGACGATTCTGCTGGTGGAGCAGAACGCGCAAATGGCATTGTCCGTCGCGAACCGCGCGTATGTGCTGGAAACAGGCAAAATTTCCATGTCCGGCGACGCGCAGGAGCTGCTGCACAACGATGCAGTCAGGAAGGTGTATCTGGGGGCGTAATGCCAGGCAACCGGGAAGGTGGCAGAAGCCGCCTCCCGGTTTTTCTTTCGCGTCAAGATTGACATTATCCTGCAAGCATGGTATTGTATAGGTGAAATGAATGTTATTCGGCAACAGGAGGCATCCGCATGAATCCCTATTTGACGCAGCGGGCGAACCGCCGATGGTGGATGTATCCGCTGATGGCGCTGTTCTTTGCCCTATCGGCGCTGCTGCTGTGGCGCACCTGCAAGGCAGGTGAGCACGGCGACACGCGCATGGTGGTGCTGCTGCTTTGCCTGTCGACGGCGGCGCTGTACGCCGGGATGCATCTGCTTCAGGGGGAAATCATCCGACGCCGGGCGCGCGGCATTGCACAGCAGTTAGCGACGTTCTCGCTGCACATGTTTCCGCTGTCGGATATGCCCAAGCTCCTGCCGGACTGCCCGAACATGGAGACGCTGCGGTTATTGCTCTGCGGGAACTATCTGCGAAACATTCAGATTGATCCGCTGACGGCGATGGTATACCTGACTGCGCCGAACCTCCGGGCGTATGGGGCGATACAGTCGTTTATTGTGTGTCCGCACTGCGGGAGGCGCACGAGTGTGGGGGAAGGGGCTGCGCGGCAGTGCGAGCATTGCGGGATGGGGATATGAAAAAAAGCTGCTTCTGTTGTGTAGAAGCGGCTCTTTTTGTGTCTGTTGATTTGCACTTTTCAGGAATTAATACTATTTCCAAATTCACCTGCGCCATCTGGAAATAGTATAGCTTGTATTGCGGCAAGCCCTCTCCGTCCGCTATGGCGGACACCTTTAGCTGACTGAAAGGGCAGATAAACACGCGGACACTGCCTGATAGTGTCACCACCCCAATCGCGCGAAAGGGTCAAGGGAGGAACTCCCTTGGAACTCCCTTGTGTTACATAAAATAGTGCTTGTAGGTGTCGTAGTAAATCGTCAGGCGGCGGGAGCCGGAAATTTCGCGCAGGGTATCGCGAAGAGCGGAATCCTGCAGGATGAAGCGCACAATGTCCGGGTTGTAGCGAACACCCGCATCGCGTTTGAATTCCGCCAGCACTTCGTCCGTCGTCTTGGCTTGGTGGTAGTTGCGGCCGTACTGGTCAGTCGCAGCATCAAGACAGTCGCAGACGGTGATGATGTCAATCATGAAGCGCTCCGGCGAGGCGGTGTTATCAAAGTCGTTCGGATAGCCGCCCTTGCCGTTGTAGAACTTGTGGTGGCCGCGGGCGATATCCACATAGCGCGTCAAATCCTCGTCGATGCTCAGGTACTGCCCGCCGCGGTTCGGGTGGGAGCGGATGATGCCGAACTCCTCGTCCGTCAGCGGGCGGTGCTGCGTCTCGATAATCTCGAGCATGGAATTCTTGCCCACATCGTGCAGCAGGGCGGCGTCATGCGCAAATTGCAGGATTTCCGCGCGGTGCGCCTGCACATCCTCCGGCGACGTCACGCCGTGATACCCCACCATCAGCGCCGGTTCTTTGTCGATGATGGCGGAGAGAATCGCTTCCGCAAAGGCGGACACCATCAGCGAATGCAGGAACGCGGTGCAGTGCCGCGCGACAACAAGCCGGAAGATGTAGTCGATTTTCTCCTCCGCCGTGTCGAACAGCGCATAGGCATTCGGGAAGAACGCCAGCTCCTCCAGTGCGTTGTTCAGCGTGTTGCTATGCCCGGTGCGCGTGTCGTAATCCGCAATGAAATCACGGATATCCTGCTGATATTCGCGGAAATAGCGTTTCTTATCCTCCATCGGCATCGTCGTTTCCACAAGGAAGGAAATCAGCGCGTCCAGACAGGTCATGTAATAGGAAATAACGTCAATTTTGCGCACGTCCACTTCACCGAGCTGCTTCACCTTCGGCTTTGTCTTACGGAAGAAAGTGTGAATCTCCTTCCAGCACTCATCTGCCGTGCGGCGGCCCGTCTCGCAGTCGAAGTCACACTGGCTGGTGATAATTTGGAACATGTCGGCAGTGCTTTCCTCCGGCTTATCCAGCTTTTCGTAATATTCTGCCGTTATCTGCTCAATCCGACTCATCAATTCCGGCGGCACAAAGCGGGTGTGCGCCTCCATGGTGCGGTCAAACGATTTCGCCAGCGCATAGGCGTCCGTGCGGAAGCGCTCGGTGAAAATATCCAGCAGCCTGCCTACGTCCGGCTCGCTTTCGCGCGTCGCCGCCAGCGCATCCGACGCTTGCAGTTCCTTCATTTCTTCCCACATGCCAAACGCTTCTTCCATCGTGACCGTCCTAATACGCAGCAGCTCATCACGAGGTTCGCGTAGGAGATCACAATCGCCTGATGGACGCTGTGCTCCTTGATTGCGCCGAAATTCCGCGACAAAACCGAAATCTTGCGGTAATAGTCCCTTGCGCGTGTGCCATATGGTTCACGCAGGATGCGGGAGAATTCCAGATTTGTGTACGCCAATGTCAGATCCACATCCGTCATCGCGGCAAGGTTGTTGCTGTGCCCATAGTGCTTCTGGAGAATCTTTGCAAGTTCCATCAGGAGCGCCAAGTCATGCGTATCTGCGCGATAGAAGTCCATCATCGAAATTTGCAGCTGGTTCCATGCGTCATCGTCTAAAGCAGGTTCTTCCTTCGCGAACTCCGGCATCACGCTGCGCATCAGGGCATTCATGTGCGCATACTCCGTGCGGAAGAATTCAGCGCGCTCCCGAAGGGCAGCGCACCATGTGTCCCAGTCGGACTTGATGCGCATGGCAGCTTCGAGCTGCTCCACCCGCTTGAGGACAACCTGATAATCAGCGAAAAACTTCCGGATCTGCTCACTGTTCATATCGATAACTCTTTCTTTTCGTTCATCACAGGGCGGCACAGGCACCTTCGGATTTCTGAGGCAGCGTTTCCTATTATATGGCGCAATTGCGCATCTGCCATTATACGCCCAATTTCAACAGCCGTCAAGGAAACAGACTGCATTTCAGAAAACGTTATCGGAAAGTCAGGGAGATAACAAGACATATGGCAAAAAAGTTCAAAAATTGTTCAAGCGGTTACACACACTCTGTTATTTTTTCGGCAAAAGTTTCTTGACAAGTGTCCGAAATCGGACTATAATCGATACTGTCCGATTTCGGACAAA
>ULNZ01036715.1_pt1 | contig 12231 bp, 9 predicted proteins | sample 1952111 | NCBI WGS metagenome assembly ULNZ01 (sample SAMEA4835590, study PRJEB28245) | human gut metagenome | biome: gut microbiome; material: fecal sample | place: Denmark | collected 2008 | reverse complement strand
CGGCAGCGGCTGCTGATCGCCCGGGCCATCCTGAAGCGGCCCAGGATCCTGATTCTGGACGACTCCACCTCCGCCGTGGACATGGCCACCGACGAGCACATCCGCCGCTGTCTGCGGACGGCCCTGCCCGGCGCCACCAAGGTCATCATTGCCCAGCGCATCAACTCCATCATGTCCTGCGACCGCATCGTGGTGCTGGACCGGGGGCGTCTGGCGGACATGGGCACCCATCAGGAGCTGCTGTCCCGCAGCCATATTTACCGTGACGTGTACGAGAGCCAGATGAGAGAGGGGGCGGTGGATCATGCCGCGAGTTGACCTGCGGAAATATAATAAAAAGGTAGAGAACCCCTTCGCCATCCTGTGGCGGCTGGTGTGCTATTTCAAGCACTGCCGCCTGCTGCTGACGGCGGCGATGCTGTCGATCCTGGCCTATGTGGCGGCCACCATCGGGGCCGCCTACTGCATGAAGCCCCTGACCAACCTGCTGGAGAGCAGCGGCGCGGCACCCAACGAGACCTACGCCAAGTACATCAGCCTGATCCTGGGCCTGGCGGGGCTGTACCTGCTGTCGGCCCTGACCAACTATCTGCTGAACCGTCTGATGCTGGAGTGCAGCGCCATCATCATGAAGCAGCTGCGCACGGAGCTGTTCGACACCATGCAGCGCCAGCCGGTGCGGTTCTTCGACGAAAACAAGACCGGCGCCCTGATGAGCTACTACACCAGCGACATCGAGGCCACCAACGAGCTTTTGCAGCACAGCATCACCCAGCTGGCCATCTCCATCACCTCTCTGCTGGGGACCATCGGCATGATGCTGGCTCTGTCCATGCGGCTGTTTGCCATCATGGTGGTGCTGGGGGCCATCGTGGTGCTGGTGGTGCGGGTCACCACCAAAATCAGCAAGCGCACCTACGCCAGCCAGCAGCGCCTCACCGCCGCCGTCAGCGGCTATATGGAGGAGATGATCACCGGCCAGCGTGACGTGAAGGTGTTCACCCACGAAAAGGAGGTCATGGAGCAGTTCGACGTCATCAACCAGGACCTGTGCAAGGCCTCCACCACCGCCACCACCGTCACCTCTATGGTGGGCCCCATCCTCAACAACCTGTCCCACATTTTCTACGCCATCACCTGCGCGGTGGGCGTCCTGTGGCTGACAGGGGAGGGGGCCGGCGGCATCCTCATCGGTTTTTTGCAGTATGTCCGCACCTTTGCCGACCGCGTCAGCCAGATCTCCGAGCAGTTCAACGCCCTGATGATGGCCCTGGCCGGTGCCGAGCGGATTTTTGGCATCCTGGACCTGCCTCCCGAGGAGGACCAGGGCCAGGTGACCCTGGAGCAGAAGGGCGACGACTACCACTGGCGTATGCCGGACGGCACTCTGGTGCCCCTGCGGGGCGATGTGCGCTTTGACCATGTGGACTTTGCCTATGTGCCGGAAAAGCCGGTGCTGCGGGACCTGTCCCTGTACGCCAAGCCCGGCCAGAAGATCGCCTTCGTCGGCTCCACCGGCGCGGGAAAAACCACCATCACCAACCTCATCAACCGGTTTTACGATATCCAGGCCGGCTCCATCACCTACGACGGCATCGACGTGCGCAACATCCGCAAGGACGACCTGCGCCGCTCCCTGGGCATCGTGCTGCAGGACACCCACCTGTTCACCGGCACCGTCATGGAGAACATCCGCTACGGCCGCCTGGACGCCACCGATGAGGAGTGCATGGAGGCCGCCAAGATCGCCAACGCCCACTATTTCATCTCCCACCTGCCCCAGGGGTACGACACCGTCCTCTATTCCGACGGCGCCAACCTCAGCCAGGGCCAGCGCCAGCTGGTGGCCATCGCCCGGGCGGCGGTGTCCCGGGCTCCGGTGCTGATTCTGGACGAGGCCACCTCCTCCGTGGACACCCGCACCGAGAAGCTCATCGGCCAGGGGTTGGACGGCCTGATGGCCGGGCGCACCGTGTTCGTCATCGCCCACCGCCTTTCCACCGTCCGCAACGCCAACGCCATCATGGTGCTGGAGCAGGGGCGGATCATCGAGCGGGGCGACCACCGGGAGCTGCTGGACCAGAAGGGGAAGTACTATCAGCTCTGCCACAACATGATCGAATTGACCTAACTGTTCACCGAAAACATCTGCGAGATATAATCGTTAACCGTTAATCTGCGGCGAAAGTTAGCGGATAAAAACAGCAGAAAATCCGGCGCAAGAGAATAAAAATACAAAGAAAATGGATATTTGTCATTTTTTTTGGAATAATCACAGAAAGTTTAATCTTAGTGTTGAAAAATCTATTGTTTCATGATACAATTAGGAAAACATTTTAATCCTGAGCGGCGATAAGTAAAATGCACAAAAACCGTCCGCCATCGGCGAACAGACTGGTGCGTAGTGGACAGCGAGCCGTGGACGCACCCAGCCGTCCCCAAAGGAAAGATCATGGCAGAAAAGAATAAAAAGCGCGGCGGACGCCGTGCCCATCTCAACGATTTCCATGTGAATCTTGCCGGTGATTATGTATATACCGGCGCCCACTACTCCTATGTGGACCAGGGCCGCAGCCGCGACCGGGTCCAGCGGGAGCTGCTGGGACTGAGCGTTGCCGTCATGCTGGCCGTGGTGGCCGGCGGATGCAGCGACGCCCCCGCCATGCTGAACTGCTGGTACGTCATCCTCCCCTATATCTGCGAGGCCGCGGCGGCGGTCAGCGTGATCTGGGCGGTGCTCCGGCTGCGGAAGGCGGAGGAACCCATCCGGGAGTACATTTATAAAAAGAGCGTGCAGGCGCTGCCCCACCGGGCCATGCTCTGCATGATCTTCGCGGGCCTGGGCTTCGTGACCATGGTGCTGTACCTGGCCATGAACGGCTCCGGCGGCCGCGTGGCCTCCGTGATCGCCTACCTGGCGCTGAAGGCGCTGGTGGCCGGGGGAGCGTGGCTCCTGTGGCGGTATATGCTGACCCTGAAATGGGAAAAGCTCCCCGCCCGGGACTTGGATACGCCTCAGGCGTGATCCACCAATTTCTTTTGTGAACTCCGGGCTTCTGCCCGTGTTCAAAAAAATTTAAGGAGGATTCCAATGAAGAAAGCTACCCGTATCTTGGCTCTGGTACTTTGCGCTGTCATGTGCCTGGGCCTGTTCGTTGGCTGCGGCAACAAAGGCAAGCAGAACAACGACACCCCGTTGGTCGTGGGTTATTCCCCGTTCAACAGCAAGTTCTCCCCCTTCTTCTCCGAGACCGCTTATGACCAGGACGTCTGGGTCATGACCGCTATCAGCCTGCTGAACGGCGATCGCCAGGGCGCCATCATCATGAAGGGTATCGAAGGCGAAACCAAGGCCTACAATGGCACCGACTACACCTACTATGGTCCCGCTGACTGCGAGATCGTGGAGAACACCGATGGCACTGTGGACTACAACTTCAAGCTGCGCGAGGACCTGAAGTTCTCCGACGGTGAGCCTATCACCATCGACGACGTCATCTTCTCCATGTACGTCCTGTGCGATCCTACCTACGACGGCAACAGCACCCTGTTTGCTCTGCCCATCGAGGGCATGGATGCTTACCGTTCCGGTATGGACACCCTGTACAACCTGATGCTGGTTGCCGGCCGCGACAACACCGACTTCTCCAAGTGGAAAGAGGCGGATCAGACTGCCTTCTGGGCTGACGTGGATCAGGCCGGCGTGAAGTTCGTCCAGGACATCATGCAGTACTGCATTGCCGAGGGCGCTAACGCCGAGGGCGATTCCGTTGCCGCCTGCATGAAGAACTGGGGCTATGATCTGCCCGCCGATGCTACCGAGGCGGATGCCTTCAACGCCATCCTGGCCAAGTACGACACCCTGACCGAGGCTGTCGACGCTGAGAAGCCCGAAGGCACCACCTTCACCAGCCTGCTGAACGACTACGAGACCAAGTACACCAAGGGTATCGAGACCGGCACCTCCGCTGCCAACATCTCCGGTATCAAGAAGACCGGCGACTACAGCATGACCGTCTCCCTGACCCAGGTCGACGCCACCGCCATCTATCAGCTGGGTGTGACCATCGCCCCCATGCACTACTATGGCGACAAGACCAAGTACAACTACGAGAACAACCAGTTCGGCTTCGACAAGGGCGATCTGAGCACCGTCCGTGCCAAGACTACCACCCCCATGGGTGCTGGCCCCTACAAGTTCATCAAGTTCGAGAATGGTACCGTTAACTTCGAGGCTAACGATTCCTACTATCTGGGCGCCCCCAAGACCAAGTATGTCAACTTCCTGCAGACTCAGGAAGACGATAAGCTCAACGGCGTCGTCACCGGCACCGTGGATATCACCGATCCTACCTTCAGCGCCACCGCCGTGGACGCCATCAAGGCTGCCAACAAGAACGACGATGTCAACGGCCCCGCCATCACCACCGATACCGTGGATAACCTGGGCTATGGTTACATCGGCATGAGCGCCAACACCATGAACGTCAACAAAGAGCCCGGCTCCGATGCCTCCAAGGCTTATCGTAAGGCTTTCGCCACCGTTCTGGCTGCTTACCGCACCGTCGCCATCGAGTCCTACTATGGCGAGCGCGCTTCCGTCATCAACTACCCCATCTCCAACACCTCTTGGGCTGCTCCTCAGGCTGCCGATCCTGGCTACAAGGTCGCCTTCTCTGTGGATGCTCAGGGTAAGGACATCTATACCTCCGACATGAACGACGAGCAGAAGTACGAGGCCGCCCTGCAGGCTGCCCTGACCTTCTTTGAGGCCGCCGGCTGCAAGGTCGAGAACGGCAAGGTCGTCTCCAACCCCGAGGGTGGTATGGATACCGCTAACTACGCCATCGAGCGCGAGGCCCTGATCCCCGCCGACGGCAAGGGCGATCACCCCTCCTTCATGATCCTCACCGAGGCCTCCAAGGCTCTGGAGAAGATCGGCGTGCACCTGATCGTCACCGACCTGTCCGACAGCACGCAGCTGTGGGATACCATCGAGGCCGACCAGGCTGACATGTTTGCTGCCGCTTGGAGCGCCACCGTGGATCCTGATATGTATCAGATCTACTTCTCCGGCATGGACGGCAAGTCTGCCGGCGGCTCCAACTACATGTACGACATCAACGATGCCGAGCTGAACCAGCTGATCCTGGATGCCCGCGCTTCTCTGGACCAGAGCTATCGTAAGACTCTGTACAAGTCCTGCCTGGACATCATCGTTGACTGGGCCGTTGAGGTTCCTGTCTATCAGCGTCAGAACGCCATCATCTTCTCCACCCAGCGTGTCAACATGAACACTGTTACCCCCGACATCACCACCTTCTATGGCTGGCTGAGCGAGGTTCAGAACGTTGAGCTGAACTGACAAAGTTCCGCACCCAAGACCTGTACGACAACATAGGTTAAGTCACAAGGTACGCCCCCGGCGGCTCCGGCCGCCGGGGGGTGCCCCGACTGCATATCAAGGAGCGACCCGGGCGGGGCCGGGGGTGTTGCTTGATGTGCAGTGGGTAGTCTATAGGGAGGGGCGGAACAGACGTGTTCCGCCAATCTGCATCACTGTATCATCAGATCGGAGGGTTATCAGTGCGCAAATACATCATCAAAAGAATTCTAATCTCAATCGTCATCCTGTTCCTTGTCGCATTCGTCATCTACGCATTGATGCGCTGTCTCCCCACGTCCTACGTGGAGGCTATGGCGCGTCAGAAGTCCATGCAGCCCGGTTCCAAGTCCTTTGAGGAGTGGATGGAGCAGCTCACCCACATGTACAACCTGGATGTGGGCATTATCCCCGGCTTCTTCAAGTGGCTGGGCCAGATGCTGACCTTCAAATTCGGCGACAGCTGGCTGTGGACCAAACCCGTCACGGAAGTATTCAACAACTGTGTGTGGATCTCCTTCTTCATGGGCCTTATCGCCTTCGTGCTGCAGATCATCATCGCGATCCCCCTGGGCGTCATTGCCGCCACCAAGCAGTACAGCAAGACAGACTATGTCATTTCGGTGCTGGCTCTGGCCGGTATTTCGCTGCCCACCTTCTTCTTTGCTTCTCTGCTGAAGCTGGTTTTCTCCGTGAGGATGGGCTGGTTCGACCTGTATGGTCTCACCGGTCGCAATCACGAGCAGCTCTCAGCCTTCGCGAAGCTCCTGGACATGGGACATCATCTGGTTCTGCCCATCGTCACCCTGGTGGTTATCAGTGTCGGTTCCCTCATGCGTTACACCCGCACCAACATGCTGGAGGTGCTCAACGCTGACTTCATCCGCACGGCCCGGGCCAAGGGTCTGTCCGAGCGCAAGGTCATCTATCACCATGCGTTCCGCAACACCCTGATCCCCCTGGTCACCATCATCGGCGGTTCTCTGCCCGGCCTGTTCTCCGGCGCGCTGATCACCGAGACGCTGTACTCCATCCCCGGCATCGGCTACATTTCCTACCAGTCCATGGTGGGCGGCGACATTCCGTTCTCCATGTTCTACCTGGTCTTTATGGCCGTGCTGACCCTGTTGGGTAACCTGATTTCTGATATTCTGTACGCCGTGGTCGATCCTCGCGTACGCATCGCTTAAGAAGGGAGGAGGAAATAAAATGGCAGATCGCAAAGATAAGATCAATGAGCAGCAGGTCGAGCAGGAGATCCGTGAGGAGATCCGCGAGGAAATGAAGCACGCCGACCAGGAGCCTGCTCAGGAGCAGTATTCTCTGAACGATGACCGTCGTGTTAAGGTCCTTTCTCCCGGTATGCTGGTGGCCAAGCGCTTCATCCGCAACCGCATGGCCGTCACCGGTCTGGTCATCCTGGTTTTCATGTTCGTGTTTTCCTTCATCGGCGGCCTGATCTCCCCCTATGGTCAGGACCAGTTCTTCTACACCGATAAGACCATCCGCCGTGACTTCGGTGCGGCCAAGGAAAACACCGAGTTCCAGTACGCCAGCAACAACGACGAGGTGTTCGGCCTCACCGCCCAGGCCAGAGCTATGCTGGCCATCCAGCAGGGGAAGACCACCTTCTCCAACAAGAGCGACAACTTCACCCTGACCAAGGTTTCCGACGACTTCTATTCCGTGGAATACAACGGTCAGGTGGTGGGCTACGCCGGCAAGGAGCTGGTGAACGCCTCCGCCAAGGACAGCACCCTGTCCTTCGAGTTCAACTATCAGGCCCTACTGGCCTCCGCCTCCGGCGCTAAGGAATTCACCGCCGACGGCGTAGCCTACACCCTGGCTGAGGATGGCAGCATCACCTCCCAGGACGGCGCCGATGTGGCCTATGTCAGCAACATCATCGTCAACGCCATTTCCCCCGACGTGTTCCTGAGCCGCGACTTCAAGGAGAAGCTGTATGCCGCCATTGCCACCGCTGAAAACGGCAAGGCCACCTTCAGCTACACCGACGAGTCCCTGATCGTCGCCGAGGAGCCTGAGGAGGAGCCCGACACCGAGGAGCCGTCCTCCGGCATCAACACCGAGGACCCCAACGCTCCCACCCAGGAGGATACTCCCACCAGCGCCACCGCTGAGTACGATCTGGAGTATGATCCCGCCACCATGAGCTGGAAGATCCTCCAGGAGAAGCCCAGCCGTCAGTACGATCAGTATTCCTTCCCCAGCAAGGACCACTGGCTGGGCACCGATATGTACGGTATGGATATGCTGACCCGCCTGATGTACGGCGGCCGCGTCTCCCTGCTGATCGGCTTCATCGTCATCATCATTGAGACCGTCATCGGCGTGATCTTCGGCGGTATCTCCGGCTACTTCGGCGGCTGGGTGGATAACCTGATCATGCGTATCGTCGATATTTTCTACTGCATCCCCTCCATGCCCATCATCATTATTCTGGGCGCGGCCATGGATGCATCCCGCGTGGACCCCACCATCCGAATGGTCTACTTAATGCTGATCCTGGGCTTCCTGGGCTGGGCTGGTATCGCCCGTCTGGTCCGCGGCCAGATCCTGTCCCTGCGTGAGCAGGAGTACATGACCGCCGCCGAGGCCTGCGGCCTCAGTGTGTCCCGCCGGATCTTCAAGCACCTGATCCCCAATGTCATTCCCCAGCTGATCGTCACCTGCACCATGGGCCTGGGCAGCGTCATCATCATGGAGGCTACCCTGTCCTTCCTGGGCCTGGGCGTCAAGTTCCCCTTCGCTTCCTGGGGCAATATCATCAGCGACGTCAATAACACCCACGTTCTGACCACCTATTGGTTCATCTGGATCCCCGCCGGCGTGCTGCTGCTGCTGACGGTTCTGGCATTCAACCTGGTTGGCGACGGTCTGCGGGATGCCTTTGACCCGAAGATGAAGCGCTGAGGAAGGAGGAGATCATATGGCTAAGAAAAACGAAAGCGGCTATCTGTCCGCCAAGGAGTCTCGCCGGATTTCCCGGGAGAACCGCAAGATCACGGACCAGTTTGAAAAGCTGCACAAGCGCAAGAACGTGCCTGAGGAGGAGTTCCTCACCCAGATGCACGACCAGAATAACTCCCTGGAGATCGAGAACCTGCACACCTACTTCTTCTCTGACGTGGGTACCGTCCGCGCCGTGGACGGTGTCTCCTTCGACGTGCCCATCGGCAAGACCGTGGGCGTGGTGGGCGAGTCCGGCTGCGGCAAGTCCGTTACCAGCCTGTCCATCATGCAGCTGCTCCAGCGGCCCCAGGGCCAGGTGGTGGAGGGCGAGATTCGCCTGAATCTCGGCAACGGCAAGGCCTACGACATCACCAAGACCCCCATTGAGCAGATGCAGAAGCTCCGCGGCAACTACATGTCCATGATTTTCCAGGAGCCCATGACCAGCCTGAACCCGGTGTTCCGCATCGGCGCCCAGCTGGACGAGGTTATTGCCCTGCACGACGGTGAGGGCAAGACCCCCGAGGACATCAAGGCCCGCTCCATCCATCTGCTGGAGATGGCCGGCATCGCCAACAGCGAGGGCGTCTATAAGATGTACCCCCACGAGCTGTCCGGCGGTATGCGTCAGCGTGTCATGATCGCCATGGCCCTGTCCTGCAATCCCCGCCTGATCATCGCCGACGAGCCCACCACGGCTCTGGACGTGACCATCCAGGCCCAGATTCTGGACCTGCTGCGCAACCTGAAGGATAAGATCAACTCCTCCATCATGCTGATCACCCACGACCTGGGTGTCATCGCCGAGATGGCCGACTATGTGGTGGTCATGTACGCTGGCCGCGTGGTGGAAAAGGGCACCGCCCAGGAGATCTTCGCCAATCCCGCTCACCCCTACACCATCGGCCTGATGGCCTCCAAGCCCATGGTCGGTAAGAAGGTGGATAAGCTGTATTCCATCCCCGGCAAGGTCCCCAACCCCATCAACATGCCCAACTACTGCTATTTCAAGGATCGCTGCGAAATGTGCGTGGAAGGCTGCCAGGGTGAGTATCCTCACATGATCCAGCTGTCCCCCACCCATATGGTCAGCTGCTACCGTTACTACGGAAAGGAGGACGCTCAGAATGGCTGATGTAAAGAAGACCGCTGAGGAGCAGGTCCAGTACGATCCTCAGTATATCCTCCAGGTCAAGGACCTGAAGAAATACTTCCCCATCAAGGGCGGTATGCTCAACAAGACCGTGGGTTACGTGAAGGCCGTGGACGGCGTCACTTTCAACCTCAAGCGCGGCACCACCATGGGTCTGGTGGGTGAGTCCGGCTGCGGCAAGACCACCACCGGCCGCACCATCCTCCGTCTGTCCGGCGAAAAGACCGGCGGCCAGGTGCTGTTCAACGGCCAGGAGGTCTATGACCTCAACGCCAAGGAGATGCGCGACATGCGCACCAAGATGCAGATCATCTTCCAGGACCCCTTCTCCTCTCTGCAGCCCCGTATGCCCGTGGGCGAGATCATCGGCGAGGCCGTCCGTGAGCACGGACTGGTCTCCAAGGAGGAGTTCGACGACTACATCGACAAGGTCATGGACGACTGCGGCCTGCAGTCCTTCCACAAGGACCGCTATCCCCACGAGTTCTCCGGCGGCCAGCGCCAGCGTATCTGCATCGCCCGCGCTCTGGCTCTGAAGCCCGAGTTCATCGTCTGCGACGAGCCTGTTTCCGCTCTGGACGTGTCCATCCAGGCCCAGATCATCAACCTGCTGAAGGAGCTCCAGGAGCAGTACAAGTTCACCTACCTGTTCATCTCCCACGACCTGTCCGTGGTGGAGCACATCTCCGACACCGTGGGCGTCATGTACCTGGGCAACCTGGTGGAATACGGCGCCACCGAGGATATCTTCAAGAATCCTCTGCACCCCTACACCAAGGCCCTGTTCTCCGCCATCCCCGTGCCGGACCCCACGGCCAAGATGAACCGCATTGTGCTGGAGGGTTCCATTCCTTCCCCCGCCAATCCCCCCGCAGGCTGCAAGTTCCACACCCGCTGCGCCCAGTGCATGGAGCAGTGCAAGACCGAGGTGCCTGAGCAGCGCGAGATCGAGCCCGGCCACTTCGTGGTCTGCCACCTGTACGACCAGAAGTAATGGCCAGGAAGGAAAAACACTGGGAGGACGACGACGGCCGCACCATAGCGGACATGTCCCAGGTGAAGCGCCCGTCGCTGTTCGGCAATCTGCCCGGCAGCGCTTACCAGCGGGAGGAGCAGCCGGAGGAGCGGGAGGAAGCCAAGAAATCTCCCCCCTGGGTTGACGATTCCCTGAGCAAGCAGGACCGGCATGCCTTCTTCTTTGGAACCATGAAGGCATCGCTGCTGATCTGTGCGGCTTATCTGGTGGGATTCGGAGTGTTTATCCTGATTCTGACGCTTCTGTTCCGCTGACTGCGGAAAGATCAGACCCCAAAAGGGGCGTCCTCCGGCCGGAGGACGCCCCTTTTTATACGCATTATCGAAAAAATGGGAGGATTATCATGATTTCATCCATGCTGCAATACATTCAGAAAAGCCCCGACTGCTTCCACGCGGTGGAGAATCTCCGCCAGCGTCTGCTGTCCGAGGGTTACACCCAGCTGACGGCAGGGGAGTGGTCCCTGACCCCCGGCGGGAAGTATTTTGTCACCAAGAACGGATCCTCGCTGATGGCCTTTCGTGTGCCCCAGGACCGCCCCACGGGCTTCGTGCTGACCGCCAGCCACTCCGACTCTCCCTGCTTCCGTCTGCGGGATCACGCGGAGCTTGCCGGCGAGTTTGTCCGTCTGTCCGCCGAGCGCTACGGCGGCATGATCAACGACTGCTGGCTGGACCGCCCCCTGAGCGTGGCCGGCCGGGTGCTGGTCCGCCGGGAAAACGGTCTGGATATGCGCCTGGTGGATATGAAGAAGGACATGGCCCTGATCCCCCGGGTGGCCATCCACCTGAACCGGGACGGCAACAACGGCACCAAGTATAACCCCGCCCAGGACCTGGTGGCCCTGTACGCCGGCGGGGAGCAGAAGGGCAGCTTCGACCGGGAGATTGCCGCCGCCGCCGGGTGCCAGCCGGAGGACATCGTGGCCCGGGACCTGTTCCTGTACAACAACCAGCCCGGCACCGTCTGGGGCCCGGCAGGGGAGTTCCTGTCCGCCCCCCGGCTGGACGACCTGGCCTGTGTGTTCGCCTGCACCCAAGGCTTCCTGACCGCCCATGAGACCACCGCCATCCCGGTGCTGTGTGTGTTCGATAACGAGGAGATTGGCTCCGAGACCAAGCAGGGCGCGGCCTCCGCCTTCCTGCCGGAGACGCTGACGGCCATCACCTCCGCCCTGGGCCTCACCTCCGGGGACTATCGCCGCCTGGTGGCCAACAGCTTCCTGCTGTCCTGCGACAACGGCCATGCCCGCCACCCCAACCACCCGGAGCTGGCGGACGCCAACGAGGCCCCGGTGCTCAACGGCGGCGTGGTGGTGAAGCACTCCCCCCGCTATGCCACCGATGCCGTCTCCGCCGCCGCCTTCCAGGAGATCTGCCGCCGGGCTCAGGTGCCCACCCAGCACTACGCCAACCGTCCCGACCAGGCCGGCGGCGCCACCCTGGGGAACATCGCCAACACCAAGTTGCCGGTGAACACCGTGGATATCGGCATGGCCCAGCTGGCCATGCACTCCTGCTTCGAGACCATGGGCAGCCGGGACGTGGCCCACTTCGTCCGGGCGGTGACCGCCTGCTACGAGGCCGCTCTGACCTTCACCGACACCCAGGTGACTCTGGGCTGAGCCGCATTTTTCACCCCAAAAGAGGGCTGTCTCGTCACGAGACAGCCCTCAGCTTGTCAAAG
>ULNZ01029491.1_pt1 | contig 12291 bp, 6 predicted proteins | sample 1952111 | NCBI WGS metagenome assembly ULNZ01 (sample SAMEA4835590, study PRJEB28245) | human gut metagenome | biome: gut microbiome; material: fecal sample | place: Denmark | collected 2008 | reverse complement strand
CCGAAGAATCGGCGCGTATAAGCCTTATTTTAGACGCCAGCCACGAATAAATCATTTCTTCTTCCGTTTGCCCCGCGCGGGACAAAAGTTCGTGCGTAACGCCGTCTTTAAGCGACCATTCGCCGATCATTTCAACCGAACAGAAATTTTTTCCGTCGTCGCCCGACGCAAATTCTTCCGCGGCCTCGGCAGAACGTCCGTCTTCCGCAAAAAGAGCGTATTTAACGGTTTTTTTGCTTATTTTATGCGTTACGTCGAGAATTACCGCACCTTTTTTATTAAAGTCGAAATTCAACGAAAATTCTTTGCCGCAGGCTTTATACTCGTTTAAGTTTTTTCCTTCTTTTAAATCGAAACCGAGTTTTTTAAGCGATTTTAAAATATAAATTTTAATAATGGATCGCAAATCTTCGGCTTCTTCGCCCTCGCACTGATATTTCAGAAATCCGTTGTAAAACTTAAAGCATGCGCGATATTTTAAATCTTTAAGCAGAATGTTAGTGGGCGAAATTCTCCCTTTTAAGGGTTTTTCTTTGCCCACGATTTTATAAAACCCCGTATTTTTTAAATATGCCACGCGTTTTTCTATATTGCGCGCAAAATCCAACGCCATACCGGCGTCGCCGGCGTAAAGCTCGTCGGTATTTTCGCCTATACGCGGCAATCTTTCGCCGTAAACCCGTTTAAGTTCGGTAATTTCCCTGCCGATAAGGTCTATTAAAAGAACGATGAATCTGTTTTCGTAAATACAAAGTTCATCTTCGTTACGAAAATAATACAACTCTTCCGGCACCATTTTTACACCGCGGCGTTTCCATAAACTGCCGTCGCGGCATACGCGCTTAAAATCGTCGGCGGAAAGTTGCCCCGCCTGTTCGATTCGGGCAAAAACTTCTTCGCGCCTGGTTGAAACGTGCGGTTTTTCCGCTATCGACAAAATTATGCCCAGCAAAGAAAGCGCTTCTTTAAAGTACGAGCAATCTTCTTCATACGAAATTTTTTGCAACGAAAAGTCGCCTGCGCTTTCCGCATGGGAATATGCGCCGACCAAACCGCCGTTCAGCGAAATAAATTCTTCCGCGGCGCGAGCGTTGCTTTTAAATTGAAGTTGTCCGGTTGCTATCATACTTTTTATTTTTTCCTGACAAAAGATATTATTTTTCTTTCGTCCGCCACGCTTTTGCGGAATATTCTCGTTGCGCATTCCGTTTAAAACCGCAATAACTGCCGCATTACAGGGTTTTTATGATTTTTCTTATCACCTTTTCGCTGCGGGAAAGCGTACCCTTGCCGTAAGTTTCATCCATAAGCGCAAGAGTTTCTTCCAAAGCGGGCTTAACGTAATCTTCAAAACGCCCTTCGAGTTTAGAGAACAATTTTTTGCAAAGCATAAAGTCGAGTGCGTCTTCCTTAGTACCGCCGCACGCGATAAACGCAGGCACGATTTTTTCAAGCTGATTAAGAATACGGTTACCTACGGCAATATCGAAAGTATCGTAAACAAACCCCGAAATTTTGTCGAGTCTGGCTTTATCCTGCGCGTTAAAAGCGTTTGCCGAATCGGCTTCGGCAGCGGCATACAGTCCACGCAAAGCGGAAGCGGTAACGTGGATTTTTTCAACGTTCTCGCTTACCGTAAACGCGTCGTTTTTATTTAAGAACTCCAAAGTAATGGCACGGTCGTAAACCTTATCGGTAATGGTAAACGTAGAATCGTCGCGGTTGGCGGTGCCTACAAAGTAACTGTTTTCGGGAATCCGAACAAACCCGTTTTCAAGTTTTACGGGCGGCACAAAATCGTGCGGCACGCTCATAATTTTGAGTTTCCAATCGGCAACGGGGTATTCGAGTACGCTTAAAAGGTCGGCAAAATAATACTCTACGCGCGAAATATTCATTTCGTCAAGCACGTAAAAGTTAAGCGTATCGGGCGAATAATTCGCCTCGTACAAAGCCGACAAAAATTCGGTTTCGGTATAAGTTTTAGAAAATTCGTTATAAAAGCCGATTATGCTGGTTTTATCGCGCCAGGTAGCCTGAACCGGCATAAACAGCACGTTTGCGCCTATAAACTCGGCAAAATAACGCGGAAGCGACGACTTACCCGTACCGGAAAGCCCCTCAAGAATTTCAAAATGACTTGCGGCAAATCCGCTGATAAAAAACCTGACGGTATCTATATCGAAATATAATTCCTGCGTTTTGGCAAGATAAAGTCTGAACTTTTCGGCCAACTCTTTCAGCGAAACGTCGTCGCCCTTAGCGGCAGGCAACTCAAAGCCCTCGTATTTTTCGTCGATAGCGGTAAGCGTGGGAAAAACCTCTTCCCTGTCGCGGATAATGGTATCGTCGCCGGTGAGTTTGCCTATGCCGTTGCCGCCGGCAGACGAGCCGTCGGAAATAACCTGTTGCCCTACGGTAGTAGACTGACCGTCGAAACTGCCGGTAACGTCTAAACTGACGTTGTCGTCGTCAAATTCGGGCTGACTCGCGCTCGAAAAAAAGCGGAAAGGCTTATCCACAAGTAAAAAGTTTACCACAAGCATTACCGGCGCGCCGATAACCACAAACAAAACGATATAAATAACCGTAGTAAGCAAAACAACCTGCCCGAGGTATTTCATGGCTTTGCCTATGTTTTCGCTCGTAAGCGGACTTTGCATAAGCGCGCCTAACGTAAGCGATAAAGCTATGCACACAACGGCTGTACCCGTGTACCATAAAAACATTTTTCCGCTTTCGGGCTGAATGTTTTTAAATACGGCAAACTGCCTTTCAAAGCAAATGGCGACTGCCGCAATGGTAACGAACACGGCAAGCAGCATAACCATAACGAAACCCGCGGTTCCGCCTGCGATTTCTTCAAAACGCATACCGACGGCAAGCATATTTACCAAATTTTTCTTTGGAAAAAACGTGTGCGCGCCGTCTATACAGGCGCAGGTAAACACCAGCAGCACCGCATACATAACAGATAGCGATATCGCTATAAAAGTTTTTCGTGTAAACAGGGTTTTTATCATAAACCGCCCCTTCTTTTTAACTTATAATTTTTATAACGGAATTAAACCTTGCAAACGTATTTAATCCGCAGTCGGCGACCGCACGTCCCGGTCAGCCGTCGTTTTTTTGCGATGATTGAGATTTTTCGCTCTCGCCGCCGTCCGAAGAGTTTTCGGTTTTATTCTGCAAATTTCCGTCGTTTTCGGGCGGAGGATTATTTTTCAGAATTTCTTCGCGGATTTCCTCGGTAACCAGTCCGTTCGGTTCGAAAGTATAAATAAATTTATTCAGGTAGAGCGTTTCCACGTATTCCACTGTCAGTTTGTCCACGCCGACAATCTCGTCAAGGTTAAGTGCCTGTTTCAGCGCGGATAAACGCTGATTTTTAGCCTCGCTCATTGCCTTGTTGCGGTTATCTATCATAAGCATACAATAAATAATGGCAACAATGGTGGCAATACCCGAATACGACTGAAAAAACAGAATAAAAATGCCTATCGCGGGCAAATATTTGCCTGTGTATTTACCTATCACCCTGTCAAAAGGCGGGTGATCGTTGTCGCTGTCGGGGTTGGCGTCGCCGCGAGTGGTATAGGTGCTGTCGCTGTTAATGCGAAAAATACGGTGAATAATGTTTACGCCCTTGTCGTTTACGTAAGCAATAACGTCGTATTGTTTAAGTTCTTCGGGAGAATCCACCTTTTCAAGCAAAATTATGCTGTACGTGGGGAACTGATCGTCGCGTCCGTCAAGATAATATTGGTTATTGGGGTGTTTTTCGCTCATAGAGCCGCTTGCAACCACCATAAGCATTTTATTGCCCAAAACCACCGAATTTCCGCTGATTTTATTGATTACGGCAAGCACGAAAAATATGCACACGAATGCGGCTATCACCGAGCCGACAACCCGTTTAACAACAGCCCGCCGCTGTTTTTTAACGTTTTTGTTGTTAAGCTTGTCGTTCACGAAAGAAGCTATAAGTTCGGCGTCGTTTTTTCCGTCATTATAGTTCTGAACAACGCTTTTGCTATATGCGCCGAAAAGCAGAGTGAAAACGGCGGAGAACGCCGCGAGCGCAAGCACGGTTACCACAAGCGCAATTATATCGAGCGATGACATTTTACCTTAATTTTGCCTTAAAAATAATAGATTTTTTGTAAATTTTCAAAAAAGTCCCTTGCTCAAGGTTTAACGCCTTAAGCGAAAGGACTTTTTTCCGTTCTTTTTCCGGCAAGGCGTTGACTCCTTTGCCCTTTGGTTTTATTTAATTATTTCGCCTGCGCGTTGATTACTACGGTGAATTTAGTTTCGCTTGCCGCAATAGTCTTTTTCATAGCGGTAAGAATATCGCGCTTCGCTTCGGCCGTTAATACGGTGTAATTAGCAGTTGTATTTTCCGCATTAGCTATAGCAAGAAGAGCATCTTCATTATTGACTTGTTTATTCGAAATTTCGTTGTCAAGATACTTACCGGGGTTTTCATTTTGAAAAAGCTCGCCCCAACCGAACGTAACTTCAAACGAGAAAGTAGCTGTATCATCAGCACCCGGAGTAAATACGGTATCGGTAGCCGAATATTCTGCTTTTATTGCAGTGTCAATCAAGTTACCTTTTTCGTCTGCTGCACCCGCGGGTAAAGTTATGTATTTAGGCAAATTGGCTTTTACTTCATACTCGGTTGCGGAACCGTCTTTAAGTCCGTAACCCGCAGCGGTAATAACGCTATCGGGAACTTTAATTTTTATTTCCATCTGCTTTAAGGTGGCAAACTTTTTAATAGAACCGCTAACGGTTATTTTAAGAGCTTCACTATCATCGGCTTCTGCCTCATTATAACGAATAGTACCTGTTTTATCGTCTTGAGCAGGTCCGAAATTGATTTTACCGAGGTTTTCAGCATTTTCGATTGTAACGCCCAAAATAGCGTCGGAAACGTCAGAAGCGGCTACGTTGCCTGTTCCTTCCTTGCTGTCATTGTTACTGATTAACCAGGAAGCAAAGCCGACAGCCGTCAACGAAACCGTTAAAAACACGCTCATAACAGCGACTATTGCTTTGCGCGAAAAAGATTTACGTGTAGTTTTTTTCATTGGTTTTCTCTCCTTCAACGTAATATAATATGCTTAAACATATTACGCCACGTTTAATTTTTTTATTACTTTTTTATTCAAAACTATTATTGATAAGCGTTAGGCGGGAAGCGTTGTATTGCCGCCAACCGTTACTTTATAACCAACATTTTTTAATTGATAAAGATCTTTTAAAACGCCTGCCGCTTCTGCAGCTAAAGTATCTGAGTATTCTTTGGCATTATAGTATTCATACGGATTGTGTCCAGCCAAATCACCACCCCAAGCAAAAACAATTTTAACAGTAAGCGTAGCCGTATGAGCGGTATCATCTTTAACAAAGGCAGTACGATCAATATCAACAGTAGTCGTGCTGTTCATTTCAAGAGTAGCAGTCGTTTCAGTCGATTCATTTGCTTTAGTGTACTTTATAGTCGGGTTAGCAAGAATATGCTTGCCCGAAGTAACCTTATCGGCAATTATAGTTGCATCTCTCAACGCATTGAAAACCTTGTCGTTGTCATTAGTAGTTTCAATTTTAAAAGAAAACTTTTGGGGAAGCACATCCCAACCATTTTCTTTGTAGTTTACAGTCAGTTTTAAAGTAGCAGTCAAACTTTCCGGAGTACCACTTTTAGTCGTAAGCCATTTGTATGTCGTTTCTGCTTCGGTCGCTCCAAAAACAATATTGCCGGTCATTTCAGCATTGAGAGAATAACTCAAATCGTGAACCTCTTCAACCTGAATGTTCCCTGCAGCATCTTTTTTAACATTCGGGTTGATAATAACCCATGCGGCAAAGCCTACGCCCACCAGCACCAGCACCGACAAAATGCTTGCAATAGAAATAGTTAATTTAGACTTCATTTACATTTCTCCTTATTTACTATTTACATATTCATTTCACGCCGCTTGCAAATATTAAATAAACAAACGTGCGTTTTTTTACGATCTGTTTTTCGTTAAAATAAACCTGCCCGTATACTTACTACGCTGCAATCATATTATCACAAAACGATTAAATTGGCAACTGTTTTAACGCAAAAACGAAATTTTGTCAATTTTTGTCGTTTTCAGGCACCAACCCCCGTTTTCGTTGACACGAGCCAAATAAATTTATATAATTATATTATAGATTCTATAAAAATTTTTTTCGTGGCGGATTAACTACCGACAACAACGCTATTCGCATTGTGCTTATACTTCGCACAATTCACATCTTACCGACACACGTATAGCAAGAGTAAAAAATGCAGGCTGACAAAAAACGCCGCATGAAAACAACGCAAACGCCCCGACCGACTAACAACAAAAAACGGAACTCGATTATGAAAAAAACCATTGTGCAACAACTTAATAAATTTTTTGAAGCTGCTGCCTTAAAAGTATCTTCGGTTTTTGTGTGCGCCGTTTTATCGATAATAACGGTAATATGCGTGGGGTTCTCGTCGTGGATAATAGTTAATCCCAACGTAAAATACACGGTAAACGCCTCTCCCTTTGAGGTGTACACCGTAACCGACAGCCAGAATTACATAGTTTTAAGCAGCCCTGTCGGTTTCAGTTATTACCACTCCGGGTTTACCGACGGCAAAGGCAATCTTACCGCTACCGGCGATATCTCGTTTGACGTAGGTTTGAAAAGCGGCAACGCAAAAGCTTTTTTAGAAGCAACCAACGGCATGAATTTACAATTCACCCTTTATTTTACCGGCGTTGACGAAAGTACCGCCGCCGGCGTTATTCCCTCGGCTACTTGCGACATAGGTAAAAAGAACATCGCGTGCGAAAGAATAGTTAATAACGGCGAATATTATTTGCGGGCAATTGCGCCTTCAAACGAAATAGGCATCACCGAAAGCACTACCGAAAAAAACTTTACGGTTACGTTTAAACTCGCAAGCAATACCTACGCGGAACTTTACAAATATTTGCAAAAAGGCGGCTCTTTTATGATAGAAGCCCGCGTTTCTAAAATTTATAAGTAATATATCGTTGAAAATCATAATTTAAAAAAATCTGAAAAAAGGAGGTGCATATCGTGCAAAAACGCGTAGTTTACAACTTTAACGCGCAAACCGCAACGGAAAGCGCGGCTGAAAATTCAACCGATAAAGCCGTAACAACAAGCAACGCAACAGGCAAAATTAAACGCGCGTTTTCGGGCAAGAGTTTTAAGCTTGTCGTTTTGATAGTACTCCTTTTTGCAAGTTTATTCTGCACGATATGCTCCGCCGATTGGATTATAAGCCAACAAAAAGTCGTGCCGAACGTTGCAGGTAACAGCATTTTTAAATTCGACGACCTCGGTTTTGGCGCGCACGTAAACAACGGTAACCCCACCGGGAACTACACGTTCAACGGCAGTTCTATCCGCATTTCGATGTCTGCCGCAGCAGTCGGCGGTGTGCAAAACCTGCCCAAGAGTGCCATTGAAACCCAAAATATACGTTATAGAGTAAAAAATTGTGCTCCCGACACTAAACCGGAAAATTTGAGCGAAGAATTTTTTAACAGCGACTACGCCACCGATCTGCCCACAGATGCAGGCACCTACGCCGTGCTTATAACCTCCGAGGCAGGCGGAGTTTCTTACGGCAAAACCATAAAAGTTTTCACCATTGCCCCCTGTCCCGTTGAAATTGAATGGTCGGGGGCTGTCGACTTTACTTACGACGGCACAGATCACAGGAGCAACATTACCGCTACCGCCAGAACCGAAAACGGCGCCGCCGTAAACGAGAATATTTTTAAAATATCGTTTAGTTACAAGGCACACGGCGCGACAACTTTTACCCCTGTAACCGAGGTTAAAAACGCGGGAACTTACACCGCTACCGCCGAAATTTCCAACAACAACTACACTATTTCTTCAAACGAGGCGAAAACTTTCACCATAGAACAAAAAGCACTTACCGTAACGGCAGAAGATAAAACCGTTACTTACGGCGATTCCGCTTCCTACACTGCAACTTATAACGGCTTGCTCGACTGCGATAAAGGCAAATTAGGCACGCCGAATTTTACATGCAATTATAACGAGGTAGGTACTTATTCCATAACCGTTGATGGGCTTGAAAATTCAAACTATGCAATCACCTATGTCAACGGCACGCTTACGGTTAATGAACGAACGGTTACTCTTGACTGGGGAACAGCCAATTCTTTTGTTTACGACGGCACTGCGCACACCCTTAAGCCTGATGCCAAAAACGTTGTCATCGGCGACGATTTAGGGCTTGCCGTAACTATAACGGGCGAAAATATAAGCGGCTCTTCGGCAATAAACGTAGGCACCTATACCGCCACTGCGAGCATTACTAACAAAAACTACGTGCTCGCCGAAAGTAGCAAAACCGCCACGTTTACTATCACCGCCCGCGCACTTACCATAACGGCAAACGATCATGAAATCATCTACGGTTCCGCTCCCGCTACCAACGGTTATACAATCAGCGGAATGATAGAAGGCGAAACGCCTGAAACGGCAAATATCGGCGGAACTGTTAAGCTTACAACTAATTATACCCAGTATGGCGACGTGGGCGAATATGATATTATTGTTGATATAAGCGGACTTTCTGCGCCTAACTATTCGTTTACGGCAAAAAACGGAAAACTTACCGTAAACAAAAAAGAACTTACCGTAACGGCGAAAAATCATGAAATCACCTATGGCGAAGAACCATCCGCTAACGGCTATACAATAAATGGTTTTGTAAACAACGAGAACGAATCGGTTATAACCGGTCTTGAAAATATAACTTATATCATCGACTATGCACAATGGCAAGACATAGGGCAGTTTTCTATAACTCCAAAAGTTGATGGGCTTTCGGCTGTCAACTACTCGTTCAAAGCAAATTCCGACGGAATACTTAACGTAAAACAATTAAACATACAGCTTTCCGGCATTATCGAACGCGACTATGCAGACGGCGGAATTTTATTTGATAAAAACTTATTTACTGCGGCGACCTTCACTGCCCCTCAAAATCCCGGAATCGACCTGAAAAAACTGCCGTATGATATCTATCAATATATTAGCGACGGCAATGCTCAGAACTTCGATAGCACCAACGGAATAGCCGTAACACCCGAAAACGGTTTATTCAGTTATGCTTTCGGCAAAAATATTACAGCCGGCTCTACTTATTTAATCAGCAATATAACGCTTGACAATAAAAACTTTAATTTAACTAAAACAGAAGTTTATTTAAAATACAAAACGGCTAAAGTCGGCAAAACTTGTTACACCATCGAAGACGCACTCGCCCAGAGCGGAACAATTACCCTGTGCGGCAAAGCGACTAATGATTCTTCCTACGTAATTACGGCGTTTTCTAAACTGTCTTTGTCTGCCGTTAACGGTGATAAATTTAAAGACTATAAAAGCGATTATAAATATACGCTGTCAGGCAAAAAACTTATAGCTACTTTTAACGATTCCACAAAAGAAGAAGACGTTAATAGTAGTTATGATAAGGCAGGCAACGTTTTCTCCGCTCTTGTAATTTCAAAGGGCGTAACAATTACCCTGTCTTCTTCCGCCTCTATGATTGCCGCGGCAGAGATTGGGTTCTCATATTCTATTTGCACAACGTTAGCCAAAAACCACGGCGTTATTATGAACAACGGAAACATTGTTGTAAACTCCGGCTGTTCTGTAACTGCTTACGGATATATTAAAGGGAATGGCTTAATTCAGATGAATTCCGGGGCAACCGCGCTTGATGCCTTAACTATTTACGATTGGCCCGGCGGCGATGCCGCCGCAGACATGTACAAAACAGTTTTCCCGACCAATGCTTATACCGTACATAATATATCCTGCCCTACTAAAGTTTTTTCCGGGGCTATTTACAAGGCAAGAGTATACCTTAATGCTGTAAGTGGAACAATAGGATTAAATGAACCTATTGTTATAATAGGAACCCAAAACAACAAAGGAATGTTCAATGCTGATAGCGATTCTTCAGCTTCCGATTATATCCTTAAGTCTGTAATTACAAATCAAAAAGATATTGAAACAGCAAAGGATATTAATAGTAACATTGCTTTATCAAACCAGAGAGCGACAGGTACAGTAACCACATTAAATCATCGCGATAATATTGAAATCTATGGAAAATACAGTGACGCGCCAACCGAAATAAGTAAAACAGTTCTCTTTATCACTATTGCATTGAAAACATCAACAAGTATTCCTTTGCCGGTAGGCTTTATGGATATCACCGTTAGAAACAAATCAACTCTAACGCTTAACTCTTCCGATTATTTAATATTGCCGGGGGCAAAACTGACCGTTGACAATGGCGGAAAACTCACACTCGGAAACAATGTCGATCTCGTTGCTTTGCCTTATGCTTCCGCTCCCACCACGGGTAACTATCGCTATACGAGATTTTACACCGCAAATACAGACGGTAACGGCAAAAAAGACGGAAAGCTGATTGTAAACGGCACCTTAAGCGGAAGCGGGTATAGTTTGGGCGGAAATATTTCTACAGAACAAGCCGGGGCAACCTTAAATATCGTTAACGCAAGCGGCTCTTATGTAACCATGCGAGGCGGCAGTAAACCCTATTACGAAACCGGAACTGTCAACGCATTCGGCGATATTATGACAAGTCAGAGCAGTTACGCACAACGCGATTTAAGCACCGGCACTTATTATTCTAAAAAGGTAAACGGTAAATTCGTGTGGTACAGCCAAACGGCAACCATTACGTTTAAAGCAAACGGCAAAACACATTCAACGATAAGCAGAACCGTCGGCGCAAACGGTTATACCATATCAGCGGCAGATTTCCCGCCCACTCCCCCGACAAAAGATTATTATACCTTTGATAAATGGTATATCGATGAGGCTTTAACAACAGAAGCTACCGGACAAACAATATTCATTTCGTGCGCGCTTTATGCAGGCTGGACGGCAAACACATATTCCATAACTTATAAATACAAATATAACGGCGGAGAGTATGAAAATGTTGATAACAGCGCATACAATAAAACAACTTACACTTATGAAGATTCTTTCTTCCTTGCGCCCGCATTTTCTAAAGACGGCTATAAATTTTACCGTTGGTATTCCGATGAAGCTTGCACAGAACCTATAACGCAGATATCGAAAATGGGCGAAAATATCACCCTGTACGGCGAATTTATCGATGCCGATGTTGAGGTTTATGTTGTTACTTACGTTAACAGCAACAATGAGGTTGATACCCCCTCTGCAGAAAACGTAAAATCAACCGAAGCCGCAAATTTTAAACCCGCCGATTTAGGTAAAATTACTAATGACGACACGAGCAAATCAAAATATTTCCTTGGTTGGTATATTGACGAAGCATGCAAAACTCTTTTTAACGGGGCATTAACCGGCAGTGTGACGTTATATGCGGGATGGGATAATAAAGCCGAATTATCAATTGTAATTCCAAATTCAACACCTATTCTTGAAGCCGGTGTTCCTACGGGAAAGTATTATTATAAAGGACAATCTGTTGTAATCCCCGACATATCGACACACCCGCAGATTTCCGCAATGTATACCGTACCGGAAGGATATAAATTTATAGGTTTCCTGGCTACGGCAGGCTGTACAACCACACTTGAACATGCCACGGAAGCTTCAGGATATATTACCGGAATAACAACTAAAGTAACCGTATCGAACGATCTTTCAAAAGGTTTAACAATCACAGCCGATATAAGAAAGATTTTGACTGTTACCCTTACAATGGATGCACAGCATACATATTTGGGGCAAACAAAATATTTTGAAATTACACAAGTTATAATAAGTTCTAATTCAATGTATTCAACGGATAAATCAAATTGGCTTATGTCAAATGGAAGCGGAAGTATTTCTGCGGGAGACAGAAACGGATCAGCCACACAAAAGATAACATTATATCTGATTGAGGGAACTAATGCCAACATTACAGTTATCGTTGATTCTGTCAAAATTTTATCTAGAAAATTTGACCCGCCTACACCACAAGTTAATAACTGCACTACAAGTGATAAAAAAAGCCCGTTTAAATTTATAATTGGAGATAATGATGCCACAATAAGCTGGACCTAATACGCCAAACCTATAATAATTCAAAAATAAAAAACAAAATTCAGCTTTAATTAAGTACATTATGTTATCTTCCTAAATGGTAACAAAGCCTGTTAAAAACCTGGTGTTCCGTTTTTATCCAAC